>Ga0315284_10011443_pt1 | contig 12650 bp, 8 predicted proteins | sample YL17G09_16_MG_FD_203696 | JGI IMG/M metagenome (GOLD analysis project Ga0315284, IMG submission 203696) | Sediment microbial communities from Yellowstone Lake, YNP, Wyoming, USA - YL17G09_16 | ecosystem: Environmental > Aquatic > Freshwater > Lake > Sediment | place: USA: Wyoming | collected... | reverse complement strand
CCCGGTGCGCCGCCAGGTACTGCCCCACCGCCGTCTTCAGTGTGTCGGGAGTCGAAGAGTCTACCTCGTCAAGCATGGCCACCAGTTGCGGGAGCAGAGCGACCAGTCCCTGCCGCGCCAAGTGAAGCTGCGCCGCCGGAGGTGACCCGGCGTTGCCGCTCACTGTCACGGTGGCCGTATCAAGCGCCTCCATGCCCGCTGTGCCGAATCCGAAGACGAACCGAACGAGCAAGTCGCGAAGCGAGCCGGGCGCTGCGGGCACCGGGGCGCCTGCGGTCGGGACCACGGGTCCACTGGACAGCGCAGTGCCGATCCAGTCGTCCATGCGCAGGAGCATGGCCTTGAGGCCGGCAAGCGACTCCGGGGGCAGCGCAGTACCCTCGTTGACTGCCCGCAACAGATCTGCCTCCATCGTCAGCCCCAGGCCTCTGGCAGCAGCAACAATTGCGTCGGTGGCCGTGAATATGCTCTGCGGCCCATCGAGCAGGGGTGAAGTCGCAACGGGGACGGGGACACCCAGACCCCTGGCAGCGCTCACCACGCTCTGCGCATCGCGAAGAAGCGCCACCGCAGAGTTGGCAGAGGGGGGACCGGGAAGCGCTGACGGCTCGACGTCGGCGTCCAGTGCGGTGTTCAGCCACTGCACCATCGCATCGATCTGCGCCCGCTGCGGTACGGCAGCAGTGTTGACATCCGCCGATGCGGGCGTGACCGGTACGCTCATTGACGCACCTGTGGCAGAGCGAGCGCCTCCCCCGTCAACAGCGACAGGGGTTCCGACAACAGGCTCTGGTGCATTGACAGGCGGTTGCGAACGCACCGCGCGGTCGATCGCGATGAGCCGGTCAACCGACACCGCACCCCGGTCTCCAAGCACCTGCATGAGCACTTCGGGCGGTGTGTTTCGCAGTGCCGCGCTCTGCAAATCCTGCGCCGCAATGTATCGGAACTCAGCCACCGCGTCTTTTGCGGCGAGAGCCACGGCGCCGATCTGGCCCTGCTCGAAGGGAAACGTGCGCACTGCCACCTGGGTTTCCAGCTCCAGGGCGGGTGGAGATCCGGCGGCCGCTCCCACCCCGCGAGCGAAACCATTGTCGCTCAACCACTGTCGGGCCTGCGCACCGTTCTCAAAGAGCAGGATCTCGTTGCGGATCGAGGCATCGGTTGACACACCAGATGCAACGAAGACCGTCTGCGACGTGGCAGGCCCGGCCGACGTTGGCAGAGGAAGATGTGCGCGCGATTGGACATTCTCAGTCCAGACGTCAGCTGGGGGCGTCTGGAGTTTGGGACCGTCGAGGGTGGAGGGGACCTTCTCCAGCAGAATCTGTGCGCCATCTTGCTGAATGCGCACAGTGTCCCCCACGTCCAATGCCCCGTCCAGGAGCCGCACGGTCACGTCTTGCGCACGCACGCGAATCACGACGGTGTTCTGATCGACAACCCTCTCTACGCGGCCCGTGCCAATGGGCGGACGCGCGCGGGCTGGTCCCACGAGTTGTACGGCGATCTGCAGGGAGAGAGGGAGCATGGTGGTACTGGCTCGCAGCGGTGGCGGGACCGGGTTGCCCCATTCATAGTCATCGGCATCGGATCGGCGGCAATGCAGTGGAACCTGCAACTTGGTGCGACAGAGCCACTGCCGGCGCCTCGCTGGGGACTGCGGGATCGTCATGCCCCTGCTGCGCAGTGTCCCACGTGGCAGGATCGGCGGACGCAGGCACCGGCCAGAAAGAGACGCCGAGTCCAAGGCGGAGCTTCTGCGGGACTCCACAACCGCGCAAAACAGCACCCGGCCGCAGTGAAGTCTGAGCTGCCGCTACCGGGTTGACTCCTCGTTCCGATCGACCGCCTTGATGTGCTGCGTCACCCGGAGCAGAAGTGTGACCTGGTCGGTGCTCAACTGAAACTTCCTGGAAATATCCTGCGGCGAAAGCCCTTCACGTGCGGCCGCAAGCACTGCATCCTTCATGTCCCCGCCTGTGGTTGGCGCCGTACTTCTCGACCTGGCTGGAGATACCTCGTTTCTGACGCGGGGTGTGGCGCCAGGAGGCCGGGCCTCGCGAACCGAACGAGCAGCAGCGTCGTCCTGGCCCATGCGTTTGCGCAGAGCCTCCATGGCCTCGGTTTCTGGAAGGGAGCGTGGATGCGCAGCCTCTGCGGGCCCGGTCTTCACAGGTGGCACTGCGCGTGGAGCGCCGGGAAGTGGAGCAATGCGGTTCTGCGCCTTCTTCTCGCTGGCAGTTGGCGCCCGCTCGCGCCGTTTTCTGGCTCCTGCCCCACCAACCCACGACTGAACGAGGCCGACTAGAAGGACGATGCCCGACAGTATGGCCACACCGCCAATCCCCACGATGAGCCAGTCCAACGGGTTCTGCGGAAGGGCGATGACACCCCGACCGCCGGGCAGTGACACCGACCTCTCAGGTGTGGTGGTCTCAACTCGGGTCTTTGGTGCGGCTTCCGGTCGCAGCGGCTGCGCGGCGATCACCGATCGAAGGGCACTCAGCGAGTCGCGAATCACGGTGGTTGACCGATCAAGTTCGGAGATGTCTTTGCCGAGGCGCTTGAGGTCTTGCTTTGCCAGCTCCAGCGAATCGAGTCTGAGCACGAGCGCCTGCCGCTTCTGCAGAGGTCCGGGGGCGGTCTGGCCCGACACCGCTGCGAGCGAACATGCCACAGCCATGGCCGTGGGAATGTAGACGCGCACAGACCACCTGGTCCAGTTGCAGAGGATTCTGAAGGGCATTGAGGCTAATATATCTTCTGATGCCCACCGGGGTCCAGTGAATTGCCCTCTTTGGGGCAGAGTACGCCCAGCTCTATTCCCTTAAGCCGGAACAAGTTGAGCCCCCGTTGTTGAACCACATTGGGGCAATCGTATATATTAGGCTTCCAGTGAGCAAGATCCACGTTTTTTGGTGCGGATGTTTCAACTGAGAGAGTCGGTTTCAGCCGACTCCAGCGGACCTCGCCGACTTTGATCGGTCGGGCGAGAGTATTCCCTATGAGGGGTTTCGCGCACTGCTGTCTGTGAGGTCACTATGCCTCGACTTGTGCTCCGATTCGAACAAGAACAGCTCAAAGCCTACGACCTTTCCGATTCGGTCATCACCGTCGGCAGGCTCCCGGAGAACACCATTTCCATTGTGAATATGGGCGTTTCCAGGCGTCACGCACGTATCGAACTCGACTCTCAGGGTACCTATGTCATCTCCGACCTCAACTCACTCAACGGCACATTTGTAAACGATACGAAAATTGTCAAGACGACGCTCGCATCGGGCGACAAAATCGCCATAGGCAAGTACACCATCATCTTCCAGAACGCGGAAGCGACAGACGAAGCTCCCCTGGCTCGACCCGTAGCCGCTGCCAGGAAGGCCGAAGCGGTGGATACCGACTCATTCACGGTCGAAACGCAAAGCCGGGCAACGGTGAGCACCCCCACGGTGGGAGCCTGGGCAGCACTTCCGCCCAGCACGTCGCAGACTCAACCGGTCGACGAGTCGAAGAGCGGTACTCCCGGATGTCCGGTTCTCATCGAAACAACCAAGCATGTTGCATACAAGCTCGACAAAGACGTCGTCACGATCGGCAACTCAGAAAGCGACGATATCTACATAGATGGACTTTTCATCGACGAGTCGCACGTGGCCGTCGAACGTCGCCCCGACGGCGTGTGGCTGGTCTCAAAGAAGCTCTTCGGCAAGGTCAAGGTCAACGGCAAGAAGACCAAAGACCACAAGCTGCAGCACAAGGACCGCATCGAGGTAGGGGCATCCACCCTGAGATTTATGGAGCACGGATAGCAACCCCATGCGGCTGGCGATAGTCTCCGATATACACGCAAACATCGAAGCCCTCGAAGCGGTGGTCGACGACATCACGGCCCAGAAGGTTGACGAGACCGCATGTCTGGGTGACTTGGTGGGCTATGGAGCCAGCCCCAACGAGTGTGTGGCATTGGTCAAGCAGCACTGCCCCATTTCTCTGCTGGGCAACCACGACGCCGCAGCCCTGGGCGCCCTCTCCACCGAGAACTTCAACATTCACGCGCGCATTGCCATCGAATGGACCACCGAGAATCTCTCGGCAGAATCACGCTCGTACCTCACTGCGCTGCCCCTGCGCGAGAACCGCTTGTCTGCGTCGCTGGTGCACTCAACGCCGTACGAGCCCAACATGTGGCACTATATCACATCGCTGGAAGAGGCTGCGTACAACTTTCAGTTCTTCGAAACGCCGTTCTGCTTCGTGGGTCACACCCACATCCCGCTCATCATCACGGTAAGTGGCGCCAAAGAGATATCCGTGTACCAAGACACCAAGCTCTCCTACGGCAGCCTTGCCGAATCGCGGTTCCTCATCAATGTGGGCAGTGTTGGCCAGCCGCGCGATCGCGACTCGCGCGCCTGCTACGGCATTCTGGACACCGACGCACAAACCTTCGTATACCGCCGAGTCAAGTACGACATTGGCGCCTGCCAGGACAAAATGAAGAAGATCGGGTTGCCCGAGTTCCTCATCTCCCGTCTCAAAGAAGGCAAGTAGTCTTTCGCGGGTATCGCGCGTAGTCAAGACGCAGCGGTGCGTCGCGCGATCGCCGGACTCCGTCGAGCAAGCGATCGGCAGTCAGCGGGCAGCGGTCAGCCCCTTGACGCGACATCGACTCCCATCAGTGCGGCGACTATGGAACCGCAGTCCTCAATCAGCGGTCAGGGGCAGATCCTCGCGGACGCACGGAGCGATCGCGGGGCAGTCGGGCCTCGGAGGATTGCGCTGCGATGGCGCGGCGGAGACACCGCTCAGGCGTGGGCGTGCTCGCTCATCCGCCGATGCACACGATCAACCTGCAAGCAGAAGGCTTCCACCCGGGCCTCCACGATTTGCGGGAACGGGTTGCCGTCGGACTCGATGGACAAGAACGGCAGACTCGCGTGATCGGGCATGCCCAGATCGGGGTGCGACTTCTTGCCCAGACGCTTGTCGAGGCGCTTCTTCACCCCAATGGTTGACTCGGCTGCAAGCACAGCCTCGATCACCCGCGTTGGCATGCAGGCGAACGGACCGATGGAGATCACGCCGTGCACGGTATGCAGAATGTCTTTGAAGAAGCTGCCCACCACCAGTATCGACTCGCCGGTAAAGCGCAGGTCGAAGAAATTGCGTCCGTAGGCGAGCAGTTGCGGGATGTCAACCTTCTCGTTGATGTAGAGACCCGAGCGATCGAGCGTGCGCTTGATGCGCTTCTCGTACCCATCCTGCAAGAAGAGCTTGACGTAGAACTCAAGTGCCGCCTTGAATCCGAAGGATGCGTCGTACACGCCCTCCAGCACCATGTGGTCGATGTACTTGAGCCACTCGAACATGGGAGCCCGGCGCACAATGATGTCGCGGCGAGCCAGGCGTTCGACGATGTCCTGACACGCGAAGTGATCGCGGCGCACGAAGATCTCTCCGAGCAGCGAGACCGCCTTTGCCTGGGCAATCGGGTACCGCACGGGGATCGTGCGCAGAGCCTCTGCCACCTCCGCCAGCACCGCGTAGAGCCGCTTGCCGCCCTGGGAGCCGATGGCCTCGACGAGACGCTTCCACTGCCGCTCGAATTCGACAAACGCGGCCTCACGGTCGACTGCCAGCACCCGCAACGCATTGCGAATATCGTCCATGGCATCGGCCACCATGGCGCCACGCAAGGCATTGAGCAGGAGCCCCGTGGGCATGCCGGCATACGAGTTCTCGTTGGTAAGAGAGAGCAGCGCCACATTGCGGATCCGGTTCTTCTCCAGGAGCGATCGTGTGAAGACAGAGTACTGCGTGAACCTGCAGTTGCCGCTGGCCGTGGGCATGAAATAGACCAGGTACTCGTCGGGATCGCTGCGCTTTGCGAGGTAGTCGAGCAGCCCTCCCACGGTGAGTTGCAGGGGCAGGCACTCCTTGCATGACGAGTTGGCCCGGCCCACCTTGAGCACTTCGAAGTCGTACTCGTCAATGCACGTGGCACGAATGCCCCCGCCACGCACCGCCGCCGCAAACGCCTCGCTATTCAGCCGCCCCATTGACGGAAAGAGCACGTGCAGCTTGGGATGGTGCAGATCGATGGTCTCCCCGTCACTGGTCACGAAGCACGCTGTGCCCTTGTGGAACTCTATTTTTGCCGGAGTGAATGGCGCGACGACCTCGTCCTTCTTGCCCAGCTCCCGGTACCGCGTCACGATGTCCAGAAACGCCTCGATGCGCGTGTTCACTCCGGCATCGGCCGTGTGACTATCCAGCTCCAGGGTGAGCGACGGCTTCGCCTTCATGATGTCGCGGAAGTACCCGAGCAGGAACGAATCGGGGCCACAACTGAAATTGGTAATGAAGGTGCCAAACAACTGAGGATGCTTCTTGACAAAGCTGCTGGCCCGCAGAATCATCTGCCCGTTTGCCCAACACATGTTGTCGTCGCAGGGCTCGTTATCAAACGGCAGGAAGTCCCAGGGAATCACCAGAACTCCGCGTGAGGCAAGTTTGGTGGGTATGCCCATGTTTGCCTCGCCTGCAAATGCATTGTACGTACGTCCGAACAGCACCACTGCGGTCTTGCTGGGGTCAGCCTCAAGTTCCGCCAGTATCTGCAGGCCCAGTTTCTTCGTCTCAGCCATGAAGGCCTGCTGCTGCGCCAGTACCGCGTGGTAGGCCGCAACTCCCCGATCGGCGCCACAGCCGACGCTCCGAGCAATACTGCGGAACTCCTCTTCCTGCGAGTCGTATCCCTGACTGAAGTTGAGCAGCGGTGTGAGGAGTTCTGTGCGCCCAAACCCGTCTTTGAACGCGCTTCGGATCCAGTACGCCTCGCTCTGAAGGAGCATACAGGTACACTGGTGCTCCTTCTTGTAGCTGACGCTGTTTTCCACGAAGAGCTCGGTCACCGTGGGCATGAAGATGTAGTCGAGGTCCTTCTTCAGCAGGTTGGCGAAGCAGCCGTGGGCTATTTCGCCGGGGTAGCAAAACGCGGAGCGTTTACGCTTGATGCCGGCTCTGTCAACATCGTCGGAGAGCACCACCCGCAGGCCCAGCGTCGTGAAGAAGCCGTGATAGAGCGGATACAGGTTGTTGGTGAGGTACGACCGGCTGATGCCCACAGTCTTTGCGGATGTTGGGGCCGTCCCCGACGCGAACTTGGTGAAGAGCATCTCCTGCCGCACGCGCACGTAGTCGAACTTCGTGATGTCGTACCCAATATGATGCACCTGGTTATAGTACTTGTTGCAGGCGCCACCAAAGGGGAACTTCCGATCCCCGATGGTCATCATGTTGATCTCGCAGCCGCGGTCGCACTTCTCCGCACCGCCTGCGCACCGGAAGCTCTTGCCGTACTCAATCTCGCGATCCGCCAACTCCTTCAGGTCGAAGCTCGACGCCGAGGCAAGCCCGTGGGTGATACGGTTCTTCAGCTCCAGAGCCACGCCGTACGCTCCGATGAGCCCGGGCTCGGGCGGTACCACAATGGGTCGACCGATGAGCTTGGCCATGGCCAGCGGCACTGCCTTGTTGTAGCACACGCCGCCCTGCATGAAGATTTTCCTGCCCGATCGGCGCTGGCCCTTCACGCGGTTGACATAGTTCATACAAATGGAGTACACAAGCCCAGCAACCACGTCCTCGCGGCCGATGCCCTCGTGCGTGGCGGTCTTGATGTCGGAGCTGATGAACGCAGCGCACTGGTCGTTGAAGTTGGGCGGGTTCTGCCCCTGCTGCGCAATCGCCTCTATCTCGCGGAAGCCCACACCCAGGCTCTCCCTGGCCGATTCCTCCAGAAAAGATCCGGTGCCCGCAGAGCACGCCTCGTTCATGGCATAGTCGGACGGCACCGCATTTGTCAAATACGTGTACTTGGCGTCCTGTCCGCCGATCTCGAAAATGGTGTCCACGTCCTTGTCAAAATGAGACGCACCTGTGGCATGCGCGATGATCTCGTTGATGATCGCATCGGTCTGCGCATGCAGGCCTGCGATCTGGCGACCCGATCCGGTGGTTGCCAGGCCGACGATCTTGACACCCCCCGAAAGCTGATTGTGCAGCTCCGCATAGCACTCGCGCGAGGCCTTGACCGGGTTGCCGTTGGTACGCAGATAGATGGATGCCAGCACAGCATCGTCGGTTCGCCGCATCACCACAGCCTTGGTGGTTGTGGACCCCACGTCGAGCCCCAGGATGCACTCGTCGCCCGGCTGGGCGGTGGCCCTGGTCGACTGCTTGAACTCCACCAGAGATGCGCCCTTGCTGATGGGTGGAAGAAACACGAACGACGAAGTGCCCTCAACGAAGATGTGCTTCTCGTCAATGGCGGGCTTCACACCCTTGTCCAGCGCGTACAGTGCCGCACCCAGGGCTTCGAATACCTCCGCGCTCTTCGGGATGGTCAGCGTGTCAAGGTTCTTGACCAGATGATCCATCACCACCAGGTTCCGCGTGACTCCGCCCACAGCCACAATGTTCTTGCGGTCAACCTTCTCCAGCAGATCGAGCACTTTCTCGGCCATCATGCGGCCCAGGCCCGAGGCTACGCGTCCGATGGGGATACCCTTGTTGAGCGCGTGGGTGCAGTCGCTTTTGCAGAACACCGAGCAGCGGCCCGACACCTTGTACTCCTCAACCCCGCGCGCGACCGACACCGCCTCATCCACACCGATGTTCATGCGGCCAATCTGCTGCAAGAAGAACTCACCGGTGCCCGATGCGCACTTGTTGCCGGTTTCCACCGAGGCGACATTACCCTCGTTGTCAAGCAGATACACCACGAAGTTCTCGGCGCCAAGACTGGCAACAGCCGCCACGTCGGAACCAATCTCGCCGGTGGACCGCAGATATCCCAGAGCGTACTCAACCGCCTCGGGTTCGGTAATTGACGGCAGTGCAACCATATCGCGAAACTTGCGGCCGGTGAGGGCCACACAGTCGTAGCCGGCGGCATCGAGTTCCTTGAGCATGCCGACAAACGTGGTGCGGGGGTTGCTCTCGTGGCTGCGGATGAGGATCTTGCCGATGGAGACCACACCACCCGTGCGGATGATTTCCACGGCCTTCATGTTCGATGCGCCCAGGCACATGCCCAGTGCGCGTGTTGTCTTGGGGGATTCGGTCAATCAGGCCTCCAGCGGCTGCGTCGGAAGTGAATTCGGCATGTCGGACCAGTCTCGAAAAATACCATCCGGCGGTGCTGGGACCCGAGCCCTCGAGTGATCGCCCGACAGTGGTACCTGGAGGTGTCGGAACGGAGATGTCATCGAGATCCTCCGCCTACCGGGATCGGGTTGAGACCGCGGTCCCGGCGGACGTCTGTGTCTGCTACGGGTCTTTGGGAAACCAAATCCCGGTCGTGACCGCGCGATTGCCTTTGTGTGAAGGCGCCGGGTATTCGGGGAACCGCCTCAACCGGCGCACGTGCATGGCGTACATGAACTCCACCGAGCAGCACTGCCGAGGAGTAAAACACCCACATGAGAATGAGCACAATGGAGCTGAGCGAACAGTACACAATGCTCACGCGCGCCACGTGCTTGACGTACATGCCAAACCCCGTCCGCGCGAGCTGCCACAACACACAGAAGATCAGGGCGCCCACGAGTTGGTGACGTTTGCGAATCTTGATGCCCGGAAAAATCTTGACGGTCACCACAAAGAACACCACCAGCACCAGACCCGACGGGAAATTGATGCGCCGCACATATGCCTGATATGGGATATACACCGATACCGCCGTGGAAAACTGCCGGTAGTAGTGATTGTGCTCAACCGCCGAGAGGCGGGCTGGCGGACGGGTCAACCAGGCAAAGCGGGCCATTGAGGGAAGATACGAGAAGAAAGAAGCGAGAAGTGAGAAGGCGAGAATTGAGAAGCTGTCGACGATCCCCCGGGCACCGTGGGAACTGACGCCGTTCCCCAGCTCGCCTCCTAGCCTCCGCACTCCGCACTCCCCCCTCCGCACTCCCCACTTCCCCTCCCCCTCCCATGACGTAGTTTCTCTCTCGGTTCGTGACTGTCTCACCTGGGCCGCACCATGCGCATTGCCATCTTCTCCGACATTCACGGCGACCTTAAGCGTCTCAACCTCGTACTCAACGACATCGCGGCGCATAGTGTTGACAAGCTGGTATGTCTGGGTGATGTGGCCACACTCGGACCTGAGCCCTGGAATGTGCTTGAGCGCCTCCGCGGACTTAAAGCATCATTTGTGCAGGGGAATCACGACGAATTCCTGCTCGACCCCTCTGCGCTCGACCGGTACGCCACTACGGCGTTTGTCAAAGAGCAGGTTCTCGCATGCCGCAACTTCGTGACCCCGGAGGACCTGACATTCCTGTCTACGTTCGTGCCAACGCTTCGGCTTGAGGCGGGTGGCGCGTCCATCCTCTTCTTTCACGGCACCCCCCGCTCAAACATCGAAAGCGTTCTGCCGCACGCGTCAACAGAGGATCTGCGCAAGGCCCTCGACGGATTCACTGCCACATTCTTCGTCTGCGCACACACCCACTTCCAGTTCATGACCCGCTTCGGCGCCTCAACCATCATCAATCCGGGCAGCGTGGGCATGCCCTTTGAGGAGTTCCCGTTTGAGGGCCAGCCCAAGGTGATGCCGTTTGCCGAGTATGCCATTCTCGATGTCCACGGCTCGCGATTTGAGTGTACGTTTCGTCGGATCCCTGCGGCGGCGTAGCCCCTCCCATACCGACTGACCGCCCGTTTGACTCGCCGTGGCCCCAAGAACTAGCTTTCTACGGGTCGAACCCGTGAGTTCCCGCGAGCCTCCATGCCATCATCCAAAACGACACATCCCGTCCCCACATCCGCTCTTCGCCGCGCCCTGTCCGACGTGTCGCTGCTGCTGCTTGATCTCGACGGCACCACGTACGTTGACAACACACCCATCCCCGGCGCCCTCGTGTTTCTGCGTGCGGTGAAAGACTCGGGGCGCTCCTACGTCTTTCTTACCAACAATTCGTCGCGCTCAGCCAAAGACTACCGTGCGAAAATCTCTCGCATGGGCATGCCCGCCACTGCCGAAAATGTCTTCACCTCCGGCCAGGCAACAGCTCTGCACCTGACCCGCAAGAAGAAGCACCCCCGAGTCTTCCTCCTCGGCACACCGTCACTCGCCCAGGAGTTCGCCGAGTTCGGTATTGTTTGCGTCGACGAGGCCGACTCGTGCGTTGACACGGTGGTCGTTGGCTTTGACACAACACTCACCTACCCGCGACTCGAACACGCCTGCGCGCTTGTTGACAAGGGCGTTGAGTACATTGCCACGCATCCCGACATGGTGTGCCCGATCAAAGACCGGCGTTTCATCCCCGACTGCGGATCGTTCTGCCGGCTGATCGAACATGCCACCGGACGCAGGCCATCCATTGTCTTCGGCAAGCCCGATGCGCATATCGTGGACATACTCTGCAAGCAACGTGGCGTTGCCAGGCGCGCAACAGTCATGGTCGGCGATCGACTCTACACCGACATTGCGCTGGGCATCAATGCAGGGATCACGTCCATCTGCGTGCTGACCGGTGAGACGACCCGCGCATCACTCAAACGGTCAAGGCACCGGCCGGACTTCGTGATCAACTCCATTGCCGATCTCACTGGTTGCTTGTAGGAGATGCGTCGTGAACCCCAATCATGTGACTGCACTCCGTATCGTTGTGGCGCCGCTCTTCGCCTACGCATTCATCCGCGGCAACCACGGGTCAGCGCTGTTTCTGTGGCTGGCAGTCGCAGTACTGGCGATCATCGAGCTCTCCGACGCACTCGACGGGCACATTGCGCGTTCCCAAGGCAAAGTCTCGGACTTCGGCAAGTTCTTCGATCCTGTAGCAGACAGCATCTCGCGGCTCACCGTCTTTGCATCGTTCCTGGTCGCAGGCGTGATCCCGCTATGGATGTTCCTGATCTTTCTCTACCGCGACACCTTCGTCTCAGGCCTGCGCTACCTGTGCGTCCAGCGAGGCGTGGTGGTGCCGGCACGTACCTCCGGCAAGCTCAAGGCGATCTTCCAGGCCATTGCCGGCTTCGGAGTGGTGCTGGCAGCTCTGGCTCATGTACACGGACTCTGGCCGGTCCCACCAACGCTGCTCGGACAAAGCATCGGCTACTGGATCATGCTCGTCCCAGCCCTCTATACCGCATATTCGGCCCTGGACTACTGGAACGGCACCCGACGCGTCATAGGGACGAAGCCTCCCTCCACGACACAGCCGAAGTGACCGTTGCGCAGTTCTCGATCACGATGTATTTTCTTGGGATTGCTGGGGTGTCGTCCAATTGGTAGGACAACAGACTCTGAATCTGTCCGTTCGGGGTTCGAGTCCCTGCACCCCAGCCAAATTCTTTCTCAAATGCGGAGTGGGGAGTGCGGAATGCGGAGTTGGGGCAATTCAACCCTGAACTCCGCATTCCGAACTCGCCACTCCGCACTCGACTTGGTCCCATCGTCTAGGGGTTAGGACGGATGGTTCTCAGCCATCAAACCGGGGTTCGATTCCCCGTGGGACTACCAACTCAAAACCCCGGAAATATGGCGAAATCCGCTGATTTTCGGGGTTTTTTTATGCCCTGCCGGTAGAGTCGTAGATCCTCCAATATCCCTGAAATACCCCCCCCCCCCTTTC
>Ga0315284_10011442_pt1 | contig 12653 bp, 14 predicted proteins | sample YL17G09_16_MG_FD_203696 | JGI IMG/M metagenome (GOLD analysis project Ga0315284, IMG submission 203696) | Sediment microbial communities from Yellowstone Lake, YNP, Wyoming, USA - YL17G09_16 | ecosystem: Environmental > Aquatic > Freshwater > Lake > Sediment | place: USA: Wyoming | collected... | reverse complement strand
AGGAGGTCGTCATGCTGGGTTGGATCTTGATAATAGTGCTGGTGATACTGCTGATCGGTGCGCTGCCAACGTGGCCGTACAGCAGCAGGTGGGGCTACTATCCGACGGGCATCATCGGTGTGATCCTGGCGATAGTGCTGATCCTGCTGCTGTTTGGCTTATTCCCGTTCGGCCGAACCGCGACCACCGCCCCACCCGCCCCCGTGGTTCAGCAGGCACCATAATAAAAGAGGAGCGAGCTCGAAATGGCTGAAAAAACCCTTCCACCTCAGCGTCAGCGTCGCCCGCCAGGCATCGAAAAAGTGATGCAGCCGACGCCGGAATCCAGTGCCAGGACATACAGGGCTGCCGACAAACTCGCCGGAAAGGTGGCGCTAATCACGGGCGGAGACAGCGGTATCGGCCGGTCCGTCGCCGTCATGTTTGCCAAAGAAGCGGCGGACTGCGCGATCGTATATCGGAACGAGCACGAAGACGCAAGAGAGACCAAGCGGCTTGTCGAGGAGGCTGGCCGCACGTGCCTCCTCATTGCCGGCGACCTCGGCGACAGCACGTTCTGCCGTCAGGCCGTCGATCAAACCCTGGAACAGTTCGGCCGGCTGGACATTCTGGTGAACAACGCGGCCGAACAACACGAGCAAGAGCAGCTTGAAGACATTTCGGACGAACAGCTCGAACGGACGTTCCGGACCAACATCTTCGCGTATTTCTATCTTACGCGTGAAGCGTTGAGGCACATGCAGCCGGGCAGCACCATCATCAATACGACCTCGGTGACGGCCTACGAAGGCAACCCCACGCTTATCGACTATTCCGCGACAAAAGGCGCCATCGTGGCGTTCACGCGGTCGCTTTCCAAAGCGCTGAGCGATCGCGAGATCCGGGTCAACGGGGTTGCGCCCGGCCCGATCTGGACGCCGCTTATTCCATCGTCGTTTTCGGAAGAAAAGGTTTCTACGTTGGGGGCCAACACGGCACTTGGCCGGCCCGGCCAGCCCGATGAAGTCGCTCCATCGTACGTATTCCTTGCGTCGGACGATTCTTCCTACATGACCGGCCAGGTCTTGCATCCGAACGGAGGGCGGATTGTAAACGGCTGATGCGGTGTTCCCCTATCGGGTGAAAAGAGAGGCGCCGCTGTCCCAATGCGGAATAACGAAAGGAGCGCCAATGTCTGGCGAATCCAAATCCACGAGAAATCACGGGATTATAAAGCGCTGGGTCGAAGACAGGGGCGGGTGGCCGGCTACGGGCCGGGGCATCGGCGGGGCGAAAAAATCGGCGGGGTTGCTCCGAATCGATTTTCCCGGCTATAGAGGGAAACAGAAACTCAAGAAGATTTCGTGGGAGGCATTCTTCCGGAAATTTGACGCGTTCAATCTGGCCTTTCTTTATCAAGAGTCAACACCGTCGGGCCGGATAAGCCGGTTCAACAAGTTTCTGGACGCGCAATCGGGTTCAGCAAAGCCCATTTGGAATCTGGGCCAACCAAAACAATTTGACAAAGGGAAAAACGCCATGAACATTTTCGACATCATTGTGCATGACCACGAAAACGTGAAGAACATCATCCAGAAACTGCTCACCTCGACCACGCGCGCCGGAAAAACACGCGAACAACAGTTTAACAAGCTGCGCGACGAGCTCTCTCAGCATATGTTTGCCGAGGAACAGGTTTTCTACCCGTTCCTGATGGACCACGCGGACGATCGGGAGCCGGTGCACGAAGCCCTCGAAGAGCACCGATCGGCGCGGATCGTGCTGTCGGACGTGGAAGCGACACCGGTCGATGACGAGAGCTGGCACCCGAAGCTGAAGGTGCTCCATGAACAGCTCGACCACCACATACAGGAAGAGGAATTGGACATTTTCGAGCTGGCGCACGAATTCGTCGACAAAGACATGGCACATGACCTGGGACAGAAGTTCCAGGGGCTGAAGAAAGAAGCGCGCGCGGAAAGAATGGAGATAGCGGGATCGCGGCGCTGACTCGTTGTCCGTGCCAGTCCGTGTTCGTCCGTGCTGATCCCCGCAGGTCCTTTGGCGGGAGAAAGGATTAAACCATGAAAGCCATTGTTTTCCAGGGCGTCGGCGAGATTGGGCTGATGGACGTTGCCGACCCCTCGATTGAAATGCCAAACGACGCGATCGTGAAGCTTACGAGCCGCGCCATCTGCGGGACGGACCTCCACATGGTCCGCGGCACCATGCCTGGGATGGAACCCGGCACGATCCTGGGGCACGAGGGCGTGGGGTACGTCGAGCAGGTGGGGCCGTCGGTCCGCAACCTCGTTGAAGGGGATCGGGTGGTGATTGCGCCGACGATCGCGTGCGGGTACTGTTCGTACTGCCGTGCGGGTTATTTCTCGCAGTGCGACAATGCCAACCCGTACGGGAAACGTGCGGGCACCTGTTTTTTCGGCGGGCCAAAAGGTTCGGGGGGCATCCGTGGCCTGCATGCGGAACGAGCGCGGGTGCCGTACGCGAATGTGGGTTGCGTGAAGCTGCCCAATACGGTCAGCGACGAAGACGCCCTGATGCTGTCCGACATATTCCCGACCGGTTATTTTGGTGCGGAACTCGCGGAAATCAAGCCGGGCGACACCGTGGCGGTGTATGGATGCGGGCCGGTGGGCCTGTTTGCAATAGTGAGCGCGTTGCTGATGGAGGCGGGCCGAGTTTTGGCGATCGACTGCATTGACTCACGGCTTGACATGGCGCGGAGCCTTGGCGCGGAAGTCATCAACTTCGAGAAAGAAGACCCGATCAACGTTATTCTGGATCTTACCGGCGGGATAGGCGTGGATCGGGTCATCGACGCGGTGGGCGTCGACGCGGTCCATCCGATGGGGGGACCCGCCGCGGAAAAGTCCCGCCAGATGGAGTCGGAATTCCAGCGTGAACTCGAGGAGGTCGCGCCGGAAACCAATCCCCAGGGAGAAGCGTGGAAGCCGGGGAACGCGCCCTCGCAGGTGCTCGACTGGGCGGTCCATTCACTCGCGAAAGCCGGCACACTGGCCATTATCGGCGTTTACCCGCAACAGGCGGATTTCTTCCCGCTGGGGGCGGCGTTCAATATGAACCTCACCATAAAAGCCGGCCACTGCAACCACCGGAAGTACATCCCGGTGGTGCTGGAGCTTGTTGAGAGCGGCGTAGTGGTTCCGTCGTCGGTCATCACGAGCGTCGAACCCATCGGCTCGGCCATCGACGCTTACCATGCGTTCGACGAGCGTCGCGCGGGCTGGGTCAAAGTCGAACTGGTCCCGAAGGAAATCGGCGAGCCGCCCGTCTGGAAGATCGAAGAACCCGCAAGTCGTGAGTAACAGACACAACATCCGGTCCAAACCAGGAGAAAACCCGATGAACACCTTAGCCAATATGATGCAAGCCCACCCGTCGGTGTCCTTTGATGAGATGGACCTGCTCAACCGGTGCATAGACGACCTGACGATGTGCGAGCAGACCTGCACCATGTGCGCCGACGCTTGCCTGGCCGAAACGGAGCATCTTCAGCGGCTGGCCCGTTGTATCCGGCTCAACCTGGATTGCTCCGACGTGTGCAATGCCACGTCGAAACTCCTTTCCCGCCAGACCCACGCGCCCTCGGTGCTTTTCCGCCAGCAGCTCAACGCCTGCATGACGGCGTGCGATCTGTGCGGGGCCGAGTGCGACATGCACGCCGAATGGCACGAACACTGCAGAATCTGCGGAGACATGTGCCGGAAATGCTCGGAGTCGTGCAAGGAACTTCTCGACAAACTGCCCCAGTAAACGGTGTGATCGCGCTCCTGGGCCGGCCGTTGGCCAGCGCGGCATTCCCAGCATGGTTGAGGCCCGATGCAAGTCCTGCCAGGAAAACCGTGCCACACGACATGCCGGTGGAGGTGCTTCTCGCGTCAAAACAGGCGACGATCAAGCCGGTGGGAATGAGTTTGCCTGCCGAGTCGGTTGTTATTTCGGGGCCGGCCGACGACGCGCCCCTTTCGTTCCAGGGCTACAGCAAGATCGGCTTTCACGTCTGAACCACGGCGAGGGAGATCCACATGACCAAGGCAGCTTGGCGCAAAATCAACGACGACACTGACTTGCTTGACACACCTTCATTATGGGTCAACTTCATGCAATTCCCCCGGCAGTTCGACACCGAGGAGACGCTCGTAAGCGGCTCGAACGCGCCGGACTACGCGGGCGAGCTTTTCATGCCTCCGGCCGCCCCAACGGCCCCCGCTGAGACGCACCACGGCCAAAAAGGATCACGCCGCTATGAGTCCGTCAGGCGCACTCGCTTCGACCGCTATAACCGTGGCCGCCGTCATCGCTCTGGCCGCGGTTCCCTGCATGGCCGCCGGGGCGCAGGCTGCTACCGAAACCGGTTTCATAGCCTTCCGGCCTGAACGGCGCGATCCCACACCCGATCTCATCAACGCGCTCCGGCTTCCCGACGGCTTCCGCCTCGTGTTTGCCCGCAGACTCCGCAACATCATCGCGCGGGCCGTACTGCACATTTGAGCCGCGGCGGTTTGGCACGATTCCTGTAGTGTCCATTTCAGCTCAACAATGGAGACGCTCCATGCCGCGCAAACACCGAAATCCGTTTATTCCCTACGAACGCGCACGAGGAATGGAAGACCCAACGCTCATTGCTGAAAAAGAAGCCAAACAACGATACACGCGCCAGCAGGCCAAAATCAGAAGCCTGGGCGCGCCTCAAAAACAACGCACCGAGGAACGGCAAAAACAAAACAGATAGAGACCGGCAACGGCCGTCACTGGAAAGGCGGCAATGTGAAAAACTTGTGGAAAATCATCAAGCGCGCCGTGACGGACTTTTTTGCCGACGACTTGCTCACGCTCGCCGCGGCGATGTCCTTTTACACGATTCTGTCGCTGGCGCCGATCGCCGTTCTTCTGGTGGTCGTCGCGGGCTTCATCGGCCAGGACGCGATCAACTCGAGCGTCAGCCAGGCCGAACGGCTGATGGGGCCGCCGGCCGGCGATGCCCTCCAAACCGTCATCTCGAGGGCACAGCAGCAGCGGCAAGCGTTAACACTCTCCGCAATCCTCAGCCTCGGAGCGATCCTTTTCACGGCGCTCGGCGCGTTCGTCCAGTTTCAGTACTCGATGAACCGCATCTGGGGCATTCAATCCAAGGGCAAGAGCGCCGTCTGGGACTGGGTGCGCAAGCGGCTGCTGTCGGTGCTGCTGCTGGTGGTGATCGCGGTGCTGCTGCTGGCGGCCGTCATCATCAGTTCGGTCCTCAGCGGTCTTTTCCCGCAGTTGACCTGGATCAACACCCTGGCCTCGTTTGTCTTATTCGTAATTCTGTTCGCCCTGGTGTTCAAGTACCTGCCCGACGCCAAGATCGCCTGGCGCGACGTGTGGGTGGGGGCGATCATCACGGGGATCCTGTTCAGCGTGGGCATCTGGGCGATCGGCCTCTACCTCGGGCGCAGCGGTGCGGGCTCGTCCTACGGCGCGGCGGGATCGCTGGTCGTGTTCCTGCTGTGGGTATACTACGCCGCGCTCATCCTGTTCCTCGGCGCCGAGATTACCCAGGCCTACTGCTTCGTCTATGGCGAAAGAATAGAGCCTGCGGAATACGCCGAGCGGATCGATAAACACCAAGCGCAGGAGAAACAAAATAAAAAATAGGCCACGCCCGAACAACAAGAAGCCGTCGAAACCCTCGAAAAAGAGAACGTGTACTTCTAGCGCCCTCCTCACAAAAGGCGCGCCCGCCGAAAACCCCTGGGACTTCTACCAGGACCGCCGAAGATGGATCCGCTCCACCGAACCCGGGCCCGATCCCGACCAGTTCCATTACGTCCCCCCCGACGAGAAAGAACTCGCACGACAGCGCGCGCAAAAAGCCCAAACTAATGCCCGTAAAGCCCTCACTCGCGCCGTGCTACTGGCCAACGACAACCACGAAACCGAAGCACTCGAACAATGGCGACAAGCCTCATTCGCCGACCGAGCTTTCACCGAAAACTGGACTACCCGGCTCCGAAAAACCATCCGCGCACGCCAACGCGCCGCCGCACGCTCCAACCCGCCCCCATAAGCCCCCGGCAGTCCCCGCCCAAAGTTGAATAGTAGGCCGACATCGCCGATGTCGGCCAGGTTGTAGCGCAGGCGTCTCGCCTGCACGCTTCTAAAAAACAGCAGGCGAGACGCCCGCACCACAATAGTTGTCGTCGCGCCTACTTTTCCTTGTCTTTGCGTTCTTGCTGTTTGATTTTGTCCCAGACTTGGGCGACGTCTTCGGGGGTTTGGGCGGTGTGTTCGCCGAAGATGTGGCCGTGTCGGCGGATCATTTTTGCGTGAGCTTTTTGAAGTGCGTCGAGGATTTGGAAGCGGCCTTCGGTTTCGGCGGCGGCGGCGCAGGCGAGTAGGGTGAACAGGGTGTCGCCCCATTCGGTTTCGATTTCGGCGTTGTTGTCCTGGTTGCAGGCGTCGACGAGTTCGCCCGCTTCTTCGCGGGCGTATTGGGCGAAACTGAGCGTGGTCTGTTTGCGGTCCCACGGGCAGCCGTCGGGACTGCGGAGGTACCGGGCGAGGCTGATGAGCGCGTGGAGCCACTCGGGCTCGGATTTTGGAGGTTGATCGATGTGCGGGAGTTTCATGGTTATTTTCTTTCGTGGCTGCGAAAAGCGGGTACAGACGCCTTCCCAAAGTGGTGATCGCGAAAAGCGGGGACAGGCACGCTTTTTCCAAACTGCCGGAAAAAACGAGCCAGTCCCCGTTTTTCGCGGATATGAGGCAGATTATTCATTGATTTTCTCGGTTTTATAGCTAAAGTTGACCGGTTTCCTGCCGAACATAGTAGCAGAAGTGGCCGTGGAACGGATACACGGCTGGAAGTGGACATGGAGGTCCAGACTATGACGGTACAATGCTGCAAATGCAAACGGGTCCGGATACATAACCGGTGGTCGTCGGCGACGGCGGCTCAGGGCCCGGTGAGCCATACGTATTGTCCGGTATGTTTTGAAGCGGTCCGTGTGGAGATCCGGCGTTCGAAACTTGGGAGGGCCGCCGAACCCGCGCCGGCCGCGTGACGGTCAGGTGGCGCCGCCGGTCTTATACCCTGCCAAGTCGAGCGTGACAAACCGGTAGCCGGCGTTTTTCAACTCTTGGACGAGTGCCGGGCGGATGTCCGGCGAGATGATTTTGTCGAGGTCGGCGAGGTCGATTTCGATCCGGCAGATGTCGCCGTGGTGACGGTCCCCATGATGGCGGGCGCGATACTGCCGGAATCCGTATTTTTTGAGGACTTCTTCGGCGCGCTCGACTTGGGCCATCTCGTCGAGGTTGAGTGGGCGGCCCGTGGGGAACCGCGACGCGAGGCATGCGAACGATGCTTTGTTCCAGGTGGGGAGACCGCGTTGGCGGCTGAGTGCGCGGATGTCGTCTTTTTTGAGCCCCGCCTCGAGCAGCGGGGCGACGACTCCGTTTTCGCGTGCGGCGATTTTTCCGACGCGTGTGAGGTCGGCTTGGTCGTCAGCGGTTTCGCCGTACGCGAGCACGGTGATGTGATTGTCGTCGGCGTATTGGCGCATGCAGGCGAACAGTTCGCCTTTGCAGACGTAACACCGGTTGCGGTTGTTCTTGACGAACTCGGGGTTGTCGAACTCGAGGGTCTGGATGACGTCGAGCGGCCATCCCTTTTGGTGTGCGAGCGCCTTGGCCTCTTCGAACGCGGATCGTGGGATGCTGGGCGAGTCGGCGATGACGAGGCGCAGCCGGTCGCGGAGCACCTCGTAGGCGACTGTGGCGAGGTAGGTCGAGTCGACGCCGCCCGAATAGGCGAGGACGAGGCCGTCGTAGCAGGCGAGAAGCCGTTTGAGCGCGGCTTCTTTCTCGAGAGCGGTGCCGAGGTCTTCGGTCATTGGTCGAGGACTCCTGTCATGGTTGCGCCGCGCGATTCGCGCAGGGTGACGGTCGCGATCCGGTTCTCGAGATCGCGCGGCGAGGCGACGGCGACGCGGATGTAGTTGGGGGTATAGCCGACCCAGCGGCCGCTGGACTTCTGCTCGAACAGGACGTCCATGCGGTGGCCTTGGTGGCGCTGGTGGAACCGGTTGCGTTTTTGTGCGCTGATCTCGCGCATGCGGCCGCTGCGCCTGCTCGATTCGTGCGGGTCGATGCGGCCTGACATTTGCGCGGCGGGCGTGCCGTGGCGAGGGGAGAATTTGAACACGTGCGCGTAGTCGATCGGGCTTTCGAGCACGAACCGGCAGGTTTCGTCGAAGTCGTCATTGGTCTCGCCGGGGAATCCGACGATCACGTCTGCGCCGATGCAGAGTTGCTCGACGGCGGCGCGTGCGGTGTCGAGGAACGCGGCGAACTCGGGCGCGGTGTAGGTGCGGCCCATTGCGCGAAGCGTTTTGTCGCACCCGGATTGCAGCGGGATGTGGAGGAACGGCACGAGGACGTGGCGCGGGTCGTTCATTCGGTCGAGTAGGCCGCGGGGGATCGTCGTCAGTTCAATTGAACTGATCCTGACGCGGGCGAGGCCGTCGACCGTGCTCAGCGCGTCGACCACGTCGACGATGGTGGCGCCGCGCCAGGCGTACGCGCCAACGTTGATGCCGGTCAGCACGATCTCCTTGACGCCGCGGGAGGCGAGCGCCGTGGCTTCGTCTACGAGGTTGAGCATCTCGCGGCTGCGCGGTTTGCCGCGCGCCAGCGGCACGACGCAGTAGGCGCACATGCAGTCGCACCCGTCCTGAATTTTGAGGTTGGCGCGTGTGGTTGGGCCGTTGGCGGTGACGGAGTTGGAAAAGTCGATCGTGAAATCGTCGTCGGGGAGGCCGTTGCAGAACACGGCGGGTACGGGGTTTTTGTGGGGTGTGACGTGTTGGAGGACGTCGAGTTTGTTGGCGTTGCCCATGACGAGGTCGACGCCGGGGATCTGGGCGACCTGTTGGGCGTGCAACTGCGACGTGCAGCCGATCACGGCGACGAACGCGCGCGGGTTTTGGCGGATGAACGCGCGGATCATTTTGCGGGACTTTGCGTCGGCCTCGGCGGTGACGGTGCAGGTGTTGATGATGCCGAGGTCGGCGGGCTCGCCGTGCGGCACGAGCGTGTAGCCGGCGTCGTGGAGGCGGGCGTGAAGCAGGGCCGATTCGGCCTGGTTGAGCCGGCAGCCGAGCGTGATTATGGTGGCATGCTTGCCGCTGTCGTTGGCGCGCATATCAGGCCTGCCCTACCGGGCCCCTCACGGGGCCCCGTGAGGGGGCGCCGAGGAGCCAATGGCCCTTGACGTCGGTGATGCGAACCGGGACGAGGTCGCCGATCTTGAGGCCGTCGGCGGCGACGCTGACGGGGCGGTAGCCGTCGGTTCTGGCGCTCGAGACGCCGGGCGAGCGCGGGTGCGTGCCGTCGATCAGGACTTCGTAGACGCCGCCGACGTATGCGGCCATCTGCTCGGCGTTGATCGCGTCCTGCAACGCGATGAGGCGAGCGAGGCGGTCTTCTTTGACGTCGCGGGGGATATCGTCGCCGAGTTCGCAGGCTTTTGTGCCGGGTCGCGGCGAGTATTTGAAAGAGAAGACCTGGCTGAACCGGACTTGGCGCATGACGCCGAGCGTTTCTTCGAATTCGGCGTCGGTTTCGGTGGGGAACCCGACGATGAGGTCGGTGCTGATCTCGATTGCGGGGATGCGCGACTCGAGATAGGCCACCTTGTCGAGGTACTCGAGGATGGTGTGGCGGCGGTTCATGAGTTTGAGGACGCGGTCGGCGCCGGCCTGGAGCGGCAGGTGCAGTTGGTTGCAAATCGTGGGGCGGTCGGCCATGAGGTCGGCGAGGTCGTTTGACCAGTCTTTGGGGTGTGGCGAGGTGAACCGAACGCGCGCGAGGGGAAGGCGGGAGACCGCGTCGAGCAGGTGGTAGAAGGTGTTGTTGCCGGCCTTGTAGGAGTTGACGTTCTGGCCGAGCAGCCAGATTTCTCTGGCGCCCTTGGCGATGAGGTCGCGAGCCTCGCGGAGGATGTTGTCGAGTTCGCGGGAGACTTCGCGGCCGCGGACGTGGGGGACGATGCAGAACGTGCAGAAATTGTTGCAGCCTTTGCTGATCGCGATATAGGCCTTGCACCCGTCGACGTGGCCGCGTTCGAGCCAGGGTTCGGGGATGAAGTTCTGGACGCGCTCGCGGCCGGGCGCCCAGCCGGTCATAACGACGCGTTTGCCGGCGCGGACTTGGTCGAGCATCTCGGGGAGGCGGAAATAGTTGTCGGGACCGAACACGAGGTTGACGAGGGGCGACCTTTTGAGGAGGTTTTCGCCTTCCTGCTGTGCGACGCAGCCGGCGACGCCGACGACGAGGCCGGGGTTGCGGTCTTTGATCGGGCGGAGCATACCGAGGTAGCTGTAGACTTTGTTCTCGGGGTTGCGGCGCACGGAACAGGTGTTGACGATCACGAGCGAGGCGTCTTCCACCGATTGCGCGAGCTCGTAACCGAGGCTCGCGAGGATTTCCATGATGCGGAAGCTGTCGTGCTCGTTCATCTGGCAGCCGTATGTCTGGATATGTGCTTTCATGACCAATGAATAGTACCTGTTGGGCGGGAAGACCCGCAAATGGCGACCAGCGCGAGGTGCTCAGGACAATCGGACTCGCCTCCGATGAAACCTTGACTCAGTTCGATGCGGTTTTCCCAACTGGTCTTTTTGATCGCTGACTGCTAAACTCGGTGCAGATCCAAGGAAGTTATTGAGGTCCAGAGAAATGACAGCCGTAATCGAGGACAAGCTGGAAGCCATAGCGGATCTCTGCCGAGCGTATGAAGTTCGGGAATTGGCGGTTTTTGGATCTGCATTGAGAGACGACTTTACTGCCGAGAGCGATATTGACTTCCTCGTGACCTTCCATGGGAGTGATTACGGCCCCTTTCTTGAAAAGCTGATGGATTTTGAGAATGCGCTGGCTGCGCTGTTGGCGCGTCCGGTAGACGTGGCGACGAGGCAAAGCGTTGAGCAAAGTGACAACTACATCCGCCGCAACCATATCCTGTCTTCACTGAGGACGATTTATGTGGCGGGATGATGCTTACTTGCTGGACATGCTGCTATACGCAAAACGCGCCAAGGACTTTTGCCGAGACGTTTCACTTGAAGCGTTTCTGGCCGACGAAAAGCTGCAACTGGCTACGCTCTATGCGTTGCAGGTTGTTGGAGAAGCCGCCAGCAAGGTGTCGGGCGAATTTCAGCAGACGCACCCGGAGATTCCGTGGCCGCGTATCATCAACTTGCGCCACCGGTTGGTTCACGATTACCCACGGGTCGAAATGCCCCGGGTTTGGAGCATTGTCAAGGAAGGTATTCCGGCACTGATAGCGTCTTTGGAAGTGCTTGTTGTTCCGGAAGAAAAAGGGGCTGAATAGGTTCACGCCCTCAAGAAAGGCCAAAGCATTATTATGAACAATCGGCATGTTTCGCGGCGGAGTTTTTTGATTAGTGCGGCGATGGCCGCATCGGGGTGCGCGACAACCGGCGAGAGACTGGCGGCGAGTGTGGCGGCGGCGCGAGGGCGGTCGATCTCGCCCAATGAGAAGATCAATATTGCGGGGATCGGCATTGGGGGTCAGGGGCGCGGTGACCTTGAGAATTGCGAGTCGCATAACATCGTGGCGTTGTGCGACGTGGACTGGAAATATGCCTCACGGGCGTTCAACAAGTATCCCGACGCAAAAAAGTACAAAGATTTCCGCGTGATGCTCGATAAACAGAAAGACATCGACGCGGTCGTGATCGCCACGCCGGACAATACGCACGCGGTCGCGGCGATGGCGGCGATTCAGTGCGGCAAGCACGTGTATTGCGAGAAGCCGCTGACGTTCTGCGTCGACGAGGCGCGCAAACTGGCGGATGCGGCGCGGGCGGCGAAGGTGGCGACGCAGATGGGGAACAGCGGCCAGGCGAGCGAGGAGTCGCGCGTGACGTGCGACTATATTTGGAGCGGTGCGCTGGGTCCTGTGCGGGAGGTGCACGTCTGGACAAACCGGCCGATCTGGCCGCAGGGTGTCCGCCGGCCCGCGGAAGCCGACGCCGTGCCCGAAACGCTCGAGTGGGACCTGTGGCTGGGGCCGGCGCCGGAGCGGCCGTTCAACCGGGCGTACCTCCCGTTCAAATGGCGAGGCTGGCGCGATTTTGGGACGGGCGCGCTGGGCGATATGGGGTGCCATGCGTTCCACCCGATTTTCCGGGCGCTGAAACTTGGGCATCCGATGAGCATCGAGGCGTGTTCGAGCGACAAGGAGCGGATCAACAAGGAAACGTTTCCGCTGGCGGAGATTGTCCGCTACCAGTTTCCCGCGCGGGGCGACATGCCGGCGGTGATGCTGACGTGGTACGACGGCGGGCTGTTTCCGCCGAGGCCGGCCGAGATCGATGGAGACGATCCCCTGCCCGAAGGCGGCACGCTCTACATCGGCGACAAAGCCAAGATGTTCGGCCACGTCGTCATTCCCGAAGCCAAGCGCAAAGAAATCGGCCGGCCGCCCAGGATGATCGAGCGGTCGCCGGGCCATTTCGAGGAATGGTTCAACGCGTGCAGGGGCGGCGAGCCGGCGGGTGCGAACTTCGACGTGGCCAGCGTCGTGACGCAGGCGACGCTGCTGGGGAACATCGCGCAGAAAACGC
>Ga0315284_10011441_pt1 | contig 12653 bp, 12 predicted proteins | sample YL17G09_16_MG_FD_203696 | JGI IMG/M metagenome (GOLD analysis project Ga0315284, IMG submission 203696) | Sediment microbial communities from Yellowstone Lake, YNP, Wyoming, USA - YL17G09_16 | ecosystem: Environmental > Aquatic > Freshwater > Lake > Sediment | place: USA: Wyoming | collected... | reverse complement strand
AACGACACAAAATTCACCAAAACGATACTATTTTTCGCAATTTCGCACACATTTTTCGCATTTTTTTCAAATTTTTCGCAATTTTTCTCACTTTTTCACACTTTTTCCAGTCCCTACAATCGTTAAATTTTACCCATCTTACCCAAAACCACCCCCAAATCTCCTGCCCATTTTTAAACTTGTCTTGTGCTTCTCTTGCCGCCTTTTTAAAAACCGCAGTGCTTTAGATTGAAACAATTGACTTTTGTAGCAAGTGGGTCTACAATCTCTCTCTCAATTTTTCTTGTTTTTAACTCTTTGCCGGACAAATAGTTATGAACGTTCGTTTTGAAAAACCAAAGTTCGTTATATTTTTTCTCGCCTCCCGCCCCAAATTCCTGACCGCAAGCGCAGCTCCCGTCCTCGTCGGCTCAGCCCTCGCCTTTGCCTCTGCGCAACCCTTTTCCCTGCCGTTATTTATACTCGCCCTTCTGTCTATAATGTTCCTCCACTCCGGCGCCAACATCACCAACGACTATTTCGACCACACCTCAAAAAACGACTGGCTCAACAAAAATCCCACTCCTTTTTCCGGCGGCCGCCGCTTTATCCAGCAGGGCATTCTCTCTCCATCGCAAACATTTACCGCTGCGTTAGTTATGTTAGCCATTGGTTCTGCCCTCGGCCTCGTGATTATTGCACTTACGAAAAGCATTTTTATTCTGCTGCTCGGCCTTGTCGGCCTGCTCGGCGGCTATTTTTACACCGCTCCCCCATTTCGCCTTGGTTATCGCTGCTTCGGCGAATTTGTAATCGCAATGCTGTTCGGCCTGCTGCCGGTCTATGGCTCTTACTATCTGCAAACGCAAACCATTGATATCACTCCACTTCTGCCTGCCTGTATAGTAAGCATTTTGATTTTTCTGGTGATTCTGATAAACGAATTTCCCGACGCCGACGCCGATGCCGCCGTAAATAAAAAAACATTGGTGGTGCGTTTCGGAACATCTGCCGCCGCCTGGATTTACAGAACCGCCCTGATTACAAGTTACATTATCGCTGTAGTAATGCTTTCTCTTCCCGCAAATAACAGGATGTTTTTCGCAGGATTGTTTTATCTCTTTACCCTGCCAATAGTTGTTATTGCATTCAGATGCGCAAACAAAGAGGATTTAGCTGTCCCCGGCCGATACCGTGCCAATCAGGTAACGGTCCTTTTGCACGCACTCGGCTCATTGTCCCTTACTGCTGGCTTTATCTTCACTGCCCTGCACGCCAAATGAGCATAAAACCCTGCCGGCCAGGAGGTTAAGTATCCCGAAAACAGTGATTGACCGGACTGCCGCCGCCGGTTAAACTTGCCGGCGATGGACAGGCGAATCATAGTAAATGCAGATGATTTCGGCCTTTGCGAAGGAGTAAACAGGGCGGTAGTCCAGGCGCATACCAGCGGCGTGCTGACCAGCGCTACTATAATGGCCAATATGCCCTCTGCCGAAGAGGCTGTCCAAACAGCCAAACAACTGCCGAGCCTCGGCGTAGGTGTTCATCTCAATCTGACTGAAGGTCCGCCGATATCGAAAGCGGACGATGTCCGGCCGTTGCTGAACGCTGATGGGCAGTTCGGCTGTTCTGTGGGGAAACTGTCTTTTTTTTCTCTGGTGTCCCCCAAATTCAGAAAAGCCGTAAAAACCGAACTGGCTGCACAGGTACAATGGGTAGTTGAACGGGGCATAAAGCCGACACATCTTGATTCGCACAAGCATATTCATAGTTTTCCGGCCATTTACCCGATAGTCTGCGGGCTGGCGAAGCGATTTGGAATCGTTGCGATACGCTGGCCTTTCGAGCCAAAGGAGGTTTCGGCGATGCCCTGGCCGCTGTTGAGCGAAGGCGGGAGAGAAAGGGCAAGGCTGGTTCGCATTATGGCCCGGATAAACCGTCTGCAAAATTCTGATTTTTTAAAAAACGATATATTTCTCGGCGTTGCGCACACAGGTAAAATAGATGTAAGCTTTTTCAGAACGGTTGCGCTGTATAATTCGGCAGCGGTTGCAGAGATAATGACCCATCCGGGATTTGTTGAAGGGATGGACAATGTCAGGACCAGGTTAGTCCGGCAGCGAAAAGTTGAACTGGATGCCCTTTGCAGCGAAAAAACGAAGCAGTATATCAGGGATGCGGGAATAAAATTAGTGCATTATGGTCAAATATGAGCGTCAGAACGGTGTTGATTGCTCGGTGGTGGTGCCGCTTTACAATGAAGAGCAGGCTGTCGAAGAGCTTTACGTGCGACTGACCAAAACGATGAGCGAAACAGGCCTGCGGTACGAACTTGTGTTTGTGGATGATGGCAGCAGCGACAATACGCTGGAGATGCTGAAAAACATTGCCGGCAGGGACGGCAAGGTGATGGTGGTTGAGCTTCGGCGTAATTTCGGGCAGACGCCTGCTCTGGCTGCCGGTTTTGACATTGCGGGGGGAGAGATAATAATATCAATGGACGGTGACCTGCAGCACGCCCCGGAAGAAATCCCGAATTTTCTTGAAAAAATTAATGCGGGCTACGATGTCGTAAGCGGCTGGCGCAAAAACAGGGTTGACAATCTGGTGCTGAGAAAGATTCCTTCGAGGACCGCCAACTGGCTGGCCTCAAAGATAAGCGGTGTGGAAATTCACGATTTCGGCACCACATTCAAGGCGTACAGGCGAGAGATAATAGAGGAGCTGAATCTCTACGGCGAGATGCACAGATTTATTCCGGCACTGCTGTCCGGCAGCGGGGCCAGGATTATCGAGATACCTATCCAGAATATTGTGCGTCCGAGAGGTTCGAGCAACTATGGAATATCCAGAACGTTCAGGGTTGTCTTTGATTTGATAACGCTGCGGTTTCTGCTGGGGTATATTACAAGGCCGCTGCACTTTTTCGGCAGAGCGGCTTCGTATTGCATCCTGGCAGCACTGCTGATGAGTGCGTATATACTGTACGATAAGTTTGTATATAATGTGCCGATTCTGGTCGCACACGGCCCGCTGGCGGGACTGTCAGCGGTGCTTTCGCTGGTCGGGTTAATTCTTATTGCCACAGGTCTGATAGGAGAACTGATAAGCAGAGTTTATTTTGAATCGACCGACAAAAAAATATACGCGGTGCGCAAGGTGCATCGCAGGAAAAGTGTGGCAGATTGAAAAAAATGAAGAAGAAAAAACATCCATTGCACGGGTTCATAATTATTCTGTTGATTGCGGCAGTGGTGGTGCTTCTGGTCAGACATTTTCATATCCAGGATTTTTGTGTTGTGAAGCCGGGGGTGCTTTATACGAGCGGCCAGCCGCGAGGAATGGATTATACCCGTTTGCTTTACAGGCATCATCTGGCAACGATAGTAAATATACGGCTGGTTTCGGAACATCAGGATGACAACTGGCACAACGAAGAAGTAGTCTGGGCCAGAAACAATGAGGTTAATTACGTTGAAATGCCTATCGAAAAAGGCCGTTATTTCCCGGATAAACAACAGCAGGATAACTTCCTCGCTATAATGGCCGAGAGGAAAAATCTGCCCGTCCTGCTGCACGGGAGCAGCGACGACAAAAGGGTTGCAATGCTGGCGGCAGTCTGGCTGGAAAAAAGTCAGGGACAGAGCGTTGAGGAAACCATTAAAGCGATTGAAAAAATCATTGACGACCGCAAGTTGACCGAAGCCGAGAACAAATTTATCAACGATTTGGCGAAATAGACCGCCTTACAGACTATCTTCTCCCGTCATATTGTATGAGCGATGCCGATTTGTGAAACAGCACTCCGCCGGGATACTTTTTTTCCTGATGCCGGACTCTTTCCCAATAACAGACTTGTCTTAGGCGGTTGTCTTGAACTAACTCATTCATATAGCTTGAAATACCGACGACCCAATCACCCTGTTCGTACTGATTGTACAACGCCGATTTGTCCTTTATTTCCGGCACAACCCTTCCGACGTACTGCACAAAAGTGCTGGATACGCGATTGTAAGCCACGAGCCTTTCGGATTGCGGGACCGTCCGGGCAAGTTTTTCGGCGAAGTCTCGTAAAGGCCGGTCGCGGTCCGACAGGGGCACAAAGGCAGAATAAGCAATCATAAACCAGACGGTGATGCCGATGAAGCCCGACAGGCAGGCAAAGACCGGTTTATTCTTTACAAGCAGCACTGTTACAAGCAGGACTGCTATTATTGTAACTACACTAAGCAATACCATAGTAACTAACAAGTTCGGTCTGGTAACAGAGAAATAGATTGCGGCACCGAGCATGGCTGCTGTTATAGGAATGATATGGCCTTTCAAAATGTTCTTTCTGAAATTCTGGCTATATACCTTTTGTATAAAAACCATATCCTCGAGCAGAATGCCGACGAGTATAGCTATTGCCGGCATTAAAGGCAATATGTAATGCTGCCGTTTTCCGCCGTCGATGGTAAGGAATACTATGTCCGCAACGAACCAGAGCCACAAAAACTTCATCAGGTGCTGCTTGTTGTCCCAGACTTTGTAGAAGGGAGCGATTATCGCCAACGGCAGGAAAACGACCCAGGGGGTTGCATACTTAAACATTATCAGCAGATAATAAAAAAATGGGTGATGTCCGCTTGCGTAACCACCGTAGAGACGGTCAACAAACTCATACTTCCATACATGCAAATCCCAGTTCACCCGCTGAGCGACGGCCAACGGCCACGGCAGCACGATAAGCAGGAAGATAATCGGCCCTGCAACCGGCAGCAGTTTCGGCAGTATTTTCCATTGTCGGGATATGATGACATAGAAGGCCAGTGGAATCAAAACAAGGGGTATCGGTGCAGGTCCTTTTGCGATATTCCCAAGGCCAAAACTTACCCAGAACGCAAGGGAATATATAATCTGCTGCCTGCGTGCAGCGGCGGTGACTGCTGAATAGAAACTAAGCAGGCACAGCGTAGTAAAAAAGGTCATCACCATATCAGGTCTTGCGCTGTGCGAGCAGAGGATATAGGACAGCGATGTTGCCCAGACGGCGGTGGAGATTACAGCGGTCCTGAGGCCGGACCATTGGTTCACAAAATACAAAATGGTTATTGCTGAGAGAAATGCAAAAACGGCGCTTGGCAGACGGGCGGTGAATTCATCGACTTTGCCGGTTATTTTGGCCAGACCAGCAACAAGCCAATAGGACAGCGGAGTTTTGTTGATGCGAAGTTCTCCATTATAGGTGGGCATAACCCAGTCGCCGCTTTGAAGCATCTCACGGGTGGTAACTGAAACGAAACATTCGTGAGGGTCGAGTGTTTTTATGGAAAGCATCCAGAAAGCTGTCAGTGCTGATAGCAGCAGTACTGCAATGATAGCGATTTTTTTTGCTTCCATCTGAAAAAAACCTTTCTGCTGAACTGCCGGGTTAATCCTCGGGGTCTTCGATAACGGAAACCGCCCCTTTCCCGGCATATTTATAAATCAGGTGCAGGTTCCGGACGTATATCAGGGTATTTAGTGAAAAGCCGAGCATAAAAATCGGGTTTTTTATATGAACGGAATAGCAAAGCAGAATCGCACTGCCCAGCAGCGATATAAACCAGAAAGCGGTCGGTACGTGAGACCTTTTTTTGTATTCGCTGACTATCCACTGCAGGACGAATCTTCCGGCGAAAATCACCTGCCCGACCAAAGCTATGGTCGCCCAGACAGGGTCTTGCAATATCTGTTCTGCTATCGCACTTTTGAAAAATCCTATCGCCGAGGCTAACATACCGTTTCCTCCAGACCCAAATAAGTTGATTTTTCTGCCTGACGCAATATGGTAAGGTCACAATGCTACCATATTGAAGGTTTTTTATAAAGCGATTTTACTTTATCAGCTTGATTATCTCGTCGAGATTATTCGGCGCTTCTACGGGCGGGTTGCTGAACTGTCCCTGGTTTTCCTTGTGATAGTTGACGGTTATGTTGGGGTCTTTTAAGGGATGGCCTGTCAGCACGCAGGCAATGCGCTCATCAGGACCAATGATGCCTTCAGCCCGCAGGTGTTTGAGACCCGCTATTGTAGCCGCTGAAGCAGGTTCGCAGCCAAGGCCGTATTTGCCTATGACAGCTTTCGCATCGATAATCTCAGCGTCGGTTACAGCCCGCACGATGCCGTTGCATACGTCAATCGCCCGCAGGCATTTTTTCAGATTGACCGGCCGGGAAATCTCTATCGCCGATGCGCAGGTGTGCGGCGAAAATCTGCGGGCGGTCAGGTCGGCATAATAATCGCTGATGATTTTCCGGTCGACTCTGCCGCCGTTCCAGGTGAGCTTTTTATTATTGACCAAATCGGTCAGCGTGGCGGCGCCGGTTGCGTTGATAATCGCCATTCGCGGTATTTTTTTAATCAGGCCGAGATGTTTCAATTCGTAAAACGCCTTGCCGAAAGCGCTGGAGTTGCCGAGGTTGCCGCCCGGCACGATTATCCAGTCCGGCACTTCCCAGCCGAGTTGTTCAATGATTCGGTACATTATGGTCTTCTGGCCTTCGAGGCGAAACGGGTTTAGCGAATTTAGCAGATAAAGTCCAAGTTTCGTGCAGACGTCCTGCACCTGCCTCATACAATCATCGAAATCGCCGAGTATCTGGATGGTCTGCGCACCGTAATCCATCGCCTGGCTGAGTTTCCCAAAGGCGATTCTGCCTGAGCCGATAAACACCGTGCATTTCAGATTGCAGCTGTGTGCATACAGGGCGACCGATGCGGAGGTGTTGCCCGTTGAGGCACAGGCACAGGACTTCGCCCCTGTCATTACTGCGTGACTGAACGCCGCCGCCATACCATTGTCTTTGAATGAGCCTGAAGGATTCAGTCCCTCGTATTGCAGATACAGACAGCCGCCCTTTATATCGACGTATCTTGCGACAGCATCGTTTTGCTGAAGTATCGTTTGGCCTTCGCCTATAGTCACTTTGTAATTGTCAGGGCAGAAATCCAGCAGTTCGCGGAACCGCCAGACGCCTGAAAAATCCAGCGCCTTGTCCCTGTCCGCCCAGCGTTTGCCGAAATCACTCAATTTTTTGGGGACTTTTACCTTGTCCCAGTTATATAGTGTATCTAAGAGTTCACCGCAGCGTGGGCATTTGAAAATCACCTCGCTGACGTCAAACTCCGCCCCGCAATCGGGATTGATACATTTCTGAAAACAAGATGGGTTTGATTTGCTCATTTACTTACTCTCAATTGTTTTTTCCCTGGTTGGTGCTTCTGCGACACAGTAAACATAAACAAGCGGTTTTGAGCCGGTATTTTTCACATTATGAATGGTCTGCGGCGGTATATAAGAGACCGTTCCTTCGCCGACATCGAAAGATTCGTTCTCGCCGATGAGCAGTTTGCCTTTGCCGGAGAGAAAGACCAGCAGTTCCTCGCGATTAGCGGTACTATGTTGGCCGCAGGATTCGCCGGGTTTCAGGTATGCCCTGCCGGCGCACATACCTAAAGTATGCGGCTCTTTTTCCAAACCGCCCAAAAGCCGCTGATACTCAGCCTTGTTATTTAAATCTATTATTAAAACCTTACTAGGCACGCCTTATATTACTTAAAAAATTCGGGTTTTTGTCAATCAAAATCGCCCCGGCGATATAAATTAACCGCCGCTGTGATATTTTGGGGGTCGAGACCTATAAGCCGAGGAACTGTATGGCCAGTCCGCAAATCAATATGGTTGCGCCGGCTATTGCGTGGTCGAACCGCTGAAGTTTCGCCAGCCTGACGAAGTTGACTCCCGCCCTGGAGAGCAAAATCAGGGTAAGCATAGTAGCAATGGTAACGGTGCCGAATACACCCGTTACTGCCGCAAGCGTGAAAAAACTGTTTTTAGCGGCAGGGTACATCAGGAGCGGGATTAAAGGCTCACACGGCCCGAAGACAAAAACAATAAACAGCACCCAGGGGGTAATATTGACCTTGTTCGGGTCGCAATGAACGTGAGCGTGTTCGTGAGAGTGGCCGTGCAGGTGGGAATGCTCGACATCGGCGGTGTGTATATGGCTGTGGGCGTGCGTTTTTCTTTGATATGCCCTGCGCAGTCCCCAGGCGAAATACACTAAGCCTAATGCGATGAGCAGCCAAGCTGCGATGTTGCCGCGAAAGGACTCTGCCAGCTCCAGTTTTTTGACCGCCAGACCGAGGGATATTCCTATAAGGCCCAGCAGGACCGAACTGCCTATGTGGCCCAGGCCGCACAAAAAACTCACCCAGGCGGTTTTTGCCGCCGACCACTTTCTCGCCCAGGAAATCATAACAAACGGCAAATAATGGTCGGGGCCGGTCAGGGTGTGGAAAAAGCCTATCGAAGCAGCCGTGATAATAAGAACGTTAAATTCGCCTTTCATAATCAGTTCCTTCTGAAAAAACACAGTTCGTTTTGCGCATAAAAATAATAAATTCGTGTTACCCTGTCAATAAAAAAATTTACAATTTATTTTCTACAGGCCGTAACACTCCGCAGGGCCGATTGTCGAAGTATCAATATCATTATCAAAGAAAAACTGCCGGATGCTGGTGCAGAGATGACACTTTCCGGCGTATAAACCGAGCGGCTTATACCCCTTTTCCACCGCTTTTTTAAGTAGACCAGCCGGGCCGCTGTTAAACAGCGTTCCAATCAGCTCGCTTTTAGCTGGGTGAAATTCCTTCCAGATAATCTCCAGCGGTGTTTCATTTACATTTGCGATAATAATGCCGCTGCACGTGCCGCTGAAAACATTGCCGTAAGGGTCAATATGCACGCCTTTGGTGCCCAGAAAACCGCTTCTGCAATTTTTACCGGCAATGGTCTCAGCCGGTTCTGATGCGACAAGTTCCGCAAGCCTCCCGCCTCCCCTGCCTGTGAATCGGCAGGGATAATCCTTCAAGGCTGATATGTAATTTTTGTCCCGCTGCTGCGCCGAAAGATTTTTCATCTCGACAGGGTTTTCAAGATACTTTTGCCATCGCACCAGCACGCGTTCAGCCCCCAGCATTTCAACAGCCCGCTCTGCCAACCGGCGAACAGGCCCTATATCAACGTATTCCTGATGAAACGGGTCGCAACTGACTTTCAATCTGCGCATCCCCATCTCATCGAGAACTTTTAGCCGCTGCCTGATAGTATTGTCATCGGTCGCCCAAAAACCGTTTGTCTCTATCATATCGACCCGGCTTCGCTGAAGAGCTTCGCCGCGGCAAGCCGGGCCGAGATTTTGTTTTTTTGCCTCAGTGAGGATTTCCAGCAGTCGCTCCCAATAGAGAAATGGTTCGCCGCCTGTGATGTGAACCTTCGGTTCGACTCCGCTCACCACAGGTGCGGCATCACCGGCAAGGTTTTTCAATGATTGCCAGACGTTTATGGCGGTGTCCACGGTCATAAGGCCGTTCTGCTGCGGCGAGCAGTTGTAGTAGCAGAATTCGCAGGCGGCGTTGCATTTATACGTCAGCAGCAGTCCCGCCGACCGCCACAGCTTGAACTTCGGGGCGGTTCGCGAAAGAGACAGGTTGTAAAGGTTGTCGGTCAGTTCGAGCATAATTTAAAGCATCCTAAACAAAGCAGCCTTCGATAATGATAAATGATAACCGGAATTTGGGCGGCGTGGAAGGTCGCAAGGTCGCTAATTCTCTAATTCGCTAATTCTCTCCGCTTTGATGCCGCCCCGTCTTGCAGACAATAATCCGCCCGGAAACCTAATTTTTCACTTTTTTGAATTACGCCGAGCCCGTTTTAGCGTTTCCTTCTCAATCCCGAAATAATCGGGACACCGAGGCCAAGCAGGAAAAGCGTAGAATCAAGAAAATTGGGGCAAAATATTGCCTTTTCACCCGTTTCCCGCTAATATACCAGCCATATTGGGATTAAAATCGGAACGGCAGGTTAGCCATTGCTCAGGCCACCCCGAAGAAAAATAGGCGAAAATGACATCATACGCACCAACAGATATTGCTTACCAAAAACAACTAAAGCAAATAGCCCGTGAAGTTGACTACTATTTAGTCAATAATACAGGTGAATTAGAAAACTTCAGGGACAGGATTAAACCTTTAGCCCAGAGGTGGAACAATTATCAGAAAGCAATTCAAGAAAAAGAAAAAGCGGTTTTAGAGCATTGGGAATTGGTCAAGAAGAATCCGAAATTACAGGATAAAAATGCAAAATCGTTTAAACAACGTGGTTGGGAATGGGACTTTTTTTATTTGTGGAATGTACCTCATTGGCCTGATGAAAAAGTTAAGCCGCCTATATGTTATATGCCAGCAGAATTGGCACAGATATACTTAAAAAACCTGAAAGGCTATATAGATAGAAATAAGGAAAAGCTTAAGACTCTCGATGAAAAATGCAGTGACTACCAAAGGTTGCAGAACACTATTACGGAGCAACAGCAAAAATATGAACATGTGAAATCTAAGTACGAAAAAATAGCTTCCAAGAAGCTTAAAAAAGAGCGTTTTCATGTAGAGGGTATGTGGTTTAGATACGTTTATTCTTTGGAAGAAGAAAGCGAAAAAGTCTTTGGCTGTTGGAGACCGAAATTAGAACCTGTACCGGAAAATCCGCTGGAGCGATTAAAACCTACTGAAGAAGATTATCGCAGCAAACCAAAAGAGTTGCTAACATTACCCCGACCAACCGATCAGAATGAGGAATATGAACGGTATTATATATTTTTATCTTCTGTGCATGATAACTGTTTGCCGGAAGTTCAGCAGATTACAAAAGATATTTGGCCTGATGATTTAGTAAAAGTTGTCGGGTGTTGTAACAATGAATGGTTTGGGGACAAAACCGCTTTTTTGAACAGTGCTTTGGAGAGGGTGAAACAACTAAAACAACCGGCTATCAGCGGCAATGCGGGGGACAAAAAGAAGCCTAAAAAGAAACTTAAACCGTTATCAGAAAGAGCTGCGGCGATTTTGGAACTGCTCAAAAACTTACCGGAACATAGGGGAATAACAGGCCCGAAAATATTGGAAACACTGGATGCAAAAAGCATACACATTGACCAAAGCACCTTAACAAAAAACATCATACCTGAATTAAAACCTTACGGAGTCAAAAACAAGCCTCGCATAGGTTATTACATCGAAAAATAACCCGCCGCATATAATCCTTACATAATCCCTTTATGCGCTGCATACATCTTAATCCATACCGACTTTAATGCGTTGGTTATGGAAAATAAAACAGGAAATTATAAAGGGACAAAATCAATGAACGAGGAAAAAGAATTTGCAGAACTAAAATCACAAATCGCCCAGCTACTATTTGATTTACATACACCTTTGAGCGAACCCGACCGGCAAACCTGCTGGCTCTTACTTGAAAAACTCCTGCGAAAATTCTACGACCTTAACCAGCAATAAGAATATGGCCGAAAAAATCCGTGCCTGCCCCGTGAGGTGCGTCGTGTGCTACCTCATCGGGGTTCATTCGTGTTCATTCGTGGCTATATTATTTTTTCTGGCTTCTGTATTCTTTCCGTTTTTCAATCAAAAGCGGCGATGCCTCTTCAAAAAAATCCCAAAATCGCAAAAAATTTCCAAATCCCCTTACTCTTTATCCCATAACAACTTATCTCTTTTTTGCCTGCCGCGGCGTAGCCGAAGGCGAAGCCGGGTCAATCCAAACGCGTATCTCCGCCCAATTATAGAGGGATGTTCTATATCCCCGAATTGGAAGCAAAGTTTGTTATGGAAAATTTGTTTTGGTCATTAGGATTTGTCTCGGACTTGTCCGCTTCCTTTTTGGCGGATTTAGGGTTTAGGATTTCGGATTTTTCGCTGTCCTCTGCCTTGGGCGGAAAAATCAGCCAAAAGAGAGTTAATTATGCGAAACGAACCCAATTTTTCAAAAAGTCAAATGTTTATAACCTTAATAACAACAACCAATTACAACAAAAAATGGACTTTGGACACTTGGTCAAAACGAACCCAAACGAACCCAATTTTACCGCCCCTACAATCGTTAAATTTTACCCATCTTAACAAATTCAAACGCCGCCATTCGCCTTCGGCGGAAAGTTAATTGACCCACCGGACAAGCCGGTGGGCTTTAGGATGATGGCCTGACGGCCTAATGGTATTTTTTGAGGTGGATTTGGATGACGGTAATATCGGCAGGGGTGATGCCGCTTATTCTGCCGGCCTGGGCGAGCGTGCCGGGCCGAAATGCCGACAGTTTCTCCTTCGCCTCCGCCCGAAGATGAGTAATACTATTGTAATCCAGGCTCAGCGGGAGCTTTTTATTCTCAAGATGCCGATAAGCGGATACCAATCGCTCCTGCTTGGTCAGATAACCATCATACTTTGCATCAACAATTACCGCCTCCAGCTCTTCTCTGGTAAAGCTGTTGTCTCTGACATAAGGCTGTTCGGCCAGCGATTCGGCAACTGTATTGCCGGGCTGTCTGAGTTGGTCCCATAAACTTAGCCCGCCTTCTCGGCTGTTTTGCAGATAATTTTTAAGTTTACTGATGTTTTCGAGCTTGTTTTGGAACTTCGCCCACCTTTTCTTGTCCACAAGCCCGACCGATTTGCCGGTTTGAGTCAATCTTCTGTCCGCATTATCGGCCCTTAGGGACAGTCGATACTCCGCACGCGATGTGAACATCCGGTAAGGCTCATCAATTCCTTTGGTCAGTAAATCGTCTATCAT
>Ga0315284_10011440_pt1 | contig 12653 bp, 9 predicted proteins | sample YL17G09_16_MG_FD_203696 | JGI IMG/M metagenome (GOLD analysis project Ga0315284, IMG submission 203696) | Sediment microbial communities from Yellowstone Lake, YNP, Wyoming, USA - YL17G09_16 | ecosystem: Environmental > Aquatic > Freshwater > Lake > Sediment | place: USA: Wyoming | collected... | reverse complement strand
AAATATAATTTGCAGCACCTCTCCCTTCCGCATATTAATGCAAGAAAGAGACACAGCACCGACCTCAAATCCTATTATACAAAAGAATTGGAGGAAATGGTCTACCATATGTATAAATGGGACTTCAAGATGTTGAAATATAAGCGAATCCGCCTATAAATAGTAAAAAAATTTATTCTCTTCTGATTTATTATAATTTTTTAAACCACAATCTGTAAATTGATTCCAAAAAATACTCTTAAAATGATCTAATTCATAATGTAAGGCATGTATATCTGGAATTGTTAATGGGTCCCCATTCCATCCTTTTGATATAAGAAAATCACATTCAAAATATTTTCTCAATAAAACTGAAAATAAAATTTCACCAATTGCTGCACTTCCTCTTTCAAACGGACAAGTTTGCATATAAAGCCAATATAATTCCGGTAATATATCTCTTTTACTTGCATTATTTCGTCTATTTACCAAACTTAAAAATTCAGTATATAAATCATTCATTATTTGAAATAATTGTGGGTGAGATATAGCATTTGTGTGGTGCCATTCAGGAGCAGTACCCATTTGTAGATAAAATGTTAAAGGTATTTCTTTTCCTTTATTAGTATATCTAATAAATTTCTCATCAATTCCTTTATTTGAAAGTTCTTTAAATAAATGTTCTGCATGTGAAAATTTTAATAGTGATTTTAAGTAATCCCTTCGTGCTCTTCTTTTACCATAAATTTCAAAATTACCTAATTTCAAAAATTCAATCATTTGACGTTTTTTTGCAATAGACATTACAATCTTTTCAAAATTTAAAAATAATTTTGGATCATTAATATTTGCTATTAACCCTTCCTTTAATTCAGCTATTTTTCTTTCATAAATATCTTGTTTAAAAGCATTTGTATTTCTAGGTCCTTTTTTTGATTTAACCCTTGTTTTATTTGCATCATATACAACACTAAATTCTTCCACAAGTTCTTCTAATAATTCAATAATATCTTCTTCCGTTAAATTTCGATTATTCCCTCTAAGAACTTTATTAAATTTTTCTAGTGTTTCAGCAAATATGTCTCTTAGTTTTTCATTAGAATCAATATAATCTTTATAAATTTTTCTAAACTCTTCTAACCATGAAATATATTCATTAACAGAATCACGATTCATATAATTTTCTATTTATTTTTTATTTTCAGTATTTTCATTACACCTTCTCCCCTTTGAAAATTTTTTTTATTGGGTATATGGATAATTAGATAAATATTATCCACCACAAAGAAGAACCATTTATGGTAATTCTCTCACAATTGGAGTTTATTATTAATGAGCATGTAAAGAATGGGATGATAAGGTCCTCCATTTTAAGGCGTTGCAACATCTCACTCTGCCACATATTAATGCAAGAAAGCGTCATAGCACCGACCTCAAATCCTATTATACGAAAGAATTGGAGGAAATGGTCTATCATATGTATAAATGGGACTTCAAGATGTTGAAATACAAAAGGCTCAAATTGGGGGGAGCTACTGCTCCCCCCTAACCCCCCCATGTCAGGGGAACCTAGGTTCCCCTAGCCCCCCTCCTCTTACTCTTTTATTGAGATTCCTTTGAGATTACTTGGGGTCCGGGGGCACCCCGGACATGGGGGGGTAAGGGGGGAACTACCGTTCCCCCCCCCCCCATTCTGTATTTTATTCAAATCAATCACTTTATCCATAATCCGCAAAATTTCCTTATCATGCGTTATAACAATCAGCGTTTTTCCCTTGCACAAATCATTAATCATTGAAATCATTTTCTCACGTGTCCCAGAATCCAACCCAGCCAAGGGTTCGTCAAATACAATAATCTCTCCCTTCTTCAAAATCCCACGGACATTCATAATAATTTTCTGCATTCCCAAACTGACCTCTTTTCCATTCACTCCCACATCAGAATAAACCCCCTTCTTCAAAGCCTTAAAATTATCCACTAGCCCATATTTCTCCAATAGCCCCACAAGTTCCTTCTCACCATTACTATTTCCATATTTCATATTTTCAATCACCGACCCTTGGAATAGCCCTGTTCTCTGATTCACGTAATTAACTGTATTCCGCAAATCCTCTGGATTAATGCGATCGATTGGAATGCCATTAATATATATATTTCCTTTCTGAAGAGTATGCAATCTTAGCAAAAGCTTCACCAATGTCGTTTTTCCAGAACCACTGGTTCCCAAAATGGCGACCTTTTTTCCTTTCTCAATTTTAAATGAGAAATCCGTAAAAATATTCTTATTCCCCTTGTCGGACCCCTCTTCTTCAACAATATCAATTTCGCCATCATTTCTCTTATAAGCATACGATATTTTGTCAAAAACAATGTCCCCATTCAGGACCGGATTTTTCACATAATTCCGCTCAGTCTTCACAAATATACTCCGCAGAAATGGCATAGAATTCCTAATAATCCCTAATCGCAACAATTCCGGAGATGTCCATGAACCAATATTGATCAGGAAACTCATAAAATATATAATAATCAAAGAAACCGTAATAAATTTCTTCCCACTTATACCCCCCTTGCTGTAATTCCAGTATGTCATACCAATAACAATTGCAAAGATCCCAACACTGATCAAAGATGTGACAATACTCATATTACTAATCATATTCATTTGCCGGTTGTATTTGCCCAAATAATCATCCAAATACTTCTGTAATTTCATTTCCTCACTCTTTTTCCGATTATTAAGATAGATATTCATAAGATTTTCAAAACTGTCATGAAACACATTGGTCATTTCCAGAAAAATATTCTGTGTTTCAGCACTCACATCAACTATTTTCCGACCGTATAAATAACAAAATATAAAAAATCCAGCAAGACTAATCAAAGTAACAAGCCCAATTTTCCAATCAAGCACAAAAAGATATCCAACCACCAGAAAAACTGTCATCAATAATGGTAGCAAACTCGACATTAAATAGTATAGTACATCTTTGATTTCATTGGATAAGTCAAAAATCCGCGATACATTTTTAGTGATTTTTATGTCTTTGTAGTCAGTTTCATTATTTTCCAGCACTTTGACGAACATTTTTTTCCGCAGAAATACTAAATATCGAGGTATTATCCGACTGATCATCATATTTTTGATATAATAGAAGCCCTGAATAACCAGCCATACGCCAATAATAAGCATAATGATTTTCCCAATTTCACGAAGCCTCTTCGCATTTTTATTCTCCGTTATGGATGAATACAGATTCCCGTAGAATTGGGGGATTATAATGGATTCGACGGGGAATGTGAGCAAAGTAATAACAACAAATAGAATTAAAGTAGCCTTATTTTGTTTAAAAAAATCTGTAAATAATTCTTTATAAATCATTTAAACTATGGAAGATATTAATTTTTTTTATAATTTTTTTTATTTTGTCAAAGGTCAAATTGGACCCTCTACTCCAAAAAGTCAGGTTGGTATTGTGCACCACCAGCATAACGATAGCCAAATTTTGTGCAGATACTTGCAACAATCCACTTCTCATCTTCTTGTATTTTAGCACACTGATTGCGAAGAAGAGCCTCCATCATTTCGAACTTGAATTCGCGAAACTTAGTTTGCTCTTCAACAGTCGCCAAATCATGTTCTTCAAGAAAAACACCATATGTGGTATCAGTATCTTCTGGATCAAAAAAATTGCCAAGATCGAGGACCAAAACTTCGTTTTCAGTGGTATTCGGTCCAATTGAAGGTTGACCCTTTTCATCAGGAACAACCGTTGCTGTTCCTTTAGGAATAAAGCCAAGATTCTCAAGCTTGAGATCCAGAATCACTCCAAGTGGTCCCTCCCTGATGGAAATTCCCATCAAAAAGATGATCTCTTCAAGCAATTGAGACCCGATCTTACGCATTTTTGACAATGGGACTGCAACTGATGTGAAGATAATCAAATCATCATCATCATTCGTTACAGCAACACCAGAAGCGCACCCTGGTGATCCAAGATTGGCTGCTTCTGCAAGAAGGGCTTTTGGACCCTGTTTTGAAGACAGGCTTACAGTCTTCATCGCCACTGGCGGGGAACATGGTGTTCTTAGAGGAGAACCTGGAGGAGGTTGAAAAACCACCTTGTCAACAGTTCCGAACGAACCAGTGCCAAGGTTGACAATCCAATTCCAGAAGACTGCCAAAATCGGTAGCCCTTGTAGAGCATTTGATGGCGGTTCCTCTGGATCATCACTTGTAGATGATCTCTCGGACTTGGACTTGGACTTGGATTTGAATGGAGTAGGAGGTGGTCCAGATGATACTGGACCATCACCTCTACCTCTTCCTGTGTGCAAAAGACCCATAAGGCTGAAATTATGTCCAGGAGTTCCAGGGGCATCATCTCCATCAGAATGTTGTTCGATGCGTTGCTTTTTGGTTGGTGTGCCAAATAATTCTATTGGATCTATAGATGTTCCAACCAGATCTACATGGGCATTTAAACCAGAACTACCACAAGGGGAAGTAGGAGTTTGCATGATAACTATGCATTATCTCTAGTATTCCAAAAAAATAACCCATCAATTTTTTCTATATTGCGCCCCTTCCCCTTCCCCTTCCCCCCTAGATATACTCTTGAATGAGCATGGGGGGGTAATGAATCGCAAGCGATTCGTTAGTGTAAGGGGGGGGACGGATAAAAAACTCTTTGAGTTTTTTATCCACCCTGGCTTAAAGACGTCGTCTTTAAGCCAAAGCGCGCTTCCCCCCAACTACTTCAAGTAAATGCATAAAATTTTTTTCATAATTTCCGACTCTACAACGCTATCAATTTCCCGCATATTGTAATATTTCAAATCCATAACAGGGCATTCCCTCCTAATTTTCCCAACAAACTCCGGTTCAAAAAACTCTTCATTTAAATCAATGATCAAAAACATCAAACATTCGTATAATATTTGAAAACTATTATCACGAATAATCCGCGAATTCTGTATTAATTGGAATAACCGCACCGCATTTCTAGTATTTTCTTCCACTCCACCAGTAAAAATAGTCGTCTTCCCCTCTAATTTATCCTTCCTAATATCCATTAAATCATCCAATAATTGAACAATTAGACTCAAATGGAAAATTTTGTATGCATCTTCTTTCTTTTTTTTATAATCAATTGCGTAAAAAAAGATATCCAATCCTTTTTTCGTTTTTAAACAACTATTTTTAAGAATTTCAAATTCACCACCACTCTCACTCCCACCCTCTCCACCGCCCCCACCCTCATAAGAAAACTTAAATAATTTATAAAACCGCAGATATAACCCATCTTTCTTTTTCTCTGATAATCCTATTCTCTCAATATTTCTAAAACACTCGATAATTGGACCCCCTCCAGATTTCTCTAAAAACTCCAATCTCTTCTCTCTATTTTCAAAAGCCCCCCCAACAAAAAAATCATATACACCCTTCTTCCATATCAGCCCCTTCTCTCCAAAATCGATCCCAAATCCAAAAATATTATCTACAATTATCCACAATCTGACGATTGTATCGTATAATTTGAAATTTTTTATTTTGCCAAAAATTAAGATAAAAAGTCCACTAAATGCGGCATAATAGTATTCTTTAAAATATTTCTCCGGTAGATTATGCTTTTCTATGAATTTCTGGAATCCTAAAAACCACCTTGCAATATTATTAAATAATTTATTACAATAGCCAACATCTATACCAACATTACCCATAACGATATTCATCATATTCCTAATAATAAATCCAGCATGTTTATGTAATTTTTCCGGGATATATTCTACTTTTTTCAGAGTCCCCACAAAATATGAGCTAATGTATTTTATAATTCGGCTACCTTTTACTTCACTAATTTTCACAACATCATAATCATCACCATCCAATTCTAAAAATTCATTAATAACTTCATGCAATACCATTTTCTAGTATATAAATAGAGTAATTTAATCATTTCATAATTTATACTCAGATAATGATAAAATAAAATATTTTATTAATTATGAAGAAAAAGAATAACAATATCTTAAAAACCGCTGGATTGCTTGAATTAACTGGTCCTTTTTCAAATGATGATACAGCCATAAAAAAAACATTTGAATATTATTGGACTAATAAATGCAAGTATAGTCTCCCATTCAATAAATTTCCAATATACAATACACAAGGTTCCATAAAAAGAAACCTTCAATTATTAAATTGTCTTTATAAATGTGGATATCGTATTTTTGTTGGATTTTCTAGGTCTTCAATTTTAATAGAAGTTCTAGATTGGTTTAAAAAACATCCAGATGCAATTGGAATTTCATTAACATCAACTGCATCAAATTTATCAGTTGAAAAGAATATCTATCGTTTAACACCAATTGATCAAGGTATTCAAGTAAATCTTGAAGAAAATATTAAAACAAATCCATCACTTTCTATTTATTTTATTTATGAAGTTGGAGACTTTTTTTCAACTGATTATTTAGCTTCGTTTAAAAAAAATCCAGAAATAAATAAAAGGCTTATTGTTTGTTCATTCAATGAAAGGATTACAACAACTTCTCTTAGTAAATGTTTAGCTAATGCAAAAACAACTGATTTTATTATAAATGGAACAGTTAATTACGGATTTTTAGAAGTTTTTGATACACCAAATTATACAGTTCCACCATATATTTATGATTCAATTGGTTCAAAACATCCAGAATTTTCAGCAACACAATCTCAAAATCTTAAAGGGAAGTATACCTATTTTTCCTATAAAGGAGTTAATACTGCATTTCTATGGAGAAAAGGGCTAGAAGATTTAACAAATAAAAATTTTGCCCCTCAAGGCTTCGATGCATTACAGGTTCAAACACAATTATCTCTTAAACAAAATCCAAACTATCTTGAAGGAGCAGCAGGTGTTTTGCAATTTGACCCAATTACAAAAGATAGAAAATTTTTTAGTGTTCTAAGAGAAGATTTTACTGATACGAAAGAATGGAGACTAAATTCTCTAATTTTTGATGACCCATTATTGGGAGATTTTATCGCTGATAAAATATTATAATATTATAGTAAAATATATGAAATCAAAATGTTGCTGTAAATTGAAGTCAATTGCATTATTAGAATTGACTGGTCCTTATGCATTAATAGATAATGCCATTGCTAAAACATTTAAATATTATTGGGATAAGAAAAAATACCCATCATTACCCTTCCAACCATTTCCCATTAAGAATACATCTGGACTTATTGATAAAACACTCCTATTATTAGACAAATATTATGCGAAAGGTTTTCGTTTATTTATAGGATTTAATCGTTCAAATATTTTAGTTGATGTACTTAATTGGTTTGACAATCATCCAGATGCCATAGGAATATCTTTAAATTCAGATGCAAGTTCTTTGGCTATTCAAAAAAATATTTATAGAATGAAACCAGATATTAAAATAGGATTAAAACAACAACTTCTGGAAAATATAAAGCAAAACCCATCATTAACTATTTATTGTGTGTATACAAAAGATGGTTTTTATTCAGAAGATTTTTACAATTATTTTAAAAATCAACCAATTATAAAAGAAAGATTAATAGGTTGTCCAGTAGGTAAAGAACCAAGTAGAGAAGAATTAGATAAATGTCTTATAAATTCTACAAAATCAGATTTTTTAATAAATGGGATGTCAAACATAAAATTATTAAGTCTATTTAATGAACCAAATTCACCAATATTACCATACATATATGATGTATATGGAGGTATTTTACCAGAATTAACCCAGATTCAAGCAGACAATCTAAAAGGGAATTATGCATTTTTCTTATTTCGAGGGATCAATACATCGCTTTTATGGAGACAAGGATTGGAAGATTTAACAAATGCTAATTTTGCCATAAATGGCTTTGATACACTGCAAGTCCAAAATTATTTGTCATTAAATAAATCTCCGGACTTTCTAGAAGGTGCTTCCGGTGTTTTACAATTTGACCCAATAACAAAAGACCGCAAATATATAAATTTAACAAGATACAATTTTACAATAGAAAAACAGTATGTTCTTAATTCTATTATATTTGATGACCCACTATTAGGAAATTTTGAAAGTTTTAAGATATTATAATAATATATATGAAATCAAAATGCTGCTGTAAATTAAAGACAATCGCATTATTGGAATTGAATGGACCATTCGAAATTCCAGATAATGCACTTGCTAAGACATTCAAATATTATTGGGATAAGAAAAAATATCCATCACTTCCATTTAAGCCATTTCCAATAGATAATACATTTGGTCTTCTTGAAAAAACACTCGAATTATTGGATAAATATTATGCAAAAGGATTTCGTATATTTATTGGATTTAGTAGGTCACAAATTTTAGAAGGTGTTTTGAAATGGTTTGATAATCATCCAGATGCCATCGGAATATCTCCGCGTTCAAGTTCTAGTTTTTTAGCTATAAAAAAAAATATTTATAGAATAAATATAGACTTAAAAATCGGTATAAAAGAGCAACTTTTATTTAATATAAAAGAAAATCCATCTTTATCTATTTATTGCGCCTATATTAAAGATGATGCTTATTCACAAGATTATTATGACTATTTCAAAAATCAGCCCATTATTAAAGAAAGATTAATTGGATGTGAATTTATAAATAATCCAAATAGAGAAGAGTTCGATAAATATCTCATAAATTCAAAGAAATCAGATTTTTTAATAAATGCTATGACAAATGTTCAGTTATTTAGTTTATTTAATAAGCCAAATTCATCAATATTACCATATACATATAATACATATGGTGGTATTTTACCAGAAATGACAGATGTTCAAGCGAATAATTTAAAAGGGAATTTTTCTTTTTTTAATTATGAGGGAATTAATACATCACTTTTATGGAGACAAGGATTGGAAGATTTAACAGCGAAAAATTTTTCAGTAGTTGGATTTGATACATTGCAAGTCCAAAATTATTTGTCAGAAAATAAATCTCCTGACCTTCTAGAAGGTGCTTCCGGTGTTTTGCAATTTAATCCAATAACAAAAGACCGCAAATATATTAATTTAACAAGATACAATTTTACAATAGAAAAACAGTATGTTCTTAATTCTATTATATTTGATGACCCTTTGCTGGGAAATTTTGTAAGTTTTAAGGTGCAACCTTCTTCTTCTTGAATATAAAATATTTATCATTATCAATCAATAATGATAAATTATAAACATAATTTCCTATATGCCCACCATCTTTCTAACCCCCCGGACACCATTCACTCCGGTCGAAATAACTTTACCAGGTAATCCTAATATTTTACCAGCATACTTGCAATAACCAGTGACAATCAAAAACAATCCAATTAAGCAATCAAAAGACAATCGCACAGATTTCTCACGCTCATCCTGAGTATACAAAATAGTGGTTCGCATGGAGTTCGCCACGATGTATGCGATAACAAGATAAGCCAAAAATACCATTAATGCACCAAATTCCGCAGACATGCAATGATTTGCTAAATAAAGAGTGCTAACTATTGCTAAAATAACAAAAATAGCATATTGCCAAAAATTATCATACATAGCATACATATATAATAAATAAAAATATTATTTTTTTAGATGTTTATGATTGAATTTGTAATTAATCCCTGAATATCATTATATAATTCTTCACCCTTTCCTTCACCCAAAATCTTTCTAAATATTGGCAACAATAGAAAAATCAAATAACTCCAATATTTCCCATTTTCAATACATTCTTCTTTTTCCATAAAAGTAAATTCACTTTTCTGATTCATAAGCCATTGATAAGCGAACCAATTGGGGCGAAAATCTAAAATCCCATTTTCCCTATATATTTCAACAACTTTCTCTGGGATCTGATACTCCCATTCTTCTTTGATCAAATATGGCTTATTTTGAGGGATACAACCAATCAATCCCAATATAATGCGAATATTCCGGTTTGAATCTCCACTTGTCTCTTTCATAAGCTCCTTAAGAATACTGGGAGCAATAATAGCTCCTAAACCAAACAATAAATAAGATCTCTTATAGAATTCTTTATCAATATCACAATCCTTTGAAAACAAAATATGTTCTACTCCTTCATTAATCCATTTTCCATCCTTGAATTTTTCATACACTGCTGGGTCATTATAATAAATAATATGAGGATGTATCAAAGCAGGAATAACATTATTCCCCATTTCTTTTATATAAAATGCCTTGAATCCCAACCCCTTCCGCCCCGCTCTTCCCTTCATCTGTTTCTGATCCATTTTTCCGATTCCATCCCCAACAATCACTGTCTTCGTAGGCGTATTAATACCGTAAGCACAATCCACGGTTGTCATCAGCAATACTACAATTCCGCTATTGAACAGTCCCCTGATAAAGACTTGCAAATCAAATGGCATATCTCCACTCAAAATTCCAATCCCATACAAAACCATTTGCGCCATCAAGTGAGATTGGGTAAACTTCTTATTCCAACCCTTCAGCATCTCCACATATTTTTTAAATTCCTCCGGTGATATTCCCCCATCTTTGCTCAAACATTTATAATCACTCACAGAAATCATCTCAGAATGCACCGATTGCTGCAATTCAAATTCCATTCTCTCCCTCCTTGCCCGTAATTCCTTTCCATTCCCCTTCATTTTTGACAATGACGCAATCTGTTTCTCCAGCACCCGCACATTGGACTTCTTTTCTCGAACAATAATTTCCGGCTGTTTCGCTTCTAATAATTTAATAATTTCGCCAGTGTAATAGATCGCCCCATATAGACTTTTAAAAAAGAACAGCGCCGGGAACATATCCTTCTTTTTGCATTCTTCAATAATCAAAAACGCATTTTTCGGCGTTGTTATATCTGCAATATCCAAATCATTATTTCGGTATGATTTTAAGATATTTCCATCTTCTTTTTCAATCAAAAAATCAATCAGAGATTCCTGCCATTTCTTAATATCATTCATGGTCAAACGTCTAATAATCCCTGCCGCATCCTCCGCATCCTCTTCTCCCTCATCCCGATCAATAAACCTAACTATCCCCTCTGGTTTATTGCACCCGTATTTGCAAAAAAATGGAATCGGAGCCAAATACTCAGGGGTCCCCTCCGCCCCATATTTTTTCATAATTCTGTTGAACAAAACCGTAACATCTCTCGCCGTCATCGATATATCAGTCTCTTTAACTTCTTCCAATCTATTTAAATTGGAAATTGGATTGATAGACACCAGGCTAACCCCTCTCTCTTCTCTAAGAAGAGGGGTCATATCCTGTGCCACAATAAATTGGGTGGTCTCTTTTATAACAACATTTTCCCGCCCATTATTAATCACCCCCACCAATTTTTCAATCATATCGTCAGATATTGTAGCCGACAGCAGCAGTGTCTGCACACCCGACATCTCCCTCAAAACCACCTCCAATTCAATATTTCCCACAATAGTATGTATTTCATCAATAACAAGTAAAGAATTATCCGGCATCCCAACCTCAACCAACCCACTCTGAATTGCCCCCGAAGGAGTAACTACAATGGTCCGTTCATCTTGCTTCCTTTCACTGTCTTTGTCCAAAATAATGCTCACCTTCCCCTCGATAAATCGATTCAATACAGCACTTATTTCCAAAGCCAGGACATTATTCGGTACAACATATACTAATATAGATTTCGGCTCATTCATCAAAAATGCAATAATATAGCCCAATGCAATCATCGTCTTCCCCGAAGATGTCGGTGCAGATACAATTACATTCGCCCTCTTCCTCAGTGCCATAAACATATTTTTCTGCCACTCCAACATACTGAATGGCATAATAGAGTCCGAAATTGGAGCAATGGGTATTCCACCACACAATTGCTGAAATAGAGCAATATTCACAATTTCCTTTTCAACATTAAATTCTCCCAATTTTTCACTCATAATTGCGCCGTTTTCCCGCCATCCTAAAAAGAAATTTACCATTTTTCTGGCAACTTTCTCTTCTTTTATTTTTTTCCCAACTCCAGAATGAAAAACTCCATTATCAAGTGCTTCTTTCAACAACAAGCACCCCTCAATGCAGGTTTTCAAATGATCTTCACACCATCCCTCAAATTTCTTCTTTATTTCATCAGATCGCTGAAAATTTTTAAAATCCACTGTAGCTTTTTCAACTGCTACAAATATTTTGTCAATAAATTCAATAATTTTTTTTGCGCGAATAAGAGGATTATTTGTGCTATTCAGTATATTTGCAATAGATATTACATTAATTTCATCACCGGATTCTTCGGACTTAACATTTTTGCTAGTATCCGCATCTTCTACGCCGCCGCCACGATACAGAAGATTAAATAAATGGATCGCGGCTGGGCTCAATGTAGATACACAATTGGACAATTGTGAAATAATTGTATGAAAATTATAAGATTTTGGCATTTTAATAGTGTGTAACGTATTAGGTAATACGTGATATAATCTTTAAGTGGGGGGGGGGGGAAGCGCGCTTCCCCCCTAACCCCCCCATGCTAATTTAGAAAATTGCTAATATTGGGAATGATTGGGAATTATCGTTGTATAACAAATTCCCCTCTTCTTCGCCACATTATTGCAAAATTATTTATAAAATAATTTTACTCCATCAGTAATTTATCAGTAATTTTGCCTAATGCGGCAATTG
>Ga0315284_10011439_pt1 | contig 12653 bp, 19 predicted proteins | sample YL17G09_16_MG_FD_203696 | JGI IMG/M metagenome (GOLD analysis project Ga0315284, IMG submission 203696) | Sediment microbial communities from Yellowstone Lake, YNP, Wyoming, USA - YL17G09_16 | ecosystem: Environmental > Aquatic > Freshwater > Lake > Sediment | place: USA: Wyoming | collected... | reverse complement strand
ATGAAACGCATTAAAGCATTTTGGTTAAGAATACCATTTTGGATTCAGTTCATGCTAGTATTATTAGCATCACCAATTATAATAGTAGGCTTTATTCCAGCTGCCATTATTCTCCTAATAGGATCAGCCATTATAGATAAGGTAGATGACATCGATGCCTGGGCAAGAAAGGATGCTGATCGTCTACCATCAAGAAAGCCATACCCTGGCTACTATCCAAGGAGAGATAAATGAAAGCTATCACAAAATTATTGACTGATTCAAGTAAGATATTACTGAGTATTCCGTTCTGGTTAATTGTAGAAATATGTATCTTCCTCCCACTCTATGCTATTGGAGCATTAGTGGTTCCAGTGCTGGCGGCAAGGAAAGCTTGGACATTGAGACCTAGCAAATATTATCGTGACCGTTCAGTCTATGTATGGAAGGGCGGACCACTAACATGGATCTGGGGTAATGAGGAAGATGGCGTTACAGGTGCTGATTGGTATCGTAATGAGCACTCTGACTGGACTTTGCCTCGTGCTGCGCGCAATTGGTTCTTCCGTAATCCTGTGAACAATCTTAGATTTGCGCCACTATTAACTGCCAAACTGAATGCCAGTAAGATCGGCTACAAAGGCACTGTCATGACAGCTAATGGCGAGGAAGGTTGGTTCCTATGTTGGCAGGGCATCTATGCGAATTATTATTATGCACGTCGCATTGGAAAGAAACTATTCTACTTCCGCATTGGCTGGAAGATGGAGCCAGAAGATGCCGCAGGCATCCCTGAGGACGACTATAGAGCCGGACGTGCTGGCATAGTGTTTCACTGTACTTTATATAAATGAGAAATAAATGGGTTTAGATACCACACCCCCACGATACCGTTTTCGAGTCACTCTGCGTTCTAAGAAGGAGCCATTGATTGGTAAGTATCATTCATATGATGCATTTAATTATGCTGGGTTGGTTCAGGTCTTGGAGCAGATGAAGAACCTAGTTCATGTTAAAGTCATTGTCGAAAATGGTGATGAATTGTTTATTCATCCAGATGATGTTTCAACCGTTCAGATCGAAAGAGAAAAATTATGCTAGTTAATGACGTGCTTGAGGAAATTGATACAGAAACTCTATTGGATGAAATCAAAGAACGGTTGCAATCACTATCAATAGCTAAAATTTTAGATTATGAAAATTTCAGACTCTTAGAAACTATCTATCTAGAACAACGAGCGGCTGGTAAAGCCTCTAATGCTATGCAAGAATACATTTACAAAAACTTAGGAAGAATTCTATGATCTCTACAAAACAAGAACCAACCAGATTGATCATAAAGAACTCTAATATGTCTTTTATGCAGGTGGGTTTATTTGCAGTTCCATTCTTTCTTGCGCTGATTACAGCTATTGGTAGTATTGGTGTAAATGATGCCGCTGCTTTGTGGGCATGCTCTACTTGTGTTTGGATAGTATTAGCATTCTATTTTGCTTATGAAACTAACAAGTGGTCAAATCTCACAGAGTCTCTATTGATCGCTATTCGTGGCTGGGTTCAAGAATTGAAAGAAGCCGATGAAGAAGAGAAGAAAGGTAATAAATAACATGAAGTCTATATCATTGTCTGCTGGTCAATACATGGTTATTGTTGACACCCTACTTGGTTCAGTTAGATTGTCTGATGGGTGTACTTTATTTAATTACACTAATGCAACAAGACAGAATCTTTATGAAGATATTATTAGGCAAATGCAAAATATCGAACTATCAGAACCGCCAAAAGAGGGACTAGAAATGAATACTCTACCAGTAAAACAGAAGCCACGTACCAAAGTTCAACTAGAAAAGGAGTTGGCACATTCTCTTATTCTTAATGTTAAAGAAGCAGAATTTATTACTTCTCTTAAATTGATTTTGAGCAAAGAGACAGAAAAACTTATTGAAGCTCATCAAGAATATAATAGACTTCAAAAGCAATATAATAAAATTCCAAAGTGGATTCGTAAACTGTACCACGCTTAATAGCGGTCTATGACTGCTAAACACTATATTGTTAATGCTGGTAATAGCATTATAAAACACTATGGTAATTCTTGGATGTCATGCACTCTTAGTAGAGTATTATTATTTCAGGAATCTGATATTAGAGAAAAATCAAATACCGTGTACACAATTCGTAGAAATGGAATAGACATTACTGTTGATATTAAACAAGTACAATTGTTGTGGGAGAATTGATATGAGTGGAATTGAACTAGATAATCTTGGAACTCTAATTGCAGAAGGTTGTGTTCAAATTGAACCAATTGAATGTAATTCTATTATCTCATATAGATTTGTTGATGGTAGATATAATACCACGTCAGACATCTATGGAAATATATCTCTAACCGATTGTTCAAGAATGATCTCTTGGAACATCCCCTGTGATGAAACAGGTGAATTGAAACTTAAGAAGATTATCAAAATTTTCAATGAAGTGTTAGTGGCATTCAAGACAGCACGAGAATTACAAGACAAAAAGAATCTGATTCTCGCAAAGAACAAGAAAAAGAAAAAGAAGTAAGCCTCGGATCAATCCCAGATTCTTCTGATCAAAGTGCGAATCTCACTTTGATCAAATAGTCACATTTTATTAAAACATAAATAATCCACTAGTTAAACTTTAGAATTATTTTATGATCAAGCCATTGACTATCCCGTTCGATCCAATTATTCCATTTGTAATACCATGCCTTGTGTGTCAGTCTCCTGTGCATAGTGAGGAACATGCCCTGCGAGATTCATCGGGGAACGTTGTCAAGAGGTACTATCCAGTGTCAAGATACTGGCACCACCTTGATGGTGTATTTTGTTCTGCAGGGCACTCTGCTGAATATTATGGGGCAAAGATTCTAGAAACCTAAATACTTGGTAGAGTCAATGACTCAGATAATCCCTTTTTAGGAGATGTTACATGGCATTCCAAGTATCACCAGGCGTAAACGTAAGTGAAATTGATCTAACAACTGGTATTCCAGCCGTATCAGTTTCAACTGGCGCACTCGCAGGAACGTTCCAATGGGGACCTGTTCTTAAAGTTACTTCTATTTCTTCTGAAGTTCAACTTGCAGACCAATTTGGACAACCTGACAACAACACCGCAGCGAGTTTCTTCACTGCTTTAAACTTCCTAAGTTATTCTAATGATCTTCGTTTGGCTCGTGCTTCAGGCACAGGTCAAAAGAATGCTACGCAGAACACTGCTGGCACAGTTATCAATAACGAAGAGGATTACTTCAATGGAGCCGGATATGGTTCTAACGTTGTTGGTAATGCGTGGACAGCTCGTTATCCAGGTCTTCTAGGTAATTCCCTAGAAGTTTTAACATGGTCTAATGGTGCTAGCTGGACTGCAAATACAACTAACACAGCAGATCCTCTATACACCTTTGCAAACTTCTTTGACTATGCGCCAAATACAACGCCATATGTCTCTAAGGTATCTAATAACAACATTACTGGCGACGAAATCCATGTCATGGTTGTTGATCGCAATGGTCTATTCAGTGGACAAGCAAATACAGTTCTAGAAAAGTATCAGGGTCTTTCAAAGATCAAAGATGCTATTACACAAGATGGTTCTAGCAACTTCTACAAGGAAGTTCTTTGGAAAAAGAGCCGCTATGTGTATAACACTGGTATTCCTTCTGCCAACACACAAGGTTGGGGATCTACCATTTTTGCATCACCAACATTTGTACCAGATGCTAATGCAAACAATGCAATTCTATCTGGTGGTGCTGATGGTACTATTGCAGCTGGTAATACTCAGACCGCAATTGCGTTATTCTCTAATGCAGAATTGGTTGACATTAGTCTGCTAATGACTGCAGATGCTAATGCAGCAACTCAAAGCTATGCTATCAGCAACGTCGGTGAAGTTCGCAAGGATGTCGTTGTGTTCTGCTCTCCTCCTCTTGCCAATACGCAGGATGTAGCTGGAGCATCTACTTCTATTGTCAACTATGTCAATGGAGTAACTCGTTCTTCATACGCAGTGTTTGACTCTGGTTGGAAGTATCAATATGACAAGTACAATGACTTCTATCGTTGGGTTCCATTAAATGGAGACATCGCTGGATTGTGCGCACGCACAGACGACACAAGAGATCCTTGGTGGTCTCCAGCTGGTCTTCAGCGTGGACAAATCAAGAATGCTATCAAGCTAGCATTCAATCCATCTAAGACTGATCGTGACACTCTTTATAAGGGTGGTGTCAATCCAGTTGTAGCATTCCCAGGAGAAGGAACACTTCTCTTTGGAGATAAGACTTTCTTGAACTACACTTCTGCATTTGATCGTATCAATGTACGTCGTCTGTTTATTGTTCTTGAGAAGGCAATTGCACGTGCGGCACGTGCCAGCCTCTTTGAGTTCAATGACAGCTTCACACGTTCTCAGTTTGTAAGTTTGGTTGAACCATTCCTAAGAACTGTGAAGGGTCGTCGTGGTATTACAGATTATAAGGTCGTATGCGATCAGACTAACAACACAGGATTTATCATTGACTCTAATCAGTTTGTTGGTGATATTTACATTAAGCCTGCTCGTAGCATCAATTTCATTCAGTTGAACTTTGTTGCAGTTCGTACCGGAGTCAGCTTCTCTGAAGTCGTTGGCAATTTCTAATAAATAGATCAAACGGAGAATAATATGGCTTTTGATGTTAATCAATTTCGCACACAACTAATCGGCGATGGCGCTAGACCAAATCTATTTGAAGCACAGGTTCAATTTCCAAACTATGTTAGTCTGGGCGGCGTGGCTGGCGCAAAGAGCAGATTCTTAATCAAGGCAGCACAATTGCCGGGTTCTACAATTGGAATTGTTCCTCTGCAATACTTTGGTCGTGAAGTTAAGCTGGCTGGCAATCGTACATATCAGGACTGGACAATTCAAATCATTAATGACGAAGATTTTGTTATTCGTAAGGCAATGGAACAGTGGATTAATGGTCTGAATGATCCTGTCAGAAATGTCCGTATTGCGCAAGCTGAAGTGGTTGATGGTGGGTATGGTACAGATGCTTTAATTACCCATTTTGGTAAGACTGGCGATGTCATCAAGACATATCAGATCATTGGTATGTTCCCAGTTGATGTTTCTCCAATTGAAGTAGATTGGGCAGCAAATGATACCATCGAAGAATTTACAGTGACATTAGCCTTTCAGTACTGGATTGATCCGACTCTGTAATTTTTACACTCTCGCACTGCTTGGCAGACTTAATAGGATTATATTATAATGGCAGAAGGCATCTCACTATTTGGCTTTAAGATAACTAGAAAAGATGAAGAGAAGTCTTTACCTGAAAGTCCAGTTACTCCAAATCTCGAAGATGGTGCCATCAATATTCAAACTGGCGCCCATTATGGTATTTACGTCGATCTAGATGGCACATATCGTACTGAAGTAGATCTAATCTCCAAATATCGAACCATGTCTATGCAGCCAGAAATGGAATCTGCAATTGAAGACATTATTAATGAAGCTATTGTTCATGATGAAGATGGTCATGTTGTAAAAATAGAACTAGAAGAACTCAAGCAACCTGATAATATCAAGAAGATGATTCGAGAAGAATTCTCAGAATGTCTAAAGCTTCTTGATTTTAATAATTTTGGATCAGAGATATTTCGTCGTTGGTATGTTGATGGACGTTGCTATTACAACGTTGTCATTGATAAGGAAACACCAAGAGATGGTATCAAACAGTTGATCTATGTTGATCCTCGTCGTATTCGCAAAATCCGTAACATCACCAAAAAGAAAAATGAGAATGGTGTTGAAGTCATTGATAAAATAGACACGTTCTATATTTACAATGAAAAGATTGTCAATTCTTCAGTACAATCCCCACAGATGGTAGGAAGCTTTGCTGGTGGTGTTAAACTATCAGAAGATTCTGTTGTTCATCTAACTTCTGGATTATTTGATCCATCAAAATCTACGGTCCTATCATATCTCCATAAGGCAATTCGCCCTATGAATCAATTGCGTTTCCTTGAAGACGCAACTGTCATCTATCGTGTTTCTCGTGCGCCAGAACGTCGCGTATTTTATGTTGACGTGGGCAATATGCCTAAGATGAAGGCAGAACAATATCTTAAAGACATCATGACGAAATTCCGTAACAAGCTTGTATATGATGCAAGCACCGGAGAGGTCAAAGACCAAACTCGTCATATGTCCATGCTTGAAGATTTCTGGATGCCGCGCCGTGGCGAAGGTAAGTCTACAGAAATCACCACTTTGCCCGCTGGGCAAAACCTTGGTCAGATGGAAGACGTGTTGTACTTTGAAAAGAAGCTTTATAAGGCTCTCGGAGTGCCCACTTCTCGTCTCGAATCTAATCAGGGTTTCTCTCTTGGTCGTTCTTCAGAAATCACTCGTGATGAATTGAAATTCGACAAATTCGTTGATAAGCTTCGCTCTCGTTTTTCCATTATCTTTGATGAACTCCTAGCACGTCAGTTGACTCTAAAAGGTGTCTGTACGTTAGATGAATGGAATGATTTTAAGCAAGACATTCACTATGACTTCATCAAGGACAATAATTTTACAGAACTGAAAGAAGCTGAACTTCTCACAAATCGCGTTAATGTCCTAAATCTAGTAGATCCATTCATTGGTAGATTCTTTTCTAAGCGTTGGGTACAAGAACATGTCCTAATGTTTGACGAAGCTGAAATCGAAGATATGGAAGACGAAATGGATGAAGAAAATGATGAAATGGCTAAAGAAGCCAAGAAAGCAGCTGCATTGGCGCCACCTGGTCAACCTGCGCCAGTACCTGGTCAACCTGCTCCTCCTGGTCAACCTGCACCAAATCCTGCTCAGAATCCAGAGGACCTAAATAATCGAGTACAACAGCAGTTAGGTGCTTAATTTCTAACCTAATAAACTCAGAGGAATAAAAATGTCAATCGTAAAATTTGCCGAAGAAAAGAATGCAGTAGCGTTCAAAAATATGATCGAGGAAGCGATTGCCTCTAAGGTAGTCGATGTTCTTGATGTTCTCAAAGTAGAAGTCGCATCTACATTCTTCAATCCAGAAGTGGTTGCTGAAGCTGGTGGGATTTCCGGTGGCGTCAGCCGCGTCTGGAAGAAGCCAAAGGCACCAAAGAGCATTGTTCACTCTGCTCGCGGCGGCGCCAATGATGGTGCACAAGCTTCTGCTCCAAAGGGTGCTGGTCCGCAGGTAGTAAAGAGATAATCTTTGATGAAGTCATTTAAGCATTTCATCAATGAGGGTCGTAACTCAGAATATTCTGCCAATCAACAATTGAGCAGCAGTTCTAATCGTACACCTGGTCATTATCTAATGAAGAATGGTGTAGCTATGAATAAGACTCCACATCTTTCTTCTAGTGCCGCATTGAAAGCTTATAATGCACTTCCTAGTAAGGAAGGTGTGAAGATTCATCAAATCAAGGAAGATCTAACAGAAGAAATTCTTGATGAAGCTGTTCACCATGACATTCATAAAGCACTCTTGTCTCATCCTGGAGTAACTAAGGATGGATATGAAAATCAGGCTGGCGCGCATGCCTACTGGTTGAAGAATAAAAATTCTTCTATCGGGTCTATTGCGAAGACTTTGAGAAAGGCTGGTCATACAGTACATGTTCACACAGGCGCACACGACCACGACGTCGTCGTTAATGGATCTCATAAGGGTCATACATATAATATTTCTGGAACACGCGCAGCGATGCACTTAAGAGTACATAAAAATGATTCTGCTGGAGCGCATGATCGTCGCGGTATTGACTCTGGTGACTGGGGTGGTCGCGGCGCTTAACATTATGAAAACTTTAGACAAGATCAAACAAATAATAGGAGATAGGGAAGACATAATCGAAGCCAAGAATGGTGCGCTGCCAGACCCACCAATGATTGTGATACTAAAAAGAAAAGCAATCCGTTTATTTCCTAATGGAAGACGCGTTGCACTTTATCACAGTGATAAACTTGGTATAGATGTTTCTATCCCCTATTCTCCTTCTAATTTTAGTAAAGAGGTTGCCGGAATTGCCGAAGAACTTCTGATTGAAAAAGAACATGATGATTTATTTGGTGATTATACGCAAGCGTTGAAGCAGCACATAACTAGCGGATTTGGTCATGCCACTCATCCTGAATTGCACAAGCTACAACAAAAAGTGCAGCAGAAATATGGGAAGAAGGCATTTGGTCATCTCCATCTAGCTGCTGAGCATTATCTAAATGGTAATGCTGGAAGTGCTGCACGTCACTATAGTAAATTTGAGCGTGAAGTAAATGAAGAATTTGTTGATATAGAATTAGACCAACTTGATGAAGCTGTCATACACAAGCTCCATCATATTGTTAAGACGAAGCAGGCAGGGGATGTAACGTTTAAGAATGGTAGTTCAGCAAGAGTAGAGCACCCACAAGCTGCTCACATTATGAAACTACATTCTGCGTTAAATCCACAGAATAAGACTAGAATTGAAACTTTAGTTAATTCAGGTCCAGCAGGTTTAGAACGAGTAGCGAATTTCGCAGCAGAAAATCTAAGATAAGGTAATACAACATGGCAGTAAATGCACCAGAAGTAACAGTAATAGATGATCAAGACCACCAAGTAGTGGTTAAGATCGTCGGATATTATAATGCGCTAACCACTTCCAATACTCCTATTCAAGCCAATACATTCAGAGGCGCAAATACATCTATTTCGCCATGCTTGGTTAGTTTGGTCAATCTCTTGTATAGCACATCAATGGCAAATGGTATTGTTTCCTTAGAGTGGGTTGGTACATCTAACGTCCGCGCGGTCGGCGTAGGACGCGCCAATGATGGTGAACTACAAAAGTATATTCCAAATAATGCAGCCGTACCAACAGGTGATATAAGTATCCGCGTTGACAATGCAAGTCCAAATGATTCATACACATTGATTGCCACATTCGTTAAAGAATTTCAGGGAACATACTGGTCTGGTAATAAGGGCGCTGGAGCATGGGCTAATACTCAGATCGGTTACTAAAATGCAAAGTTTTGCCCAGTTCCTTGCTGAAGCTGGTCCGCGTATTAAAAGAATACGTGTTAGAATTCGCAACGGTAAGGTGCAGCGTAACAAGAGAGCTAGTGGTGTAAAGGGTTACACACTAAGAGGCGGCAGATTAATTCGCATGACTACGATGGAGAAAATGCATCGTAAGCGTGGACAGCGTAGAGGCAAGATCAAGCGTCGTGCAAAAAGAGCACGTGCGCTTATGAAGCGTCGTAGAAGTCTGCGCCGTTTGAAAAGTTTAGGGGGAATGCGTTAAATGATTAGATTCAAGCAGTATTTGACTGAGCTTTCAAAGGGTACTTTGAAATCTTATATTATAAAGTCTGCTGAAGATTTGGGATATAATGCTCAGGGCTATGGTAAGAATAGAACAAAAAGAGACCAAGGTTATGGGGAGAAGTATCTTAAGAAAGGTATGCAACGTCAGGCTGGAATTACAAAAGCAGCTAAGAAATTGGCGGAAACTACAAAGGATGAGGTAAATTAATGATTACTGTTAAAAAAATTCTTGTGGAACTATCAAAAAAGACACTTGGAAGCTATGTCAAAAAGGCAGCTTCCAGTTCGCGCGCGCAGGCTACATTGGGCAACGAGTTTAAGAATGATGCTAACAAATATCTTGTTAAGGGTGATAAAAAAAGATTTGAAGCCAATCGCGATCTTGAAAAAGCGTTTAAAGCTGGATCAAACAAACGTATGGCAGGTGTCCTCAAGGCAGTAAACAAGTTGACAAAGGAAGAAGTAGAACAGGTTGAAGAAGGTTTTGCTGCTCACGTCCACCATGACACCGGCACTCATGTTCTTGTCCATGAAAAGGGCGGCAAGGAAATTAAGATTGGTGCAAAAGTTAAAGACTTCCGCGGTGATGTTCACACCATCAAAGGGTTTACTCCGCCACTACACAGTAATAGTACTGGTCGCGTTCATACTAATAAAGGACACTTCTTTCCAAGTGTCGTTGGTGCCAAGATCAAATCAAAAGTAAAGGATCGTGGTTTAAGTACACAGGCTGTTTATAAAGAAGAAGTAGAACAGATTGATGAAAATCGACATGTATTTACTAAGAGTTCAAGAAATCATTTGGTCCGCCACTATCCTCACTTTCATGAATTTGTTCGTGGTGCCATAGGGCAAAATTCAGGTCCAGGAGATATTGGAGAAACTCCAATCCGTCATGGCATGTTAGGACATGTTAGATTAGCAGATCATCTATTACATCACGCATCTAAGCACAGTTCAACCAAACGCGGACTAAATATTCACAGTGCTGGTGCTAATGCTGATTCCGGAATTGAACATGATGGTCATCACGCGACTCCTACAGAGCATGATAGACCAACGCCGCAACATGCACTAAATACTCTAGAGAAAATGTTTTACTAAGGTAATATTCAATGAAGCTGATTACAGAAACAATTGAAGACGTTAAATGTCTAACCGAAGAAAAGGAAGGCAAGAAGAGCTATTTTATCGAAGGCATCTTCCTGCAGTCTGAAGTAGAAAATCGCAATCATCGTGTATATCCAAAGAGCGTATTGCAACGTGAAGTTGCTCGCTATGTAAAAGAATACATTGAGCCAAAGCGTGCATTTGGCGAATTGGGTCACCCAGACTCACCACATATTAATCTTGATCGTGTATCGCACATGATCGTAGATCTCCATGAAGATGGTAACAACTTCATTGGAAAAGCAAAGATTCTAGACACTCCATTCGGAAAGATCGTAAAGAACTTTATGGATGAGGGTGCTACAATAGGTGTATCATCTCGCGGCATGGGTTCACTAAAACCTATGAAAGAAGCGCAGTTGGTACAAGACGATTATTACCTAGCCACAGCGGCAGACATTGTAGCAGATCCTTCTGCTCCAGATGCTTTCGTTCGCGGAATCATGGAAAATAAAGAATGGATGTGGAATAACGGTCTTATTAAAGAAGCCGATATTGCAAAGATCCGTGATGAAATCCTTGGTGCCTCACGCAAGCAATTGGAAGAAGTAACTCTACGAAATTTTGAGAGTTTCTTAAAAAGACTGTAATACTTACACCTGAAATTCTCGATTTATAAATATAACATAACTTAAGGAGTTATTCCATGACAGTTCGTACACTCGCTGAAGCTGCTGCTGAAGTTCTAAATGCTACCCGCAATGGCGGAATGGCGTTTCAGAAAGGCGTTAATGGCACCGATGTTGCCAATCCACTATCTGCTGTTGTAGATCTTGGTGGCGCAACATATGACAATCCATCCGGCGATAAGACTGGTGTAAAGACCGCAGCTGCACGTATGCAAGCAACTCCACCAAAGGGTCCTGCTGTAAAAGGTATGGAACGCCAAACTCTACCAAAGCAGCCGCAAGAAGAATTGAATGCTGATCAATTCCTGGATAAGGATGATCGTGACACTAATCCATCTGCTGGAGAAGGCGGCGGCAAGCATGCACCAAAGGGCAGAGTTGCTGTTACATATGCAAAGCCAGTCGGTGAAGAAGTAGAAATCGAAACTGACGAAGAAATTATCGAAGATGATGAAGTTGTCGAAGAAGATAATGAAGTCGTCGAAGAAGAAGCCGAACTAACTCAAGAAGAAATTGACTCTGCTAAGGCAGAGCGTATGGATCGCGCCAAGGTAAAGATGCAGGAAAAGCATGGTGCTTCTGTTAAGGAAGACATTGATGCTCTATTCTCTGGCGAAACACTAACTGAAGAATTCAAGACCAAGGCTGCAACGATTTTCGAAGCTGCCGTCCTAACTCGCGCAGTTGATATTGCAACAGAGCTAGAAGATGAAATTCTTGCATCGGCAGAAGAAGCTCTAAACGAGGCTCGTACAGAAATTGAAGATCAAGTTGACGCATATCTTAACTTCGTTGTTGAGAATTGGGTCAAGGAAAATCAGGTCGCTATCGAATCCGGACTAAAGTCTGAGATGGTAGAAGACTTTATTACTGGTCTAAAGAATCTATTCTCTGAACATTATATTGATGTTCCAGCAGAAAAAGCTGACGTTGTTTCTGATCAGGCAGAACAGATTGCCGCATTAGAAGCAAAGGTCAACGAAACTTTGAATGCCAATATTGAGCTAACAAAGAAGCTCAATGAAAGCACAAAGTCAACAGTTCTATCTACAGTTTGTGAAGGTCTCACCGCCACACAAGCTGCTAAGGTAAAGACGCTCGCAGAGGGTGTTGAGTTCACCACAGAGGGTGAATATGCAAAGAAGTTAGGAGTGGTTCGTGAGAGCTATTTCGCTTCTGGTAAGGTGAAGCAGGGGTCTGAGTCAAGCATCGTTGCTTTGACTGAAAGTGAGTCTCCTGCGCATGTTGAAGAAGAGGAAGTTGTTCCTGCCAGCATGTCAGCGTATGTCACTGCAATCTCTAGAACTCAAAAATAATTTACACTCTCTAAGGAGCAAATAATGTATCTCTCAGAAAATCTACAAAAGAAATGGGCAGCTGTCCTAGACCATCAGGCTCTAGATAAGATCACTGATCCATATCGCCGTGCCGTTACTGCCGTTATCCTTGAAAATCAGGAAAAGGCAATGATGGAAGAAGGCAATCAGTCACGTGGGTTCCTAACGGAA
>Ga0315284_10011437_pt1 | contig 12654 bp, 9 predicted proteins | sample YL17G09_16_MG_FD_203696 | JGI IMG/M metagenome (GOLD analysis project Ga0315284, IMG submission 203696) | Sediment microbial communities from Yellowstone Lake, YNP, Wyoming, USA - YL17G09_16 | ecosystem: Environmental > Aquatic > Freshwater > Lake > Sediment | place: USA: Wyoming | collected... | reverse complement strand
ATTTCGAAGTGGTCTCCCTTAAACCTTTGGTTAAGCATATAAATTTTCAACCCTAAAGACAAAAATGGCCGAAGAAGACATTCGTGAGATTAGGGTCATTAAAGTACCAAGGGAAAAACCGCCGGTGGCTTGGCCCAATAATTTTAAGGAATTAGATGTAAATTCTCTGGGACTTACTCATCTAGAAATTAAACAAAAATTGAAACCCAATCCACCTACTTTGAAAAGTGTGATTGCTCAACCCCCTCCAGAAGCCACTCCCAAGGAGAAGCCTAAAGCCAAGACCATAGAAAAACCCACAGAGAAGTCATCCAAACCTATCAAACCTGCTTTAGTGGGTAAAGCGGGTAAAGTGGGAAAGGCTACCACGGAAGATGAAATGACCAAGATGTTTGCAGAGTCCAAGGAAGAGTCTTTTGTGGAAGAAGATTTTTCAGACTCAGACGAAGAAGAAGTCGAAGAAGAAGAAGTCGAAGGTGATGACGCCGAAGGCGAAGTCAAAACCAAACCCGTCACTCACTCGGGGTCGGAGAATGAAAAAATTTCCGATAGTTCGGAATTGGAGTTGGAGATGTCAGACACTGATAAAGAAAATCAGGAAGTAGTAGAAGCCTTAGAGGCCCCGAAGACTGTCATTGAAGAAGCTCCGCCTGAAGAGACCGAAGATCAAAAACGCAGGAGAATTCTTCGAAGACTTAGGACCCTCAAAAAGATTCATCCGTCGGCGGTGATCCCTGACTTTGATTATGATGATGACTTGGAGTTGATGACTCGAGTGTTGGATGATGTGGCCTATGACTTGAAGGTGGACCAAAACGTGGCCTTCTATAGGACTATACTTTATGGGTATTTTGGCGGAGTTGAATTTTTGTCTGGGTTGTTGGGGGATAGTTTCGACATGGTGGGTTTCGCATCTAGTCAATTTAAAATAATGCATCGATACGACTCTTTACTTTTGGAGTTGGCCGAAAAGAACTCTGAAGGTTGGGCTTCTAACTTGCCAGTGGAAGTTAGGCTGTTGGGGTTGGTGGTTCTCAACACGGCCATCTTCTTCTTGTTCAAATACATATCTAAGGTCAAAGGACAAGCGGCTGGAAATGCATTTATGAGCATCTATGAGTCTTTGCCCTCTTTTGCTTCTAAAACTGTGGACGCCGCTACCACCACTAGTGGTAGCAACGGTGGTAACGGCGGCGGGTCAGGACCTCCCAAGGCCAAAGCCAAGGCTGCGTTCAAGGGCCCTTCGACCAATTTGGAAGAACTAGAAAAGAAGTTGGGTTCTACTTCCTCTTCCGAAGAAGAGTCAGAGTAACGTGGAGATTAGTTTCGTTCAATGAACGAAGTGAGCGTAGCGAACGAGTACGAGGGCGTTAGCCCGAGTCACGAATGTAGTGAGTTGGTTCATCCCTTAAAGAACGCCCGCCATTTCTCTTCATATTCTTTAGGATAAAATTCATAGTCCGGAATAATTATGTGTTTTTTCGTAGTTGGATGAACATTCAACTCTTGAAAATACAAGCCTTTTCCCTCGGAAATCATTAATGGAGGATTATAGTTAGTATTTTCCTCGAACCCAATACTTTCCAATATCTGATTAATAACCATAACTCTCTTGGGTTGACAATAAAAAGTTTCGCCGGTGCTTAGTGTGTATTCATAGGCCACCATCCTATAACTATCAGACCAACAAACTTCTCTCGAATAATAGCTCATCTCTCATTCGTTTTTCAAAGTTGGTCCTTTCTATAACATTCTTAAACTTTAACCTAATTTTATGATCCGTCATATCCACGGATTCATATCCTCCTTCGCCAAACGGAATTTTATCGACTAGACTAATAGATAGATCTATTATGGTATCTGAAACTATCACTATCTCTCGAGACTCCAGAGGAACCACTCGTTGATAAAAGAAAAGAACTCCTGGATCTCCATCTTCTTGTGTTATGTTTTTCGAGTCCGTAGGAACAAATATGGGTGATAAATCGTCATATAAATACCATCGATCATCCGGAGTTTTGATCTTGGAATAGTAATGAACCCCTAAACTGGCTTTTTGAGTAAAAGACTTAAGTCCACTGCCTTTGGTGGCCTCTACCCCGCGATGATATACCACTCCACACAACTCGTACTTGCCATCAAGTACGAAGTGGCCTATAGTTCTAATCTTTGGTGGTCTATCTTCTTCCTGGTCCAGACTTTCTAAATTCGAGTATTGTAAATTATTTTCCAAGACTATTAGCGGAGTATTTAGATTCTGCCACCATTCGGTGGTGCGAGGGTCATCTTCCATATAATCTTCTACTGATAAAACCGAATAAAAGGTAGAGTACCATCCATCACTGTGGGCTTTTATCACCGGAATTTTGAGTTCTGGAAATTCTTCAGTTAAGAGATCATAGACGTGACCAGCTCGCTGCATGGACCTACTAGTTCCTACCAAGATGGTTCGAGTGACCGAACATTTGTCTTTTAGTCTATCTATCTCTTCCATTATTTTTTGTTTGTGTATGGTGGGCTTGGTCATTTCAGATTTAGTCATAATACCCCTCCATGATATGGCTTTTGAATATGCTATGATGGCCAAGACCGAATCTATGTTACAACTATTAGACCAATACTGAGGTCCATTAAGGCCATCGGTTTGGTAACGAACTTTAACCTTGGGAACTGAACCATTCATACACTTTAAAAAAGCCTTACCATACTCAGATGAAGAATAGGTTCCGGTAATGATGGCCAATATAACTGACCCCAAGTCCCCTAAATTTTTTCCTCGGGATACGGTTAGGCGACGATTAGCTAGGTCTACTAAAACTATGGTTTCTGACGACGGTTCAAATGGAGAAATGGTCCACGCGAAGCTCATAGCTAAGTCTCTTAATTCTTCCTCCATAAAGTAAGATGTGCTTTGACTGGCAAAGTTCACTAACTTCGTGGGCTATCTCTACTGGTGCTTCTTGGTACTTATATAAAAGAAATAAAAATTACGATAGATGGAATGCCGGATTTATCACGTGTTTTTCTACTATTCAACTTTTAGAAGCTGGGATATGGAAGACTGACCCATCGAAAGGAGTCACAGAAAATAATGAACTGTTGACCAAGCTAATTTTAGTTGGACTATCTGCTCAGCCCTTGGTCCAGACTTATGGTGCTTATGTTTTTACTCAAGAGACTGTGTTATGGTATGCCACTTGGGTATTTGTTGGGTTTTTAATTTACTCTATTTGGAGAATCCTAAAAGCCAAACCTGGTGATTTTTATTCGACTATAGGATCCAAGGGTCATTTAGTATGGCACTCGACGAATGGAGAGAAAGGCAAGGAGGGAGTTTTTGGAACTTGGAGTGGGGTGTTGTACCTGTTAGGCATTTTTATACCTTTGTTTTTTATGAAGGATTACGGAGGACTACCTTTGATGGCCATAGGTATACTGACTGCGGCTTATGTGTTATACATAGCAGGTCCTGGAGAGTTTGGAAGTATGTGGTGCTACACTGCTATTTTTTATTCGGTAGTGGCTTTGGTAATGTGAGGTACTTTTCCAAAAATTCGTGGGTACCTACCCATGAAAAAGTTGAGCCGAGGTCAAAATTTTTCATTGAATTTTGAATGGAAAAACATCGTCGTTTTGGATCCTCTGTTTTTACGAGACTCGGACCATTACGTTTTGAGGAGTGAGTTGCTAAATAAATTTAGACTAACCCCATTAGAGACCCGTAAATGAAGTTGGTCAATGACCAACGAGCGTAGCGAGTAGAAGTCCCGGAGGGACGACGAGTGCGAGGGAGTGAAGCGATCGAGTAACGAACAAAGTGAGTACGAAGTGAGTACGAAAAGATCTAGAGATTAAGATAGTTCTAAAATTACTCCGGTATATTGGGCTGGTGTAGCAGGTGCTCCCGTCGTTGAATGACGTAGAATAACTAATGGGTTTCCGGCAAGAGCGGCACCTATAGTACTTGGATTAAAGATAGATCCAGCTTGATATCCTAGAGTAGAAGCAGATGTAATGGCTACTTGAGACAACATAGTAGCCCCGACCACCAGGTCTATAGATGCGTTATTAGCGTTAGGGACAACCATTAACGTCAAAATTATTCGGGCTGAAGTGAAGGAAGAGTATTTAGCCGTAGCCCAAGTAAACCAAGCCGTAGTTACTAAGGTATTATTGATGACAGTTTGAACGCTATTAAGCATTAACGGAATATTTTGTGCAGCCATAGTACTGCCACTATAAGAAATATTAATAGTCCCTGGACCATTTGTTACGGTGATACCAGCACTTCCGGTTATAAAAGCGGCTACAGGGGCTGCACTGGCACTACCTATTAGAAGCTGACCGCTACCTAATGCGGCGGCCTCGACTATGGCTGATCCAGAGGAAACCATTATTCTATTATTGTTGAGGGCTGTCAAAGAATTAGTACCTCCGTTACCCACGGGTAATGTGCCCGAAACGTGGGTGGTTAAGCCAACTTTTCCCCATGAAGGAGTGGTGCCACTTAAGAGCACGTTGCCAGCTGAAGCCGCTGGTAACTTGGCTAGAGTAGTAGTGGTAGCAGCGTAAAGAATATCACCAACTGCGTATGAAATAAGTCCGGTGCCTCCATTAATAGCCGTCACGGGTACCACTAAAGATATTGTAGTCGACCCTCCCAGACTTACTGACCCTCCTCCTGTAAGTCCGGTTCCGGCAGTAACTGTTAAAGACGAGAATGCCAATTTAGCGTTTGTTACATTGCCATCAAGTATTTTTAAAGTGGTAACAGCATTAGTAGTAATTGTTGGGTTAGGGTAAGTTCCGGTTAAATCGCCTCCGGCGGCTCCTCCGGGAGAAGTCCCTGATATAGTTACATTACTAGCTGTGGTTATCTGTCCCTGAGCATTAACTATAAAAGTACCTACTGATGTAGCCGACCCATAAGTTCCTATACTCACTCCAGTGTTGGCTATGGCTATAGTGCCAGTAGTAGTTATAGGTCCTCCGGTTAGTCCAGTTCCAGTGTTTATTTGGGTTATGGTACCGCCAGATCCAGTTAGAGTTATACTTCCTCCAAGTGATACTGGGCTACCAGTGGCAACAATGCCTCCAGCCGTATTAATGGTGATACTTGAGTTAAGTAGGTTAGCGTTGGGTATGCTAGTTGGAAGATCGGCTACTACCAAAGGCCTGAAAACGGGTACGCCTGAGACCCCCGAAGGAGATGCATAAAAATTGTTAGCATTTTGATTAACTTTACTGAGAGTGAAAGTACCAGACGAAGTAACGGGGTTGGGAGTGGAAACAGTAAAAACATCTGACGGAATTACCAAACCGATTGAAGTGACTGTTCCGCTGGTATTTGGCACCCATGAAAAAGTGGTACCTCCGGCGTTAGTAGTTGGTACATACCCAGCTCCTGGAGGTTGGGTTGATCCAGAGCCATCGACTGATGCGGTAAGTGTTCTAAGAGAATTAGCTGTGACTACGTTGGACGTGTCAGTAATAGTCTTGTTAGTTAAAATATCGCTGGTACCCACCCCTACTAAAGTGGTGTCTTGATCTGGAACTGTATATATTCTAGTGTTACCCGGAGTAATACCCGAAGCCTGGAACCTAAATAGACTAGTGGTATTTACATCATCCTGAAATAGAGTAGTACTATCCACTAGTCTTTTGTTAGACAAAGTAGCTTGAGTGGCATTGAGCACCAGAGAGTCATCAGTAGTGGGGATGGGTAGACTGACAATATGATTAGGTCCTCCAAAACCGGTTGGGTTAGGAACTATGGTGGTCAGATACGGGGAACCAACAGTAGAGGTTAGAGTCAAGCTGGAAAGTTGAATGTTACCTACGGTTGATCTTTGGACTATAGTGGATACGGTGTTGATGTCAGTACTAGAGGCCAACTTTGAGAAATCACTAGCTGACATAAAACCGGCGGCTATCGCTGACGCTAGAGCGTGTTGAGTGGGATCGGTTTGGGCTCCATGATTATGAACATGATCAGACCTGGAAAAAGAAGCCAACGTTCCAAGAGAATTAGCGGAACTTATGCTGACTGGAGTAGCTGTGGGTAATGGATCTGCGCCACCTGGTACATGACGAGACGCATGAGCGGTGATATCCACACCCATCAATAAATTACCACCAACCCCCGTGATGTTTTGTGTTCCCAACTGCACAGTCCCGGTCATAGTAGAAGTACCGTCTACTCTAAAATATTGAGGGTGAGCGTTACCCACCGTCAAGTTGAGCAATGAGTTATGATCTGTGATGGCGGTACTCGAAGACCCAGAAAATGCAAGCGTAGGCCTCACATCAGTGAATCTGGATAGAGCTAAGGGAGAATCTGGGTCCGCTCCATTAACTACCACCGCAGCCACTCGAAGCATATTCATCACAAAAGTTCCAGGTGGGTTGGGCAGGGGACCCGCCTGGGCTAGCGCTTGGCTACTATAAACGGCTTGACCGTAAACCATAAAGTAAGTACACGCTCCAGTGGCTATGTTAGCCAGTAAGTAGATAGTGTGTTTGGTCCAATCCGAAGCAGTCAGAGCAGTTAAAGACCCCGAATTATCCCATTGCTTAGGAAGATTATCGATTCCGGTAACTTCTGTGGTCCCTCCATAGTAGCCTATCATAACTACGTTATCTCCTCCGGTTGGGGAATAACCGATGGAACCATAATAGTAATTACCCGAACTGACAAGTACGGCTCTCTTAGTGAGAGAAGAACCAGGGGAGGCCATACATCCAGAAGTTGTCAAAACTCCCAAAATAGCCCTATTAGTCTCATCTATGGTTGTTGCTTGAACCTCTACCAATCTAGCCACGTCCTGTATGTAGGTTACGTTACCCCCGAAGGTTTTGACCGTCCCTAAAGTGACTGTAGTTTTGGAGTCGGGAACTGAAGTGGTATGTTGGATGGTTTCTGATGAGTCTACGTAAATGTAAGAGAGAGTGTTGTTTGGTAGAGCCAAAGTAGCAGATGGAAAATCTATATCCCATAAGTAGGTATCAGGATAGATGCCTCTCATGATATAAGCATGACCACTTCCTACACTAACATTCAAACCGCTAGTGGGGGTAATGGTAGGTCGCGTTCCTATTATTCCCAAAGAAGCCCCATGTTGAATTTGATGGGATATGTTAGTTACTCTGGCCCATTGTTCCCCTTGATAGAGTTGGCCGTTAATGGCCAAAGATCCATTGGGGTCGTTGACTGATACTCCAAATAAAGCTCCTGACACTATATTGATTTTACTCTTGGTCATATTTCCCACTATGGTACCTTGAGCATTAGGATTAGTTATATTCACGTCTGTGATGTTGTTGTACATGATCAATCCTCCTGTAATCAAGATTTCCATTTCAGCAGAGGCGGGAAGTGAGATGCCGGTGGCAAAAGCTCCTATTTGGCAATTGGTAAGGACTGACATATTAAGCCCTGAAGCTTCCAAAAAAGTACCGGTGGGGGTGCCGGTGGGGGCACCCACGGTCAGGTTGTTGAATACTCCTGAGATGTTGGGTAGAGCGGGTCCAGGTTTGAAAGACTCTACTCTCAGAAATTCTCCGAAACCAGTGGGTATATTCACCGGAGTCCAAACAAGACGGTCGATAATGTGTAATATTGGATAATTGTTGGGTCCAGAGTCCTCTATGTAAATACCACCAGTTAGGTCTGATTGCATATTAACGATAGTGCCCATTTGGATGTATATGGCTGGACCTAGTGTGGAACCCACGTGGACCAGTTTGTTACCGGACCCAAAAACTACATTATCCAAACGAAAATGATTACCGGCTGGATCGCCCAAATATTCAACTAGGTAAGGCGGATATACCCCAGGAGGAAAATATGGGTTTTCGCCTAGGAGAGTTAAGTTAACTATAGAAGAGTAACCTATACCTTTGATCAACGGCTTGGTGGGGTCAGTGGCCATGATCATACACTGCGTCTGGAAAAAGCCCTGGATCGAAACATAAGGCTTCAACACTAACTGGGGCTCTGGGTAAATACCCGGACCCAAATAGATAGAATATTGATTAGTGGAAGAAGCATCTGTGATGGCCGCAATGGCTGCAGCGATAGAAGTAAAGTCAGCTCCTTTGGCCGATACAGTTACGATATGTTGATCCTTATCTGCTACGAAAAAAGGGGCCACTTTGGGATAGTTGGATTTTAGGTAAGGTGAATATCCTTCGTTGCGACCCGTAGCATTAACGTTATCTATTTGAAGATTGGTGGTGTTCTGATCATATAAAACTCCCGAGACTAGAATTTTGGGAGTTCCCAAATCTGATGGAGCATATATGGCCCTAGCCACCTGTTTGATGTAAGTGGCTCGTAGGTCTAGGGTGGCTCCGTTAGATATGGTCACTCCGTCGCCAGTCCCATCACCTTCTATTTGCGAAGATTGAATGATCAGATAACTATTGGGGCCATCTACTACAAAACATTGGTCGTTATGATCCCAGACATAAAAGACGTCCAGTGATGTTTGGGCCGCAAAAGACCCGGTACTCTCCACCCATATAGAGTATTTGAGGGCTGAAGTGGTACCTATGTACTCTCCATAAAAGTAAGAGTCTTCAGTGGCTGACCCATCAGTCAAAACGTTGATACATCTTTCACATCCTTCAAATTCCACTTTGTGTATTAGAGAATAGTCTCCACAGTTTTTAATTTGCAAGGCCGGAAAGGCTGGGTCTGAATTGAAGATCGATAGGAAGGCAAATCCTCCAGGTCCCTCTATGGTAATTAGAGGAGCTCCCAGGGAGGCTGGCGAAAGTTTAACGCCGCGCATGTCTTCTCCTACTAGGTATACATATCCGGGTATGGCGAAGCTAGGTTCCACATAAGTCCCTGGATAGATGTGTATGGTCCACGTGTTGTTGAGGTCTGGATAGTTGGGTGATGGTGATATGGGTATGGATGCTATGGCCGTGCTGATGGAGGCAAACTCACCAGGACCTGGATTCTTTCTGACCACCACTAAATTACGAGGATGTACATCATAGAAAACGCTAGTATTCCCGATGCCGGAAGAAGTAATCATCTGACCAGGGCCAGTAGGAGGAGAGGCCGGAAATTGAAAAGAGTAATCACCTGCTAGACTTGCGTCTGTATCCAAAGTCACCTTATTCCCTCCTCTTCTCAGAGCCATGGTAGCGGCCTCGGCGCCGCCATTAGCATATAAGTTTAGTACGTCCCCTAACGGGGTCTTCATTTGGAGTTTTCCAATTACATCGGTGGCTACTTTCCACGGATTAGCCGAAGTGGAGTCCGTCAACCGAAGTTCCACTGGACCGGCATCAGAGATCTCCACTGGCGAAGAAAGTGGAAAAGCCATTATTAGTACTAGTACAAAGTCGTCGACTTATTGAGGCGATGACTTTTATCTTTGTAAAAAACTTAGAAAGTCTTTTGGGATTAGAGTCTAAGACTTAAGGCTCAAAAAATAAGATTAGTCCGGACTTGGTCGGTCGTATATTCACTCACTTCGTACATTCGCTCACTTCGTTCGCTCATTACTCGTTCCCTTCGGTCACTTCGTATGGCGGCCCGCATTCAAAAAGAGTTGAAAGATCTATCAGCCAAAGAAATTTGGTCCATCGAAGCAGAAGATCTTTACAAATGGGATGTGGTATTTCATGGACCTACGGCTTGTCAGTCTCCCTATGAGGGAGGGTCATGGGTGGTTCAAATATCATTCCCCGCAGACTACCCATGGAAGCCACCCAAGGTCAAGTTCACTACCAAGATCTTTCATCCCAACATTAGTGACAAGGGAGAGGTATGTGACAAATCTTTTGCAGAGGGATGGGTCCCTAAAAATACTATCGGGTCGACCATCATACCTTTTATTGAGACTTTGTTGTTAGACTTGGACCCGGGTAACCCAATGAACCCAGCAGCTTCAGAGTTGCTAGTTAATGATCAAAAGGCCTTTAACAAAAAAGCCATAGAGTGGACTAAAAAATATGCTAGTTAGATAAATGGACCCCTCTAATCAAAATCAACCAGGCGACTTTTTTTGAATAATTGTAATTGGGATGAATTTTGTCGATTCGTGCAGTATGGTGAAGTGCCTCAAATTTCTTATGACGCTAGGGAGGCTGAGAAGGCTCCTGGGACTACTAAAAATTAGTCATGGTTAAGTCTTCGTTCTTTGAACGAAATTTTTATTATCCTCTTTATTCTCGCTGAGAGTTCACACCGCCTCGTTTGCATTTCAACTTGTCGGTCAACCACTCCATCCAACCAGGAGGCTGAGTGTAGTAGTACCTCATTCCACCAGCTATGGTCTGAGTCTTGGCTTCATAGTACTTTCGATAAGCCTCAATTAACCCATCGAATCCAGGCTTGACAGACACACATTCCTCAAAGGCTTCCATCTTGGTATTGATGCACCTAGGTGGTTCAGTCATTTGACCAGTCCACCAACTAAGTTGAGGTTGGAGTCCCTCAATAGGAATGGTGTCATCATCCAAGTCAAAGTCCCTGACTGGAATAGGGGCAAAGGGCTTAAGCAACTTTTCGATTGTCATATCCGGAAATTGTTTTTGTTTCCAAGTGTCCCACGCCCCGCCTGGGTGGGGCGAAAAGGATACTTCGTGAATGTGCTTCCACAAGAACTTCCAATCCTTCCACACTTTGTGTTTGCAACTCGTTCGTTTTCGATGTTCCAAAAGAAGGGCTCGAGCACAGATCATGCTAGTCAAGCAATTCTCATAACACAACGCATTCCATGCAGATAGGGGATGCCACCTACGGAACGTAGGACCTGGTTTGGCGTGCCTCCTAGTTCGATAGGCCATAGATATGCCTTCTTCATCAGCTAGTTTTTCTATCCAAGGAGCTAGTTCCAGGACTGCATCCCAAACACTGCTAATCACTTCAGAGTGAATCTTGAAACAGTGTTGGTCGCAGTACCAACTAGCATTTTCTGCCGGATCCTTGGATAGCCAAAAGTAGTTGAGAAAAACAAATATGAATGTCATACGAGCGAAGCGAGTAAGCGAGTACGAAGCGAGTAAAAGAAAATAGAAAGGATAGTATTTTTTATTTTTTCTTCATCATCATCAAACAAGTTAAAACTACTGCGACCCCCATAATCATCCAAGGTATGTTAGAGTCATATTTATGTTTTGATTTTTGATGATTGGTTTTTGGATCTTCAGAGCCTTGAAAAGTTTCACTATCGGGACAATTACACTGGCTAGTGGTAGGGTCCCAGGTTCCAGCATAAGGAAGCCCAGAACTTCCCTGAATACAGGCAACCACAGGATTAGTTTTGAGATCAAAACAATAAGGATTAGAGGGAGGGTTGGTCGTTGGAACACAGCTTTTAGTTCCCCAATATTGTTTGGAATTAGGCACCCATCCTGCCGGGCACATAGGAGTACTTTGTCCACCTCCCATTTTAGGATGATAAACTTTTTTTTAAGTGATACAGAGCCTTCCACTTTTTTGGAGAAGATGGATAAAATTGACTTTCGTTCATTGAACGAACTTTTTATTATCTTACGAAGTTAGAACCCGTCATCTTCTTCTTCCACCTTCTTCGCCTTTCCAGCTTTCTTCTTTGGCTTCTCTTCCTCCTCTTCCTCCTCCTCTTCTTCCTCCTTCTGCTTCTTGGACTTCTTGGATGAAGTGGGAGCGGCCTTCTTTCCACTCTTAGGCTTCTCCTCTTCGTCATCGTCTTCAACTTCAACGACCTCAGCCTTCTTACCAGCCTTCTTCTGGCCAGGCTTAGGTCCAGGCTTGCCCTTGGTGGCAGGCTTGGTCTTGGGCTTGATCCAAGAAGGGCCTTCGAACTCAGAGTACTCGACCTGTTCCACATCGAACTGCTTTTTAAGGAGCTTGAGCACTTGACCCAGAGAATCTTGATCAAAGTCCGCTCCTGGGTACTTCCTGGCCACTTTCTTCGAATCGGCCACACCATCCAGGCATTTGAGAAGTTTGGGCAGCAGATGGTCTGGAGCAATCACTCCAGATCCAGGCTTGGGAGTCTTGCGAGTATTGAGAACCACAATAACTTTTCCTTTCTTTCCCTTCTCTTCCTCTGAGGAAGCCAGATCGGAATCCTTTTCCGTGGCCTCCTCGTCTTCTTCCGGATCTTCCTTGACCACTGAAAGTTTGCTCTCGCCAGGGAGAGCACCCTTGATAGTCAAAAAAGCAAAGTCCTTAGGAGACAACTTCTTATCCTCTTTCGAGGCTTCGAGGTAGGCTTGCAAGAACTTGGTCATGTGATTCGCGGTGGTAGTAAGGAAAGACATCTTTTCAGTTGTGTTTTGCACAGTGATGAAAAATTCAGAAAATGGAGATCGAATTTCAATTTTTCTTTTGGACTTGGAAATTTTTTGGAAAAAAGTTAAGTAGTTATGAACATGATCTTATTATTTTGTTCATAGAACAAACGAAGTTTTTATTAGAAGTTTTTTATTAGTTAATGGTTAATCATATTCGGAAGAATCTTCACCAGTCACCACTTGAGTGACTCGATGCCAAAAACGCATCCCTCTGACGTTCATCCTCGGGTCTGATAAAAAGAACTCTTGGCATGGTCCTTCGATCGAATGATCCCATAGATTGGCCAACTTCAGTTCTTCTTCTTCGTTGTATGGCTTCAAACTAGTCGGAGTCGAAAAATCAAACGGATA
>Ga0315284_10011436_pt1 | contig 12655 bp, 11 predicted proteins | sample YL17G09_16_MG_FD_203696 | JGI IMG/M metagenome (GOLD analysis project Ga0315284, IMG submission 203696) | Sediment microbial communities from Yellowstone Lake, YNP, Wyoming, USA - YL17G09_16 | ecosystem: Environmental > Aquatic > Freshwater > Lake > Sediment | place: USA: Wyoming | collected... | reverse complement strand
TACATGAGTTTATCGGCAACGGTGATTGCGGGGAGTGCCGGTCCGCGGCTCACGTAGGCTGCTCCCCAGGTCAGTGCTCGAGGTGTCGAGTCGTCGAGGATACGGATTTTGAGCGTCTGGCCATCGGAGAAGGTGCCGGTCGGGTTCTGAAAGTCTGCCGCTTCGGCTTGGGCGGTCAGGCAGTACTGGTTGAAGTGGTCGGTGTCCGGGGTGGGCGTCGCTTCCGATACGTGGGTCTCCGCGCCTTTGAGGGCTGCGCCGACCAGGCCGGTGACGTCTATCTCGTCGCTGCCGCCGAGTTCGTGGGTTGCGTGGTGCGCTGCCGGCGCTGGGCCCATGCCTATGGCCTTGACGTCGAAGTAGAAGCTCCCGAGGTGTATCCCGATGCCGTTGGGGACCAGGGAGTTCGTCGCGCTGCCGTCGAAGATGACGAAGTAGACCGCGTCCGCTGGTGCCGGCGGGTCGAAGTCTGTGAACGCCGAGGCGTCTACGGTTTGGCCGGCTTGAAGTGATACCGGGAGGATCTCGGATGTGTGGATCAGGGTGCCGGTGGTGCTGTTGTAGACTCGGAACTTACCGGTGACCAGTCCGGTTTCGTCGGCGACGTTGGCGATGCGGACCGTCAGAGGGACAGACGCAAAGTCCATCTCGGCGACCGGCGATATGTACGCGGTCGCGCGGATATCGAGCACGGGTTAGCTGGTCTGAAAGTAGCCGGAGAAGATAGAGACGCCGGCAATGACGAGCTCGAGGATGATGTAGGAGTCGATGACTGCCGGGATGTCGTGGCCGCCGAGGCGCTTGCCGATCGGCGTGCTCGAGTTGTAGAGCTTGAAGGTGACTCGCTTTAGGATCCAGTTCAGAATCCAGGACATTGGACCTCCTATTGTATGAGTTCGGCGATGCTGAATCCGGCCAGGCCTGCGATCGCGATGATGATGATGCGCAGGAGGGTGCCGTTCTTACCTTTGTGTAGGGCGAACAGCTCGAGGGTGGTCAGGCTGATGATCGCGATGCAGACCTTGAAGGTCGACCAGTGGTCGGTCATGGAGCGCCGCTCTTGAAGCCGCTCTTCTTTAGAGCTTGACGATCCATATGTAAGTGAGGGCGGGGGCTGGTAGGATTCCTGCGTTTGCCCAGCCGACTGGAACTGAGGCTGCAGATGGCCAGACACAGATTAGGCCCTGGGGTACCGGTACAGACCATCTGCGTTCGCCTGGGGCGTCTCCACGCTCGAGGAATGCTCGGCCGGCTAGTACTTCCGAACCTCCTGCGAGTTGGGTCAGTGGTACGAGTCCTGCGTCCAGGCCGGTGGTTTCACGATTGGCGAGGTTGGTCGCGACCGTGTGCACGGCGGTGCTGCCGGCGTGGGCTGTGAGCTCGGCCGCGGTCGACATGGTCGGGTTGTGCCGGGAGTTGCTGTGGACCTGGGCGGGCTGGTCCTGGGCAAGGACGCCTGACAGGGAACCTACATTCAGGGCGTCGCTGCCGCCGGCCTGATGCTGCGCCGCGTGAGCCAAGGGGGACTGAGGATCCGCGGTTCTTCCCTGCAGGCCGTCAATGCTGAGCTCGTCGGTGCCGCCGTCCTCGTGCTGCGCTGCGTGGGCGGTGACCACCGGGGGAGTTGGAGGCGCTGCGCCGGTGATCTCGATGGTGACCGGCGCGAGCATGTTGTTGGACTCGACCTGGTCAAGTGGTGTCGATAAGTAGGCGTGGATGGTGTACGTGCCTTCGGACTGGGGAGTCCAGTAGTCGACAGTCTGGGCGTTGCCGGTGGCGCCGGCGGGGATGGTCGCTGAGTAGAGCTCGGACTCGAACTCGAGCAGGCCGGCTGCGTAGATGCGTAGATATCCGGACGCAAGGGCGTCGTGGATTCCCATGTTTTGCACCGACACTGCCGGCCTGTACGTTGCCTTTGGGGCTGACTTGGCCGGTACGACGAGGGCGAGTACTCCGACGTCGTAGTCTGCCATGGGCTACGGAACGATGATGTTGTACAGCGTCACGGCGATCGACTTCAGGGTCGCCGCAGCGCCGCCCATGGTCGTGTACTTGGCAACTATGGCGCCGCCCATGACTACCGCAGAGGCGCCGGTTGCGACTTTGCTCACATGGTACATTTCGCCGTTGAATGCCTCGTACAGGAAGTAGACGGTCGTCGGTATGCCGAGGGCGTTCAGCAGTGCGCGGAGGTCCTGCTGGTAGGGGTAGAAGTCGGTGACGTAGGCAGAGTAGTTCGCTACCGCTGCCGTCTGCATTGCCGACAGTGTCGGGTCGATCAGGCTTGAGAGCATCCTCGCGTTGTAGTGTGCAATCCTCTGGGCGTCAGTTTTCATTGGATCTCCTTAGGGGATCACGATTCCGAATAACGAGAGTGCCATCGACTTGAGTAGGTTCGGGTCGAGTAGGTACGCAGTGTACTTGACGGAAAGCTGCACTGCCTGAGATGTGAGGGTGGTGCCGGCGATGCCGCGCCGCTTTTTCGCCCAGATCTCGCGAACGAATCCGTAGTAGGTCGCGTACTGCCATGTCTGAGTACCGCTCAAGTTGAGCAAGCCCTGGGCCTGCAGCTCGATAGCTGCGAGAGAGCCGATTTCCGCGGCGAAGTTGCTCTTCATGAGGGAGAGCTGGCTCGCGACCTTCAGGCCTACGGTGGTCGCGACGTACTTGGCCGTGTACTTTTCGGATCGGTCTGCGTCTGTGCGCATGATAACTCCTTAGGTTCAGGGTGGCACGGTGGCTCGGGCTTTGGGGTGTAGGTCCGGATGTGCGTACGGTGAGACCTTCCCGCCCTGGGCCACCGTACGCGTTGATAGTGTAGGCCTGGCCGGATCGCTGTCAATGTCGGTGCTGGCCAGCATCGCCGGTGATGGTGGTTGCTGGCGCCCATCGCAGCGCTTGCAGTCATCGCCGGCGGGCGCTATGCTCAGTCCATGCGATACCCTGGAGGAAAGTCTGGGTCTGGCGTCTACCAGACGATCATCAATCAGATGCCGCCGCACCTGGTCTATATCGAGGCGTTTCTTGGTGGTGGTGCGGTGATGAGGCACAAGTTGCCGGCACGGAACAACGTTGGGCTCGACCTGGATCCGGATGTGGTATCGAGGTCGGCCGACATCGCTGCAGGCGGCGATGTGGTACCGCCTGGATCTCGGCTCGCGCTAGGGCGCGATGGTGGACCGCAGTACTGCTTCGAGCGGGCCGATGCGGTTCAGTGGCTCGGTATACTGCGATGGTGGACCGCAATCGTGCCCGGGTGCCTTGTGTACTGTGATCCGCCGTACCTGATGGCGACCAGGTCGTCGAAACGGCGTATCTACCGCTGCGAGCTCGAGGAGCCTGGTCACATCGCGCTGCTCGACGTGCTGGTCCAGCTTCCGTGCATGGTCATGGTGTCTGGGTACGAGTCGGAGTTGTACCGGGACCGGCTCGCGACCTGGCGCGTGGTGCGGTACCGGGCGATGACCTCGGGCGGAGGTATGCGGACCGAGTGCCTTTGGTGCAACTTCCCTGAGCCAGTCGAGCTGCACGACTATCGGTACCTTGGCCGAGGGTTCCGGGAGCGGGAGCGGATCAGGCGGCGCCGCGCGTCCTGGGTCGCAATGCTCGGGCGCATGCCCGCCCTGGAGCGGGCTGCCGTCATCGCAGACCTGCGCGCGTCGGTGTCTGACGGGCGGACCTCGTAGGATGCCCTAGGACGGGCGATCTCGGGGTCCGGAGGGTGAAGACCCGGGCCCTGGTGCCGGCCTGGGCGCCCTGCCTGCGTTTCGTCATCCGCATAGGGTTTCTGGCATACGTCCTGCGCCGACCTGCTCGATGCTCCTGGTCCTGGGGCTGGAAGAGCGTGAGGAAACCTTAAAGGAAGGTGGATGCTCGGGATTGTGGGAAGCGCGCGACGCCGAGGAGCGCGCATCCACATTGGGTTGTTGGTCCGGCCGTTTTTGGGGATAACCTGGATAAGTGGTGGACAACTCGAGGCCTAGAGGTTGCTACCCCTGTGGATAACCTGTGGACGGCTATGCGTCTCGCTAGCGTGTCCTGTGATACGTCTTACTGGGCTGGAATGGGCGGGGGGAGGCGTTCACCGGTGGTTGCGCTGTACGCATTAGTGTCGCGGGCAGTGCCGGGTTTGTGGCGTGCCACTGGCCACAGTTTACATAATGCTGTATATCGGAAGCCCCCAGTGGCACTAAGTAAGGCTTGACATGTACACTCGGTGGTACGATAATGGTATCGATTGTGGAGTCCACTAACCATGGGAGGTCGTGATATGTCTGTGTCCGATAGTACGCAACCGAGGATCCGGGCCCCGCAGTATCGGCGCCGGAGTCACCTGACCATGACGGTGCAGCCGGAGACGATGCTCCGGCTCAAGGTGATCTGCAAGCGGTACTCGCTGCCGGTCGGGCAGGTGGTCGACAAGCTGGTGAATGCGCTTGAACGGTGCTACGATGGCGAGGGGAAGCCGAGGGGGTTGACGTGCATCACCGGGGAGATGTGCCGGTGGAACCGACTTGACGTGCCCGAGGTGCTCTAATATGGAGTGTCGCTACAGGGTGTTGCTTCGTTGCCCGTCTTGCCAGCGGGTATTCTGCGTCCCTGAGCTGGCGGGGTCTTCGGTGGTCTTTCACCGGGACTGCGGCGTACCGCTCGACCGGATTGCCTGCAGCGATGCTGCCGAGCACGTCGATCGGGCGAACGTGTTCTACTTCAAGGAACGTCAGCAACTGGAGGTCAGCACACGTGCTGAAGGGGAATGAAGGGCCGTCGCTTGTCTGCGCGGGTTGTGGAGTTTCGATCTGGCCGCGAGTCGGTGGTTACTGGTATCTGCTACTCGCTCCCCGAGGGCGGTGTCGCTTTCCTGGGGCAGTTGCTGCAGAAAGCGTTCTGTGTTCCGGCTGTGGCCGGCGCGGTCGTGAGGCCCTGGAGTCGGCCGGTATCGGTGGACCGGCTTACCGCCCTGCAGGTTCTGCCGCCAAGCAGTTCATGACGGGGCCGTGATGTGGGCTAGGAATCCGTTCCGGACGGATTGGCTCGATGGAGTGCGGCTTGCCCTATGGCGACATGGGCGGGCGCTGGAGCTGAAGGGGTACGATGCAGAGGCGCTGTGGTTCTACGCCTGGGCGAGTTGGTTTCCGTGGTGATGGGCATACCGTTGGCCGGATAGAGCCGTTACCAGACGTCAGCTCTGGGTGAAGCCAGCCGGCTGACCAGCGGTTAGGCTGAATGGCGGCCCGGGGAAACCCGGGCCGCTACCTTCCGCGGCTCGGCGCGGCCGACCGGTTCTGCCGCGCGCCACGCGGTGCGAGTCGGCGAGCACAGGCGCGCTGCCGGAATCTCTTCTGGTCGCCGGTGTCCTCTGCGCGAGTCGGGTCTACCTCCGTCCTTGGAGGTTTGCATAAACCCGTTATCAGAAGCACGGAAGACTGTCTGCGCCGGTCCACCGGCGCGAACCAAGCTGGCTTCTGATAACAGGGATTATGTAACCCGACCTCGCGCCCGGCGACGTCTCGGGGTCGGAATCAGGAGTGCGGGTACCCGGCTTGCCGGAACTTCGAGTCCGGCGCGCCCGGCCGACGGTGCGCGAGCTCTCGCCGATTCGCCGGCGGCCCGGGTCGGCCCGCGCGCGCTTGGGCGGCTCGGCGACGGAACCCTCGGAGCCTGCGAGGAAGGGGACCGGAGCCTCGCGCGTGGGACGTGCCCGGACGCCGGCTCTGGCCGGTCTCGCGTAGGGTCGGGCGTACCGATAGAGCGCGCACTCAGGCCCGCCCGGCGGCGATCCTTCCCGCGCGCTGGCGGCCGGGGGACGAACATGGGCCGCGCGCGCACGCCGCCGGGGAATCCCGGCCGCGCTTTGCGTCCCGGGCGCTGTCCCGCCTACGGCCGCGTTACGCTGAGGGTGCCCGCGCCCGATGCCCCGCCTAGGGGTGGACGCGACGCCTAGGAGCGGCTATATCGGGCGCGGGACTGCAGCAAGCGGCCGATGGCGCGCCCGGGCATTAGGTCACGACAACTGCGCGGCCGGGACGGTCCGCCACCAGGTGCGCTATAACCTGAGCGGTGTGGCGGTCTGGCCGAGGGAGGGCGCGTAGGAGGGGTCGGACGGCCTGGGCGGGCATTACCCTTGGGATTGGCATGAGTAGCAGTACCGCCCGGCCGGCCGGACCCTCCGGCCGAGGCCGTCCTCGGCCGAGGCTTCTCGCGCCCGACCGTCCCGGGCCGGAAGGGGTCCCCGGCGCTTCCGGAAAAGACAAATACCTCCCCACAGTCTCACGGACCTAAAACAGATCCTCGCCAGTGCCCTCATTAGCGCCGGGGAGGGAGCGCCCGGGACGGCCAGGCGCCACACCGCGACGAGTGCCCACGACAGTACTGCCACACCGGACGACGGCCTGACACACGCGAAGATGACAGGAGCGGTCACACCACACTGGACGACGGCCTAACCAACGTCAAACGGCCAGGGTGGTAGAATACGAATGAAGTGCAGCGGGGTGGTAGAATACGAATGGAGTGCAGCGGGGTGGTAGAATACGAATGAAGTGCAGCGGGGTGGTAGAATACGAATGGAGTGCAGCGGGGTGGTAGAATACGAATGGAGTGCAGCGGGGTGGTAGAATACGAATGAAGTGCAGCGGGGTGGTAGAATACGAATGAAGTGCAGCGGGGTGGTCTAGAAGACCAGCAGCATGTCGCCGGTGGTCGCTGCCGGTGGGGTGTAGTCGATTAACACATAGAGTGTCGTGCATGCGCAAGCAGTGTACGGGGAGTCGTAGGCATAGATTGCGACTTCAAGGGATGATAGGTCGGTTTGTGCCCAGGATCCGCCTCCTGGTTTGGCGAGTGCTTCAGTGTACGAGGACCATGAAAGTGGGCTGTGTTGCGCGCCTTCCGTGTAGTTGGCACCGATCACTAGTCTCGCTTTCCAGTACTCGGCGTTGGGGCACTCGCCGCGGCTTACGATGGAGACTGAATTGATCGTCGATCCCGCAGGTATTGAGCTTGATTGTAGTGTGAACTGTTGACCCCGTCCTGTGTATGCGCGGATGTAGGACGTGGCGTCATCGTCAGGTGAGTTGACTGCTGATGGTTTGTCTGCTCCGGCCTGGAGAATCCATTGGTTTGGCGATGAGACTCCGAGACACTCGAGAACTTCAGTCAAGGCTTATGCCTCAACGGTGGCTGCGACGCAGTCCCAGGTTCCCTGAGCGTTGTTGTAGATGAGGCCCACGTACATGAGTTTATCGGCAACGGTGATTGCGGGGAGTGCCGGTCCGCGGCTCACGTAGGCTGCTCCCCAGGTCAGTGCTCGAGGTGTCGAGTCGTCGAGGATACGGATTTTGAGCGTCTGGCCATCGGAGAAGGTGCCGGTCGGGTTCTGAAAGTCTGCCGCTTCGGCTTGGGCGGTCAGGCAGTACTGGTTGAAGTGGTCGGTGTCCGGGGTGGGCGTCGCTTCCGATACGTGGGTCTCCGCGCCTTTGAGGGCTGCGCCGACCAGGCCGGTGACGTCTATCTCGTCGCTGCCGCCGAGTTCGTGGGTTGCGTGGTGCGCTGCCGGCGCTGGGCCCATGCCTATGGCCTTGACGTCGAAGTAGAAGCTCCCGAGGTGTATCCCGATGCCGTTGGGGACCAGGGAGTTCGTCGCGCTGCCGTCGAAGATGACGAAGTAGACCGCGTCCGCTGGTGCCGGCGGGTCGAAGTCTGTGAACGCCGAGGCGTCTACGGTTTGGCCGGCTTGAAGTGATACCGGGAGGATCTCGGATGTGTGGATCAGGGTGCCGGTGGTGCTGTTGTAGACTCGGAACTTACCGGTGACCAGTCCGGTTTCGTCGGCGACGTTGGCGATGCGGACCGTCAGAGGGACAGACGCAAAGTCCATCTCGGCGACCGGCGATATGTACGCGGTCGCGCGGATATCGAGCACGGGTTAGCTGGTCTGAAAGTAGCCGGAGAAGATAGAGACGCCGGCAATGACGAGCTCGAGGATGATGTAGGAGTCGATGACTGCCGGGATGTCGTGGCCGCCGAGGCGCTTGCCGATCGGCGTGCTCGAGTTGTAGAGCTTGAAGGTGACTCGCTTTAGGATCCAGTTCAGAATCCAGGACATTGGACCTCCTATTGTATGAGTTCGGCGATGCTGAATCCGGCCAGGCCTGCGATCGCGATGATGATGATGCGCAGGAGGGTGCCGTTCTTACCTTTGTGTAGGGCGAACAGCTCGAGGGTGGTCAGGCTGATGATCGCGATGCAGACCTTGAAGGTCGACCAGTGGTCGGTCATGGAGCGCCGCTCTTGAAGCCGCTCTTCTTTAGAGCTTGACGATCCATATGTAAGTGAGGGCGGGGGCTGGTAGGATTCCTGCGTTTGCCCAGCCGACTGGAACTGAGGCTGCAGATGGCCAGACACAGATTAGGCCCTGGGGTACCGGTACAGACCATCTGCGTTCGCCTGGGGCGTCTCCACGCTCGAGGAATGCTCGGCCGGCTAGTACTTCCGAACCTCCTGCGAGTTGGGTCAGTGGTACGAGTCCTGCGTCCAGGCCGGTGGTTTCACGATTGGCGAGGTTGGTCGCGACCGTGTGCACGGCGGTGCTGCCGGCGTGGGCTGTGAGCTCGGCCGCGGTCGACATGGTCGGGTTGTGCCGGGAGTTGCTGTGGACCTGGGCGGGCTGGTCCTGGGCAAGGACGCCTGACAGGGAACCTACATTCAGGGCGTCGCTGCCGCCGGCCTGATGCTGCGCCGCGTGAGCCAAGGGGGACTGAGGATCCGCGGTTCTTCCCTGCAGGCCGTCAATGCTGAGCTCGTCGGTGCCGCCGTCCTCGTGCTGCGCTGCGTGGGCGGTGACCACCGGGGGAGTTGGAGGCGCTGCGCCGGTGATCTCGATGGTGACCGGCGCGAGCATGTTGTTGGACTCGACCTGGTCAAGTGGTGTCGATAAGTAGGCGTGGATGGTGTACGTGCCTTCGGACTGGGGAGTCCAGTAGTCGACAGTCTGGGCGTTGCCGGTGGCGCCGGCGGGGATGGTCGCTGAGTAGAGCTCGGACTCGAACTCGAGCAGGCCGGCTGCGTAGATGCGTAGATATCCGGACGCAAGGGCGTCGTGGATTCCCATGTTTTGCACCGACACTGCCGGCCTGTACGTTGCCTTTGGGGCTGACTTGGCCGGTACGACGAGGGCGAGTACTCCGACGTCGTAGTCTGCCATGGGCTACGGAACGATGATGTTGTACAGCGTCACGGCGATCGACTTCAGGGTCGCCGCAGCGCCGCCCATGGTCGTGTACTTGGCAACTATGGCGCCGCCCATGACTACCGCAGAGGCGCCGGTTGCGACTTTGCTCACATGGTACATTTCGCCGTTGAATGCCTCGTACAGGAAGTAGACGGTCGTCGGTATGCCGAGGGCGTTCAGCAGTGCGCGGAGGTCCTGCTGGTAGGGGTAGAAGTCGGTGACGTAGGCAGAGTAGTTCGCTACCGCTGCCGTCTGCATTGCCGACAGTGTCGGGTCGATCAGGCTTGAGAGCATCCTCGCGTTGTAGTGTGCAATCCTCTGGGCGTCAGTTTTCATTGGATCTCCTTAGGGGATCACGATTCCGAATAACGAGAGTGCCATCGACTTGAGTAGGTTCGGGTCGAGTAGGTACGCAGTGTACTTGACGGAAAGCTGCACTGCCTGAGATGTGAGGGTGGTGCCGGCGATGCCGCGCCGCTTTTTCGCCCAGATCTCGCGAACGAATCCGTAGTAGGTCGCGTACTGCCATGTCTGAGTACCGCTCAAGTTGAGCAAGCCCTGGGCCTGCAGCTCGATAGCTGCGAGAGAGCCGATTTCCGCGGCGAAGTTGCTCTTCATGAGGGAGAGCTGGCTCGCGACCTTCAGGCCTACGGTGGTCGCGACGTACTTGGCCGTGTACTTTTCGGATCGGTCTGCGTCTGTGCGCATGATAACTCCTTAGGTTCAGGGTGGCACGGTGGCTCGGGCTTTGGGGTGTAGGTCCGGATGTGCGTACGGTGAGACCTTCCCGCCCTGGGCCACCGTACGCGTTGATAGTGTAGGCCTGGCCGGATCGCTGTCAATGTCGGTGCTGGCCAGCATCGCCGGTGATGGTGGTTGCTGGCGCCCATCGCAGCGCTTGCAGTCATCGCCGGCGGGCGCTATGCTCAGTCCATGCGATACCCTGGAGGAAAGTCTGGGTCTGGCGTCTACCAGACGATCATCAATCAGATGCCGCCGCACCTGGTCTATATCGAGGCGTTTCTTGGTGGTGGTGCGGTGATGAGGCACAAGTTGCCGGCACGGAACAACGTTGGGCTCGACCTGGATCCGGATGTGGTATCGAGGTCGGCCGACATCGCTGCAGGCGGCGATGTGGTACCGCCTGGATCTCGGCTCGCGCTAGGGCGCGATGGTGGACCGCAGTACTGCTTCGAGCGGGCCGATGCGGTTCAGTGGCTCGGTATACTGCGATGGTGGACCGCAATCGTGCCCGGGTGCCTTGTGTACTGTGATCCGCCGTACCTGATGGCGACCAGGTCGTCGAAACGGCGTATCTACCGCTGCGAGCTCGAGGAGCCTGGTCACATCGCGCTGCTCGACGTGCTGGTCCAGCTTCCGTGCATGGTCATGGTGTCTGGGTACGAGTCGGAGTTGTACCGGGACCGGCTCGCGACCTGGCGCGTGGTGCGGTACCGGGCGATGACCTCGGGCGGAGGTATGCGGACCGAGTGCCTTTGGTGCAACTTCCCTGAGCCAGTCGAGCTGCACGACTATCGGTACCTTGGCCGAGGGTTCCGGGAGCGGGAGCGGATCAGGCGGCGCCGCGCGTCCTGGGTCGCAATGCTCGGGCGCATGCCCGCCCTGGAGCGGGCTGCCGTCATCGCAGACCTGCGCGCGTCGGTGTCTGACGGGCGGACCTCGTAGGATGCCCTAGGACGGGCGATCTCGGGGTCCGGAGGGTGAAGACCCGGGCCCTGGTGCCGGCCTGGGCGCCCTGCCTGCGTTTCGTCATCCGCATAGGGTTTCTGGCATACGTCCTGCGCCGACCTGCTCGATGCTCCTGGTCCTGGGGCTGGAAGAGCGTGAGGAAACCTTAAAGGAAGGTGGATGCTCGGGATTGTGGGAAGCGCGCGACGCCGAGGAGCGCGCATCCACATTGGGTTGTTGGTCCGGCCGTTTTTGGGGATAACCTGGATAAGTGGTGGACAACTCGAGGCCTAGAGGTTGCTACCCCTGTGGATAACCTGTGGACGGCTATGCGTCTCGCTAGCGTGTCCTGTGATACGTCTTACTGGGCTGGAATGGGCGGGGGGAGGCGTTCACCGGTGGTTGCGCTGTACGCATTAGTGTCGCGGGCAGTGCCGGGTTTGTGGCGTGCCACTGGCCACAGTTTACATAATGCTGTATATCGGAAGCCCCCAGTGGCACTAAGTAAGGCTTGACATGTACACTCGGTGGTACGATAATGGTATCGATTGTGGAGTCCACTAACCATGGGAGGTCGTGATATGTCTGTGTCCGATAGTACGCAACCGAGGATCCGGGCCCCGCAGTATCGGCGCCGGAGTCACCTGACCATGACGGTGCAGCCGGAGACGATGCTCCGGCTCAAGGTGATCTGCAAGCGGTACTCGCTGCCGGTCGGGCAGGTGGTCGACAAGCTGGTGAATGCGCTTGAACGGTGCTACGATGGCGAGGGGAAGCCGAGGGGGTTGACGTGCATCACCGGGGAGATGTGCCGGTGGAACCGACTTGACGTGCCCGAGGTGCTCTAATATGGAGTGTCGCTACAGGGTGTTGCTTCGTTGCCCGTCTTGCCAGCGGGTATTCTGCGTCCCTGAGCTGGCGGGGTCTTCGGTGGTCTTTCACCGGGACTGCGGCGTACCGCTCGACCGGATTGCCTGCAGCGATGCTGCCGAGCACGTCGATCGGGCGAACGTGTTCTACTTCAAGGAACGTCAGCAACTGGAGGTCAGCACACGTGCTGAAGGGGAATGAAGGGCCGTCGCTTGTCTGCGCGGGTTGTGGAGTTTCGATCTGGCCGCGAGTCGGTGGTTACTGGTATCTGCTACTCGCTCCCCGAGGGCGGTGTCGCTTTCCTGGGGCAGTTGCTGCAGAAAGCGTTCTGTGTTCCGGCTGTGGCCGGCGCGGTCGTGAGGCCCTGGAGTCGGCCGGTATCGGTGGACCGGCTTACCGCCCTGCAGGTTCTGCCGCCAAGCAGTTCATGACGGGGCCGTGATGGGCATACCGTTGGCCGGATAGGTGGGAACGGTGAGAACTCCCCACCGCTGAAGCGTAACCAGGCGTCGGCCCTGGGTGAACTCAGCCGGCAGACCAGCGGTTAGGCCGAATGGCGGCCCGGGGAAACCTGGGCCGCTACCTAATTAACCCCTTACGTAAGGGGTTAAGACTCTATTTCGAAGGCATCACCTGATGCTACCGACCGCGGCTTTGCGCGGCCTGCCTTGCCTGCCGCGCGCCACGCGGTGCGAGTCCGCGAGCACGGGCGCGCTGCCGGGCCGGAATCAGGAATCCGCCCGATGCGCCGTGCTGGATTGGCCGGCCACAATGAAACCGTCCTCGGGTGGCCGGCCATGTTACCAGCATGACCCGGGGTCCGTGGGTCACCGCGCCCCCCCAAAGGCGATTCCTATCGCCCGA
>Ga0315284_10011435_pt1 | contig 12656 bp, 10 predicted proteins | sample YL17G09_16_MG_FD_203696 | JGI IMG/M metagenome (GOLD analysis project Ga0315284, IMG submission 203696) | Sediment microbial communities from Yellowstone Lake, YNP, Wyoming, USA - YL17G09_16 | ecosystem: Environmental > Aquatic > Freshwater > Lake > Sediment | place: USA: Wyoming | collected... | reverse complement strand
AATCATGTTGAGTATCTTGATTTCCTGCTTCGTGAGCAGTCTTCCCGGTCCCCACAGCAGGCCGATTGCCTCGGCCACGCCGTAGTAATCGCGGTCGATGAGGTCCTTCACGCGGTAGCCGCCGTATGCGAGGTCGCCAACGTCCTGCGTGATGGCGTTGGTTATCCACGGGCGAATTAGGATCTCGCCGCGCGACTGCGCTTCTTCGACTGGGACGGGCAGTTTCGGCAGAAGGTCGGGATTCTTTTCTTCCTTCGGGATGATGGCCTTCGCCTTGAGGAGTTCCTCGTAAACCCCGCGGATTTTGCGGCCGAGTTCGCCGAAAGTCTCCGCGACGACGATGCCGGCCTTGCGCATGGCATCGGTCTTCGCGCGGGCGCTGCCTTCGCCCTTTGCGCCTTCCTTTGCGCCGGCATGGCCGAACTTCATGCCCTTGGGCAAATATTCCTGGCAGAAGCCGCTGACAACGCCGACGACTTTGATGCGGCGCTTTTTCGCGGCGAACCACTCCGCGGCGAGTTCTTCGAGGTTGCCGCCGAGTTCGCCGATGAGGATGACGGCCTTGGTCTTCGGGTCCTTCTCGAACATTTCGAGGTACTCGACGAAGCCCGTGCCCGGATAGGAGTCACCGCCGATTGCGATGGCGGTGGTGATTCCGTCCGCGTGCTGCGCGGCCATCCAGATGGCCTCGTTGAGCAGGCCGCCGCTCTTGGTGATGATGCCGAAGGAGCCTTCGCGGTACAGTTTGCTGAGGACGAGGTTGCGGTATTCGCCGCCCGCGACGCCCAGCCTGCACTTGCCCGCGCTGAAAATGCCGATTGACGACGGGCCGTTGAAAATCTTGCCGTTTTCCTTCGCGATTTTTATCAGGCGCTTCGCGTCGAGTTTCGGGACGCCTTCTGTAATCTGGCTGACAAGTTTTATGTTTTTCTGCGTCAGGGCTTCCTTTGCGACGTCGAATCCGCGGCGCGGGGTGACGTAGATGAGCGCCGTGTTGATTTCGGGGTGCGCCGCGCAGGCCGCGGTAATCGTCTCATAAGTGGGAACCTGGACCATCTTCGTGCCGACGGGGATGGTCTTGACCTGGCCGGCCTCCTGGGGGTTGACGAAAGCATCGACGTAAAGTTCGCGGCCCATCAGGTGGCAGAACTCGCCCATGCGCCTTACGGCGTTGGTTCCGGTCGTGCCGCCGGCTACGAGAACTCTTGTCTTTTCATCTATGAGTATGCTCATTTGCCGGCTCCTCCCTTCTTTTGCGCCGCGATAGCCATGTCAACGACGTCGGTAAGGCCTGTGTGCCTGTCGTAAACTTTGATGAAAAAGCCTTCATCGGCCAGTTTCGCGATCATCGGCAGGCCGACGCTTTCGTTGGGGCCGCCGCGCCGCACCCACAGGCGCACCTTGTTTTTTTGAAGGATATCCTTGCAACTTCTCATCGCGGCGATGAGGCCGCCGAAGGTCTTGTACACGTCGGTGAAGTTGGCGATGCCGCCGTTGATAATGGCGTCCGTGATACCTGGCAGCCGAAAAACGCGCTCGGCCAGAGCCTGCACCGCGTGCGCGGGCGGATCGCCGCTGTACTCGGCATAGTTGGCCAGCGTTCCGCCGAGACGCACCACGGCGTCGGCCGTGAACACGCTCGCGCCGCCGCCAGCGGGCAGAATCGCTATCTTGCCGCCGCCCTTGAGCACGACCAGTTTCACGCTGCCCTTGATTTTCTCGTCGATTTCCTGAATTTCCTTCTCCGCCGAAACGGGTGCCTTTTCTCCGAATTCGGCGAATTCGAAATCCCAGTCCTCATGCCGGAAGCGGGCGTCGCCGTCGAGTTTCATGACCGCGTCGAGCGCGACAATCTCGCCGGATTTGTTGAAGACGAAGGGGTTGATTTCAAGGTATTCCGCATCTTCTTTCCAGAAGCAGTCGATGAGTTGCGAGAGGAGTTTGGCGACCTTGGGGGCCTGGCCGTTGAAGCCCGCGCCCTTTGCAAATGCCGTGAGGTCGGGATTGGTCTCAACCGTGATGGGGGTCTTCTTCACGCGGTCCCAGACGCTCTCGATGTTCACGCCGCCGACGTTTGCGGCGAGGAAGAGGGTCAGGCCGTCGCGTGTATCCATGAGCGCGACGAAGTGCTCGCCGTTCGCGTAGTCGATGGCCTCTTCGACCATGACTTCGGGGATGGGGTGGCCTTCGACGTCGGTCTGGAGCATCTTCTTGGCCTGCGCGGCGGCGTCCGCGGCGGAGTCGCATACCTTGACCAGCCCGCGCTTGCCGCGCCCGCCGAGCGCGACGTGCGCCTTGACGACGAGGCGCTTGCCCGGGGCGGTAAATTTGCCGTCGGTGGTTGTTACTCCCCGCGGCACTTTGACGCCGTACTTGGCCATCAGCCGCTTTGCGGGGATTTCAAGGACGTTTCCCATGACTTTGCATCCTCCCTTTCATTAAAGAGGGTATCAGGAACACCGACCGCCCTGTATCTCTCACGCGAAGTTCAAATTCGCCGCTTACCGTGCGCCGTTGTGGACAGTCCACATCTACGAACTGGCCGCTTCGCGGCTGCGTTCCGTAATGGGGACAGTCCCCTGTGGTGAGAAATTCGGACTGTCCATGCTCCACGAAATAAAAATGGGCACGATTTCATCTCGTGCCCACGCTCAGTAGCAACTGAGGTGATATTCTTCCGGCGCGGTGAACCGCGGCCGGGTTGTTTCGGACAGTTGGCGTTTTGCAGTTCATTGCACAAATGACTCAGCGGCCGATTTGTAAAAGTCGCTTATGATAGCGACGGGCTGAAAAATGTCAAGGGAATTTCACGGGGAAACGGCGTTTGCTCCGGATACGTGGATTGCGAGAGCGTCAGCGAGAATTTCCTTGATTGTCTGCGGCAGGCCGCGCTGGAGGGGCGTGGTGTTCACATCGAGAATGTAGATATGTTCCGCGTCGGGCGCGATGGTGTCGATGGAGCCGAAATCCACGCCTATGTTTTGCGCGAGGGCCTGGACGCGCTCGGATATGAGCCGGGTCTTGTCGTCGATATCGTAATACGTGAAGCCGAGAGACCGGGCGGCCAGACCTCCGAGCAACTCCGTATCCTTCGGCATGCGGCGCACATCGCGGCGGTATTCCCAGCACAGAGATGTGTCGCCCTTGAGCAGGGGGGTCGTGCCCAGGAAGTTCTGGTGCACGATCTCGCCTCCCGCGATTATGAACCTGCGCAGGCGGCGGCAGCCCGGAAGGCCCGGCACCCGCTCTTCCACAAAGCGCTGGACGGTCAAATCGGGGTCGCGCCACACCTTTGCCGGGACTTCGCGCAGCAGGCAATGCTCATAGACCACCTTCGGCGCGTCGCCGGAGTTCCAGTTGCTCTTGATAAACACCGGCGTTTCCGGGTCCGCGCCGGGGTCGATTTCCAGCGTGTCGAAGCCGAAGCGTTTGACAATCTCGCCCATTTCGCGCTTACGTATATCCGTAACATGCTGGTTCATTATCCTGACGCGCGAGGGGAGACGAGCGAGCAGTTCCGTGATGAAGGCGGGCCGCACGCTTTTATCGATGTGAACGATTACGCAGCCATGGTTTTCCAGACGCTTGTAGTCATCCGCGCTTCTCAGCGATTCCATTGTAATCGCGTCGGCTTCGTAAGGAAACGTGGGCATCATGCGGAGAGTGTTGAGCAGATAGCACGGCGGTCGGTTGAGAGGATCTTCCGGCGGGTGTTGGTCGATGTTTTCCAGTTCAAGCAGGAGCCTTCTGTCCGTTACCACAGCAAGGCGGACATCGTGTTTCGGGTTGAACCGCTGGGCGGGCTTGAAGGTCTTGGGGCCTTCAATCCAGTGCGCAATTCGCCGCATTGTGTCGATGATCTTCTTCATTTCTCTATCAGGCGGAGCGGGATTCAGTCTAGTGGGGGAAACTCAGCCTGTCCAGCGGGTCGGTCCCGGCGGCCCTTTCTTCCTCGTTCGTCCAGCCGTCGCCGTCAATGTCGGGGTCGGCGTTGTCGCCAATCTTGTCGCCGTCGGTGTCCCGCCATTCCTTCGGGTCCCAGGGAAACGCATCCCACGGAACGGCTCCAGATTTCGGCACGCCGTCGCCGTCGATGTCCATCTCCTCATTGTCGGGAATTCCGTTGTGGTTGTCGTCGTCGCCGATGCTGTCCGCGTCCTTGTCAGCGTCAAGGACATCGCCTATCATGTCCGCGTCCCGGTCCTGCCATTCCTCAGGCTCAAGCGGGAACGCATCCTGCTTATCGGGCACGCCGTCATTATCATCGTCGTCGTCGATGTCGTTGGGCTTGCCGTCCTTGTCATGGTCGGGGCGGTCGCCAGTCGTGATTAGGAGCGCGAGGTCGATAACGAAGTCCGGCGCGGTGAACGTCTGCTTTCCCGCGGGCACATCCGCGCCGCCGAGGATGGAGCCGTCCTCGGGCGAGTACCAGTAAGCCTTCGCGGCTATCGGCACATCTATTGTTATCTTCAAGCCGCTGATGGTGTTGTCGTGGTCCTTGAAATGGTGCAGATAGACTGCGGCGGTGTTCTTCGATGAAAGGGCGTACGCTCGCACGGTCGCCGGATCGGAAACATTTGCGGTGGTCATGCGGATGTCCTTGTCGAGGCAATAGGCGAAATCCTGAAGCGCCGCGACATATTGCCGCTCCTTCGGCCCCAGCCAGATGTTCATATTGTGGCCGTCCTTCGCGTAACTCGTGTTCCAAAACACAAGCGCCATCTCGTTGAAGAACGACGACCATATCCTCAACCTCATGCGCAAAGCCGAGTAGATGTCCCACACGCCGCCTTCGCCTGGCTTCGCGACCTTCTGGTCGGTGTAGTTTCCCTGTTCGCCAACGACGACCGGCTTGCCGGGTTTCTTCCAGTCGGCCGCGCGTTCGGATGTGATTTTGTCGGAGTCGAAGCGATCCTCGTTCTGATACCAGTGCGGCGAATTGATGTCAATGCCGTCGATCTCCGGCCGCTCCCAACTTGTCGTGACTGGATGATGATACGGGTCGATTGACTTGAGATACGGTAGCATCTGCTCGTACCATGCCGTTTCGACCTTTTGCTCGTTGAAGAATTCCCACACGTCAACGTACGCTCCCCAGCGGTCAACGCTGTACTTGATGAAGCGCTTGACTTTTTCCATCGCCTCCTTGTTGTCAGGCTTGTCCTGGAAGGCGTACTGGTTGCCAAAAATCCCGTAGAAAGCGCGCATCCCGTATTTCCGCTCTAGGCAAAGGAATTCGTCCATCATCCGCGCTTCGTGGACCTTGTAGTGGTCGAGGTCTGAGTAAAGCGTGATGAGATTATTTCCCGCGCCGGTGCGGAACATGTTGAAGCCCGCCTGTGAAAAACGCCGGAAGCAGACATCCTGGTTGAGCGGATTGTTCGATGGCCCCGGCTTGTACAGGGCGCCTTCCGGAAGGTTCGGCTTGCCATGTCCGTCGTTGCGGAACGGGCCTTCCATGCTGCACAACGCGAGCAGCGAGCCAGTCCCTTTGCCGTCCCACAGCCCGTCCTGGAAGCCGATGGGGTAGTATGGCGTGCCGTCGTCAAGAATAAAGCGGAACTTGTTGTCCGGATTGATGCGGACGAATCCGTGGTTCTTCACGCGGCCTTCGAGGCATTTGACCGAGCCTTTGCCTTCCGCCTTTTGCCCGTCCTTGCGGGTGAAGATATAGGTGTATGTCCACTCGCCCAACTCGACTGGCGCAAATCTGGCCTTCCATACATTCTGCTTGTCATACGAATATGTTACACGCCCATCTCGCCTGTCTTCTGGATGAACCGTGATTTCCGGCGGGTCCAGCGAGCCGTAGAAAAAACCGCCGATTTTGATTTCCTTGCCGGAAGGGGATGTGAAGGTTACGTCAATCGTGACGTCGAAGAAAGGGCTCGCGTAAGCGTTTTCGTGGGTGAACGTGATTTCGAAGACGTCATAAGGCGTAAGGGCATCCGTATTCTGGCTGGCTGCGACCTTAAGCGGTTCCGGGGCAGTCGCCTCATCCGCCTTGAGCGGCAAGTGAGCGGCTCCGAGGGAGGCGGCAAGACAACAAACCGCCGCGAGCGTTACTATTTTGCATGCGCGTTTCATGATTTCACCTTCGCCCACGCAGCAAGCGCGACGCGAAGCCCGTGCGGACGAGGATGGCGCCCTGCGGGCAGATTTCCTGGCAGCAGAAACAGCGGATGCATTTCTTGTAGTCAATTTTGGCCTTTTTGTCAAACCTTATCGCCTTGGCGGGGCAGACCTTCGCGCACTCGCCGCACACGGCGCAGAGTTTGCCCAATACCTTCGGGCGCGAGCTAAATGCGCGCTGCAAAAGCCTCCGGGCGAAAGCCGGTATCGCCATGAACCTGTCCCTTCGCGCGGGCTTGAAGTCCCGCATGCGTACCTCGTCAAGCGGCGCGCCCTTCAACTCGATGTCGCTCATCTCCGTTACGCCCCAGCCGATTTCCTTTGCCGCCTTGTGCGTGTAAAGAAGGTCGGGGTTGAGGGAGAGCATATTGCATATCACCGCGTCAATCGCCACGCAATCTGTCCCAGCCACAATCACGCCGAGCCGCCGCGGCTTGCCTGACCGCGGGCCGTTGCCTTCCATCGCAAGAATGCCGTCAACGATTGTCAGTCCCGGCGATACCGCCTTCGCAATCTGCACGAGCGTTTGGCCGAAGTGGTCGTAATGGCGCTCGGCCTTTAGGTGCCACTCCATCTTCCGCTTGCCCGCGACGCAGCCGAAGAGGTTCTTTACCGCGAGAGTCATGTTCATCTGGGCGTGGGTTTTCAATTTCGGCAGGTTTATCACCAGGTCGGCCTCAAGCGGCGTAACGGCGACTTCTATGTGGCCGCGGCCCGTATCGATTCGGCGGACTTCCTCAAACGGCGTGGCCTTTATGGCGAGGTCGCGCATGAACCGCTCGTAGCCGGAGTCCGTCAGCGCCTTGTCCAGGGACGCAAGGGACGGGCTGTCGCCGAGCGTAACGCTTCCGCCGGCTTTTTGCGCGAGAATTGCGACGGCGCGCACGAATTCGGGGTGTGTTACAACCGCTTTATCAGGAGGAGCGCCGATCAAAAGGTTGGGCTTGAGAAGCACGCGCTTGCCGGGCTGGACAAATTTCGCAATGCCGCCGAGTCCGTTGACGCAGCGCTCAACGGCCTCGTAAACTCGCTCAGGTTCATATGAATCGCATTTCTGAATTACAACGGTTGTCTTCATCACAATCAGAGTCTATGTTACCCTGATGGGCAGGATGACCAGCGGAATTCCCTGGTGGTACAGCCTTCTCTGCACCGCGAAGACGACGTGGTTGTGCAGGATGCGCGTGAGCAGGCTGTCCTTCTGGAAGACAAGTTGCCCCCCGAAGAATATGGCGTTCGGGAAGCGCTTCAGAATTTCAGGGGCGATCTTGGAAATCTCTTCCACGACGTCGATGGCCACCGACGTGTGCGCCTCGGCGTAATACCCGTTGCGCCTCATGAGTTCGACGTAGCGTTCGGTCTCGGTTTTTACGTGCTCGGTGAGGTTATCCACCTCTTCGGTTCCCTTGAAATTGCCCGCGTCGATGGCGCCGATCTGGACGAAAACGAAATTCTTGAAGACGGTGCCGAAAAGGCGTATCGCGTTGAAAAGCGTGTGCAGTCCGAGGCCGTTGAAGCCGTTGACGAAGAAGACGGCGGTTTTGGCTTGCGGATCGAATGTTTCCGCGAGTTTCTGGTCCCTTTCAGCGCGGGGAATTTGGCCCACGTCCGGGAAACTGGCCGCCTTGACTAGGCCGTCGAGCCGTCCCAAAAGATGTGTCGTGCGGTTGTAATGGCGTTTTATCAGGAGCGAAAGGGTAATGACGGCCCCCGTAATCAGCAAGGTAATCCAGCCGCCCTCGTAGAATTTCAGCGTCGCCACGGACACCAGGATGAATGCGGCTAGGCACATGCCGGAGCCGTTGACAAGGAAATTCTTTCGCCAGGGCGCCGCGAGTTTGCGCCTGTTCCACCAGTGTCGCACCATGCCGAGTTGCGAGAGAACAAAGGTGATGAACACATTGATGCTGTAAAGAACGACAAGAAGCGTGACCGAGCCGCGAGTGACGAGCATCAGGAGGACGGCGGAGATGCCCATCAAGAGAATTCCGTTCTGCGTTACGAGCCGGTCGCTCAACATGGCCAGGCGGGTCGGCAGCCAGCGGTCCTGGGCCATGTTAGCCATGACTCTTGGGCCGCCGAGAAAGCCGGTTTGCGCGGCCACGAAGAGGATGGCCGCCTCGGAAATTAGCGTTACAAGCACGAAAATGTAGCCGGGCACGTGTCCCCAATTTGCGGTAAGTTGGTCAAAAAGCACGGCATTGAGTGTCATGCCCACCTTTTGGTGGTCGTTAACTGAAAAAAGGAAGTAGGCGATCATCAGGCCGGTCGCTGTGAAGGCGAGGGAATAGGCCATGTAGCGCATGGTGCGCCGGGCCGTCTGGACGCGCGGTTCGCGAAGGATGGGAAGGCCGTTGCTGACGGCCTCGATGCCGGTGAATGTGCCCGCGCCCATGCTGTAGGCGCGCAGAATGAGTATGAGCATTGCAACGGTTCCCAGTTCGGAATGCGCCCGGCCGATGTCAGCCGCCGTTGAGTTGGCGATTGCCGGCAAGCCGGTCCAGTTTGCCGCCAGCGAATAAATGATGGCGAAGACGTGGGTGAAGAAGAAGATCAGAAAAATGGGGACAAGAGGCAGCACGCTTTCCTTGACGCCGCGCATGTTCAACAGCGTGAGGAAGAGAACGCCGACAATCGCGAAAGGGAGCCGGTAAGGTGCCCATGCCTGCGGGAGAAAACTGAAAATTGCGTCCGCGCCGCTTGCGATTGATACGGTAATCGTAAGCATATAGTCGATGACAAGCGCGGAGCCGGCCACCATGCCCACCCTCGGTGAAAGTAGTTTGCTCGCGACGAGATACCCTCCGCCGCCGGACGGGAACAATTCAATGACCTGCGAATAACCCGCGCTGATGACGAAGATGGTGATGGCCGTGCCGATGGCCACGAAAATGCCAAGATAATAGTGCTTTCCCAAGGCGAGAAAGGCCTCGGCGGGGCCGTAACATGACGACGACAGCCCGTCCGCGCCAAGACCCACCCACGCGAAGAAGGCTATCAGCGCCAATTTGTGAAATACGGACCTGTCATGCGGGCTGCGCGCGGCGCCTATGAAGAGCGTCCGTAGTTTTTGAGTTATAGATTGGTCTTCTTGTTTCTTCTCATCCATGGAGCGTTCTCAAACGCGGTGAATATCCCCGTCATTCACGCTACTGCTCCTCCGGCTTCGGTATTTTCGCGAGCAGTTCGTCAAATGCGGCCTGGTCCGCCTTGAACGCCGTGGCCTTGTCGCCCACGCGAACAATTACGACCTTTTCGATTTTGTCGCCCTTGCGGATTTGCTTCACGACATCCATGCCCTCTATGACGTGGCCGAAAGCGGTAAACCTGTTGTTGAACGCTTCCAGCGGCTGCATGGTGATGAAGAACTGGCAGCCGTTCGTGTCGGGACCGGAGTTCGCCATTCCAAGGATTCCCGCCTTGTCGTATTTCAGGTCCGGGCTGAACTCATCGGGAAACTTGTATCCCGGGTCCCCGCTTCCGTTGTCCAGGGGATCACCGCCCTGAATCAGTATCCCGGCCAGCACGCGCCAGAAGTCGAGGCCGTCGTAAAAAGGCTTGCCGGGGTTGTTGGAATGCTTCGTCCCCTCCGCCAGCCCCACGAAATTCGTGACGGTGAGCGGCGCTTTCTCAAATTCAAGGGCGCAGACGATCTTGCCTTTAGCGGTGGAGATTTCAGCATATAGCCCATCAGGATAGTTCCCGTTGTATTGTGTCTCAGGCTCGGGCGCCTGCTGGCTGGCGTCCGCGGGTTTCTCCTGCGCCGGGGCCGCCGGTTGCTCCTGCTTCTTGCATCCCGCGAAACCGAGCACGAATCCAAGCCCTATGACCGCGACAATTGCGACAAGAATTATTGCCGTTGCTTTGCGCATAAATTGCTCCTTATTCATATCAATAAAGTCCGCCGCTTATCTTCGCCCGCGCCCTTTGAGAAGGGCGTCAAAAGCCGCCTGGTCGGCCTTGAAATTCCGGGCCTTCTCTCCCGCGTGGACGATGACCGCCTTTTCTATTTTATCACCCTGCTTTATGGAATCCACGACATTCTGGCCTTCAATAACATGGCCGAAGACCGTGTGCTTGCCGTCGAGCCACGGCGTCGCCACGTGCGTGATGAAGAACTGGCTGCCGTTCGTGTTCGGCCCGGAATTCGCCATCGAGAGTATTCCCGGCCCGGTGTGCTTCAGCGCCGGGTGAAACTCGTCCGGGAACGAATAGCCCGGCCCGCCGGTCCCCGTCCCAAGCGGACAGCCGCCCTGAATCATGAAATCCGCTATCACGCGGTGAAACTTCAGGCCGTTGTAAAAGGGCTTCCTGTTTTTGCCGAGCGTGCCTTCGGCGAGGCCGACGAAGTTAGCGGCCGTCAGCGGCGTCTTCTCGAACTCCAGCGCGCAGACGATTTTGCCCTTGCTCGTATGAAACTCGGCGTAAAGGCCGTCCGGGTATCCGGCTTCCATGAGGGTCCTCCTAAATGACTCCAAATAGGTTTTCGACGTTACTTGTACCAGACACTGCCGCAAAACGTGCACAAGCAAAAATGTTTTCTATATAGTTATTGCTTTGCGACCTTTGCGTCTTTGCGGTTTATCTATTTAAGAAATAAAGAGGCGACGGTCGGATTTGAACCGACGATGGAGGATTTGCAATCCTCTGCCTTCCCACTTGGCTACGCCGCCCCGTTTGCGCCGCAGTATAGCAGTTTCTTTTCCACCGTCAAGTTCCTTTCGGAAGGGAGCATCAGGGATGGCCGGAATCCTCAAGCGGGATAAGCAAATCAGGGCTGTTCCGCCTCTTCGGGGAGCATGTTGGGGATGCCGTCAACAATCGCGTAGCGGCGGCCGCACGTTCGGCAGACGAGTTTCCCGCCGCTTAGTTCGAGTTCAGCCTTTTCCGCGCCGCCTTCCGCAACGCAGACCGGACACGCCAGTATTTTCAGCAGGCGCTCGTCAATCGAATCGCTTTTTTCTTCGTTCTTCGTCATACCACCCGCCACAATTCGTGCCCGACCATGCGGTAGCCGCATTTCGCGCAGACGACCTCGCGGTCGCGGTCGCTCAGAAAGGCGTTCTCCGCGCCGCAGACCTTGCATATCACTTTCGACGCCGGGGGCAGTTCCTTGCGCATTTCGACGTGCGGGATGCCGGCCTCCGTGAATTCCGCGGAGGAAATCGTGTAGCGGAGTTTCTTGTATAAATCGACGGCGTGGCTTTGCGCGTGAATGACGGCAACGCGCAGGCCCATCAGCCGCGCGACGCATTCCGCCTCGCGCATAATCGCGCCGCCGATTCCGCGCCCGCGATATTCCGGCAGGACCGCGAGCCGCCCGATTTCGGCGTTGCCGTCGTGCGGAAGGATTCGCGCCGCGCCGACGACCTTGTCGCCGTCGAAGGCCGCGACGTGCGCCGCGTCCTTGTCGCGCCCGTCGAACTCAAGCGCCGGGTCGATTTTCTGCTCGACGACGAATACCGTCCGCCGCACCTTGAGCGCCGCCTCGATTTCCGCCTGCGTATTGCATTTCCGCACAATCATGGCGGCAATGATACATGAACTTCCCGAAAAATCAATTCCGGGACTGGCATGGCTATTCGGGTTTTTTCTCGTGCGGTTTGTGGTTGGGCGCGGGGATTTTTGTTTCCGGCGGCGGGGCGGGCGGCTTGGCGACTTTTGTGCCGAGTTTCTGGCCGGTCTTGAGGTTCATGCCGCAGTTGACGCAGATGATGCCTTCGGGCGGCATATCGTGGTTGCAGTTCGGGCAGTGCAGTTTTGTCGGACGGGGCGGCGGCTCTTCGTCAATGAAGTGGATTTGCGCGTAGAGGTCGTCCGCCGGCTTGGCTGGCGTCGCCTGCTTCGGAGGCGAGGGAGACTTGACCGGCGGGGGGAGTGCGGCCGCGGTTTCCTCCATTTCGTGGTGCAGGTGCCGCGCGCGGGCTTCCTGCATCATGGCGCGCAACTCGTCATGTTCAGGTATGGTCAGTGTGCCCCCGCACGACGGGCATGTTCCGACTTTCCCGGCCATGTCAAGGGTCAATTCGAGCATCGCCCCGCACTTATGCTTTACTATTACCGGCATGATCTTCTCCCTGGATGATCGCCCGCCCCCAGCGCGGGCGACCTGCATATATGATAGTTTCCGGCGTCAATTTGTCAATTGTCCTTTTGGCTGCCGCGAAAACTGTTACGTATCTTGTATCGGTAAAGCGCGGGCAGCGTCTGAAGACGCGGCGGGATTTCTTGCATACCGCGCGCCGTGCGGTATAATGCGCTGTTCCCAATTTTGGATGACTGACAATGGCGACTCTTCGCAAATTCCACCTGCTCACGCTGGGCTGCAAGGTCAACCAGTACGAGTCCGACCTTCTGCGGGGGCAGTGCATGCAGGCGGGCCTGAGCGAGACGACCGATGCCGCCGGGGCGGACATTCTGATTGTCAACACCTGCGGCGTTACCGCGACGGCTGTGGGCAAATCCCGCCGCGCCGTTCGGGCATTGCTTCGGAAGAATGGCAGGGCGTTAGTCGTGGCGACCGG
>Ga0315284_10011434_pt1 | contig 12656 bp, 5 predicted proteins | sample YL17G09_16_MG_FD_203696 | JGI IMG/M metagenome (GOLD analysis project Ga0315284, IMG submission 203696) | Sediment microbial communities from Yellowstone Lake, YNP, Wyoming, USA - YL17G09_16 | ecosystem: Environmental > Aquatic > Freshwater > Lake > Sediment | place: USA: Wyoming | collected... | reverse complement strand
AACTACGCGGAAGACGAACCCTGCCTCGATGGGACGGCGCGCCGGAAGAAAAAATAGGGCGGCCCCTCGCCTCGCTCCGGCGGCATTCTCCCTCCCTCATGACGAGGAATGGCGGGCGGCCAGCCCTATCCAGAGCATCATTGACGGCGGGAAAGATCGCCTAAAAGCGAGCCCCCGCGGCCAGGACATTGACAGCCCTTTCTTAAGTTGATATGCTTTTTTCCAAGGAACAGAGGGAATTTTGTCCAAAAAATGTCCGAAGTGCCATCATGAGAACCCCGAGCAGACCCGTTTTTGCGCCGACTGTGGGACAAAGTTCCCCACAGCGGCCGGCATACCGGAAAGCCAGACACAGACCCTCCAAATTCAACGGGGCGAGCTGGTCGTCGGCAGCATGTTCGCCGGAAGGTTCATCGTCCTCGAGGAATTGGGCCGGGGAGGGATGGGCCGGGTTTACCGGGTCCTGGACAAGAAGCTCGATGTGGAGATCGCCCTCAAGCTCATCAAACCGGAGATCGCCGCCGACGAGCACATCATTGAGAGGTTCAAGAACGAGCTGCGGTTGACCCGCGTCATCTCCCACAAGAACGTCTGCCGCATGTACGACCTGAGCGAAGATCAGGGCGGCCATTACATCACCATGGAGTACGTCCCCGGGGAGAACCTTAAAGGGACGATCCACCGCGTCGGCTCCCTGAATCTCCGCCGGACCTTGGCCATCGCCAAACAGATCTGCGAGGGGTTGGCGGCCGCGCATCATCTGGATATCATCCACCGGGATTTGAAGCCGCAGAACATCATGCTGGACCAGGCCGGCAACGTTCGGATCATGGATTTCGGGATCTCCCGATCCCTTCGGGCGCGGGGAATAACGGCCGAAGGGATCATGGTCGGGACGCCCGAGTACATCTCGCCGGAGCAGGCCGAGGGAAGCAAGGTCGATGCCCGCGCGGACATTTATTCTTTCGGCGCCATCCTATTCGAAATGGTCACGGGAAAGGTCCCCTTCGAGGGGGATACGACCTTGAGCATCATCCTGAAGCAGAAATTGGAGCCTCCGCCGGACCCGCGTACTCTCATTCCTCATCTACCGAAAGAGATCAGCCGCATCATCCTGAAATGCCTGGAAAAGAACCGGGACAGACGCTATGCCAACGTCGAGGCCCTTTTCGCGGACCTGGAAAAGGCGGAACAGGAGGTCCAGGCCACCGACGAGACCCTGATACGAAAAAAGAAAGAGCTGGGCCAGGCCAAGACGGGAGGCCGGTTGTTGCGGATCGGTGGAATAGCGCTGGGCCTGATCGCTCTATTGATCTCGGGATACCTTTTTCTCGGCCGCAGCCAAAAAAATCCGGCGCCCGACACGAATAAAATGACGCCGCCGGTCTCGGTGCCGGCTCAACCGAAATCGAACCCGCCGATCCCGTCCGTTGACGCGGCACCGCAGAACGGATCCGTGGAAATCGAATCCAACCCGCCGGGAGCGACGATTGTTTTGAACGGCAAGCCGGAAGGGACGACGCCTCTCAAGAAAGAGATACCTCCGGGGAACTATGAGATCAAAGTCGCAAAAGCCCCCGGATACCGCGAGGCCGCCGAATTTTTCGCCCTGAAAGCGGGAGAGAAATTCTCCAAGACCTTTGCCTTGACGCCCGTCTTCATCCTCGAAATCATCACCGCTCCCGAGGGGGCGGACATACTCATCGACGGCGTGCTTCAGGGAAAAACGCCCAGAGAATTGGAGATCGCCAAGAACAGCTGTCAATTGGAACTGCGGAAAGGGCCGGGAGGACCCGTTCTGTCCGAGTTCCTCCGATTGAATCCGGGCCGAAATACGATCCGGAGAACTTTAAAACAGGCGAAATTCGGCTTGAAGATCAATACGGTTCCCCCCGGAGCCGGCGTCACCATCGGGAACGAGGCTGCCGCGATTTCGCCGGTGACCAAGAACGTGGACCGCGGTCTTTATACCGTCAAGATCGAAAAGGAAGGTTTCCGGACACTGCAGGAATCCCTGTCCGTGGAATCCGATGTCACAAAAACATATGAACTGACAATGCTCCTGCCCGGAAAGGTTCGATTCAACGTCAATCCTTACGCAGACGTCTTCGTCAACGACAAGTTGGTAGGTGAGGTCCCCCCGGTCAAGACCATAGAGTTGGTTGAAGGCAAATACACCCTCAAATTCGTTTCGTCCGGCCTCAACAAGACCCTGACGGTCGAGATCGAGATCCGTTCCGAGGAAAACAAAGAGGTCCGGGTCAACATGGTCACGGGAGAAAGCAAAATTATCAAGCTGTAAGCGGATCCGGAACATGAATCATCAGACATATCGATCGAAGCCGCTTGTCATTGCCGTTCTGATCGTGTTCGCAGCCGTCCTCGGCGGGGAGAGCTTCGCCCAGATAGACGGCCAAGCCCTGAACGAATTCACCAAGGCCTTTCAAGCCGGCAAGAAGCTTTATGAAGACGGGGAGCATAAGGAAGCCGCCCTAAAGTTTTCCCAAGCCCTGACTTCGGCCAAAGAAAAAAGCGAGATCGTCGAGGCCTGTTTTTATCTATCTCTGTCTTATTACGGATTGGGCGAGAGCGACAACACTCAGCTGTATATGAAGAAGATGTTCGAAGCTCATCCCGAGCGAGAGATCGACGCGCGATTGTTCCCGGCCGGATACGTCATCCTCTTCTATCGGATGAAGAGCGAGTTCGCCAAACCCCAGCCGGCCAAGTTGGAGGAAAAACCGAAGGAGCAAGCGAAGGCCGAAGAGAAGAAAGCGGACTTGGAGAAGAAGGCCAAAGAAGAGGAGAAAAAGCCCGTGGCCGTGGGCGGCAAGGCCGAAGCCGCGGCCCAGGTCAAGAAGAAGGGCAAGTTCCCCTGGCTGATCGTCGGCGGGCTCGTCGTCGTGACGGGTGTCGTGCTCTACCTGCTGTTGAACAAGAAAAAAAGTCCGACGCAAGGGACCATTCCGGGTCAGGGGACCATTTCCGTTGCCTCCACTCCGGCCGGGGCCAAGGTGTTCCTGGACGAAACCGATACAGGCCTGACCACCCCATGCACCTTGAGCAACGTCTCCACCACGGGCTCGCATCTCGTTAAGCTCGTTAAAGACGGATACGTGGATTATTATGAAAACGTCACGGTCGTAGCGGGGCAGACCGCGACCGTGAACGCTTCCTTGACCAAGAACTTGATCGTCGTGACGTCTCCCGCGTCAGGGACGACATGGATCAAAGGGACTTCGAACGACATCCGATGGCAGGTGAGCCCCGTTTTGTCAGATGAAAGGCGGATGGCCGGGCCGGGTCCATCAGGCTCCGCCGTCCTCGCGCCGCAACGGACGAGAATCAAAAAAGGGACATCTTTTCCGTCGGATCCAAGCCTGAGAGAAAGAGGCCGGGAAGATCGGCCGGAACCACAGTCACGAACAGAAGGTGTCCTCAGCATCACCAAGGTGAAGATCGAACTCTATAAAGGCGGCGCGCTGGTGTCCGTGATCATCGCGGAAACGGATAACAACGGAAGCTATTCCTGGCAAGTCCCCGGCACATCGTCCGACGGCTCGGATTATAAAGTGAGGGTCTCCTGCTCCACGGACTCGAGCATTTATGGGGAAAGCGGGATGTTTACGATCACGGCGGGGTCCATCACCGTCAACGAGCCCTTTTCGGGCTCAGCCTGGAGCAAAGGATCCACTTATGATATCAAGTGGACGAGCACGGCTTCCGGGAACGTCAAGATCGATCTCTACAGAGGAACGAGCTTCGTCCAGACGATCTCCGGGGATACGGCAAACGACGGTGTCCATAGCTGGATGATCGGCACGGGGCTGACCTACGGATCAGATTATAAGATCAGGGTATCGAACGTCGCCGATCCGAGCATCTTCGGGGAAAGCAGCTATTTCACGATCGGGACCAACCTGTACGAATACGAATTCGTGATCAAGTGGGGGAGCCCGGGAAGCGGAGATAGCCAATTCGATGCTCCGAGGGGGGTCACCGTCGATGGTTCCGGATATGTTTATGTGGCGGATAGCAACAATTCCCGAATTCAAAAATTCACGGGGAGCGGAGTCTTCGTCGCCAAGTGGGGGAGCGATGGGACCGGTAATGGTCAGTTCAAAAGACCCTATGGAATGACGGTCGACAATGCCGGATTCATTTATGTCGTCGAGGCCGGCAACTTCCGGATCCAAAAATTCACCTCCACGGGAGTTTTCGTGGCCAAATATGGCGGTCCGGGAACCGGGGACGGTCAGTTCGACGATCCGCATGGGATCGCGGTCGATAGTTCCGGGAATATCTACGTCGCGGAATATCAGAACGACAGGATCCAGAAATTCAACTCGAGTGGAGCGTTCGTGACCAAGTGGGGCAATCGCGGGACCGGAGACGGCCAGTTCTTTAACCCGCAAGGCATTGCGGTGGACGGTTCCACCAATGTCTACGTGGCCGACATGAGTAACAATCGGATCCAGAAATTCAATTCGATCGGGGTATTTTTGGCCAAGTGGGGAAGCCTTGGGAACGGAGATACTCAGTTCTATTCCCCACAGGGGATCGCCGTCGATAGCTCGGGTTATGTTTATGTGACTGATGCTTATGCCCACCGGGTTCAGAAATTCGACTCGAGCGGGACGTTCATAGCCAAGTGGGGAAGTTATGGGACCGGAGACGGCCAGTTCGGCTCGCCGTCGGGGATCGCCGTCGACGGCTCCGGGAATGTCTACGTGACGGAATTTACGAACAACCGCGTTCAGAAATTCCGGCCGAGGGTGGGCGCCCCTCCCCTGTCCGATGTCCCTTTCCGTTCCATCCTGGCGCCGCTTTTGGAGCGCCGAGCGGGGCCGACGCCGCGATAACTAAGGCTCGGACGTTTCCGGCTTGGGCGCGCCTTCGCCTTCTGGAACCGTGCCCTCGGGAGCGGGGCCCCGCGGCGCTGACATTGACAGTCATTTTTCAAGTTGATATGCTTTTTCAAAAGGAAATGCGCCGCGGGGGATAACCAAATCATCAAGCTATAAGAAGATCCCGAACATGGACCAGAAGATTTTTCGATCGAAGCCGCTTGTCATTGCCGTTCTGATCGTGTTCGCAGCCGTCCTCGGCGGGGAGAGCTTCGCCCAGATAGACGGCCAAGCCCTGAACGAATTCACCAAGGCCTTTCAAGCCGGCAAGAAGCTTTATGAAGACGGGGAGCATAAAGAAGCGGCCTTAAAGCTGCTTCAAGCCCTGACCTTAGCCAAAGAGAAGGGGGAAATCGCCGAGGCCTGTTTTTATCTGTCCCTGGCTTATTATGGCCTCGGAGAGAGCGACAACGCCCAACTGTATCTGCGGAAATTGTTCGATGCCCAGCCCGAGCGGGAGATCGACGCCCGCTTGTTCCCCTCTGGATATGTCACTCTCTTCTATCGGACGAAGAGCGAGTTCGCCAAACCCCAGCCGGTCCAGTTGGAGGAAAAACCGAAGGAGCAAGCGAAGGCAGAAGAGAAGAAAGCGGACTTGGAGAAGAAGGCCAAAGAAGAGGAGAAAAAGCCCGTGGCCGTGGGCGGCAAGGCCGAAGCCGCGGCCCAGGTCAAGAAAAAGGGCAAGTTCCCCTGGCTGATCGTCGGGGGGCTCGTCGTCGTGACGGGAGTCGTTCTCTACCTGTTGCTGAACAAGAAAAAAAGCCCGGAGCAAGGGACCATTTCCGTCGCCTCCACTCCGGCCGGGGCTAATGTGTTCCTGGACGGATCTGACACGGGACTGACTACCGCGTGCACCTTGAGCAACGTCTCTGCGGGCGCGCACCTCGTGAAGCTGGTCAAGGACGGCTACGCGGATTTTCAGCAAAACATCACGGTCACGGCGGGGCAGACCGCAGCCGTGAACGCTTCCTTGACCAAGAACTCGATCATCGTGACGTTTCCGGCTTCGGGGATGATCTGGGCGAAGGGGACTTCAAACGACATCCGCTGGCAGGTGAGCTCCAGTATGTCGGAAGAGAAGCGAACGGCCGGGCCGGGTCCATCAGGATCCGTCGTCCTCGCCCCGCAACGGACGAGAATCAAAAAAGGGACGTCCTTTTCGCCGGACCCAAGCCTGAAAGATAGGAGCCGGGAAGATCGGCCGGAAGCCCAGTCGCAAACGGAAGCCGTCCTCGGCATCACCAAGGTGAGGATCGAACTCTATAAAGGCGGCGCACTGGTGGCCGTGATCGTCACCGAGACGGATAACAACGGAAGCTATTCCTGGCAAGTCCCCGGCACATCGACCGACGGCTCGGATTACAAGGTGAGGGTCTCCTGCTCCACGGACTCGAGCATTTATGGAGAAAGCGGAATGTTCACGATCACCTCGGGGTCCATCACCGTCTCCGAGCCTGTCTCGGGATCCGTTTGGGGCAAAGGATCCACTTACAGCATCAAGTGGACGGGGACGGCCGGCGGGAACGTCAAGATCGACCTCTATAAAGCCACGAGCTTCGTCCAGACGATCGTCGGGGATACGGTGAACGACGGCGTCCATAGCTGGACGATCCCCTCAAGCCTGACCGACGGATCGGATTACAGAATCAGGGTATCGAGCGTCGCCGATTCGATGATCTTCGGAGAAAGCGGCTATTTCACGATCGGGGCCAATCTGTACGAATTCGTGACCAAGTGGGGAAGCATTGGGACCGGAGACGGGCAATTCGGCACCAGCGGCCCATATGGGATCGCCGTCGATATTTCTGGAAATGTTTATGTGGCGGATACTGGCAATGGCCGAATCCAAAAATTCAATTCGAACGGGGTATTTTTAGCCAAGTGGGGAAGCTATGGAAACGGTGATGGTCAGTTTTCTAGCCCCTGGGGAATAACTGTCGATAATTCCGGATTCGTATATGTCGCCGACGCCGGCAGCGACCGGATCCAAAAATTCACCTCAACCGGCACATTCGTGTCTAAATTCGGCATCACGGGGACCGGGGACGGCCAACTCCACGATCCGCACGGGATCGGGGTCGACAGCACGGGAAATATTTACGTGGCCGAAGATTCAAACCAACGGGTCCAAAAATTCAATTCGAACGGGGCTTATTTAACCAAGTGGGGTAGTCAAGGAAGTGCGGATGGCCAGTTTTGGATGCCGAATGGACTTGCCGTGGACAGTTCAGCCAACGTTTATGTGACAGAAATGAATAATCATAGAGTGCAGAAATTCAATTCGAGCGGGACATTCTTAGCCAAGTGGGGAGGCTATGGGAGCGGAGATGGTCAGGTCCGTACCCCATGGGGAATCGCTGTCGATAATTCGGGGAATGTCTATGTGGCTGAGTATAGCGGCGAACGCATTTCAAAATTCACATCCAACGGAACTTTCGTGGCCAAGTGGGGAACGACTGGGACCGGAGACGGACAGTTCAACAAGCCGACTGGAGTCGCTGTAGACGTATCAGGAAATGTCTACATTGCGGAATACGGGAACTGCCGCGTCCAGAAATTCCGGCCGAGGACGGGCGCCCCTCCGCCGTCTTTGTTCGGGTGGGCATTCGGTCCCCTCTCCGATCAGCGGAACCGACGGCCTTGATGGCCTCCTCTCGGCTCGGCATCTCGACGAAGCCGAAGCCTCTCGATTCGCCGGTCAGCTTGTCCCTGTTTAGGTCATCATCTATCAATGGAAAGGTATTCGTTGCCGCCCTGTGCCGGCTCAAACGGCCGGACAGCTTTCGTTATTGCGGCTCGGACGTTTCCGGCTTGGGCGCGCCTTCGCCTTCTGGAACCGTGCCCTCGGGAGCCGGACCGTCGGCATCGGCCGGCTTCTCACCCCCCAGACGCCGGCGCCGCTTTTCTTCCCGCTTCTTCAGGCGATCGAGTTCCTTATTTCGTTTCGCGCTCTTATAAGCCCTATTGCTCTTTACCAAGGGTCCTCCTTCCACTCTTCGCCGCCATCATAGACCAAGCGCCGCCTCGCCGCAAGTCCGGATCGCGGAGTGTTCAAGAAATGAAAAAGGGAACGGCTCTGGGAGCCGTCCCCTTTGCTGTCTTTGATCCCGGGGACTCGAACCGGAATCCAGAGATGGCCTCTGGCCGTCCCCGAAGGATTTGACCGGATTTGATCAGGATCAGAACCGGCGTCCGCCGCCGAATCCGCCGCGACCGCCGCCGGGACGACCGCCGCCGAATCCGCCGCCGTCCCGGGGTCTGTCCGTCCGGGGCTTGGCTTCGTTGGCGGTCAGGTTGCGACCCTTCATGTCCTTGCCGTTCATCTCGGCGATGGCCTTCTCGGCCTCTTCCTTGTTCGGCATCTCAACAAAGCCGAAACCGCGGGATTCACCAGTGTACTTTTCCTTGATGATCGACGCGCTCTGGACCGTTCCGAAAGCGGCGAAGGCGTCCTTCAGTTCGGTTTCGGTGACGTCCCTGGAAATGTTGCCTACGTAGATGTTCATACTCGTCTCCTTTGACGTGGGTTCGACCCGGGGATACAAACCCCCGTCCGCCCTTAAAAATGTGATCCAAATAAAGGAGAGGAGTATGTGACCGATCAGGGCCCGTGCCCCTTCCTTTATCCGTTCCGTATATGGAGTGATCTCGCCCCAACGGGGCAACTTATATCATATCCGGCTCTGGCCGAAAAAACAAGCGATTTTTTTCAATCGGGCCAGAGAGATCGGCCGGGATCAGGCAGAAAAAGCCCGCTCCGCGCCTCTTCGATCATCTGGGCGACTAACAGGTTCCAGCTGATGAATTCGGGCGCGGCCAGCGGGGCGCCTGTGTCCGCATGGTAATTCTCGTGCATCATGCCGTTCCCGCCCAGATCGTCCAGGCAGAGCCGGGTGATCTTTTCGGCCGTCTCGAGGGCGGCGTCCGGATAGCCGTAGCGGATGAGCGCGTGCATGATCATCCAGTTCGCATGCGGCCAGATCGGCCCCTGCCAATTGGAATAGGGCTTGATCACGTTCTCGTTATTGTAGAACGGCTCGTCCGCGGCCAGGGAGCGGACGCCGTGCGGGGCCCACAGCTTGCCCGGTTCGAGCACGTAGCGGTCAATCATGGCCCGCGCCTGCTCTCTCGAAGCCAGCCCGGCCCAGAGCGGAACTTGATTGCTGTATGTAATGCAGCGGACGCGGGTTTTTTCGACGGCGTCGTAGTTATAGTAGGTAGCGTCGGCGGGGTCCCAAAGATGGGCGTTGACCGCTTCGGTGAGGCGGCGCGCCCGCTCGCGGAAAGCACACCCATCGTCGCCCCGTCCGATCCGCTCCGCGATCAAGGCCATGGCCCGGTCATCGAGGACCATGAAGGCGTTGACGTCGGCCCCGGCGACGCTGTTGTGATATCTTCGGATCAAGGCCGGATTGTTGTCGGCGCCCGACTCCATGCTGTCCCACCATTTGACGAGGCCGGTCGCGGGATCCGCCATCTTGCGTTCGCGGTAGGTGACGCAGGCCTTCATCTTCTCCCAAACGGGCGCGATCCAGCCGAAGTCGCCGAGGGCCAACGACGCGTAGAAGGCCGCCTGCCCCATGAGCGGCTTGATGTGGTAAAGGCGGGCGTCGCGCCCGAACCACGGCCGGATCCCGCCCGGCGTGTGGCCGTCCGGCTCGGTGAAGTGGAGGAAGTTGAGGCACCAGTTCCTGAGGTAAATCCCGTCGGCCTTATCCTCTGAGATGAGGTGAAGGCCGACGAAAAAAGCGTCCCAGTCCCACAGTTCCTCGTAGACGCCGTTCGGCACGATGTAATCATAGAGAAGAGCCCCGTTGGCCCGGCGGATGACCCGGCTTTTAAGCGAACCGATCTTGTCTTCGGCCGCGGCGGAGAGTTGATCGAGGCTCATAGAGGTTTTCCCCGATCCGTTCACCTCTTCTCGTAAGCCGGACGCTTCGGATTGACCGGCGGGTTCTTCTCCAGGGCCTTCAGGACTTCTTGGATCGCCCGTTCGAGCTGCGGATCGACGCCCCTGGCCAATTGGGCCGGATCGTCGATGACCTCGATATCGGGATCGACGCCGTGGCCTTCCTTGAACCACTTCCCGTCCGGGTCGTACATCCGGAAGGTCGGGACGGTCACGGCGCCGCCGTCGATCAGGCCGGGCGCGCCGCTCATGCCGATCAGGCCGCCCCAGGTCCTCATCCCGACGAGCGGCCCTAGTTTCGCTTTCCGGAAATAATCCGGGAAGGCGTCGCCGCCGGACCCGCTCCAGCCGTTAATCAGCATGACTTTGGGGCCGAAGTTGGCGAACGGGGGCCACTGCCAGGTCATCCCGTCCCGCACCGCCCAGAACGCCAGCGGTTTCCGGTCGAGCAGTTCGATGAAGCGGTCGGGGATCTGTCCGCCGTTGTTGAACCGCTCGTCGATGATCAAGCCGTCCTTCTTATATTGGGCGGCGAACTGCCGGATCAATTCGGTCTGTCCGTCGATCCCCGTGCTGGGCACGTAGATATAGCCGATCTTCCCTTTCGTCGCCTCCTCGACGCGTTTCCGGTTGGATTCGATCCAGGCCAGGTTCCTGAGGCGTGTTTCTTCTTCGAGCGTCCTGACCGCGATCTTCCGGGCGCCGTCGAGGCCCGGCTTGTCGTTGACGGTCAGTTCGACCGTCCGGTTGGCCAGCCCTTCGAAAGCCGCCCATGGATCGACACGGATATCGAGCGGTTCCCCGTTCACGGCGAGAATGTAGTCGCCTTCCTTGACCTTCAATCCGGGCATCTGGAGGGGCGAGCGGACTTCGGAATCCCAGGGGGCTCCGCTGATGATCTTTTTGATCCGATAAGCGCCGTTGGCGATCTCCCAATCGATCCCCAGTTGCCCCACGTTTCTCGGGGCCGCTTCATCCGTATCCCCGCCGCCGTTGTAGGTATGCGAGGAATTCATTTCGGCGATCAATTCGCCGATCAGGTAATTGACGTCCCAGCGGGTGACGCAGGCGTCGACAAGCTTCCGGTAGCGCTCCCCGACGGCCTTCCAATCGACCCCATGCATGTTCGGATCGTAAAAGAAGTCACGCTCCAGCCGCCAGACCTCGTTGAAGATCTGCTTCCATTCCGCGCGCGGCTCCACCGTCATTTCCAATTGGGCCGTCGGCATCATCTTCGTCATTTTTTGGCCCGGGGCGACGTCCACGACGGAAAACGCCCCGCTCTTCCCCACCAGCATCTTCTTGCCGTCGGCGCTGACCATGAACAGGTCCGCATCGTCGATGATCGTCTTTTCCTCCCGACCCTCCAGGTCGAAGAAGACGACCGGGCGGACGGGGGCGGCCGCGCCCGTGTTCGGCTGCCGGTGATAGATCACCTTGCCGGGAACGGCCGCGAGCGCTCCGTAGTTGCCGGGAGCGGCGGGCAGGATCACAATCCGGTTCTCGAAATTCTCCAGGGAGATCTTGACCTCCTTGCTTTTCTCCTTGTCCTTGGCCTCGTCCTTCTTCGGATCCTTTTCCGCCTTTTCGTCCTTCTTGGCCGGAGGCTCTTCTTTTTTCGGCTCGTCCTTTTTGACGGCGGCCGTGTCGTTCTTCGGGGCCAGAGGCGAGACGACATCCTCGGTCAAGGCCGCGGCGGCGATGTTGGTCGTATTGGCGTAGACGAAGGTGTTATCGACGTCGCCGTACAGAGGATTGAACGTCCGGTTCGTGGCGAAATAAAGGTATTTCCCCTCCGGATCAAAGACGGGATTCGCGTCGTTGTAATAGCCGGAGGTCACCTGGTGCGATCGGTTCTCTTTCAGGTCGAATAAAAAGATGGCCGAACTCCGCGTATCGAGGTCGCGCGCATAGGCCAACCAGCGGCCGTCGGAGGACCAGCTCGGGCTGAATCCTTGAAGATTGCCTTGATAGAAGTACAGCCCTTGATCCACTTTCGTGGTCTTGTTGGTCTCCAGGTCGTAGATGAAGATCTCCATGGCCTTGTCGATGAAGGCGATCTTTTTGCTGTCGGGAGACCAGAACAATTGATATCGATAGCCCGGACCGTAAGAGGTGAGCTTCTTTTCTTCAGCGGGCTTCTCCAGGTCCTTGATCGTAAGTTCGTACTCGCCCGACCGGTCACTCCAATAGGCGACGAACTTCCCGTCCGGCGACCAGGCCGGATATCGTTCGGCCACCCCCGAACTCTTGGTCAAGTTGTAGATGGGGCCGTTCTCGGCCGGGACCGAGAAGATCTCACCCCGAGCCTCGACCACGGCCCGCTTTCCGTCGGGGGAGAGCCAGCCGCCCTGGATCCGGGCCGCGACTTTTTCGACCTTGGGCATCAGGGTGATCTCGTCCGTCACCAGTTTCACCGGAACCTCGCGGTATTTTTCGTCGGCCAGGTTCAAGAGATACAACCGGCCGCCGTTCTCGAAGACGATATCCGAAGGTCCGAGCGACGGAAAGTGGATGTCGAAGTCGGCGAACTTGGTGATCTGCTTGTTCGTCTTCGTCGCCAGATCGTGCGACCAGATGTTGGCCCGCAGGTCCGGGCCGCGGTCCGAGAGATAATAGATCTTGTTGCCGGACCACATCGGGAATTCATCGTTGGACACGTTCTTGGAGATATTCTCGGCCGTGTTCTTCTCGAGATCAAAGATCCAGATGTCCGCCTGCCAGCCGCCGCGATAGCGTTTCCATGTCCGGAAGGCCTGGCTGAGCGGCGTATAAGCGAGTTTTTTTCCGTCGGGAGAAAGCGAGGCCATCTCCCCATCGGGAATGGGGAGCTTATCGGG
>Ga0315284_10011432_pt1 | contig 12657 bp, 14 predicted proteins | sample YL17G09_16_MG_FD_203696 | JGI IMG/M metagenome (GOLD analysis project Ga0315284, IMG submission 203696) | Sediment microbial communities from Yellowstone Lake, YNP, Wyoming, USA - YL17G09_16 | ecosystem: Environmental > Aquatic > Freshwater > Lake > Sediment | place: USA: Wyoming | collected... | reverse complement strand
GTTTGTACGGATATCGACGCAAGGAATTGAGGGAAGAGATAGCGGAATTATTGAAACCGTGGCTTAGAGTTCGGTTTGTTGTTCCGTAAAGTCTCTTCGAAGAGACAAATAATATGGGAACGACAACACAATTACCGGGCAGAAAAACTGATGACGTATTCATAGAACGGCGTGGCAAGAACGTTCTTTGGCAGAGAAGCATGTATTGCAGTTGTTATAAAGCGGAAACCGGACAGCCGGACTTCGGATGCCCACTTTGTTTGGGTCTCGGGTACATATACGATACCGCAACAACGGTCAAAATGCTGATGACAGGCGTCAAACAAGACAAAAGTTACTCAATAGTCGCAGCATGGGAACTTGGGACATGCAGAGCAACGTTTAAGGCAAGCGTAACAGTCGGATTCAAGGACAGAATCATGTTTCAAGGGGTTATGCTCACTTTCACGGAATTGCTCACCAGGAAGCAAAGAACAGCACTTGGGAGCAAGGATTTGCTCAAGTTTGGCAAGGTAACGAACATTATCAAGGTAATACAGCGGGACCCGACATTAAAGACACTAATAACATACCGGGAAAGCATAGATTACCGGCTTGTAACCGATACCAGCAATTCATACATAGAATGGTTGGCGGGCGGAAATAAACCGGCGGATAACGAACGATATTCGATACTGTATGAGCATTTACCGGAATTCATAGTATGGGACGTCCCGCAGGTTAGAACGGATTCGGAATATTACCAATTTGCAAAGTTCTCTATATTAAGAAGAAAAGACATGATAGAAAATGCGCCAGCATAAAGGATGATACATGATATCAATCAGTATGAGCCAAAGCGGGATAACCAGCATGATAGCGAATATCCAGAGAATCCAGAAAGGTGACCTGCCCAGGCTGAAACATGCGGTCCAATTGGCGGCAAATCATGTGGCAAATGTCTGGCGGGGAGTAGTAGCGCAAAGCACAGAAATAGACTTTGAAGGAAATTCGTTCCGGGTAAGCCGCAGGTCAGGAAATTATGAACGGTCAATACAAGTAATATACCCGTATGAGAACGATTTGACAGCAATGGTTAAGGCAACGGCAAAGTATGCAATGGCAATAGAAAGAGGCGTACAGCCATATGACATGAAGCCGGGACTGCTGAAAGGCAGACAATTTGTAAGAATACCTTTCAGGCATGCGACTCCAGGAAGAGGTAATCAACCCGGAGCAATAACGGCAACAGGGATGCGGGTAATGAGCCAAGAAATATATGACCTTGTGAAAAAAGCCGGACAAGTAGGTTCAAGCCCAATAGGGCAAAGAAGCAAAATTGTTGATTTGAATAAAACCGGACGCAGGATAACGTATACTTGGAAAAGCGGGATGTATTCCGGAATGGCAAACAAAGGAAGATTCTTGCATTCGCAGTATATCACGTTCCGGACAGTGAGCATAAACTCGAATCCCAGCAGTTGGTGGCACCCGGGAAGCCCGCCCAGACCTTTGTCAAAGGCAGTAGCAGTAATGACAAAAGATGCGGTGGGAGCAATATTGTCAAGTGCATTAAGCGACGATTTATCAGGAGTATAAATGATAGCGCAAGTAAAATCACTTTTGTATAACGTAGTAAAAAGCACTGTGACAGGAATACAGGGCGGAACGATAAATTTGACAGATATATTTCAAGATAAAACGACACAGGAACTTGACGACCTTAAAGATTATTTAGTAAAATATGACATAAAAGTTACATGGGCTGATCCTCGTGAGCCGTCGCAGATGCCGTGTATCGCAATATTACGAAACGATGACGGGGAGATAAAAGAAAATATCGGCGATGACATGGACAGCGAGGATAACGGCGATTCAGTATACGAATATTTCGGGCAACCAGTACTCGGGGATTATTCTCTGAATATCTGGGCGACAAACTCGGAAATGCGAGAATATCTTTATCAAATAGCATGGTACTCATTGTTCATTAACAGAAAATATCTCGAAACAAAAGGTTTGCAACTGCAACGGTTAAGCGGCGGGGATCAGGAGGGAGTGCAATCGCCTTATTTCCCGGATTTTATATACCTGGCAAGGATAGGATTTAATAACCGGATGGACTTGGTGATGCCAGTGAAATATAATAAGATTACAAACGTAACGCTGGAATCAATAGACTTTTATTCAACTAATTTCGTGAGAAATTGGCGATTCCTAACATGGAATAAAGGGAACGGTCCATTCATCGCAGCCGGCGAAACCGCAAGTTATTGGTATATGACATTAAGCAGCGGGACCAGTATGTCAGTAATAAAAAGTAGCGACCAGATATATGCAGAACCATATTCGCTGAAATGCACACTGACAAATACAAAAGGAATTGTATATCAGGATATTTACAACGGAGCATTACTGCAGGGGAAACTGGTAAACGTTTATTGCTGGCTATATAGCACAGTAGCAGGTAAAATAAAGATTTCGGTGGATGACGGCGCAACAATAACCGAAAGCAGTTATCACGGCGGAACCGGATGGGAAAAAGTGAGAGTATCACATACAGTAGCACGAATGATTACAAGATTAAGATTAAGCATATATAACACAGCGGCAACAACAACAGCACTGGAATTCTATATCGGCGAAATAGTGTTGAATTAACGGGAGGAATAATGAGCAAAAAAAACACAGAAGAAAAGCAGGAAAAAACACAGGAAACAGTACCAGTCGATATCGTGGATATCGAGGAATTTATAATCACGATGAACGGAGAGCCTATAGAGATGAGGCGAGCATTCGTGACGTATCTCAAAACACTTAAAGAACCGCTGAAAGATGAAATAAAAAAATTCGAAAAAAAATATAATGACTTCAAAATAAGAGAAGTTAATTAAAAAAAGGAGGAAGTAAACAATGTCAATTTATTTTAACGGAGCATTAATCACAAATCCGGGAGCGTATGCAAAAGTAGATGTCAAAGGGATGGGTAACGTCGTCCTTGCATCACCGGGGATCGGGGCAATCGTGGGAATAGGGCTATCGGGTACACCGAATATAGTGTATTCGTTTACAAGCCTGGAACAGGCAAGGGATGTGTTTTACAGATCAGCAACCGGAGCAGGAGAAAATGCACTTTGGACTGCAATAAAAGCGGCATTCAGCCCCAGTTCAAACCCAGACATATCCGGACCAAGTCTGCTGAAAGTCGTTAAGGTCGGAAATACCACAGACCAGACGCATTCAACAGGATTGATAACGGCATCACCGGCAGCAGGAACACTCATTACATTAACATCAAAAGATTACGGAGTATGGAACAATTACATAACATATAAAGTCGGAGCAGGAACAACCAGCGGATTAAAAGTAACTTTACAGGATCCAAATAGCCTGGAATACGAAATATACGACAATATGGCAGATTCTGACGCAATTGTCGCAGCGATAAACTCATTAAGCCAACTCGTAACCGCAGTGAAAAATGCAGCCGGAACACCAGCATTACCGTCAACATTAACAGCAATGAGCGGCGCAACCGGAGCGGGAGAAGATAATACCGATTGGCAGAATGCACTTGACCTGTTAAAAGGTGAAGTCGTAAATTTATTGCACGTCACTTCAACCGACGCATCTGTTCACACCCTGGCAGAAGCACATTGTAAAGAAATGTCAAGGCTCGGAAAAAAGAACCGCAGATGTGTAGTCGGTGGAGCGGCAGGCGGAAGTAAATCAGCAGAAATTTCGGACGTACTTTCAAGGGCAGGCGTCCAGAACAGCGCATACGTCATGTTATGCACACCCGGACCGAAGTTATACAACGAAGCCGGAGTGTTAACACAGTATGCCCCGAATGTAACAGCAGCAATGATTTTCGGGCTATTCTGTGGCATGGAATCGGCAACACCAGGAACATTCAAATTGTTGAACGTTAAAGGACTGCAGTGGCAGTATAGCGAAGAAGAAATGGCGCAATTACCGAACGGATATGCCACAGCCGTGCAGTTCGTGTCAAATAAAGGGTATAGAATCGGACGGTCAATCATGACAACTACAAAGGCCCAGTATGCTGAAATGTCGGTAAACAGAATTTACGACTATATCAGCACCGGACTGACAAGCCTATTGGATGACACTGTAATAGGGACAGGCGGAGATGATACATCGCCGGGACAGATATTGTCACTCGTGACATCGTTCCTGTCGCAAATATGGACAGACAAAAAATACATCCATGCCGGATATGATAACCTGGGCGTCTACCAGCCGGCATATAGGAAAGTAAACGTCAGACAGGACCCGAATTCGGGAGACCAGTGGCTGATAACTTTCGAAGTATCACCGGTAGAACCAGTGAATTACATTCTAATAACCGTTTCTGCGAAACGTACAACGTTAGCAGCAACTGCCTAAAAGGAGGGCATAAAACATGGCAACGCCAACAATTAAACAAACTGTACATTCCGGTAATACCGTAAGGATCGGGATAAAAAAAGAAGGAAGCATAGCAATCATCGGCAGGGCAAGTAATCTAACACCATCCGAAAGATTTAACCTGGAAAGAGTGCCAGAAATCGGAGAAATCAAACCCGTAGAAAACATAGCATTACGGTATGAGGGGTCGTTTACGATTACAAAATTCAAGATTATAAAAAATTCATTAAAACAACAGGGAATTGTGCCATCTGCAGATAAGGTTCTTAGCGCAGATCTGTTGGACTTCACAGTGCTTAATAAAATCACAGGAAAACCAATAACAACATTTATTGGGTGTTCATGTGAAGACTTCAGGGAAACAATTGCTGCGAATGCAATAATAGGTGAAGACGCAACATTCTTCTACCTTAACAGAATCGATTATGATGAAAATGGGCAGGCGCTATAAGGGCTGAAACCAGCGCCAATAAGGTTGTGGAGATAACAGGGTTCGGACAGTTATATGTTCTAACCCTGTTATCGTATATCAAAACAGGAGGGAAACATGGAAGAACAGAAAAAAGCAGAACAGCAGGAAGTAAAAGACCTCGGGAACATGGAAAAAATAGATGCCGGCAGGTCTTTTAAAAAGACAATCAAATTCGAGGGCGAAGAATTCTCGCCGCATAGATTGTCAATTGGCGAAAAAAGAGAAGTGGCAGTATTAAAGGCAGATCGCACAAACGAAAAGAAACTTACTGATTTTGAAGAGAATCTCGTATATGCATCGTGCTGGCTGGACGTGGCTTTACGGGATCCGAAAACAGGAAAATGGACCGCACCGGATTGGTGGAATGGGGCGGAAAACTGTTATGATGAGCAATACATGATAAAACTTCATAACACCTGTTGGGAGGCTGTAGAAAAGCCCTTTTTTCGTATCGTGGGAAAGAGTGGAAACACTGAAACGCCTGGCGAAGAAAAAACTGACAAATAGCATCGAGTTTTATGTAAGAAATTATTATAAATTACTTGAAACAGATCCCCGGTGGCTGGCTATGACCCGGGAACAGATTATACTTGAATATTATACGCTATTTTATCAGGATAAACAGAACCGTGGCGAAAACATAGATGACTCATATGAAGACCCGGACTTTGACGAATGGGATAAAACCACTGAAGAATCCGGAGAGGATACAAACGAAATATGAAAACTGAAGAATTTATTCTGGCAATGTCGCAGGCATTGTCGCAATCAAAATTAAACCTGGAATCAACATCGTTAGTCGAATCGATGAAAGTCATATTCGATAGGCTGACATTCATGTTTTTAGGAGCAATATTAATACTGGCAATAGCAGCGGTAATAATACTTAAAGGCAAAGTAAAAATCGATATAAAGGACTAAAAAAATGGGCGAAGGCGAACTGAAAGTAGAGGCGAAAGTATCCGGCATAGACCAGTTACGAGAACTCGAGGATAATTTACAGAAATACCTTGATTTGATAGAAGAATCAAAGCCAAACCAGATATCACAACTCCGGAATATGGATTTGTTGGTCGGTTCCACTGACACTCTTGCCAAAAAAATAACACAATTAAAAGATAGGGAAGCGCAGTCACTGAAAATTAATAGAGAACAATATACTTTATTGAGATCGCATATAGCAGAACGTAAAAATTATATCCGTTCCGTAGAAGATGAGATAAAACAGAAAGAAAGAATAATACGTTCCCGTCATGGAAGAGCAGGTACTTCAATAGAAATGGCATCAGAAGAAGTTACTAAAAATCTGGGACCAGAAAGAGCAATTATGTCTCGCATGAAGGGAGAATTAAGCATATTGAGGGATAGAATCGATTTAGCCAAACAGGGTGGACTTGATGATGACGGTAAAAATCCAATATTATCTGGACTTATGGGTGGACTTGGACTCCGACAATTAGGAACAGGCTATTTGGCATACAGAGCAGGCGCAGCAATAGCCGGAACACCCGGTGCATATATGGAAGAACAAGGACAGATTTGGCATGGAATAACATCAGGAATGAATAATGTTTCAGATGCAAGCAAAGATATAACACAAAATTTAGGTAAATTGGCTGACGCAGCAATAATGACCAGACCAGGAGTATTAAACTTAATATCCGGAATGCAGGAACAGGCAAGCTGGACACAGGCAACATCTGAACAATTGAAGCCGTTATTGGAAACATTAACAGCAACTGGAACCGCAAAATATGCACCACAATTAGCAGGCATGGCATTCAGATCAGGCGCAATAACAGAAGGTATGACAGAATCATATATCAATACTCTATTCGCCGCTGGCGGAGCAGGAAGACCACCAATAGCATTACAACATATGATACCATTTATGGCATCATATGAACAATCCAGAGCAATGGCAGGATATGGAACAAATCCATTAAGGGCAGGACTTTTAGCAAAAGGAATATGGAACGCAGGACAACTATATCAAGGTGATGCTGGCATGGCAGTTCAGCAACAAATACAGGGTGCATTCCAAAGTGGTGGTGCAAGAGGAGATGCAAGCCGAATGTTCTTCATGAGAGCATACGGAATGGGAACAGGTACAAGTTATTATGATGTTCAAAAAAGAATAGAATCGAGTTGGACATCACAAAATTGGAATGATTTCACGAAACAATTAAACAAAGAATACGGTCACGGTGGACAGGATATGGTGAATATGGCAGGTGCAAGTATGCTTGGATTAACACTAAAACAATTTGAAGATTTATATAAAAATATAACTCAAGTGGCTAAAACGGAAGGTGCAATGAGCGACGAAACGTTAAAAAATATGATATTAACAGCACAAGGAAAAATGGGTGAAAGAGCAGGGCAAATTAATGATATGGAAATAAAAGCAGTAAATTCCATGACTTTAACTGTAGAAAACATAAAAATGACAGTAGGTAAAGTTTTAACTGAAACAGGAGTAGACATATTAAAACACCCGTTATCTGCACCATTGGCTCCAGCATTATTAGGATGGTACGCAGGACAAGAATCTTTAGTGAGACCTGCAACAGGAAAAAATATATTACAAAATATTCAAGGTGACATACAATCGGAAACATGGAAAATTCCATTAATGTTTCCACAAGACAATCTAAACAGAGAATTGCAACATAATTCTCCGGAATCAATAAAAGGTAAATAAATGGCACAATCGTTACAAGAAAAATTAAGAAGCCAGTTTCCTACAACTACTCTTGTAAATAAAACAGTAGATAAAAGGAAATACATGCCGGAAGTCATGATATACACGCCTAAAACAAAGTATAATCTGACAAATGATATACGGTCATATACGTTCAATAGAACATTAAGCAAATTAACAACTGATTGGACGATAACGTTACGATTCAGATATTTGACAAAAGAAGATACCAGCCAAGTTAATAATTTTAAATACAGGATAACATGGTTAGACCTAATTAATAACTTCGATTTCATAAGGATAGGTATGCGTAAATGGCAGCAAAAAAGTTCGATAAAGAATACCAAAGAAATAAACCAATCTGAATCACCGGAATATGTGCTGTCCGGTATAGTACGCCGGATCAGGCAAAAGAAAACCATAGGAACAAACTCGGTAGACTCTGATATAGTAATATCAGGCACTACGTTTGGAGGCATACTTTCAACAGCGCAAATTTTCTTTCATCCAAACTTGCCGGACACAATGATAATTCTCGGTGGCAAACAATATGCTGATTTGCTTCAATATTCAGGCACAGCAGACCAGATGATTACAAAATTATTATCAACATTCATATATGGCAGACCAGAAGGAAAACCACCAATAAATGGAATAAATTTCATCGGGTCAAAAGAAAAATCAAAAAAACAGGAATGGTTTGACATTGGCGCAAAAATACAACCGGGCATATTTGAAGGTACAATGTCGGCAAATCTCACAGTTAACATGACAGAAACCACAACACTTGAGCAATGCATACAACCTATGATAGAAAAACCATTTATAGAATGCTTTGCAGAAACAAACACGTCCACCGGGACAGAGGAAATCCATATTAGGGTAGCACCATTTTCATCGGAAAGTTTTACCCGGGCAACGGCTGGGGATGTATGTATAAATATAAACGCAGAAGATATTGTCGATGAACAAATAGCAACATCAGATGCAGAAGCATATAACCTGTTCTTTTGTACACCGGCAGGATTTGATATCGTAGGAGATAAAATATCAATGAATACCATGCCAATATTCATAAATGATAATTGGATAAAGTACATAAAGAATAAATTCAAGAATAGTATATCGGAAAAATACGCATCAGCAGACACATATGGCGTAAGAAATTTAACGGTACAATCCAGATATATAAGGCTATTTGATACACAACAAACAGTAATACCAGAAAATATCGGAGACAAAGCATCTGATATAGCCGAAAAATCAAATGCACTCCAAGTAATAATGGCAGAATGGTTCGTCATGGGACACCTGTTCCGATCAGGAACACTTGTAATAAAAGGACAACCAAGTATAAAAGTAGGTAAATATATAAAAGTAGGCGACAAAAGAGCCGGGAATCAATATATTTATTATGTAGTAGGAAAAACCGAATCGTGGACATATGATGGAGCAAGATATACACAGTCTCTTATGGTTATAAGAGGATTACCGGAAAGTTTTAAAATCGGAGAAAAAACAACAGATTACGCAGCATTATCATTAGAAATAAGAAATGAAGTGCAGGTAATGCTTACAAGAGAACCAAAAAAAGGAACGGATGGGGAGTTTATCGAAGGAGAATTCGTACCGCAGTTAGACAATAAAATTTTCAATAATATAATAATAGACGAAACGGAATTGGATTACTAATATGGCAAATGAAATATATCCAGTAGTATCACCGCATTTATACGGAAGAATGGCAGGTAAAGACTATTACCGGATATATCTTGGAACAGTAACCGGATATATTAGAGACAAAGCATCAAGTAAAATTGTTGCATGCCTCGTAAACGAAAACAAGGGCGCTGCAGTGGACGTAGCAGTAAAACTATCAACAAAATCGCCAAACGAATGGGATACCCCACAGGTAGGCGATAAAGTGCTATGGGGATACATGAACGGCGATATAATAAACCCATACATATTGTGTTCGGCATATGAAATGTTTGGCGGTCAGGTGGATGAAAAACTATTCCGGAAAGTATTCCCCAGCGGCGCCGTATGGCAGATAGACAGCATCGGAAATATGGTATTAACCATCCCCGGGACAGTAGCAATAAGCAACACCGGGGATAGCAAGGATATATCAATAAGCACAACAAAAGGCAATATAACAATAACTGCAAACGGGACAGGTAAAAATATAACAATAGCGCATGGTTCAAACATAATAAAAATAGATAGCAATGGAAATATAACTATAGATGTGGCTGGAAATTTGGATGTAATAACAGGTGGGGATATATTATTAAACGGAAATTATGGAGTGGTGGTAGCACCAGGATTGCCACCAGGAACACCTATAACCAATGTATCGCAATTAGTGGTAGCAATGAAAACAAAAGGAAATTAATATGACATTAAGAGAACTTTTTGGATGGACAAAGCATATGGGCGTCTTTGAAATATCTGTGGCTTGGTTAATATTACCAACAGAATTAAAAGATAAAGTGCCAGAACCGACTAAAACAGCCCTTAATAATTTAGCAACAGCAATAGCCACATATCAAGTAGCAGTATTAGCATATACAACTGCAAAAAATGCATACGATGATGCCCTGTCGGCATTAACTGGACCGCCCGGAATAACAGAATTAGCAATGAGAAAAGCAATGATAAATGCTGATACATTATTGAGAGCGACTATATTTTCGCCAATTGAAATAGTATTAGACACTCCAATAACATAAAGGAGAAATTTATGCCACAAGGTACAAACAGATATGGATTTAGGCTTTTTATAAACGGAATAATGCACGCACAGCACGTGTTAACAATAAACCCACAGAACTACCAACAATCAGAGCCGTCCAGGACAGGGATATATGAGACGTTTGGCGGTGCATATGCAGATTCGTATGGCAGGTCGCCATCATACCAGATATCAATATCCGGACATACCGGATACAGAGGCAAGGAAGCATTCCAATCCGGATATCAGGAATTCTTAAGTTTAAGAAATAATATATACAGAAGAAAAGATATGCCCGGAGCAAAGGTAATATTTGACAATTATAAAGACAACGAACATTATGTAGTAGAAATAATGGACTTTCAGTTAACAAAAACAACATCAACTCCGGTGCTTTATAACTATAGCATACCAATGCGAACTATCCAGCCATACAGCAACCTACTACCAATAGAAGATGGACTGGGCGAATGGTTCTCCAAAGCATCAGACCAAATAAATGAAGTGATGAACAATTTGAATATAGCGGTAAGCCTACTAACAGGACTTTTAGTATATCCAATACCAATGATAACAGTGCCGCTAAATTTTATTCTATCAACTGCAAGTAACACTTTTGGAATACTCGGAACAATAGTAAATACGGTAAGGAATTGGGATGTATTGCCTATAACCCAGATACAACAATCAATACAATATTGTGAAGATATAAGAGCAATAATAAATAAAGACCCGGGATTATTCGCATCATTAAATATAACCAGCACGATAGGAATAGAACAATTCGAGAACGCACTTAAACAAATAGAATTCGAAAACTTGAAATTAACAGCGATGCCAACAATATATCCGGATCAAGAGACTGTGCCAAACCCAGGAAACACGATAGACACGTACGACAAATCAATAGATGAAGATTTGCAAAGTATGGCGCTAAAAATATATGGGGATGCAAATAAATACCAACTTATTGCAGAAATGAATAACATAACACCAGATGATGCAGCAGAGGGGACATCCGGTCCATTAATAGTACCAAAAGCAAATTATTCAACAATTGTCGGGCAGGAAAAATCAAGCCAGTTAATAATACAATTAGTGATACCCAAAGGCACACCTATAACCAAAACCATGATAGAAAACGTGCTTTACGGAATGGACATAAAAAAAGATATATCCATATCCGGTATGGGCGATTTAAAAACAGTATCCGGACTTGACAATATTAAGCAGGCATTATTAGACAAAATGGAATGCTATGCCGGAACATTGCTCGAAAACACAAACTATGGAACAATACTCGACCAGGTTATAGGGTCCCCGGGAATACCAGAAAAAATAAACCAAATAAACACAGAAATAAACCGGACATTATTAAGTGATGAACGTGTAGATACCGTTGACAATATAAAAGTAGAACAATTAGAAGACGATTCCTATCAGGTAACAGTGGATTTGACACTAATAGGCGGAATGAAAACTAAACTAAATAACGTACCTTTATAAGGGGAGGATATATGGCTTTGCAAACAAAAAGAATGGCACAGATATTAACCGACATGATAAATTACATGAACGGGGTTTCATCGAAAGTAAAAGACTTTTCATTGGGTAGTGTAGCCCGGTCAATATTAAGCGCAGTAGCATTTTTCGTAGATGAACTGTACTTCGTAGCGACGCAACTATACGCAGCAGCATTTATAACAACCGCAAACGGGGATGACCTGGATGCACAGGCGCTACCGTTTACACCCCGGCAAGGCGTAAAAGCAGCAGCCGGATATGTAACGTATAGCAGACTCACAAATGCTGGGTCAGACTATATCATACCATCAGGATCATTTATTATAACCGACCCTGACCCGGTGGCAGGAGTGGTTAAGCAATATTATACGGTTCAAACCAAGTATATCAAAACCGGATACAAAACACACCTGGCACGGGCTATAAGTATTTATTATAACGGAGCAGCGGCAACAGCAACATTAACACTGGCAGGTACAACCCTGTCGGCATCAACCGCCGGGGCAGTGGATGACTTTAGTATAACCATTACAGATTCGGCATATAACACACTCGAAAAACTCAAAGGATATCTGAATAATTTTAATGGAGGCGGGAAATATGTAGTAGCATTCCTGTCAGCAGATGCGACATTTGGAGGTAGCACCGGACCAGAACAAAGCGAATGGCTGGCAGGAGAGTCATCCGGCGGAGTGCTTGCAAGCATTACAGGCAGAAATATTAAGGCTATTGGAAACATATGCAACATAATCAGAGAAGACCCGATGCCAGTCGTAGCCGACACATCCGGACCGGATTTTAACGCATCAG
>Ga0315284_10011431_pt1 | contig 12657 bp, 10 predicted proteins | sample YL17G09_16_MG_FD_203696 | JGI IMG/M metagenome (GOLD analysis project Ga0315284, IMG submission 203696) | Sediment microbial communities from Yellowstone Lake, YNP, Wyoming, USA - YL17G09_16 | ecosystem: Environmental > Aquatic > Freshwater > Lake > Sediment | place: USA: Wyoming | collected... | reverse complement strand
TGAAACAGCGGTGTTCTGTTTCATTCACGTCCAGCCAAAGGTAGCCGATCCGATTGGCGACGGTACCCTCCTCCAACCGGATGTCATACAGGAATTGGTTCGGGGTTGACAGGCCGGAGCTGAGTGAACTATCGAACCGGCTTGCCGCTTTGGAGCGGGCTTCCTCAATCGGAATGCGAAGGTTGCGGGCGAAGGCTTGAGCGGTAGCCTCAACAGCAAGAGACTTGTATTCAGAGAATCCTGCCTCGGTCATTGCCTGCAGGCGGAGCATGGCGCCCACCCTCGCTGAATCGTCGCTTGTCATCTTGCTTCTTCTTCCACGACCTTGATCTCCTTTTCCGTCAGTCCGTACAGCTCATACACCAGCGCAGGGTTCGCCATCGGCCTACGGCTCCCGCGTATTTCTGGCGCCGCATCCGACCGAGGCCGTAAGCTGTAAGCTGAAAGCCGTCGGCTGTCATCAGCATCGTCTCGCCTGGACATGCTGGCGGACGTCTGCAGTCGCGCCCGGCGTTCATCGCTCCGCGCTTATCGTTCATCACTCTCCGTGTGAACTCGACCATCTTGTCATGCCGCGTCTTGACATCGCTCGGAAATGTGGGAGGTGTCCCTCGCCGACCCAACTCCGCCTTGCGGTATTATCTACCGGAGAAGCTTCCCAAGGATGAGAGCAAGAGCTGTAGCAGTGGTGTTTGCAGTGATATGGGCTAATGCAGCACCAGCCAAGCCTGCATACTCTCGAATCAGAGCTAGCCAAAACCCGAACAAAAAGACCATAAGAACCCGAGATAAAGAGAGATCAACTGCTACATGTTTGAGACTAAAGAAAAGCGCCGTGACAATGACTGAAAGCCAGATACCCAGAGAAGGCTTAAGGTTTCCATAGATAGCACCGCGCCAGATCATTTCCTCAGCCAGAGGTACCCAAAAGCCGTTTACGACAATCGCTAGTAGAGCCATAGCGACAATGGCAATGGAGGTTGGGTTCTCTGCCTTGATAGCTAGAGGCATAGGATTGAAGGCAAGAAGCGTTAGCTTCTTGAAGAAAAGATGGTCGAGAGCCGTACCGATTACTATAGAAAGGGAAAAACCCACAAGAAGGATAGTGAAGATGGAGGAGTACTTCTTGTCTGATGAGAGACGAGCCAGGAAAACTCTGAAATCGCCAATTGTTAGGACGCCGAGTTTGCCACCTGGAGTATTGATCATTACGAGGACAACCAGGAAGTAGATCAGCGCAAGAGCGATGAAGTCGTTGTTTCTATAGACACCGAGCGGCGGTGAGAGGAAGATTAGGTAACGCCTAGCTAGGAATTCTGCCCCTGTCACTACCATTACCAAGACAAGTGCAGTTAACATTCCGGGAGTACGGGGCCGCACCCCGGATTCTCGGCTCATCACTTCCGCCATCCTTCCACAATTCCAGTCTCTTCTTCCGTCAATCCGTACAGCTCATACACCAGCGCGTCTATCTGCTTGTCAGTCGCGGCGATCTGGCGCTGGAGGGATTCCTGCTCGTGCGGCGTCTTGGCCTTGGGCAATCGCCTCTGCAGGTCGAGCATTCGTTCGCGGGGGGGATTTCGGGGACACGATACTTAACTCCATCTCCGGCAAGGCCGGGCGGGGTTCGGACTGCATCGGGGGGTGTTCGCTGACACCATTCGGTTCACGGCTTGCGGCTTCGGCGGCGGGCAGGCTTCGTCGGCGGTTTGTCGCGGGCGACGGGTGGTTCACCGAGTATGTCCGCTGGCGTCTTTCTGCTTCGCTCGGTCCGGTCGAAGTCGGCGTCGAAGCTGACCAGGGTCAGGTCGTGCTTCTCGGCCGCGACGTACTGGTAGGCATCGTCGAAGTCGAGGTTGAACCCGCGCATCACACCAAGCACGCGTTCGCTGTCGGTCGGTAGAAGGGCGACGAGTCCGACGGCTCCGTCTTGGAACGAATCGCGGACAAAGGCCAGAAGTGCTGCGTCCAGTTTGTGCCGCGTCAGAGCCAGACAGACGCTGTGAAACGAGTAATCGGTAAGGTGCAGATACTCGGACGGGACGTGAGACAGGAAGCTACCCACTTCCGCTGACCTTTTCTGCGCCAGAATACGCTCAAGCCAGACATTCGTGTCTATCAGATACACGCGCTAGTCGCCCCGCCACTCCAGCGTTTTCTTCTGCAACTCCAGGGCGGTGTATTGGTCGCGGTACTCCTTCATCGCTCCAGCCCAGTCTTGCCGCAGTCGGTACCCGGCCTTGGACCTGCGCCGCTGGGCGAGGAATTCGATGAAGTCCGACACTTCACGCTGCAGGTCCGCTGGAAGCTCGGCCGCCTGTCGAAGGGCTTCATTGATCATTATCATATATGTCTCACCTCGAAACGAAACAGGACATTATGCGCGGATCCAGAGCGAAGTCAACTACCCGGGGGATTGAGGAAGTCGGCGCGGAGTTGTTCTTCCTTGTAGTCGCCGGAGAGGAAGACCTTGCGACTAAGGTCGAAGCGGTCAACCAGACGTTTGACGGCGTCGGGCGCATTTCCCATTGGGGTTCAGCTTATCGGGCACTGCGGCAATGTCAACCAACTGACCAGAAGGAAAGGGTTGCCGGACTCGGGTGTGGCACGGTCCTATTCTCGGAGGGACGGACGATGAACAGCCGCCGCTCAGTTCACGGCCAGATGGGATGCCCTGGTCAAAGCCGGCAAAGGCGGGACGGTGAACGCAACCTGAGCAGCCGGACTAGTCGCAAACCTGTACACAGCCTTGCGTGCAAGACGCGAAGCAACGTGGACAACGTACCAACCCACACTTAGCAACGCGAGCCGGTTCACGCAGCCACATTCGGCAGCGATGGTAGAGCTTGAAGCGGAAAGAATGACCTAACCTGCTGCATTTGAGCAAGATACAGCACAAGCCAATCGCCAAAGTGCGTTGGAAGTCGCGGGGATTGTCATTCGGGTAGTCAGTGGGGGAACCGTTGGGGGAACCGTTCCCCCAACCGTTCCGGGAGTGGTTCCGGGAGTGATTCGTGGAGTGAATAGCCCAACGACTCCCAGAGTGAATACAAGAGTCGTTCGTAGAATGACTTAGTGACTGAATTGTGGTACGAGTCCACGAGTGAATTGAGGATTCAAGTCCTGAGCAATTCGTGGGGTGAGTCGGCGAGTTAGTCGTGGAGTCAATCTTGGATTCAGTCTTGGATTCAGTGGTGGAATCGCTCGCAGAACGAGTCGGGAAACGAGTCGCGGATTGACTCGTGGAACGACTGACCGAATGACAATGGCCGCCACGGGTCGATTTCTGTTCGGCGTTCTGCGCCGCGTGCTGCGTCGGTCCTTGAGTCGAGCACCGCGTGAAGCTCTGGTGACTGCCGCGCTGCACGTACTGATGACGGTGCTGATGCGGACTCCGATGCAGTAGGCGTTCCTCGCCGCCAGTTTCGCAGTGATGAGCGAGGCTTTGGCCTAAGCGCTGCGCTGAGCTTTGACTGATGCTTTGACCGGAGCTGTCGAAGTTGCGATGTGGGTTACTCTGATTCCAGCGACGACAGTCGCGTTCACGGGCGCGTCGAGCGAAGCGGGCGGGTGCGCTTGCGCACCCGCCCGCCGTCCTTGGCTCGGTCTAGCGGCCTACAACCGCCTTGAGCGAACGTTGTTCGCCTGGTGCGGTCAGCCTGAGGAAATAGACGCCGGCCGGGACGTTGCGGGTATCCCAGTTCGCAACGTGAGCGCCGGCGGTCATGTAGCCGGATACGATGGTTGCCTGCCGGCGGCCGGAGCGGTCGAACGCCTCAAGCTTGACGCCAGACGCCTGACGCAGGACATACCGGATGTGAGCGGTTCCGCGCACCGGGTTCTGGTCGAGCGTGAGGCGTGATGCGTCGGGCGTGATGCGTCGGGTCGGCTCGGCGACGCCGACGCCTGATACCGTGGTGTACTTGATTGCCCGGCCCGCGGCAATCGGCGCAGCGCCGTGGGCAAGCGCGCCGTTGAAGAGGTCCTGGATGGCGATGGCCTGGGTCGGGTCCTGGATGCCGACCGTGGAACCCGTGAAGCCGGCCGCGGTCTTGTACTGGACCACGATGATGTTGTCGCCGGTCGGGGTGGTGACTGTCGTGTCATAGAAGAAGACTTCAAACTTGTCGCGGTTCGTGCCCGAGTAGTACTTGACGCTGTCGTATTCGACGATGAAGCGATGGTTGGCCGTGTCGTGATACCAGTAGAGATAGCCCGAGCTCTGGTAGTCGGGGTAGAGGTCGTCCCAGTTGGCGAAGACGGTCGCACGCGGGGCCGAGGTGTTGGGCAGGCTGGTGTTCGAGTAGTCGGCAGTGGTGTAGTTGCCGGCGGCAATCCACCCGTCAGCCGATACCGATAATTGAGTGTAGCTCTGGCCGTAGAACTTGAACGGGCCGAATGCCGAAGGCAGGTTGACCGCTACGACGCTGTCGTTCTGGACGAACGGGATGCGCGTGCCCACGGTCTTGATTTCGAACCAGTTGTAGGTGGGGTGTTCGGCGTAGAGCGTGTCGATGTCGTCGTAGGCCCAGTAGAGCGCCGGCTGGCGCGGGCCGTCCGGCACCGGGTCGGAAATCAGGTATTCGCCGACCTGGAACGAGAACGTTGTCTGCCAGGTCGATTCGGTCGCGGTGATGTTGAGGTCGAAGCTCGCCACGTGCTCGCGGGGCGTGTTGGCGGCCGCCTTCATCGTGAACGGCACGGAGTTGACCGCGGTGTCCTGGCCCGCGATGTTGCCGTAGGCCGCGTTCGTGTTGTAGAGCGTCACGTACGGGTCCGAGGTGCTGACCGTGGCGTTGACATTGGTCGCGCCGACCATGCCGAAGTTCTTGAGCGTCAGGTAGACCGCGACCGACTCGGCCGGGTCCCATTTGCCGTTGTTGTTGCCGGCGGCATCGTCGAGCCGGGAGCGGAGCAGGCCGACCGACGGCACGTTGGACGGCACCGGCTCGCCCATCGTGGCGAGAGCGGCGACGCCGGCCTTGATGACTTCGGTGCAGAAGAGGTTGTCGTTGTACCCGGCGCCGATTGAGTCGCCGGGCGTGTGGTAATGCGGGTTGCCCGGCCAGTAGTCTTCGATGCCGCAGAATGCGAAGTAGCCGTTGTTCCAGAACGGTCCCTGGTCCGAGCTCTGCATGTCGTCTACCATATCTTTGTAGCACGGCAGGGTCGTATAGGTGTCGGCGATGGCGATGAACCAGTCAACGAACGGGCCGCAGGCTGGGTTTGAAATCTTGCCGATGACGTTCAGGTCTTCGGGCGCCGCGTCTTCGTAGGCAATCATGTCGAAGTTCAGCACCCCGATAATCGTGTCGCCGCGAGAGTGGGCCTGGCCGGCACAGTAGTCGCTGCCGAACAGTCCGAACTCTTCGCCGGAGAAGGCGATGAAGCGGAGGTCGTGCTGGAACTGGAAGCCCTGCATCACCCGGCAGGCTTCGATAGCGGATACCGTGCCCGAGGCGTTGTCGTCCGCGCCCGGCGCGTTGGACGCGGCGTAGGAGTCGAAGTGGCCGTCGATGATTGCGTACGGGTTCCGCCGGCCGGACAAGCCGTACCTGATGCCGACGACGTTGGGCGCGTGGTTGGACGTGTGGTTTTCGAGGATGACCGTGTCGCAGCCGTACGCGCGGAACTTCGCCGCAATCCACTGGGCCGCGGCTTTGCACGAGTCCCCGGTCGAGTAGCGGTTGCGGTAGTTCTGGAGCCGGCGTACGGCGGCAAGCACCGAATCGGGCGAGACGAGCGCGACCAGTTGCTCGATGGTCGGGTTGCTGAGTACCCGCGGCAGTTCGGGCGCGGTCTTGTCCATGACCCAGCCGTTCAGACTGATGCGGCCGCGCATGGCGGGTACGGCGATGAACTGCTCGACCGCGTTGGGTTCGACTTCGACTACGTATTCTTCACCGTCGAAGTCGATGATGCGGCTGGTGGCGGCCAGCGCGGCGCGGGTGGCGTCGGCGAACAGGCGGACCGTGTAGTAGAGATGCGCCTTCGGGTTCTCGGCCAAGTACGTGCCGCCCAAGGCGGCGAAGTCGGTCAGGCGCGAGTCGTCAGCGACCACCAGCACGCCGTGGCCGGTCAAGCCGACAACCGCGTAGCGGGCAGCCAGGTCTTCAGGGGTCGCGTTCGGCACGACTCCGAGGAACTCACCGGCAAGGGCAACCGAGAGCCCGGCCACGATGATGAGCAACAGAGATTTCCGCACTTCATCCTCCGATGTGGTTAGAATACGAAACGGCGGCCGAGAGCGTGTGGTCCTCTGCCGCACCACTACAATGCTAGCGCGAGGCACGGTCGGGTCAAGGCTGCCACAGATTCCGGAGGCCGGAATGAGGTTCTGGGGACAGTCTCCTCTCCGGGTCAAGCCGACGTGGCCCCCCAAGAACCCAGATAGGATTAACCACAGAGGCCACGGAGAACACAGAGTCGGGTGAAGGTCGGGATTCCACTCCGTGCCCTCCAATTCTCTGTGTGCTCTGTGGTTCAATATCGGATTCGGGGGGCCCCAACCAGCTTGACAACCGGCGGGCGGCGAATACACTCGGATGTGATGATTTTGGGCCGGTCCGCCCGAACACGGACAATCGGGCCGGCCCGGTGCTATTTCTTAAAGGAGAAAAGATGTTGCGAAGACTGACCGTAGTGTTATGCTGCTGCGTTCTGATCGGGGCCGCGAGCGCTCGGGCCGAGCTGCACCGTCTCGGGTTTGTTTCTGAAGACCTGAGCAAGGTCGCGCCTGACCACGAGGCGAAGGTCATACCGGTCGCGCCTGCGGCAAGCTCGTTCTGGGACATGCCGTGGGTTGACCTGACCGACGAGATGCCGCCGGTCGGAAACCAGGGCGGCCAGGGGTCGTGCGCGTCCTATGCCATCACCTACTACCATCGGACCCAGCTCGAGTACCACGAGCGCCGCTGGGACCTGACCGACCCGCATCATCAGTTCAGCCCGGCCTTCACCTACAACCAGGTGAACGGCGGCGGCGACAACGGCTCGGGATTCGAGAACAATATGCCGCTCATCTGCGACCAGGGCGTCGCCAGTCTCGCCGACTGCCCATACAACGACCGGGACTGCACGACCTGGCCGTCGGAGTCGGCGTACGCTCGCGCCATTCCGTTCCGGACCCGCGACTGGGCCTGGTTCCGCACCAACGACACGACCGGGGTCAATATGATAAAGCAACTGCTCGCCAACGGCAGCACTTCCTGCCTGGCGATACGGGTCTACGGCAACTTCGACGCCATCGGCGCGTACCACAACATGTATTGCGCGGCCGACAAGATCGGCTCCAACCGGGGCGGGCACTTGATCACTTTCGTCGGCTACGATGACACACTGACCACGCACGACGGGACCGGCGCCTTCAGGATGGTCAACTCGTGGGGACCGGCCTGGGGCGAGCAGGGCTACTTCTGGATGTCCTACGAGGCGGTGATGGACGCCGATTTGAGCCAGCGGGCGGTGGGGTACATGACCGACACGGTCGGGTACGTGCCGAAGCTGCTCGCGCGGGTGAAAATCGAGCACACGACCCGGGACCGGGTCGCCATCGAGTTCACGGTCGGCAAGCGCTGGAGTGCGCTCTGGATGAAGGATTTCCGGTCGTGGCGCGACGCGAGGCAGGACCAGCCGTTCCCGGACCACAACATCGTGTTCGACCTGACCGATGCCGCCTCGTACATCACCGGCGGCCAGACCGATTCGATTTACTTCTGTACGTGGGACACCCGGGCCGAAGGCCAGACCGGCACCGTCCTCAGCTCGTCGGTGCAGTACCTTGACTGGGGCACGATTTTCGCCTCGGGCTCGACGCCGCTGGCGATTCCGGACAACGGAGACGCGGTTGCCGCCGGTAACCGGATTCGACAGCTTGACCATGACGTCACCGCCACCTGGATTTTCGGGCCATCGGGAATCGTCGAACCGGAGAGTTCGTACGTACCGAGCGTCGAGGTGTGGAACTTCGGCAGCGAGCCGGCTTCGTTCCCGGCGTTCCTGTCCATCGGGGCCGGCTACGCGGACACCTTGCAGGTCAGCGGGCTCGAACCCGGCGGCGCGGAGACACTGGCGTTTGCCGCCTGGACCGTCCCGGCGCGCTGTACCGCCGTAGTTCGCTGCTCGGCCGCGCTTGCCGGCGACGAGTACGCGGCCAACGACACCTGTACCAGGCTGACCTGGGCCCGCTACCGCGACATCGCCCTCACCGAGATTGCGATTCCCGGGGACACGGTGGACTCCGGCGTCATCGTTCGACCCCAGGTGCGCGTGTACAACAACGGCACCCAGACGGACAACATTGTTGCGACGTTCAGGATTCCGGATGAAGGGTATCTGCGAAGCTCGCGGGTATCAGTGCCCGCGCACGAGGAGTTGTCCATTTCCTTCGCGACCTGGGTGCCCAAAGTGAAAGGCGGCCACGCGCTGAGCTGCAGCCTGGACCTTACCGGGGACATGGTGCGGGACAACGATACGATGAGCGGGTACGTGACCGTGGTCGTCGGCTCAGGGGTGGCCGAGGGGCGGTCGGTGCCTTCGGAGTTCCGGCTTGATGTTCCGCGTCCGAGTCTCTTTGGCCGTAGCGTGACCATCGGCTACGCGTTGCCGCGGGCAGCGACGGTTTCACTGTCCGTCTATGACGCCACCGGAGCCCTTGTCCGGCAGCTCCTGCGCGGCAGCACAGCCGCCGGGTCTTACCAACTCGTCTGGGACGGCAGAGACGGGCAGGGGAGAGCAGTTTCCGCCGGCGCCTACTTCTGCCGGTTCGAAGCCGGTGGATTCCGTGCGGCTGCTGCGTTGCTGAAACTCTAGCCAGACCGGTCGGGCCGCCGTGTGGTGACGGCTAACAGCACCCGTGCGTCGCGCGAGATTTGACAAGGCCGGGGCAGGGCCTATCATCGTATTGTGACTGTTGATGAGTCTGCCGTGATGCGCCGGAGGCGCGTGCCGTGACTCCGGCTTTGTGCCGGGGCCGTGCGCCTCGGAGACCGGACGACACCAAGGCAGTTGCCAGTTTGCAGTTTGCAGTTTGCAGTTCCAAACCCTTAACTAAAGCTAGACGATCGGTGTGACTGACCGGCTTTGTGCCGGCAGTATGCCGGCCAACCATCTCAGCATAGGTCCCATAGGACCTATAGGACCCACACAACCAGAGGAGGCATGATGCCTAAGCGATACGACTATACGGGCAAGGACGTCCAGGACGTTTATGACGGGCCGGGCGGCTTGCTGTGGGAAGCCGTGATGTCCGAGCAGATACACTCGGGCAAGGACGAGGTGACGGACCGGATGGCCGCTGCCGTGGGCCTGAAGCCGGGGATGCACGTGCTCGACGTGTGCTCGGCTTTGGGCGCGCCGGCGCGACACATCGCGAAGAAGTACGGCGTGAAGGTGACCGGGCTCGATTTCACCAAGACAATGAACACCAAGGCAATCGAGCGAAACAAGGCCGCGGGCCTCGACAATCTGATAACAATCGTCGACGGCACGGCGCTGGACATGCCGTTCAAGAAGGACACGTTCGACATCGTCTGGAGCCAGGAGGCGTGGTGCTACGTTACGAACAAGGACCAGTTGATGCTGGAGGCGGCGCGAGTGCTGAAGCCGGGCGGGAAGATTATCTTCACCGACTGGGTCATCACCGGCAAGCCGACCGAAGACGAGCTCGCCAAGCTGTACGAGTCAATGGCGTTTCCGTATATGGAAACCCTGCAGGGCTGGGCCGACCTGATGAAGAAGTACGGGTTCAAGAACATCGAGGTCAAGGACCAGACTGACGAGTATGCGAAGTGCTTCGATGAGTACAAGAAGATGGTCGAGGTAGACCTGAAGCCGGCCATTATGACAAACTTCGGGCCGGAGTTGTTCGCCTTTGCCACCGGGCTCGTAGACCTTTGGCGCGACGCGGCCCACGCACACAAGGTCGGCCGCGGCTGGTATCAGGCAGAGAAATGACGCACGGCGAGACCTGCGGCCGAGCGTCACGCGGTTTCTGTTGCCCGTGACCGCTTAACGAATATGATGAGAGGAATGTCCAGCAAAGACCTGTTCGACCGGCTCGCCGAGGCGGTCACGACGATGAAGCCGGAGCTTGTCGCCGAGCTGGCGCGCAGGGTCCTGGAACAGGGCCTGTCGCCTGAGGACGCCATGACGCAGGGTCTTGCCGCCGGGATGCGCCGGATGGGGGAGAAGTTCACGGCTAAGGAGTGCTTCGTGCCCGAGGTGCTCCTCGCGTCCAAGGCGATGTACGCCGGGTTCGACATCCTGTCGAAAGCCCCGAGCCACAAGCCTCAAGCTGCAAGGGGAAAGGTCATTCTCGGCGTAGTGCAGGGCGACATCCACGACATCGGTAAGAACATCGTGAAAGTGATGGTGCAGGCCGCCGGGTTCGAGGTGATTGACCTCGGGCGGAATGTAGCGCTGCCGGAGTTTGTGAGGGCGGTCGAGTCGGACTTGTCGGACAGGTCAGACGCGTCCGACCACAGCCTGGTGCTGGGCATCTCATCGCTGATGACCACTACGATGCCACGGATGGGCAAGGTGATTGAAGCCCTCGACAAAGCCGGCCTGCGCCCGAAGGTCAAGGTGGTCGTCGGCGGAGCGCCGGTGACCCCTGGTTTCGCCAAGAGCATCGGCGCGGATGGTTTCGCGCCGGACGCGCACTCGGCGGTGCTCGAAATCGAGCGGCTGGCGGATAGGGGTTAGGGGCTAGGGGTTAGGGGATAGGGATGGGGCAGGACAGGAGCAGGCGCTTTGCCGCGCTGCTGCGCGGCGAGAAGCCGGAACGGCCGGTCGTCTTCCCGATGGTCGTAGCGAATCACGCGGCGCGGCTTGAGGGTTACTCAATCTCGGAGGCGGTGACGCAGGCTGATGTGCTGGCGCGCGTGCTCTACTCCGCGTACCGATTCTACGGCTATGACCTCATTATGGTCTTCTCCGATACCATGGTCGAAGCCGAGGCGATGGGCACGCAGGTGCTGATTCCCGAGGACGACGACCCGTTCATGCTCGAGCCGCCGCGCGTTTCTAAGCTGGAGCCGGCCAATTCCGAAGCTGACGGCAGGATGCCGGTCATCCTCGAAGCGACGCGCCGGCTCAAGGACCTGCTTGAGGACGAGGTGCCGATTCTGACTTCGCTTAAGGGGCCGTTTTCACTGGCCTCTTTCCTGCGCGGGATTGACGGTTTCCTTGAGGACTTGCTCAGCGACCCGCGCCGGGCGAGGGACTTCCTGCGGCTCGCGACCGAGAACCAGGTTGCTTACGCCGAGGCAATCGTCAAGGCCGGCGGGATCCCATTCATTGGGGACCCGGTCGCTTCCGGCAGCCTCGTGAGCCCGGAGATGTTCCGCGAGTTCGCCCTGCCGTACCTCGCTCAACTGGTTCGTTCGGTTCACCAGCAGGGCGTGAAGGTCGGGCTGCACATCTGCGGGGAGTCAAAGAACATCCTCAAGGACATGGTTGCCACTGGGGCTGATTTCCTGAGCATTGATGAGATGGACTTGGGGCAGGCGCGTTGCGAGGTCGGCGACAACGCAGTCCTGATGGGCAACGTCTCAACCGGATTGCTGCTTGAAGGCAAGCCCGACCAGGTGGCGGCAGCGGCAACGGAGTGCCTTGAACGCGGCGGGCCGAGGCTCATTCTTTCCTCAAGCTGCGACGTGCCGGCCGACGCGCCGAAAGAGAACGTGAAGGCTCTGGTCGAGGCAGGCAGAAAGTGGCAGGCAGTCTGACGGTCACGGTCATTCCGCGCGGCAGTTGCAGCCTGCGCGAGCTGCTCGCCGACGCAGGTATCCGCCTGCCTTCGGACTGCGGCGGAGTTGGCACCTGCGGCAAGTGCCGGGTTCGTTTGCTCGATGCTGAAGGCGAGCAGAGCGTTATCGCCTGTCAGTATGTGCCGATCGCGCCGGTTGCGGTCAAGCTGGACAGAATCGGATCAGTCGGACAGGTCAGACGGGTCGGACGAGGAAGGCTGAAGCAGACGGGTTTGGGGACAGTCCCCGTGCGGGGACAGTCCCCGAGTCTGCGCCTTGCCGGCGACATCGGGACCACCACCATTTCCCTTGCTGCCGTTGACGTGGCGCGGCGCCGGGTTGTCGCAAGGCAGGAAACTCTCAACCCGCAGGTGGTATTCGGCATCGACGTGATGAGCCGGATTGCCGCTGAGAAGAAGGTCAGCAGGACGGGGCTCGAATCGGTGCTGCTGCGGTTCATGAGCGAGACCGGCATCGCGTCCGAGCACCCGGTTGTGGCCGTGGGTAACACGGTGATGGCTCACTTCCTAATGGGTCGGAGCCCGGCATCGCTGGGCGAGTTTCCGTACGATTCGTTGCTGCCACTGCGCAAGAGCCTTACCAGTCATCATAGCGGCATCCGGACGCACATGCTGCCGCTGCTCGGCAGTTTTGTCGGCAGCGACTGCACAGCCGCGATTCTCGCCGCAGGTATGCATCGGACCAGGCGGCTTTCCCTGCTGGTGGACGCAGGAACCAACGGCGAGGTGGTGCTGGGCAACCGAGAGCGGCTGCTCGTGACCTCGACCGCGGCCGGGCCGGCATTCGAGGGCGCGACGCTGCAGTGCGGCAGCCTGGCGCAGCGCGGGGCGGTGAAGGCGGCGCGGTTCCGGCAAGGGCGATTCGTCGTCGACGTCATCGGCGGCGG
>Ga0315284_10011427_pt1 | contig 12661 bp, 14 predicted proteins | sample YL17G09_16_MG_FD_203696 | JGI IMG/M metagenome (GOLD analysis project Ga0315284, IMG submission 203696) | Sediment microbial communities from Yellowstone Lake, YNP, Wyoming, USA - YL17G09_16 | ecosystem: Environmental > Aquatic > Freshwater > Lake > Sediment | place: USA: Wyoming | collected... | reverse complement strand
CACGACCCGTATAATGCTGTCTGTCGCCATTCTTCTGGTACCTCAGATGTTCTCCTGCCCTCTCATAAACTGAACGGCTAGTTTGACCTGTGTATATTGTTGATTTGCCGCTCGGAAAAGTAACGCGACCCATATAGACCTTTCCGGCTTTGGATTTACCGCCGTAATAACAAGTCCTGCATTGCCCGTTTTGGTATGGTGTATAAGCCCCGCATGTCCTACAACTCGGCATGAATAAGTTTGACTACCCAGATTAAATCCTTTCCTCCCTTTCCCTCCGCCCCATCCTCCACAAGTACCACCCCACCAGCAGCAGGAAGGCGGCCCATGCCAGCAGGGCTCCTTCGGGTGGGGGCAGCTGATGCCAAGTCTAGCGGCATAGCGGCATTGTCCCTCCCATCAGGTTTTAATCAGCAACACCAACTATTCTCATGAAAATGGTCAACCTTTCCCAGGAAGAATTCCCTGCATTCACATCAGAACACTTTCCGTTCAACAAGTCAAGGCCGCTTCAGGATGCGGCGGTGAAGCTCATTTCCGATTCATGGAAGGGCGGCTGCAAATATGTCTTTCTGGAGGCGCCGACAGGCTTCGGCAAGAGCGCGCTCGCCATAACACTAGCGCGTGATAATCCAAACGCCTTCATTCTGGTTTCCACCAAGATGCTCCAGGACCAGTATGTTAAGGAGAGGTTATACAGGACCCTTGATGTCAGGGGCAGGCAAAATTTCATGTGCATGGCCTCCAAGGGTAACAACTGCGATACAGGACCGTGCCAAACAGGTGCTGAATGCAAGCACCAGCCCCAGAGGTCATCGGATGAACTTCCAGATAATGCCAGGGTATTGGCTGAAACCCCAAAGGGTATTATGTGGATTGAACCCGGCGCAAAGGTCTGCCGCTATTGGGACCAGAAATGCAAGGCCATGAAGCACAATCATCCCATATTCAACTACAGCTACTTCCTTTATGAAACCACTTATGCCGGCGATTTCGGACCCAGAAACCTCATGGTATGCGACGAGGCGCACAACATGGAAGATGAATTGATGAAGTTCGTGCAGTTTTCCGTAAGCGACCGCGATCTGGAGTATGTAGGCAGCAAGGTCCCTGAGGGGGAATTGAACATCCAGCAATGGATAGAAACCTTGGCGCTGTGGGATGAAGTTCTGCACGCTGAACTGAAAAACAGCAAGGAGAAGCTCAAAGGCATGGGTGAGAGCGAGAAGAAGCGGGAGCTGATAAGGAAATGCCAGGAACTTGCCGAAAAAATCAACAAATGCAGCTTCATAGCCGACGAGCTGTCACAAGACCCCAACAACTGGGTAATAGACAATGTTCTCAAAGGCAAGATAAGGAAGGTCAGCTTCAAGCCAATCTTTGTCAAGAAATGGGCCAATAAATTCTTCTCGTTGGCGGATCTTTTCCTGCTCCAGTCTGCCACTATAATAGACGCCGACGCCATGGCGGAAAGCCTGGGGCTGCGGCAAGAAGATTGCGTATTCATACGCGCGCCTTCAGGTTTCAGCCCGGATAAACGACCCATCTACTACAAGCCTCTGGGCAGGATGTCCAAGAAACACATAGAAGGCAACCTGCCCAGGCTGGTGGAAGCGATAAAGCTGCTGATGGCTGAGTACCCTGATCAGAAGGGCGTCATCCATACCCACAGCTACAAGATAAAGGAATACGTAATGGCGAACATAGACTCGGAACGCTTGCTGGCCAATGACGATTCCAACAAGAGGGACCGCATAATAAAGGAGTTTATAGAAAGCACAAAACCGCTCGTCCTAGTCACGCCCAGCGCCTACGAGGGCGTCGACTTCAAGCATGACATCTGCCGCTGGCAGGTCATATGCAAGATGCCTTATCCCGATATGGCTGAGAAACAGGTCAAGCGCCGAATGGAACTGGATCCTAAGTGGTACCAGTGGCGTGCCGTTCTGCGCCTTGTGCAGACCTATGGCAGGGGCATGCGCGCGGAGGACGACTGGTGCCACACCTATATCCTGGACGAGTCATTCGGCCAGCTCATGCGCAGGAACAGGGACATGTTCCCGGAATGGTTCACGGAAGCGGTAGTTCAGGGCGGCTGACAAGCTATTTTTAAGCCTTGAATCCAAGCACTTTCCATGGCAAAGCAGTTCATAGGCGAGCTTAAGGAAGGCCAGCAGGTGGACAGCGTATTCTCTGTCAAATACAAGAAGCCGCCAAGCGACTACAAGACAAAACAGGGGTCCTGGTTTTCAGTCGGGTTGTCCGACATGACAGGAGAGATGGAGTTAAGGTTCTGGGGAGGCTCTGACAAGGGCTCGGTGGCAAAGGTCTACTCATCATTCAAGGAGGATGACATCATCCGTATTGTCGGCTTCGTAAGGGCAGGCAGGGAGAAGGGAAGGCTGGAAATCCATGTCAACGAGGACACAGGCAAGCTGGAAAAGGCTGCCAGCTTCAACCTAGAGGATTTCGTGCCAAAGACGAAGCAGGACATAGGGAAGATGCTCGCGGAGATAAACACCACCATAGGCAGCATAGGCAACCCCCGCACAAAGGCGCTGCTGGAATCTTTTTTCAGGGACAAGGCGTTCGTGGATGAATTCAGCAGGGCACCGGGCGGCATAACCATGCATCATGCCTATATGGGCGGGCTGCTGGAACACACATTGCACGTGGTCCACATATGCAAGTCGCTGCTCGATATACACCCGCAACTAGACCACGACCTCCTGCTCGCCGGTGCCATACTGCACGACATAGGCAAAACCAAGGAGTTCCGCGTGACTACGAACATAAAGCAGACGCCGGACGGCATGCTACGCGGACACATAACCATAGGCCAGGAGATGCTGCTGGAGAGGATAAAGGCTGTACCGGACTTCCCGGAAGAACTCAAGCTGAAGATTGCGCACATGATGCTGAGCCACCACGGCAACGGGGAATGCGGCTCGCCGGTTATCCCGGCGTTCGCCGAGGCGGAAGCCGTCCATTACGCCGACGAATGCGACGCAAAGATTGACCAGCACATAACCACCAAGGAGGACCCGCGCACAGAGGACTTCAGGGTCTACTCGCGCAAGCTCGGAAGGCCTGTGTATCTGAAGTGATAAATTTCTACCTTTCCAAGAGGAATGCCACTCCATAGAGGACCAGGAAGATGATGATTAGGATAGGAAGCCAGAACTTCAGGCGGTTGGGCATGTTTGATGATTGGCTGAGGGGGGTTAAATTGGAGATGATGTGGGAAAGATGTTGCGCATGAACGAAAGAACATGAATGGTAAAAGTAGCAGAAAAACACTTTAATCGCCAATACAATCTCTGTGCATGACTGAAGATGATAGAAACGGAATAATAGAAATACCAGATGGGCCATTTGCCGATATTCTTGAGTGGATAATGGAGCTAATTCTAGGGTCCGAGGACACAAAGGACATTGAGAAGGAATATGTGCTGAAATCGAATGAAAAAGTGGGGTCATCCGAAGACGACCTCAAAGCCGGAAGATGGAGTAATGCCGTTGAAAATATGGTGAGTGCAGTCGAGCTTTCGACCAAGGCATATTGCCTTCGATCGGGGTTTATACCCAAGGACCATGAATGGACCCATGAAACCCCAAGGTTCTTTCTCGATGTGATGAACAAAAAAGGCGTGCAAAGGCTCGCTGAGCTACAGGGCGTTGAGGGCAAGGTAGTTGAATTCGCTAAGCTCCTTGAGAATGACAATGACGAATTACTAAATCTCCCTAAGAAGGACATAGACTTCCTGCTGGAAGCTGTTGTAAAGATAAAGGAAAGTATAATCGGTCAGATGAAGGAAGTCTTTGAGAATAAATCCGATTTGATATTTGATGCGTATATCCTGTATATCCTATCCACAATAACATTCAAGCACGTCAAACCTTCTAGGTTTCCTCAGAACACACTCGACCTCGAAAAGAGCAGAAAGCCCAGCGACTACAAACCTGGGGTTCCAATAGTGGATTCAGTGACCCAAATTCTTTCATTGGTAAAGGTTTGCAACGAGGATCTAGTTCGAGCTCTTGAGGGAAAACATGACCATTAAGAAGCTTGTGGACGACGCAGTTCTCGGGTTGATAGTTGTAGTGTTCTTTGCTTTACTTTTCATGGTGTATTCCACGCTTTCGGCTCAGTTGACATCTCCTGGGAAGGAGATTATCCAAAAGAGCGCAGAGATCACACAAACCCTATACCAGGGTTGGGAGATTGCAGGCACAATAGGAACTGCGATTCTGCTGGTCGGACTGATTGTGGGATTCTTATACTGGAGAAACAACCAAAACCCCATGAAGAATGTTTGATATTCTGGTTTCACAAATTTCTACTAACCGTTATTTCCAGATCTACTGGATTTGGAAAATATGATCTAAAGTCCTTTTTGAATGATTCGTTCTTATTGTCTTTATAGTATATGGCTCTAATAGTTGCATTAAAATAACAAATTCCGCATCCTGTGGATATTACGGTAAAGTTATCTACGAATCGTGGATTTATACTTACATTTGGATAAGGTCTTTCCTTTCCGGCAAATGGATAGCAATTTGCTCTCTTGAAATCGTTAACAGTATCCTTATTTCCGAACGGTATCGTTCTTTCAGAACGTGCTGGAAGCAATGGCAGGTTGTAGTACTCAAAATAGTTGTCATCTAGCATTTGGCAGGTGCTCACAAATATGTCTACGTTCTCGAATGTAAAATCTCCGGTGTTAGTTATAATAAGCGGCAAATATTCTCCAAACGCGGCTTGCTGCAAAAATGGCGATATCTCAATTTCTACATCGGGTTTCATTTTGAGGTTTGTCATAATCTCTTGGTACTGATAACCTATGAAGAGTTGAGAGGCAAACAAAATTGCAGATATAATTATGACCCACTTTACAAACTTGGGGTTGCATCCTAGAATATGTGCCAGAAAATGAATTATTTTATCTGATAGTTTTTTCATATGCTGATAGCAGTATTCACTTTCTTCTGAAGCGTTTCGTTGACATGGACTACCATCTCGTTTGAAACCGCGGCATATCATTCATTTAAGTTGGATATGGGGATTAAATTCCCCTCTTCCCTCTCCCCAGCCTCCAGAGATACCACCCCGCCAGCAGCAGGAAGGCGGCCCAGACCAGCAGGGCTGCTTCAGGAGGGGGCAGCTGGTCCACCAGAGGCCGGAAGAGGTCCATAAGCTTCACCTTGATTACTATTGAATTATTAGTAATGATATATTTATATAGAACCAGCGCTAATAATATATGCATGGAAGACGAAATAATCCATATATGGGAAAAATCACGCTTACAGGGTACGTCTGCGAGAGGTGCGGGCACAAGTGGGTTCCTAGGAAGGGAGAACAGCCCAGAGTCTGCCCCCATTGCCACAGCGCCTGGTGGGACAGGCCTAAGAAGAAGTGAGAAGACCTGCCCGCATTGCAAGCAGCTGAAGCCTGTTTCTCAGTTCAGGCCGTGCAAAAAGTACAAGGACGGACTTAGGAGCTGGTGCAACAAGTGCGAATCCAGATGCTCCATGGCATATCACAACAAGAACAGACAGAAGATAATCGAGTTCAGAAGGAAGCACCTCATCCAGTCATCGAAATGGAATGACCGCCATAAGCGGACATGGATAGTCGGCATAGTGAAGAGAGACCACCCGGCTGACTCCATATGCGAGATATGCTGCAAGAAGTCGGCCAGGCTGAGCTATCATCACTGGAACGAGAGCTTCCCTTCTTGGGGCCTCTGGCTGTGCTATCCCTGCCACACAGGCTGCAACTTCATGGAGAAGTCAGGCCTTCCCGGCAAATACCTTGAGTTGAAGGCGTTAGTGGAGAGGGAGCACAGGCCATCTCTGGTCGGGGTGCCTAACGGGATCGGTCGAAGAAGCATACGAAATGTATGACGATCCGACAAGAAAAAAGAGATATGACCAGTATTTGTACATTATTCAAGCCCTAGGATGCTAAAATTCATAAGATAATCCCAGACATGCTCGCACTCGACCGTATTAACCTGAACACTTTGGAATAGTTGTTTATCGATATCGTCAAGTTTGATTTGAGTTGATGATTTTGAACCCAAATAATATCGTATGCCATAAACATGCCCACCGTAACCCAACTCTCTGTCGTTGGAGTAATTATAACTTACTTTGAGTGTCAGTGGGATATCTCTAAAGTTTGCTACAGTTAATGTAATTGAATTGTCTTCTGGACGGAAGCGAGAACCCTGTATGAGCAACCATGCATCTTTGCACACGTCGTCGCAATTACCACAGTCCTTTGAGCAGTAGAAACAGGTCTCGTTGTCGTTGCACCTGTTATCTCCGCAATATGGTTCATCTGAATCACATATAGAATTATGGTTCTGGTCTAAGCAACAACTGTCCCCGACATTAATATATGGAGAATTACAAGTATCGCGAGGCTCTGGTGTTGTGCACCCGGAAACAACTACAACAACAATAAAAACTCCTATAAAGAGAATCATGCTTTGATTCATTATTCCAAGTCCTTTTTCATCTGCTCAAACTGCTTTTTTGTTATTTCACCCTTTGCATATCTCGACTTCAGAATCTTTATGTGTTCGACCTCTTCTTTCCTATCCTCGGCCTTTATTTCAGCCGAACTCTTTATGTGAGTATCCCTTTCAATTACCTCTTTCTTTTCTTCTTTGGGCTTGCTCTTGCCTCTACCAACAACCGCACCTATTATTATGAGAAGTATACCAAGGCCATAGATATACATTCTGTATTGTACCACCGGCATGAACTGATTAATCATATTACATTTGTTTGCTATATCTGGGCTCATGGCCTGACCCATATGTCCGACAGGTATACCAAAAACCTCTGAATTGCACAGATAGTTAGCTAACTCTAACTGTTGAATCTCTTGCGGAGTGAACAGAATGTTATTTACATAGAAAGCTAACCCCAGAATTATAATGCCTAAAACTATAAGTCCAGTATTTGACATCTGTTCACCTAATCACATATTTGTTTGTCTCTATACCGGGTTTCTTCTCTTTGTCTAGTAACTTCATGACATTCTGTCCTGTATTTTGTTACAGTTCTCGTATTCTGAACCTGGTCTGAGACATAGGTGTAAGTGTATTTCACGTCTTCTCCCATATCGATGTCATAAACAGACTCAAATGTTATTGTCTCGTCTGGCTCTATGTAGTGTCTTACGTTGTCTGTGCCCTCATCATTTAGAGTCTCCCAGTTGAAGGTGACTGTGAACCACCCAGCTCTATTATCGACATTCTTCAGGGCTACTTTGCCCAATGCGTAAAAACCCAAATTCATATTCCATGGCTTTTCCAATGTAGAACTAATGGCCTGGGCTTGTAGGTAACTTGCGTACGCTTCTGTGTCCTGATAGGGTATTTGCTGACAATCCTGATCTAAGTATGGAACCTGAACAGTGTAAGCTTCTTGTATAGTTCTACAAACAGCTTGGGGCTGTGAATAAGTCTGGGGTTGTGTTTGCTGATTAGCATCTGTATTTCCTGTAGTAGTACTTGTGTCAGATATAATCCGTCCTGTGGGTTGTGTGCATCCAGAAACTAGAACAACTGCTAAAGTGATGAAAACAAGAGCAAACAACGCCTTCATGCTAAAGGTTAGCATCTTTATTTAAAAGCATGGACACAATCCCCTTCTTGGGATATGTTTTAAAGCAGTAACCCAACTTTAACTAATGACGAAAAAGAAGGCAACCGAGACCCCAAAAAAGAAGCCTGTATGTGAATATCATCTCCATGAAGGCAAAGTCGAAAATAGCCATACATGCCAATACTGTGGTAAATCGTTCTGTGACCAACACATAAAGGCCAAAGTTCCAGGAAAACCAGACTTTGACTCTACCAGTCCATCTGCTCAAAAGCTGCTTGCAGAGCAGCACATACCTGGAGGACACCCTTGTCCAGACTACTTCGATTTCATGAATAAGAAGATAGAATCTGAAGTTTCACAATACCGGCAATCTCTAAACGAAATCATAAGGTCCAAACCGATCCACAGAGAACCATCATACTTCAAAACAGTTCATGATGACAGAGGATGGTCAACGACCACGTACAAAAAGTCCCATAAAACCGCATATATAATTGTCACCATCGTCATAATTGCAGTTGCATTCTTTATCTACTATGGAGACAGTTCCGGTCTGCTAAACTCCATTGCTGCTAATTTTAGTGCGGGTTTGAATAACTCTCCCATTTACAACGGCACGTTGGCTAATGATATCCAGCAGATTACCACAAACCCAAGCGGTGTGGTAAATGCGATCTATGGAAAACCGAATATAACTATAAGCGAGCTTGAAAGGCTGATACACGACGGTATAAATGCACAACGCAGGAATAACGGTCTTTCCGATATAAACTTTGATGACAGGCTATCAGTCATAGCGAGAGCCCACAGCCAGGACATGGCAGATAGGGGTTATTTTGAGCATGATACACCCGAGGGCTGTGACTTCTTTTGTAGATATGAGAATGCAGGATACAATTGTGCGATAACTATCGGTAATACCATCTATCAGGGTGGTGAGAATATCTTCCAGAATAATCTTTACAATACAATTAACTACATAAACGGCATGCCTGTAAGCTACGATTGGAATACTCAGGAAGATTTGGCTAGTTCCACAGTCAATGGCTGGATGAATAGTCCGGGACACAGGCAGAACATACTCACAAGCTACTGGAGAAATGAGGGTATGGGTGTTGCGATATCAAGCGATGACAAGGTCTACGTAACTCAAGATTTCTGTTGATTGATATGTTAATAGAACTCCGCATAGATTCAGAGAAGCAGAAGCTCAAGAGCATAATGAATGCTGTTCGGAGAAACTGCAAAGTCCGCGGGAATAAGATACACAAAGTTCCCCACATGACGCTTTATGGTCCATTCTCTGTCAGAAGGGGTCAGCTTGATGCCATCAAGGGAGCAATATCCTCAGCGGCCAACAAATACAAGAGCCTTTCATTCTCCATCGAGGATTTCGACTGGTTTGAAGGCCAGTACGGTAAGGTCATACAGTTCAAGATAATTCCTTCAGAGGAACTCAATGATTTTAGGTACGATGTGTCGCAGAAACTGCTTCAAATAGCACCTAATACGAGATCGTGGGACAGAGAGAAAGATTTCATATTCCACGTAACATTGGCTTACATGCTCTCAGATGGCGAATTCAAGAGGATATGGTCATATCTTCATGGCAAGAAGTCATTGCTTGCTACCATCGCGAGCAAACTTGGCATAGTGAGGTCGAAGTCGTCTAATAGGATAAAGATCAGTCTTTCTGTTGATGCTACACGAGTTACCATACTCAGCAGGAAAAGTAAGATAATATGCGAATATGATCTAATGCATAAAAAATTCCTTAAAAGAAAGCAAGTCTTAGATGAGATTCGCAGATGAATATCAAGGTACTATTTTGGCGGCTAACACATCATCTATCTTGGTATTTGCCTCTTCGTTTCTGAATAGATTTTCATATCTAAATGCTTTGCACTGGACAAAAACACCGCTTATTTTCCTATAATGTTCTCTATGTCCAAGTGTCCTATTCTGGGTTCTTGTTGACTCAGCTACCATAACCGGACCATCATAAAACCAGGATGTGACATCTTCACTTGTTATACCTTGAGTTATTTCATATTCATCAGCAAGACCTTCAATATCACAAATCACCAGATATATTGAATTTTCGGGTATAGATTTAGTATTGGCCTCTCTTACACTTGACCGTATTTTATCGGTTCTATCATATATCGATTTTATCTGAGAACCAATTACGCAATTATGTCCTCTATTCTCGGCTCGTCTAAATACACCAAAAACTGCAATTTCCTTTGAATTCAAGACTACAATTTTATCTTCGTTTTGTGGTAGACCAGAAATATCTACTTCATCTATTTCTGCCTTAATAGAATCGGCAATGGCTTTAGCTGTAGTTGTTATTTCACAATGCTTGATGTCATCAGATAACATCCTTAGAGCGAGCCCTATACTATATGGGTGCTGTATCTTCGATATCCTATCACTTACCGCTTTTATGATCTTATCTTGCTTCCATTCAAGATTGCCAATACGCACTCTTTTAACTTCGACAAAGAAACTAAGTCCTTCTGCGCTTACTCTGAAATCTGGTGGGTTCATATCACTTGTGAAACCATACTGTGACATGTCAGGTTCATATTCCAGGTAAAATCCATGATTCATATATCTGAGTGCAACATCAACTTCGGCCAGAGTGTCCATTATTTGATCTTCATCTTTTGTTGATATCAGTCTCTCGATGAGCTTTTCGCCGTTCTTAACTTTTCTTAAAGAAAAACCAGATTCTCGGACTACAGAATCTCGCTTATCAGACGCATTCATGAGTAAAATTGATCACGGGATTAATAATGTGGCCTTCGTGGGACAGGTTTTTAAGCAACAATCCAACTAAAACCAGTGTTCCCAATGGACTCAACCACCAATCTCACGGAGCTCAAAGAAGCCATAAGGAAGTTCTGCGAGGAGCGCGACTGGGACCAGTACCATAACCCCAAGGACCTGGCCATAGGCATCATAACCGAGGCCTCCGAGCTGTTGGAGCACTTCCTCTGGAAGTCCGAGAAGGACGTGGCAGGGCTTGTGAACGATCCGGCCAAGAAGGAGCAGATTGAGGACGAGATGGCTGACGTGCTTTACTTTCTCTTAAGGCTTTCCGAGAAGTATAACATAGACCTTTCTGAAGCCCTCATGCGGAAAATACAGAAGAACGCCAGAAAATACCCTGCGGACAAGGCAAGGGGGAGCAACAAGAAGTATACGGAGTTGTGAATATGAGACTATACGCAGGAACGTCCCAGCAGTTCATTCAGGATTCTATACAGAACCAGATAGCTGAGAAGCTCAAGCAGGCATTCTTCACCTACTTCAGGTTCAATCCATCGCCAAACGAGGTCAATTCCTGGAAGAACTCCCTGAGGGCAATATCTCAGGTGTTCCAATACGCCAACCTGACCGACCATGGCGTCATTCTCGAATACCAGCTCCCTTTGACATCAAAACGTCTGGACTGCCTGATATGCGGAAGGGACGGGAGCACAACCGACAATGCGGTGATAATCGAGCTCAAGCAGTGGGACAAATGCGAACCGGCTCCTGGCGACAACGAGGTAACCACCTGGGTTGGCGGAGCCATGAGGGAAGTCCTCCATCCTTCCGCCCAGGTAGGGCAGTATAAAATGTACCTGGAAGACACCCACACGGCTTTCAACTCCGGCACGAACCCGATTGTCCTGAACGCATGCACGTATCTCCATAATTACAACTATTATTCGGAAGATGCGATATTCTCGGACAAGTTCAAAGGCACTATGGAAAGCTACCCGCTTTTCACGGCAGACGATGTGAACAAGCTCAAAGACTATCTGTCTGTGAAGCTCTCCAACGGGTCCGGAATAGAGGTATTGAAGAGAATAGAGGAGAGCAAATACAGGCCCAGCAGGAAGCTTATGGACCATGTGGCTGGCATGATCAGGGGAAATCCGCAATACATACTCCTTGATGAGCAGTTGGTTGTCTATGACAAAGTCTTGTCCTGCGCCAAAGAAGGGTTCCATGACAAGCAACAGGCAGTGATAATCATAAAGGGCGGCCCAGGAACCGGGAAGTCTGTTATAGCAATAAACCTCATGGCTGACCTTCTGCTGAAGGGCTACAATGCCCATTACGCCACAGGATCCAGGGCATTCACCGAGACGCTGAGGAAGATAATCGGCACCCGCGGTTCGGCGCAGTTCAAATACTTCAACAGCTATTCAGAAGCCCAGCGCAATGATATCGACGTTCTCATAGCGGATGAGGCCCACAGGATAAGGAAGACCAGCAACAGCAGATTCACCCCAGCCAATAAGCGCACTGGCATCCCGCAGATAGAAGAGCTTCTCAAGGCATCAAAGGTTGCAGTGTTCTTCATAGATGACAATCAGATTGTCAGGCCGGATGAGATAGGGTCGGTCAGCCACATCAAGGAATATGCTGCCAAGAATAGCTGCAGGGTATTCGAGTATGAGCTTGAAGCCCAGTTCAGATGCAACGGCTCGGACGCTTTTGTCAACTGGGTCAACAACACTCTGGGCATCAAGAGAACCGCCAATGTCATCTGGGATTTGCACGAAGAGTTCGACTTCAAGGTCATGGACAGCCCTGAAGTCCTGGAGAAGGCCATAAGGGAAAAGGTCGGCGCTGGATTTACTGGCCGGGTCACCGCCGGGTTCTGCTGGCCATGGTCCATGCCGAAGGCTGACGGCACACTGGAGGATGACGTAATAATAGGCGATTACAGGCGGCCGTGGGATGCGAAACCCGAGGCGAAAAAGCTCGCTCCGGGCATACCCAAGGCCTCGCTTTGGGCATATGAGTCCGGCGGCATAAACCAGGTTGGATGCATATACACTGCTCAGGGCTTTGAGTTCGATTACGTAGGTGTCATAATAGGCAAAGACCTTACCTACAACCTTGACGCGCAGAAGTGGGAAGGCCATACCGAGCATTCGGCGGACGGCATGGTCAGTCGCTCGAAGGACAACTTCGTTGACCTAGTCAAGAACACCTACAGAGTGCTGCTGACGAGAGGCATGAAAGGCTG
>Ga0315284_10011425_pt1 | contig 12662 bp, 10 predicted proteins | sample YL17G09_16_MG_FD_203696 | JGI IMG/M metagenome (GOLD analysis project Ga0315284, IMG submission 203696) | Sediment microbial communities from Yellowstone Lake, YNP, Wyoming, USA - YL17G09_16 | ecosystem: Environmental > Aquatic > Freshwater > Lake > Sediment | place: USA: Wyoming | collected... | reverse complement strand
CCTGCAAACCGCGACCGCCGCGCGTGCGGCGGCGGACGCGCGGGCGGCTGTGGACGAGCAGACGGGCGGGTGGCCGCGCGCGGCCGCCTCCCTCCTCGCCGCCGCCACCGCCGCCGGCGGCAACCAGTTCATCGTCACCTCCGGCCCGCTGCTGCCGTCGCTGGCCAAGCTGGCCGCATTTGGGCTGCCGGTGCCGCGGGATGCGCTGACGACCGACGCGAGCGGTGCGGCGGGCAAGGCCGCCGCCTTTGCCGCGCTCGGCATCCCGCGCCACGCCCACGTGTGCGTTGTGGGCAACGGCACCGCCGAGGAGGCGGCCGCCGCGGGCGCGGGGTGGGCGTTTGTGCGGGTCGCGCCGGCGGCGGCCGGCCGCGACCTTGGCGCGCCCGCCGCGTCGCCCGGCGCGGCGCTCGACGCCCTGGGGCGGCAGGGCACGCCGCTGCCGAGGCTGACGCTGGCCGACATAGTGAGGGCGGCGCGAGGAGCTGGTTGATTTTTCTTTTTTCTTGTCTGTCGCGGTCGCTCCCCCTCTCCCCCTCCCCTCCCCTTCACAGCCCCACCCCCGCCCCCACCCACTCCACCGCGGCCGCCGGCGGCAGCCCGGACGCGTAGTCGGCGGCGCGCGTGGGGAGCAGGCCCATCGCGTTGAGGCGGGTGAGGGCGAAGAGGAGCCCCGCCGCCTGGATGAGGACGTAGAGCAGACGGGGGGTCAGCGCGTCCACGTCGGCGCCGTCGGCCGGGAAAGCTGGGAAGGAGAGGGTGGTTTAGGGTGGTTTGAGGGTGGTCGGCGGTGCGGCGGCGGCTGGACCCCCACCCCGTCTTTCCCACCTTCGCCCGATTTCAGGATGGCCATCAACGGGGTGTAGATGCCGGAAGCGGTCGTCATGATGGAGAACAGGTGGATCTGGGGGGAGAGGGAGGGGCGGCGGGGTCGCGGGGGGTCGAGCGCCGCGCGCAGCGCGCCGGCCCCAGGCCCCCCTCTCTCCCCACCACCACCGCCCCCTCCCCCCTCTCTCCCATACCTGCGCGCCCGACATCCACATCATGAAGCAGAGGAAGCCCGCGCCCTTGGCCGCGCCCGTCGCGCGCGCCATGAGCGCGGCCGACTTGTCCGCCGGCGTCGGGCCGGTTGGCTTGCGGGCTGGGGAGGAGGTGGAGGAGGAGGCAGCGGCTGACGCGGCCTGGTGGGTGGAGGAGGGAGGAGGGGCGTCGGCCCCCAATCCCAGGCCTTTCTCCCCCGCCGCCACCCCTCTACCCTCTCTGCCTCTCACCGCCTCTTTCGCCGCGGCCGGCACAAAGCCGGGCGGGTCGGGGACGCGCTCCCCGGCGGGCGCCACCGCGTCGGGCGCGGGCCAGTCGGCGCGCAGGGGGCGCGCTGGAGAGGCCATGGAGAGATGCGGGAGGTGGGCGGGCGCGATGCGCGGGCGCAGGGAGTGTGCAGCGAGGTCGGCGACGCCCGCGCCTTCAGCCCCACAGTCGGCCGCGCGCCGCCCGAGCCCCGCGTGGTCGTGCGTCGCCCGTGTGCCTCGTGGCCCGATGGAGGGCCACCGCGACCCCCCCGACCCCGCCGCGCGCGCCGCGCGCGCCGCCCCCCCCCCTCCCCGCGCCGTCCTGGCCCCCCTCCCCCCGTCGGCCTGCACCCCGCTCGTCTCTCTGTCCGGCGTCAAGGCGACGCCCGCCCGCGCGGCCGCCACGCCGCGCCGGGCGGGCATCGGCGCTGGGACGCCCGCCGGGGCGGGGCAGGTGAGGAGAGGTTGTGGGCGGTCGATGCGGCGGGCGCGAGTCGGTCAGAGCAGGACTCTGAAGCGAGCGGCGCCGCCCTTTCCGAGGCTGCGCGCGGGGCGCACGGGCCACGCGCGCGCGGCGCGCGGCATGCGACCTCCCTCCCTCCTCCCCTCCAGACCCCTGCCTCGGCCCGCTACGCCAAAGCGACGACGTCCGCGGCCGCCGGCTGGCCGGACGACCTGGAGGCGTTGCTGGCAGCGCCCGGGCGCGGCGCGGCGGCGGCGACGCGCGCGGCGGCGCTCGCGGCCGCGCTGCGCGCCAGCCCGACGTCGGCGGACGCCTGGTGGGCGTTCCTGGCGCACGAGGAGAAGGTGGCGCTGGACGCCGCCCCCCACCCCCCCTCCGCCCCCCCCCCCCCCCCCCCCGGCGGCCGCCCCGCCGAGGCTTCCCTGCTCCGCCTCTACGAGGCCGCCACCCGGGCCGTCCCCCGGGGCGCGGGCGGCCCCGCATACGTGCGGCTGTGGCTGGGGCTGGCCCGGCGGGCGTGGGCGAGGCGGGGCGCGGACGACGGGCGCGACGTCTTCAAAGCGCTGCGCTCCCAGGCCCGGGCGGGGGCCTGCGCCTATGTGGCGGCTGAATGGGCGGCCCTGGAGGCTTCCGCGGGGGGCGGGGCCAAGGCGCGGGGCGTGCTGGCGAAAGCGCGCGAGGCGGGCGCGCGGCCGGTCGCTGTTCTCGACGCCGTCTCTGCCGCCCTGGACGGCGCCCCCATCCCCAACGGCGTCCTGCCCTGGCACCTGGCCCCGCTTGAAGTGGCGGCGCCGCCTCCGCCGCGGCCTCCGCCGCGCGCGGCGGCGCCTGGTCCTCCCGCCCCCACGCCCACCGCCGACGCCCCCACCACCACCACGACCCTGCACGGCGGCTCCTGCTTCAAGGAGCCGCGCCGCATCGGGCTGGGCGCGACGCCCGGCGCCGGCCCGCGGCCGACGCCGCGGCCGCGGCCGACGCCGGCGGCGGCAGACGACACGGCGCGCACGCCCGCGACGCTGGCGGCGGGCCCGCCCAAGAGAAAGGCGTCGCCAGCCGCGGTCGTCGACGGCAAGCGGCGGTCGCCCGCCGACGCCGACGCGGCTGCCACCGCGCTCGCGGCGACGACGCTCGGGTCCGCCCCGCGCGGCCGCCCGTTGGCCGCGCCCACCGTCATGCGCGGCGGGGCTACGGCAAGGGCGGTGATGGGTGCGGCGGAAGACGCGACGACGAGGCCGCTAGGAGGGGGCGCGCGTGCGCCGCCGCCGCCGCAGGCCGCGCCGCCCGCCGCCCCCGCTCCACCCCCACCTCCCACCCGCCCGCGCGAGGATGACGCGTCCGTCCTGGTGCGCGGCACCCGCTACGCCAAGCTCGAGTGCGTCGGCCGGGGCGGGTCCTCCAAGGTCTTCAAAGTGATGGCCCCCTCGCGCAAAATCTACGCCCTGAAACGCATTCGCCTCTCCGGCCGGGACGCGGAGGCTGCCCAGGGGTTTGTGGACGAGATCGGGCTGCTCACGCGGCTGCGCGGCGAGCCGGGCATCGTGCGCCTGGTCGACGCGGAAGTGGTGCCCTCGGCCAAGCTCATCTTTGTCGTGCTGGAATATGGCGACATCGACCTGGCGAGGCTGCTGGCCAAGCAGCAAAAAGCGGCGGCGGCGGCGAACCAGGCCAGCGGGCGCCCCGCCGCCCCCGACGGAGTCTTCATCCGCCTCTACTGGCGCCAGATGCTCGACGCCGTCGCCACCATTCACGCGGCGCGCATTGTGCACTCGGACCTCAAGCCCGCCAATTTTCTCGTGGTCGAGGGCGCTTTGAAACTGATCGACTTTGGGATCGCCAAGGCGATCGGCGCCGACACGACGTCCATCGCGCGCGAGTCGCAGGTGGGCACGCTCAACTACATGAGCCCGGAGGCGGTGCTGGGGGGCGGGCCGGGGCCGGCGGGGGCCGACGGCAGCGTCGCCGCGCCGGCGCGCGTCGGCCGCGCGTCGGACGTCTGGTCGTTGGGGTGCATCCTGTACCAGATGGCGTACGGCGCGACCCCGTTTGCGCACCTCCCGTTCGTGGCCAAGCTGCACGCCGTGACGGATCCGAGCCATGAAATCAGTTACCCACCGCTGGCCGACGCGGCGCTCGCTGACTGCATCCGCCGCTGCCTCGTGCGTGACGCGTCCCGGCGAGCCACGCTGGAGGAGCTGCTGGCGCACCCGTTTCTGCAGCCAGGGGGTGGGGGCGGCGGCGGCGGCGGCGCCGCCCAGCCCCCGCCCGCCGGCGACGCCGTCGCGCTCACGCGCGACCAGCTGGCCGCCCTCCTCGCCCAGGCCGCCGCCGCGGGCGCGGCGGGCGCGGATGTGCGCGCGTCGGCGGACGACGTGTTTCGCCAGCTGAGGGGAGGGGGCGGTGGTGAGGGCGGCGGGGGTGGCGCAAACCGCGCGCCACCGCCGCCGCCGCCTCCCGCGCCGCCCCCCTCCTCCCTGGACGCCGACCTGGCCGCCATGCGGTTCGACGGCGGCGCGTCGTCGGCGGCCGCGTCGAGTGCGGCGGCGTCGTCCGTCGCCACCTCGGACGACGAGTGAAGAGCGAGGCGCGCGCCCGGCCCGGTGTCCGTTTCTCCCGCCCCGCCCCGCACGCTGCAACCCGCGCCACATTGGGGACACACGGGGAGGCCACCCTCGCCCCCCTCTCTCGTCTCTCCTCCCCTCCTCTCGTCAGCAATCCCACACGCTTGACATCGAGGGCGGCGTCCCGTCCTGGATGGCCGCGATGCAGCGGTCGTAGTACGCGCCCGCCCGGTCCAGGTCGCCCAGGTCGGCGTACGCGTCGGCGATGGCGCCCATGAGGTCGGCGTCGCCGGCGGCTTCGCCGAGCGCGGACGAAATGTCGGCCGCCCTCAACAACTCGCGCAGCGCGCCCCGCGGGTCGCCCGCGGCCTTCAGGGCGCGGGCGGACAGCCTGACCATGGCGCGCTCGGCTCTCGGGTCGCCCAGGGTGCGGGCGAGCGCGAGGCCGTCGCCCGCGGCGGCGAGCGCGTCGCCGACGCACCCGGCTTTGAGCGCCTGGCGGCCCTCGCCCAGCGCGCGCGACACGCGGCGCTTGGTGGTGGCGAGCGCGATGTCGGCCTCGCCGACGGCGTCGACGGGGTGGGTGGCCGAGGGCGCCTCCAGAGACTGAAAGAAGGAGAGAGGGCGTCGGGGTCGGCGCGCACGCCTTGCCGCCCTCCACCGCTCCTCCCTCCACCCCCTCCCCCGACCTGCTCGAGCCCCATGCGGTAGGCGCGCATGGACTCCCCCTCCTCGTCCGCCTGGCACCCGCCCGGCTCCGCCGCGTCGGCCGCGCGCTCGCGCAGCTCCCCGTTGATCGCGCGCAGCTTGGCCGCCACCGCCTCCACCTCCAGGCGCCGCTTGCGGGCCAGGGTGCCGGTGACGACGGCGCCAAGGAGCGCGATTGACTAGGGAGGAGGAGAGGGTGTGAAGGGTCGGCGGCGCTGCGGGCGAACGGCGCGCCTCCCACCCCCATCCTGCCCCATCCTCCTCGCTCACTTGCGCCACCACCACCACCAGCGCCTGGTTGGGCGTCAGCTGCAGCGGGTGCGCCGGCGGGTGCGCGGGCGGCGGCACCGCGCGGCCGACCCGGAACGCGGCGGCCGCGGCCGCGGGGCGGGTGCGGCTGGTGGTGGGCGGGTGTCGGTGTGGAAGGGAGGCTGGAATGCGGGGCGAGCGTGCGCGGCGCGCGCGGTCGCGGCCCCGCCCAATCGCGCCGCGCACCTGGCCCTCGACGAGGGGACGCGGGCGCCGACCGCCCGGCGCGGCTGCAGGGCCGGCATGGAGGGCGGCGGCGGCGCGGGGGGGGAGAGAGAGAGTGCGGCGGGCGCGCGGCCGACGCCGGCCGCGACTCACCCTCTGCGCCTCACTTCACACTACTCGTCCACGCCCTCCCCCCCCACGTACTGCGCCACGTCGTCCAGGGCCACGCGCACAACCGCGAGGTCGCCCGCGAGCTGGACGGCGGCCGCGCGCGCGGTGGTCGACGCTCTCAGAAGGGTTCCCCTCCTTCCTGCGGCCTCCCCCGCCAACACCATGACCGACCCCCCCTCGCCCTTGGGCAGCGCGGTCTCCAACGCGGACTGGGGCACGTCGGCCAGGGTGCGGGCCCGGCCCGCGGCGTCGACCGCGGAGAGCGTCGCGACGCCGGGCGACGGCACGTCGGCGACCGTCGCCCGGCGCAGGTACAGAGACCCGCCGGCCAGGCGCTTGTCTATGACGCGCACGACGATGCCGGGGCGGAGCCAGGGGCGGGGAGGGGGTGGTGGGGTGCGGCGCGAGCGCTTGCGGTCGCGGTCGCGGTCGCGCGACCGGGAGCGGCGCCCGCGGTCGCGGGACCGGGAGCGGCGATCGCGGCGGTCGCGCGAGCGCGACCGCGAGCGGCGCCGGCGGTCGGCGCCGTCGCGCGCTCGTCCCTCGCCCCTCCCCTCCCCCCCCCACGCCAGGTCGCCCTCGTCCACCACGGCTTCCGCCTCCGACGGCAGCAGCCGCAACCGCACCCGGCGCGGGCCGCCGGGCGCGGCGGGAAGCGCGGCGACCACCTCGCACGCCAACCCTTTGTGCCGCCCGCGCGCGACCCGCCCGCGCGCCCCCGGCGTCAGCCGGTCGGCGGGCGTCGGCGCGGGCGCGCCCACGACGCGCACGCCCGCTTCAGCCGGCGCGGCCGCGGCCGCGGCGCGCGCGGCGGCCTCGCCGGGCTTGAGCCGCCGCGTCGGCGCCGCAGACGGCCCCGTCGCCGCCCCCAGCCCCAGCAGCGCGGGCCGCGGCGCGTACGCCGTGATCGCCGCGCCCTCGCCCCCGTCCCAGCCCATGCCGCGGAGGAGGGCCTCCCCGAATTCAGAGACGGGCGTCGCCTCGTACGCGTCCGCCGACGCGGCGTCCGGCAACCCCGCCACCTCGTCCCTGTACTTGCGCGTGTCGGCGTCCCGGGACGGGAGGGCGGTGGGCGGCGGCCGGCGCGTCGCGTCGCGCGCCGGCGCGCGGCCCGCGCCGGCGCGCTCGTTCAGGCCGAAGCGCACCCCGGTCTGCGCCTCTTCCGGGCCCGCGCTTTCAAAGCGGTCGGCGGCGTCGGCGGGGGTCGCGGTGGCGGCCTCGGGAATGTACCTGCGTGGGCCGGGAGGGAGGGAGCGTCGTGAGAGAAGGGCCGCTCCCGCCCTCCCTCCCTCTCCTCCATCCCGCCAGCAGCCCGGCGCTCACCGGTCCGGGTTGAACCGCCGGTCGCCCTCGCCCCCGCGTCCCACCCCGTCGGCGCGGAACGTGTTGGCCTGCGCCGGGATGGCGCGGCCGCGCCCCGCGCCGGGCGCGGCCGCGGGGCCCGGGTCGGTGGGCGCGAGCTTGCCGTCTGGGGGAGCGAGGAGGAGGAGGATGGGTCGGCGCGTCGCCGCCGGCGCATTGCCGGCCCGCGTCCCCCCATTCCTCTCACCCTGCAAGCCCGTGATCATTTCGCGCGCCGGCTTATTGTCCTCGTCCTCGGTGAGCGCGACCCGGGGGCGGGGGCGCGCCGCGAGCGAGAGCGACACGCCGGCGCCTGCGCCGGGGGGGCGCGGGGCGGGGCCGGCGCCCGCCATGGAGGGATGAGGGTGTGTGTGCGAGCGCCGCGGGGCGGGCGGGCGGGCGGGGCCCGCGCCCGGGAGTGTGTGTAGGGGTGGCCGCCTCCTTCACACTCTCCTCTCGCCTCCCGCCGCGCGCACGTCCGCCGCCAGCCGGGCAAACAAGTCTTCAACCCTGTCGGCGCCGCCGGGGGTGCCGCACAGGCCGCCAGGGGACTCGTCGGTACCAACTGCGATAAGAAAGGCCAGGAAGCGCGCGACCTTGCGCGCGGCCGGCACGCCGAGCGCTCCCACGCCGCGCGCGACCGCCAACAGCGCGCGTGCCACGGGGACGGGCAGCGTGCGGCGCGCGACGCGCACGCCGAGCGCCGCGCCCGCCGCGTCGGCGAGTTCCCCAAAAGTGAGCCGCGCCGGCCCGCCCACCGTCAGCCGCCCCGCGGGGGGCACCGGGTCGACCAAGGCGTCGACGAGGCGGGCCGCCAGGTCGCGGCCGGACACGGGGCTGCACGCGACAGACCACGCGCGCGCGCCGACGAGGGTGAGGCTGCTGGCGCCGCCTTCGGCCGATGTGGAGATCATGGCGAAGATGGTCTCTGCGTCCTTGAAGAAGACCGACGGGTCGACGGCGATCAGGGCGGGCGACGGCGACTCTCCGCTCCCCGCGGCGGCTTCTCCACGCGCCAGCGCCAGACCCTCCTCGCGGTACTGATTGTGCTCCATGGCCGTGTTGGGAGCGCCCGCGGACGTGCGGTGGATGCCGCCGGCGACGACGAGGACGCGCCGGGCGCGCGCGGCGGTGGCCGCGCGGAACAGGTTCAGCGTCCCGTCCCTCAACAGCGCCCGCATGGCGGCCGGCGGCGCGCCGGCGTCGCGCAGGCCGACACACGAGATGAGGGCCGAGACGCCGGGCTCGAGCGCGGCCTCGAGCGCCGCGGGGTCGAGCGCGTCGGCGCGGCGCACGGTCACGCCGGGAGTGGACGCCAGCTCGGGCGCTTCCCCGCGGCACAGGGCGACGACAGCGTAGCCACGGGCCACCAGCTCCGCCACCACCGCGCGGCCGAGCCAGCCGGTCGCGCCCGCGACCGCGACGGGGGCTGGGGGGGGGGCGGACGCCATCGGGCGCGCTCGCCGTCAGAAGGATTTGTGTCGGCGCGCCACGGCGCGGGCGGGCGGGCCCGGCCGAGAGCGACAGTGGCGCCTGCGCCGCCGCATCTCGCCCCACTCTCGGCCGCGGCGCGGCCGCGCGCCGCGCGATGCCGGCCGTCCCCGGCTACACCCACCTCTCCCGCGTCGGCGAAGGCACGTACGGCGTCGTGTACAGCGCGCGCGACGAGAGAACGGGGGCCGTCGTCGCGCTCAAGCGCCTGCGCTCGCCCGAGGCGGCCGACGGCCTGACGCAGGCCGCGGCGCGCGAGATGCGAGCGCTGCAACGGTTGCGGGGGGCGACTGGAGTGGTGAGGCTGCTGCGCGTGGTGGCGGGCGAAAGGGAGCGCGACGGCTCTGCCTCCCTGTTCCTCGCCCTGGAATGGGCGCCCTTTGACCTGGGCCGCGTCCTGGACGCCGCGCCGCGCCCCTTTGACGTGGCGGCCGCCAAACGGGTGGCCCAGGGCGTGCTGGCCGCGGTCGACGCGTGCCACGCCGCGTGGACGCTTCACCGGGACGTCAAGGCGTCCAACGTGCTCCTCACCGAGGCGGGGGGCGTGCGCTTGTGCGATTTTGGGTTGGCCCGCACCTTTGGCGCGGGGGGCGGCGACGCCGGCGACGGCCCCGCCGCCGCCGCGGACGACGGCCCGCTCGCCGACCCGCCGCGCACGCCGAGAGTCGTCACCCTCTGGTACCGCGCCCCCGAACTGTTGTTCGGTGGCGACGAGTACGGGGAAGGCGTCGACGCGTGGGCGGCGGGGTGCGTGGTCGGCGAGCTGTTGCGGGGGGAGCCGCTCTTCCCCGCGGCGAGCGAGGCCGCGCTCGCGGCCGCGCACGCGGCCCTCCTCGGCGCGCCCTCGCCCCGCATCTGGCCCGGCCTGCCCCGGACGCCACTCGGCGCGGCGCTCGCGAGCGCCCCGCCGGGCCAACCCTTCAACCGGGTCGCGGCCTCTTTCCCTGGCCTGTCGCCCGCGGGCGCCGCCCTCCTCAACGGCCTCCTCACCTACGACCCGTCCCGTCGCCTCCCCCTCCGCCACGCCCTGAGGTCGCCCTGGTTCAGGGAGCACCCGCTACCCGCTTCAGACGCCGCCGTAGCCGCCGCGGCCGCCTCTGCGGTGCGCCTCGGCGGCGACGCGGGCGCGCGCGCCGCGCTGCGCGCGGCGGCCGACGCCGCCGCGCGCCCGCCGGCCGACCGGCGGCTGGCGGCGCGGGTGGGGGCCGCGTTCGGGAGCGCGAGAAGGCGGGTGGTGGGGCTGTAGAGACGAGAGGGAGAGAGGAACGAGGAAGTGGTTGGGCGCCGGCGAGCTTCTCTCGCAGTCCGATCGCCGACCATGCGGCCGCCCGCGCCCCGCCCCGGCCTCACCGCCGCGGCGCGCCCGCTAATGGCGCCCCGCGCCCTGCCCCCCAACCCCGCCACCACCGCCCCGCCCGCCGCGCCGCCCGCGCGCGCGCCCCCGCCCTCCCTCCCCCCCGCCGACGCCGCCACGCTGCGCGCCGGCATCGCCCAATTCTACGATGAATCCACGGGCCTGTGGGAGGCGATGTGGGGGGACCAGCTGCACCACGGGCTGTACCGCGCGGACGACCCGCCCCACAAAACGAATTACGACGCCCAGGTCGACATGATTGACGCCCTCCTGTCCTGGGCCGGGGTGTCGAACGTCACGCGCATGGCCGACGTGGGGTGCGGCGTGTGCGGGAGCGCGCGGCACGTGGCCACCGCGTTTCCGGGCGCGAGCGCCGTCGGCGTCACGCTCTCTCCGCACCAGGCGTCCCGCGCCAACGCGCTGTCGGCCGCGGCCGGCCTGAGCGACCGCGTGAAAGCCGTCGTGGGCGACGCCGTCGACCCGGAGGCGGCTGGAGGGGCGCTGCAGGAGGGCGCGTTCGACCTCGTCTGGTCGCTCGAGTCGGGGGAGCACATGCCCGACAAGCGCGCCTTTGTCCGCCGCCTGGCCGCGCTGGCGGCGCCGGGGGGGCGCGTCATCGTGGCCACGTGGGTGCACCGCGATTTGGGGGTGGGGGAGGAAGGCCTCGCGCCGCGCGAAGAGAAACTGCTTGCGCGCATCAACCGCGCGTACTTCCTCCCGCCCTGGTGCTCCGGCGCCGACTACATCGCCGAATTCGAGGGCGCCGGGCTGGTGGACGTCCGCTCCGAGGACTGGTCGGCGCTCGTGGCCCCGTTCTGGGGCCGCGTCATCCGCAGCGCGCTCACGCTGCGCGGCGTCGTCGGCCTGCTGCGCGCGGGGCGCAAGACGATCAAGGGCGCGCTGGCGATGCCGCTGATGGCGCGCGGGTTCAAGCGGGGGACGATCAAGTTTGTGGTGCTGACGGCGAAAAGGGCCGAGGCGTGAAAGACGGGGGACGGGCGACACAACGACGCGACACGCCCCGCGCAGCGCACGCTCTCGTGCTCTCCCCTCACGGACCGCCGCCCTTCTCCGCCTCCTTGCCTTGGCCCGCGGCCTGCTCCTCCCCACCACCCCGCTCCCCCTCTTCCCCCTTCTGGTCCTGGCCCGCCACCGCGGCCGTGAGCCAGTGCGCCGGGTGCCCCAGTATGTTGAACGCGTCCAGGATGTCGGCCGCCGCGCCGCGCGGCAGGCGGCCGGCGGCGAGGCGGGCTGCGGCTTCCGCTTCGACCGCGTCGCACGCCGCTGGCGCAGGCGCGCCAACGTCGGCGTACGCGCGCGCGACGCGGGCCAGGCCGGTGTTGGACATGTGCGGGGCGAGAGTCGTGGCCGCGGCGGCGGCGGCGTCGAGCATGGGGGCGTCGGCGAAGCCGGCGCGCACGAGCGCGCGCAGCGCGCGGGGCAGCCCGACCGGCCCGAACGACGCCGCGTCCGCCGTCACCCGGTCGGCCACCGCGGCCATCACCGGCGAGTCGGCGGCGGCGCGGGCGGCCGCGAGGGCGGAGGCGAGGTGGGCGAGGTCTTCGGCGGACGCGCGCGCGGCGAGCGACGGCACTGCCGCCGTGATCGCCGCCGTCAGTTCTTGAGAGAAAGCGCCTAGGTGCGTGGCGGCTTGCGCGATGTCGGCGACGTCGGCGGCGTCGAAATCGGAAGGGTCGGAAGAAAGCCGTTTGACTGCGACACCGACCACGCCATCGTCCCAGGCCGCGAGAGCCGAAAACGCGCGCAGGGCGCGGGCAATGTTGTGACCGTTGACGTTGGGGCCGCCGGCGCGCAGCGCGGCCGACAGGGCACTTTTGAGCTCGGGGCTGAAGAGGCCGACCGATGCAAACGCTTGCGTCGCCGACACGAGCGCCCCGACGTCGTCCGCCATCCGGCGCGCCAGCGCGGAGCCGATGGCGTCGACTGCCGCGCGCGGCACCCGGCGCGGCGCGGTGGCGACAGCGTGCGCGGCGGCGACGAGCGCGCGCGGCGCGGCAACCGCCATCAGGGCTTTCAGCTCGCCCAGGCCTTCTTCCGAGGTCGCCGACCAGTGCACCGCGGCCGTGGCGGCCTCGGGGCAGAGCGGGTCGGGCGCGGGTTTGGGCGCGGCCGTCGGTTTCACCGCGAAGCGAGCGGCGGGGTCGGGGGGGGGGGGGTACGCCGACAGGGGGCGCGGCTCGGGAATGGGATGCTTGGGGCGACGGTCCGAGCCCGGCGCGGGCGGCTGGGAGGCGGCTGTGCGCGCCCCATCGAATGAGCGGCCGTGCGCGCCGCGCGCGGCGTTGAGAGCCAGCGCGGCCGCCCGGCGCATGGGGGCGGCGATGTAGCAGTTGCTGCCGACGAGGGAACCGCGGGTGTCGGCGGGTCGGGGGCGGTGGAGCTGGAGTGCGCATCCGACGAGGAGCGCGGCGCTTGCCAGCGCCATTCCCTCGCCCGCAAACCGGAACAGGGATGCGCTTGCTCCAATCCTTGCGCGCCACCCTGACCCGCGCCCGCAGCCGGCCAGCGATGGCGTCGGCAGCGTCGGCGAGGGACGAGGCTGCGACGCCGCCCAACAAAAAAGTGAGGTTTTGTACCGCGCTGGCGCCCGCGGCGGCCCTCGCCGCGCCCGCTGCACTCACACTCACGACCCTCGACAGCTCAAAATCGCGCTCTGCCAAACCGTGCCGACCGCGGACAAGGCGACCAACATCCGCGCCGCCACCGCCGCCATCGCCGCCGCCGCCGCGCGCGGCGCCGACGTCGTCGTCCTACCCGAAATGTGGCACTGCCCGTACGGCGCGGCGTCGTTC
>Ga0315284_10011423_pt1 | contig 12664 bp, 9 predicted proteins | sample YL17G09_16_MG_FD_203696 | JGI IMG/M metagenome (GOLD analysis project Ga0315284, IMG submission 203696) | Sediment microbial communities from Yellowstone Lake, YNP, Wyoming, USA - YL17G09_16 | ecosystem: Environmental > Aquatic > Freshwater > Lake > Sediment | place: USA: Wyoming | collected... | reverse complement strand
ATCAAGTATGCTTTTTCTGGTTTTGATGAAGATTCTTGGGGACTTATAGCATATCCAGCAAATAATAATATGGGTGGTTATAATAAAGAGGATAAAGATAAAACTGCAGAGTATCAAGCAAGTATTCATGTTCCTTTGAAAAATTCTTGGATATGGGTGTGGTTTGAGGGTGGTGATCCTGCTAGACCATTTTATGGTAATGCTTTTATGTATAGAGAGTCAAAGGTTCCACCCGAGAATAGAGGTGTATCTAAACCACACCAAGTATACACTCTTTGTAAAACACATTCTGGCAGATCTATTGTAGTATGTGATTCTCCTGATCAAGAGAGAATTGAAATAATGGGAAAGAAAAGAATAATTACGGGTGGGCCAGAAGGAGATAGCTTTTCTGCTTATGGTGTTGATCTACCCGGGAATGCTACAACTATATTATTAGATGAACGTGCTGGTTCTGAGAAGCTGTTAATTAAGACGGTCAAGGGGGATTATATACATATAGATATTGATGAAAGAAAACTTCAAGCCTATTTCAAAAGTGATATTGTTCTAGAAACTGACGGAAATATTTCATTGGCAGTTAAAGGTAATATAACACTCAAATGTGATGGAAATGTTACTACAGAATTGGGGGGAAATGGTACAACAAAAATAGGCGGGGATAGTATTTTACAGACTGGAGGAATAATATCTTCTAAGAGTGGGGGAGATACTTCTATAGACGCTGACGGGGGAACTGTTGTTGTACAACTTCCATCAGCAAAAGATGCTCCTACAGCAGTTCCAATACCACCAATGGGGTTTCGCTCAACATGATACCTTTTAAGAACGCAGATCTAAAACTTTCTGGTCATAAACCAAGGCATATAGTCATACATCACACGTCGGAGCTTGTTGAATCTGTTCCTGTAGATGGAGATGGATTAGATGTTGGAAAAGTTCGGAATCTGATATATTCACTACAGAGAGAGAATAAATTAGGATATCACGTTATAATAGAGAGAGTCAAGGCAGATTACTATCCAATAGTGTGTCAACCATGGTTTACAGATTGTGTTTGGTCAGATATAGATCCAATGTATTATAGTGATATACATGTTGCCTTTATTGGTAATTATGATATGGATATGTTAATGGATCGAGCTTATAAAGTATTGGCTTTTCAAATACTTGTGCCTCTATCCCGATATTTTAGATTGGATTGGGAAGACATCGTTTTACATAAAGAGATTTCTTCCAACAAAGAATTGACGTGTCCAGGTGAATTTTTTGATCGTGTAAGATTGTTGGAATACTTTAGAACCTACTATAAACGTGGACCATCTATTACAAAAATCTGATCTATATATATTAAATCTTAGAAGAATAATCTTATTAGGTTAATATATCCTAAGAAGATATTATACTTTTTTCTTCGGAAAATAATATGCTGACAACAGAACAAGAAGATTACTTATTATCAATTTTTCCAAAACTAAACAGAATCCGCTATTGGGCAGATTGCTGTAGTAAAAAAAGAAAGATCATCTATAAAAAGATCTTAATAGAAATTTTTGCTAAATTAAATATTTCAGAAAGAATAAAAGATGATCCTGACGAATCAATCCTTGTCTTGGATAAATGTTTGTTCGAAGAATGTACATCTTCTATTGAAAAACGAAAAAAAGTTCTCGGAGCACTAAAAAACACCAACAGGAGGAAATGTTAATGTACGCATTAAAATTATCACCAACAGAAGAAGGAGCAAAAAAACAAAACTGGACATTATCTGTTTCTGATGATGTACAGAACAAAGTAGTCAAATTATGTGATTTGAATTTAATTCCATCATCCTTAACAAACAAGTTTGAAACCGTAGCTGTGTTGTTTGATGATATGAGTAATCTCATACCAGAAATTTTTGTGCCTTGGTACACAAACATGATTAAGGAATATATCAAATCTAATTACAATTCAGAATTGATATTACAAGAAGTACCGAACTTTTTGAATGTTGCCTACAAGTATATTGAAGCCAAGAACATCAACTTTAATTCTTTTGTTAATAAAGACAAAGCTAGTAAAACAAGTATTGTTTTCCTTGTTGATGATATTAAAGCACTTGCAGCAGCTTCTGTTTGTTTGAAGCTTTATTCTGCAATTTGTTATGATGAAAAAATGAAACTGACGGATAATATACATAAGTTGGTTTATGCTGGATTTATTAAACCATGCTATGAATTGGGTACAACCACAAAAATATATCAGACAATGAGATCCAGAACATATCGCAGTTCTATTACTGATAGATATATGTGGGAACTGATCAAGATGATGATTGTAGAGACTCCCGAGAGTTATACCCTTTTGATGTTCAATTTCCTGTTGACTAATCTTTTGGCAACATTGGATATTACAACAAATCCAATTCCTTTCTTTGTAAGTGTTATTGATGATTCCATTAGATGGATGATGTGTTCGATTTATAAAGATAAGGTTCTTTACGGAGAAGTGTTTGGTGGTTCTGGTGATGTTTATGGATCTAGTTTTTCTAAAGAATCCTTACACATACTTTGTTGTAATGATGTGATTGGAAAAGCTGCAAAAGCAGGTATGACCATTCTTGAAAATGAGTATGGGGTAACGATTGAAAACTTTGAGGAAGTTCGAGACCGTCTTGATAAAATCAATTGTTTGTCTCCGTCAATGAAATCTGTTATACTACCAATAGCTTCTAGAGTTTTGGAAATTCCATATAAATATCTATTGACTGCTCCACCAAAACATGTTATGCTTTTAGGGGTTTTGATTTATCATGCTTCTAAAGGAATTTTAGATGAAAGATTTCCGATATTACATGAGTTCTTAATCGGTTGTCCTAACAATCCGGATTCTACAGTATCCAGAAGTTCATATAAGATTAAGAATGTCGGCTATGTCATTAATGATAAACAGAACAAAATCTTTGGACTTAGCTCTTCCACACTCAAGTTTAATATCATGTCCTGCGTTTGCGGTATCCTTTCTGTGTGTAAGAAAGATTTGGTTTCGATCCTTACGGGAAAGAAACTTCCAAAAATTAATTATTCTGATTTGGAGAATGATGTGATTTTCTTCTTTTCGGAAATGTATAGTCATAGGTTGGATAGTACGTTTTCTCGTATTCGTGAAAGAGCAGATATTTACTTCTAAAGGAGAAGTGTTATGAAAATGAAATATTTTTTGATTTTGTCTGATGTAATCCATGGAAAGATTTCAATTTCGGAACTTAAGAATATGAAGAAGACTTTGGAGACATTACAAAGTCTTACAAAACTGAAAAAGATTAAATTCAGATATTTGAAGTTGTTGAATAGAGAAAATCTTACAACGTGTTGTAACCAGTATAATAGGTACACGAATGGTAAGCAGATTCCAATAGACGTCATATATAAAGATCTTGATTGGGTTGCGGATAAAATAAAGGAACTCAACGAGAGCGGTTTTTCCTTAGCATCTATGATCACAGGATCTAATGGAAAAGATCTATCTTTGATACCTACACTTTTGAGGGGAATAAAAGGCAAATGATCAAAACAAATATTGTAAATTGTCTTCTGACCAGAAGATGTAATTTAGCATGTCCATATTGTCAAATATCAGGAAACATTAATCATCCATTAAAGCCGGTTGAATATCCTGATGAGAAATATTATTTCGAAAACGAAAAGCCAATAGAGTGGTGGATAAAAACACTTACAGGATATTGGCGCCAAAATCCAGACTGCTTTTTTATATTGTATGGGGGTGAACCATTTATTAGAGGGGATTTGTCTACTCTAGTTAAACATCTAAATGTTATGGGCGCTCATTATACAATAATTACAAATTGTACTATGAAAAAGAGAATAGAAGATCTCTTTGAAGATGTTAGTAGAGTAGATGGATTTACTGCTAGTATAGATCCTGGAGCAGAAAAAATAGTATTGACTTCTAGAGAAGATGTGGCTGATGATGAAAGATGGAAATCTGCTCTCGGATTTAGAACTTTGAAAGAATTAATGAATCAGGGTGTAATACGTGATCCTGTTGCTGAAATGACTTGTGATGCTGTAACAATATCCCATTTAGAAAATACTGTAAAGTTTTTGTCTGATGAAGGTATTGTTGCCGATATTACAATGATCGATATTACCAAGAATAATTATTATGATTTTTCTAATGTAACAAGTCCAATGGCCTTGGTAAAACCTACGCCCGAGGTTATTGCTATTTTCGAAAGACTACAAGAGTCAGATCTTTTGATACATATGAAAGATTTCTTACTACCGGGAATTCTTTCTATACTTCCAGCAAATGGTGATTGCGAATTAGAAAAAGGAATTCATAATGTTACTATTGATGCAGATGGAAACCTCAGACTTTGTTTAAGAATACGTGGAAGATTTACACCCAAGTTCTCAGCAGATGAGCTGTATGACATAAATGGTGTATCTAAAACATATTCAGATATACAACAGGCAATAGCACAAGACAAGGAATCACTTTGTAAAAAGTGTTGTTGGTCTTGCGTTCTAATGTCTAAGTCAGATGATTGTGATGGAATAATAAATCATTAAAGATCCTCCTCTCTGGGGCGGGCGTCGGTTGATATCATATAACCGACGCCCATTATTTTTTTCTTCAAATTAGGAGGACAAAATATAAACAGGAGTTTCTTTTATGATAAATGTCCTAGAAATAGATAAATTTCTTAAGACGATGAAAGCTAAGGGTCCAGTTAAGTCTTCTCAATTCTTTTTAGGAAAATCTCATAATCCACACCCAGATGGCTTATTCTCAGAGGACATTTTTGGGATAGATGGATCACCAGAATTTCGTACAAGTTTCTCTTGGATAGATCTAAAAACAAATGTCATACATCCAGTCATATATGATATTCTTTATAAGAGAATTGAAAAGAAGATTGAACCTCTGTTATCAGGTGAACGAATTTATACCTTGGATGATAATGGTTATCTTCAAGAAGATGAATCTGGTACTATAACTGGAATATCCTCATTGTTTGAAAATAGAGTCAAGTGGCGTTTTAGAAAAAATGATGATTCTGATACCGAGGGGGATAGAAACAGAATCATTGAAATGTTAGAAACCAATTTGAATAAAGATAAGTTCTTCATGAATAAGTTGTTAGTGATTCCTCCTGCGTTTAGACCTATTGCCATAATGGAGGAATCTCAAGAAATTCGCCCTGATCCTTTGAATGAATTATACCAAAGAATTCTTATATTATCAAATCAACTTAACAGTGTTTCAGGAACGTTGTTTGATATTTTATCATATAGGATGCAACATTTACTACGTGATCTGCATGACTATGCTAGAGCTAAAATAGCAAAGAAATCAGGAATGATTAGAAAACTAATGTTGGGCAAAAGAGTAGATTTTTCTGCGAGAACTGTTATTACACCAAATCCAAAAATTAACCTCGGTGAAGTAGGAATTCCTATAAGAATAGCTTGTCAAATATTTGAACCGCAATTATTATATGGGTTGGTTAATTCTAAGTATGTCTCGCAAATCCCAAAAGAGTTTCATGACGAAGTTAAGAAGTTTTTAGGTAAAGAAGTAATGTATGATACAGGCTATTAGTTTGTGAATATGGTTAAAGGACAAATTTGTGTATTGGTCTGTTTCTTTCTATAAGGATGTTATATATGAAAAGAAAATCTGTTCTTCATGAGTTCATTGATAAACTGCAAGGGGGAAATGCAGATTACGAAGAGAGAATGTCTCGATTGAAAAAAACGGCACCCAAACTTGTTGAAGATAAGGATGTTCAGGAATTCGGTCTTCCTCAGAACACTGAGACAATGCCTGTTCCTTTACGTTATAAAGAAGGTCAAAAAATTACAAGCAGATACTTGGAAAAATTCCTAACGGATTCTATGGAAACGAGAAATAAACCTGTTGTTAAGGAGGATACACGAATGAAAAAGGTAAAGAAAAGTGTACTGTCTGCTTTTCTAGAAGATCTAGAAAACGGACGTGGATTTGTAGGTCTTGGAGACGATGACGGTATCGTTGGTGCTCCGGGCTTCAAACCAGATGCAGCTATTGATGCTGGATCTGCAGATGTTGCTCAGTTTGGTGAGAAGTTGGATAAGGAAAGAGATGCCTCTAGTGCTGAGGATGAACTTTTCGGTGACGATAGACTTCCCGGAGACAAAGATAAGGTTGCTCAAGAATCTTTCCAGATTAAAAGCAAAAAGGATTATACTAAGGCGGTTAATGGCCTATTTCGTAATCTTTGTGAAATTTCTCTTTTGTCGCATCTTGCACCTACAAGATATGGAAAACAAGAGCACAAAATTGCTCTTGAGAGTTATTATAGAGCAGTTGTGAAATCCCAAAAACCTATTCTTTGGGAAACGCTTTCTCCAACATCTCAAACTGTTTTAGCAAAAAAAGTGGCTTTTTTACAAGAAGCAAGAAAGAGATTTCTTAGTAAATCAACCAAGAAAAGTGCTAAATTAATGGAGAAGTATTTAGAAGTTACTGCGAATATTCTTAAAGAAGTAGATGCTGCAATGGCATCTGGTACACTAAATTTTAATCAGGCTCCCATGGCATCAAGCTCTGGTGCAACTGGGGTTGCATCTGCATTCGGAGCAGCTATGGGAGCATTGAAGAGCAAAGTATCAACATGCAACCAAAGTCAAGATGCTGTTGCCAGAGCAAATTGTCAAATCGGCTCATATGATGAAGCACTTACAGTAGTTAAAGGTTTAATTGGTATGTGTGGAACTGATGAGTTGTGTAAAGCTAAGGTTATGAAAGCTGTTGGCCGTTTGGAAGTAATGAGAACAAATGCACAGAACGCCGCCGTTGTTCCTCCTGTTCCAGCAGCTCCTCCTATGCCTCCTGTTGGTATGCCTCCTGTTGGTATGCCTCCTGCAGGTATGCCTCCTGCTGGTCCTGCCATGGTAGTTCCTCCTGTCCCTCCTGTTCCTGGAGAAGAGGAAGAAGTACCACCACAAGTTGCTCAGGAGATGGTTGATCTTTCAAAGAGTTATGAAAGAGCAAAGAATAGAAAGTAAGTAAGATTTTCTAAGTGAATTGATCAAGAGATTATTATGAGACCAATCTTGAATCAGATCAATCATTTATTATAGGAATATTAGGCTGAAAATGAAAAAATGGAAAATCAAGCCACAATTGACGAACTTCGAAAGATTCTGTTTTATATCTCCAAGGGATATAAGCTACCAAAGATAATACACGATGTAATATTTCGTGTTGCAAAATATGAAATAGAAGAAAAGAAAAAAGTTGTTCTCATTAAAAGAGATCCTAACATACACAGTGGAAGAATACAGGCGGTTTATGTTCGAATTATAGAGGGTGAAGCAATGGATATTCATCCGGCTACTGTGGGTGGTTTTGGAGCCGATTTTGATGGGGACACAATGTCTGTGTTTGTACCTTTATCAAAAGAAGCTCAAACAGAAGCCAAAACAAAAATGGTTAGAGCCATTTCGAATTCTTCTATTAATTCCCCAAACTTTAATTTGACAAATGAAATGCTTATTGGATTATTTACGTTGACTCATGAAAATGCAAACAATCCTCCTAAGATTGTAAAATCTATGGAAGAAATAGTTGTATTACATCCAGGAATTGTTGTCACCTTTAAGTTCAAAGGAGAAAGCAGAACTACAACAGCTGGAAGATTTGTATTCAACAGTAAATTACCACCGTGGTATTCTTTTATAGATGAACCTATTAAAAAGAAGAATCTGGGTATTATGTTTACAGAAATAGTTAGTAGAAGTAAAAGCGATTATGCTGTAACCATAGATGCCGTTATGAAATTAGCATTTGAAATTGCAACCAAATATCCCAGAAGTATAAGTTTGGACATGCTTAGAATACCTCCACAATTGATGAAATTGAAGGAGAAATTAGCAAAAGAAAAAGATATGATGGTTCAACAAGAAATCATTGATGATATGACTTCTGAGATGATAAAACACCTACAAGCGCATGTACCGGAATTATATGATATTTTAGAATCAGGTGCTTCCAAGGGTTATGGGCAGTTAAGACAGTTAATGATTGCTAAAGGTCTATTCTCAGATGCAGAAGGGAATATACTTCCTGTTGTCGCAAGATCTATGAATGAGGGGTATAGACCGGGAGAATATTTCAATGCCGCAGGTGGTGCTAGAAAAGGTATTGTCAACAGAGTGCACACAACAGCACACGGTGGATATGCTTATCGTAAGATGGTTTATGTTATGGGAAATGCTCAGGCAAATCCAACCAACAAAGACTGTGAGACAAGATTAACAATGAAGATTAAATTAACACCAGATTTGTTTAGACGCATGAAAGGAAGATATGTTCAAGACACATTCGGTGGTCCATTTATACCAGTTGATAAATCAATGATTGGAAAAGTTATTAATCTCAGAAGTCCCATGTTTTGTAGATCTTTGAAGATATGTAGAACTTGTTATGGCCAATTAATAGATCAAGTTGATAGTAGAAATGTTGGTCTTATTGCAGCACAAGAATGTACTTCTCTTAGTGAAAAAATAATGAAATCTTTTCATACTGGAGGTGCTGTTGATCTAAAGAGACCAGACATAATTAAGATGCTATTGGAAAATATTAGTGATGATATGGAGTCAATAGTAAAAAAAGCATTTCAACAAGAGGATATGTCTTTAGTTTCAAATGCACCTTTTGTTGTTGTAAACATCAAGAAAAGTCTTTATGACGATGAATATAAAATCACAGAGGATGAAGAATATCTATCACTACCGATGGGATATTTTGATATTAGATATGATGATATAGTTATACCCATGACTATTGAAGAGAAAACAAGATTTTATTTGAAGAATGCACAAAGAGAAGATACAAACACCAACATTATGATGACCTTTTCGGCTGGTGAGCATATCTTCCTATTACAACCAAGTTCATTACAACCAGACGAGGTCGCTCGCCGTTTGGACAAATATGTAGGTGGAAAGTCTCCGTGGACAACACCAGAGAGCTTATATACGAAGTTTTATAAGATATTGGGTGCTATGGGTGATTGGGATTCAGTTCACCTAGAAGTAATATTATCCAATATCTTGAGATGGAAGGAAGATCCTCATTATCCTGCGAGAGTGAAATACCCATACAATCCAACAACATTCAGTATTAAATCTCTTCCTGGTGTTATGAGTTGGCCATTAGGTTTAGCATTTGAGAATTTCGGAAAAGCCATTACGTATGGAATGATATCTGAAAGAGGAACAGAGTCTCCAATTGAGAAAGTTTTCTTTGGTGAGTCTTTATTAGAAGAATAGATACAGGAGTAAATCTTATGGATAATTCTATAAAAATTTTGGAAACTATGTTTTCCGAATTAGATTTACCATCCTGGCCTTTAGGTCCTGAAGTCTCAAAGGCTTTCTCGGATTCTAAAGGTGGACTTGCTTTTGTTCGTATTATATTTGGTATAGAAGGTATGCCTGATCGAATTTTAGGATTGGGTGTGGATATCAAAGAATGTAATCTAACTAATAACAAAGATCCAGAAAGTTTATGTGTTAAGAAATTAAAAGAAAAGAGAAGTAAGATTGCTGCAGATATACATGCAAAGGGCCTCTTGTTTACGTGGGATATATTTGACAACTTTTGGGATAAATTACCGGGAGATTAATTATGCAGTTTAGAATGCTAAAACTTTATCGCCCGGTAAATGAAATCATAATTCCACAAACACCACTTAGTGGAAAAAATGTTTGTCTTGCCTTTATTGGTGAAAATGTTACATTTCGAGACACATACAGATATCTTAGGATAAAAATTTCAAGTGTTAGACATATTTTTGTTCCCAAGATTATAGGACCGGCAGGAATGTTTTTATCTACATCATATAGAAAGGTTTTGAAAAGCCACCACCTAGTTCCAGTCACAGGCCCTTTTGGAGATTATAGTGCTTTTTTAGATCACAATTTCTTTGTAGATTATGATACTGCATTCTCCAGAATACTTTTAAGATATAACTTAAAAAACTATCAAGCAGGTATGACCTTACAAAGAGTTTTACCACTCTTAAACACATTAACGGGAGTTCCTGAGGATCAATTTGAAAGAGTTTTGCTCTATGCCGTCTCCATTGATAATCAAATATCTCCTATAATAATGAAGAGAAAATTCTTTCTTATATACAAGTTATTGGTACAATGGTTCAAAGATCCAAAAAATACGAGACTTCCGTTTGATAAAGTTTTAATGTTTGTCTATGATTCAGCCTCTCCTGGAAGATATGTTTTGGTGTTTGATAAGAATGCGAAGAATAATCAATTAGGAAGATTAAAATCCATATTAACTTCTATGCGTATGGCAGAATTCGAAGACGAACAACAGATGGAGATACAAGATTCCTCTGAGGAAATAGCCAATAATTCCGAGATAATGCAAGATCTTTCCGTGGAAGATAAGATCCTTGCAAAGAATGTTGTTAAAAATTTTATTACCTCTGATCCCAATTTGACTGGTTTTTCTAATGGCGTTTCTCCAAAACAATTAAGTCCGGGATTAGATTCCTCGAAGACGCCAGAAGCTCAAAAAGAAAAAAACAAGATTTTGACTGCAGCCTTTTTGGGTCATACTATTGGTGACCCACATAAAGCTATGGCTATTGCTGAAAAATTAAAAGATGCATCCCCGGAAAAACAGAAGAGAGTAATTGATAAAGCAAAGGTTTATGTTCTTCCAAAGCAAGAATCACATTCAGCTTCAAGAGATCCAATTGTGACCATGTCTGGTACGGAAAAAATTACAGATAATATTAATCCTTCCCATTTATTAGAGAAAAGAAAGAGGGATTTTAATGAAACATTGTTAGAAGATTTATCTGACGCCTTTAAGGTTTTGAAAAATAAACCATTACCATTGACTCTAGATTCAATAAAGATTAAAACAATCACATCATCCCCAAGTGAATTAAAAACTACAATCAAAGACAGATATTCTGTATCGATGACAGATTATGAAGGAAACAAACATGATATCTCTGTTGAACTTCCTCATTTAACAGAGAATGGGGCATTTTTAGTTAATGGACAAAAGAAGATTATATTTAATCAACTGGTGGTGTACCCCATTTTTTTCTTCAAGCCATATTCGGGTAAATTTAGTTCTTCATATTCAACAGTAACCGTTTATAGTAAAATACTTCGTAAGGGTTCTTATCTAAATCTTTACATGTGTGGATGTAAAGTTCCTTTAGTAATGTATATGTCTTATCGTTTAGGTTTTGCTGAAGCTATGAAGAAGTATGGTGTTGAATATCAAGTCACAACAGAAAAAGTTGAAAACTCTATTCCTATACCAGGAAAAAAATTCATTACATTCAAATATAAAGATACTGTCGGAGAACAATACGTTGCTTCTTTCTTATATTCAATGTCATCTTTTCCACAAGAAAAATTTGATATAGAAGATCAAAAAACTTGGAAGACTGTCTTGGAGACCCATGTTGGAAATAGAAACTGTACTTATCTTATGAATCAGGTGTGGCAAAATGTTGTTACACCGATTGAAATTAGACTTTTGGATTCTAGAGGAGATCCAACAAATATCTCAGACATTGTTCGCTATATTGCAGGAGAAGTAGTTCAAGGAAGAGTAGATGATAGAAACGGATTAGATAAACAAAGAGTCAGAACGTCCGAAATATTTATTTCTCTTTTACAAAAACAGATTCTGGCTGCTTATAATGAATATGAATCAAAAAGAGAAGCTGGTGATACAAGTGCTAGATTGTATATCAATTCAACTAAAGTATTCTCCGAGGTTATTAATTCTCAAAATGTTCAATCTTTGGAGAATGTGAATCCTTTGGAAGAGTTGGCTATGATGACCCGAGTTAGTCCTATTGGTGTAGGTGGTATCCCAGATGTCGAGGCATACCCGACTAGGGCGCTTAACATACATGATACTTACTATGGGAACATCGACCCCCTAGAGACGCCGGATGGCGGCGGAGTGGGTGTACAACAGCAACTAGCGATGGGTGCCAACATAACAAACGTTCGTGGAACGTTTATGATGAAACCCCGAGATCAAGTTAATCCAACAGAGATTCTAAGCACCACACCAGCAATGATCCCGTTTGTCGAATCTAATGAAGGTACCCGTGTTACAATGGCAAGTGGTCAAGCCAAACAAGCAGTATCCCTCCAGAATCCGCAAATACCATGTATTCAATCAGGATACGAATCCATTTTAGTTCCTTTCCTTTCAGATAACTTTATAAAGAAATCTCCTGTTGATGGTGTTATTAAAGAAATTACAGATCTGGTTATTATTATACAAGATTCTGCAACAGGAAAAGATATTGCTGTCGATGTTTCTCCTATTACCTTGAAGAGTGGTCAAGGTAAAAATGGTTTGGGTTTATTTAATACAGTTGTTAAGGTTGGTGATAAAGTTAAGAAAGATAGAATTATTTCTGAAGGTTCTAATATCAAGGATGGATTGATTTCCAATGGTTTGAATATGATGGTTGCTTTCATGCCATGGAAAGGTTACAATTTTGAAGATGGGATGGTTATTAGTGAATCTGCTGCTAAGAGATTTGTCTCTTTACATGTTGAAGAAGAAGTTGTTTATTTGGAAGAAGAAGAAGAGGTCC
>Ga0315284_10011422_pt1 | contig 12665 bp, 12 predicted proteins | sample YL17G09_16_MG_FD_203696 | JGI IMG/M metagenome (GOLD analysis project Ga0315284, IMG submission 203696) | Sediment microbial communities from Yellowstone Lake, YNP, Wyoming, USA - YL17G09_16 | ecosystem: Environmental > Aquatic > Freshwater > Lake > Sediment | place: USA: Wyoming | collected... | reverse complement strand
AGTTGAAGGAGTCGATTGACACGCTTTCAAAGAAACAAATGTTTACGTTGAAAGAATGGAGAGATTCGGATCCAGAGCTAAAAACCAATGACGATAAGCGGGATAAGTTTGTCACGACGTTGAATCACGTTTGCACACCGATTCCGGAGACGAGTGAGAAGCGGTTAATCAAGACAATAGGAAAGGAAATATATATTGATAAAGTGGAAGAGTGATTTCGCGGAATTACAATTTATACAACTCTCTCTGAAAAGCTGTCATCGAGCAGTGGTCGGTATGACGACGATATTGAATTTTTCATGGCGTCTTCATAATATTTTTGTTTGATGCAAAAACTTCCGATGGCGAAAACAAAAAACCCGAAAATCATAATTGAAACAACTATCATTTTTAAATGTGCGATCGATTATTGATTCTATTCTATTCTTCTATTCTATTATATAGACGATGATTTTAATATAGTTTATAAAAAATATATTAAAAATATGTGTATATGTTTATGTGTTTGCAAATTTAATTAAGTTGTTGGGGTGCTAGTAGTTGCCGTTGTCGCCGTCGCCGTCGTTGCAGCCGCACCACAAATAGTGCTACGGGTAGTATAAAACCATTTTGCGATTGCGATTAATGGAGCACTAAAAATGTTTGCGGAATTGGGATCGGTGCTAATGGAAGATGAGAGGTCGGCCATATTTTTATCTTGGCCGGTTAATGTTGTACTACATGTATTTTTACACCCTTGAAGATTTAAAATGGGACAAAAATCCCATTAAAAATTAACAAGGTTTGCCCTTCACAGAGCGTGTAAATTTTGGTTTTACTGGCTCGTCTAAACCAGTTGAAGTATTCTTGTTTCTTGATAAATAATTTGGTCTTTCTTTATTATTTATAGCATTATAAGCAATCTTATAAATATTTGTAGCACCATTCACATCTCTATTCCAATAACCGCATCCGTTTTTACAACAAATCAGTCCATGGACGATAATGCTTCCAGTTCTGTATGGTTTTGGATTTTCCCTAACCATCGTCTTTTTACAAATACCTATTTCACATTTAGAACACATACAACTCGTTCTAAACTCATCTACTAAATATGTTTGAAATCCTGCTTTTCTAAAAAGTGTTCGCATTCCTTTTCCTTTGGTTGCTTCTTTGAATTTCATTTGTTTTTTCTGTTCGTAATCACCAAAACAAACAACAACATCTTTTTCATTTCCAAATATTTTCTTAAATTGGTTAATCATTTTTTGTTCGCTCTTCTTTGTATTTCTATAACTTTGTAATCGTAGTTTCCTAAAAATGTATTTTTCATAAAATGTAAATAACATATGATTTATTTCACTCTTCTTTTGGATATATTCCTTGAATTTTGATAGGTCAAGTGATTTTTTATTTAATTTTGATAATTCAGTTTCCCATTCTATTATTGTTTTACCATTTATTCTTTCCTTTTTCAATTCTAATTGAATTTTTGAATACTTCTTTTTCTTTGTTTCTTTTCTGCGTTGGTCTTGTGAATATCTAAACTTATTTGCTTCTTTATTATCATCATCTACACAATAAATTAAATCACATTTTCCAGGGTCTATCGCAACAATTTTTTTATTTTGTAATTGTGTGTAATCAGTTAATTCATCAATATATGTTTCTGTTGATAAACCTTTTTTCATCATCGGTAGTTTTTTACCAATAAGGTCTTTTCGTAATAATAACAAAGAACAACTTACTCCATCTGTTTCTATCATATGATGAAATTCATAATATTTTTTATGAAACATTTTTCTTTCTGTTCTAAAAAAGAATTCCCATATTTTATCTTCTTTGCGTTTTAGATTTCCTTTTGTTAAAAAATCATTTTTATTGCCTTGTTTTTTTGTCATAAGTAAATGAACTAATGTAGTTGTATCTAATCTTATGTGTTTTGGTATAATTTCGCTTCTTATAGGAAATACATTACTAATTGTTTGTTCTTCTTTTTCAACTTGTTTCATCATTTTAATCATACAAGGAAAATAGTCCATAGGACTACACATTAAGTCATAAACAATATTATTCTTTTTGTAGGTTGTTTTATTTGGTGTAATGAATTGTTTTTTCTGGTTAATCCATGTATGATACATAGAATGAGATTTATAGTTTGTATTTTCAACATTCAACAAATCAGTTTTTATTTTTCGTAATTGCGTGCATAAATTATTAACTCTTTGTTCTTTTGCTTTTTGTGTAATATTCATTTTTCTTATTTTATTTACAATAAATTTCTTTTTCCAAACAACATTTACATATCGTTCCACATATTCTACATAATGAAATTTGATGTTATTCTCATACATCGTAAGAATATCAATAGTAAGATAATCTAAAATGGTATTCATATGTGTATAATCTAAATTTTCATTTTGAATAAGTGGTTGAAAATCTGTTTTGTAAAATGAGGTAAGTTTTTCTTTGAGTTCTTTTATTTCTTGTTTTGGAGGTCTTCCAGATGCTTTTTCATTGCACAATATTTTCATACAAGAATTTATAAATTCATCATTTATAGTTGGTAATTTATTATATTTATCATAATGGTCTAATAAAAAAACTTTCATAAACATAAGCACTTGAATAACAATTTTATTACACTTAATAACAGCATTTGTAATTTTAGGTGTGTTTATATCAGGGTGTTTCAAGACACTTTTCAAGGAAATCTTAATTCCTTTAAAAAAGTCATCAGGAGGTTTTTCTTTTTCCATCCTTTATAATATTCCTAAATATTTTTATTTTAAGTATTTTTCCGCAAAACATAATTTTTATAAAAAATTGAATTAAAAATAAATAAATATGTAATTATCATATTCAAAATGGAAGATTTACAATTTTCTCAAACTGGTAAAAAATGGTCTATTGAAGAAGACCAACAACTAATTACCGAATATACCTCTGGAAATGATATTGTAGAAATCTCAAGAACACATAAAAGATTACCAAATGGTATTGCTACAAGATTAGTTTCATTAAATATAATTGTAGATAAACTACAAGCACGAGGATATACAACTTATAAAAATAGTGAATATTATCAAAATTATTTGATTAGTGAAAAACGAAAAGGTTATCAAGAAAAAATAGCATCAAATAAATCTAAAAAAATAGAAAAAGAACAAGAAACCATAATTGAAAATAAACCACTAATCGCAAAAAATAACGATTTAGAAATATCACAAGACATTTCTAATATCAAAAATGAACTGAAAGAAATAAAAACAAGTATTGCTGAACTTAAAGAAATGTTAACAGCAATTTATGAGTTTGATGATTGTTGAATAAAGTTATATTCCATAGTTCGTATTGTTTTATCGTGTTTTATTATTCTTATTTCATTTGTTTGCGTTAAATACTTGGTTTTCAATAAATGTTTTATAATACTTAACCAAGGTCTTTTTATTTTTTGCGGTTCGCCGACTGCCTTAATTCCATTAAATGAAAACCATTTTCTTATTTCAGGTATTAATCCCATGATTTGCTTTTGCATTTCTTCATTTCTATCTAATTCATAAAGTGTATAAGTATTCTTATTTTCTAAATCCAATATGGTAATTATTTTTTCTATTATTTCGTCTTGTTCTTTTTTGTATAATTCACTTTTAAGACGCATTCGTTAATATAGTTAAAATACACAAATAAATTTTAAGTATATTATTTATAAATTTTTAATTTCCTTCTTCGTGTTGATGGTATTATTTTCATTTCCATTCCATCTTTCAAGTTATAAGCATATTCAAAATAATTTTTATAATTTTCAGGTTTTACCTTTTCTATTGCTCTATCTACATTTTTTTCTAATTGTTGGTAATTTTCAACATTTCTATCTTTCTTCAAAGTATTTTTTATTTGATTAAAGTATGCCTCTATTGGTAAATTGCTACGAGGTGTATAAGGGACGGCAAATAAATATTTATTACCACTCTTTGTAATAGCATTTTTGATTAATTCGTTATTATGACTTCCTGCATTATCTAAAATAATAAGATGGTCTTTGTATTTTGGAAATATGTATTTTTGTAAAAATTCTAATAATCGTTCTTTTGTCATACCACCTTTTTCATACATTTCTCTTCCAACGCATTTGGAATTATTTACTGCTACTAATAAAGTAAATTTACGAAAGACAAATTGATTTGATGTTTTTATTATACATCTCTTACCCAAATTACAACGACTATAAGTTGGTTTTAACGCAGAACCTACACTTGTTTCATCCAAACAAATAATTTTATTTATAGGAAATTTACGAAGTTCAGTAAAAAAGTTATTCATTTCAGTTGCTTTTTCAATTGGTTTCTTGTATCTTTCTTTTGGAAAATGCTCGTGTCTTGTTCTTTTTCTTGTTTGATTATTATCTCTAACAACCTGTCCCAAATGTTGTGATGTAATATTAAATGTAGGATATTGCTTTTTCATATCAACAACTAATTCTTCCATGGTTATTTGCTCGTTTTTCTTCAATACATCTAACGCAGTTTTCACTTGTGGTTTAGTAATCTTATATGATACATTTTTTCTATTTCTTCTTGTTAGATTTTTAGTAGAATTATATCGTTGTATCCATCGTTGTAATGTAGATTTCTTACAATCAAATATTTTACAGGTTTTTCTAATATTATCTTTATTTTTTAAATAATATTTAACTGCCGAAATTTTATAATCTTCGCTTTTATGTGTCATTTCTATAATAAAATTAGAAAAAACTTACTCATAATTTGTCCCATTTTAAATCTTCAAGGGTGTAAAATCATCAAAAAGTGCTTGAGGTTGTTGATAGAATGGCGCGCCGGTTTTACACATTGCGGTGTTGAATCCGAGTGCATTGGTCGCCAATGTTTTCGCGCCATCCGATGAAGATGGAGACGCTATGATTTGAGAGTAAACATCGGCATTACCGGGTGCGCAAACCTGTTTATTTAGATAATCGTAAATGTTTTGAGGTGTGGGATTCGACGGCAGCGACACCATGGATGCAGGCAAACTGGATTTTATACTGGATGAAATGGAATCGACGTCGGTCAAGCTAAACCCTTCATATGTTTTGAAAGAGATGAAAAAAATGCAGATGATGAGCGCAAGCGTGACAAACATGTAGCGATAGTTGCAGCTTAACACAAAGAGACAAACGAGAATAATGCGACCCGATAATGTGTTGTAATAGTATTGCAGACGATGAGATTGTTTCATATAAGCGCAAAATAGAATAAAAATAATGACGAGTTGTGTGATAAATGATTTGCGATGACTTGTATTTAAAGTGATAATTTCCTTTACATCATTTAAAATGGTTTTCATAGGTATGGTATGTAAAAAATGCAAAAAATGTATAGAATAGGATGAGAAAAATATTTATTTTTAAATTTATAAATACATTAAAATAGATTAAGAATAATTAAGATATTAAATACAAAAAAAGAATAAATATAAAGAAATAATAATTTATTTTCCGTATGTTTTTTAAAATAAAATCTCATTTTTTTATAGGAGAATAGAATAATCAATGTCTTTAGCACAATATGCTTCGCCGTATAATAATGATGATTCGGTGGAGACAGACAATATAAATGCGAATATTCGAATGACGCAAAGTCAAAATCAGAATCAAAATAGAGGCGGGGGAATAAAAGCAGAAAAAAAAATACCGCCATCGTCATCATTTCGTAAAACAATAAAGCGTCCTTTAGCACAACAACAGAAGCAACAGCAACCAACTTTGGAATCAACGCAATCACAATCGCAGTCGCAGTCACGTGTAGCTAACTTCATGAGTAAATTGAATGCCGTGAAAACTACAAGTTATCTACAGGAAGACGGAGATGATGGGACAAATGGGTCTGAAACTGATTTAGCAGATTATCAACAAATAAATTCGAATTATTCGAACGAACAAAGTGGCGAACAAAATGTCGATAATCACGACGGTGTAGTGACAAGAGAGAATTTTGAAACTATGCCGAGCACATATGCATCGCAATACTATCAGCAGTATGTTCCTTACAGTGAGCAGCAACAGCAAATAAACGCATCACCGGGGTCAAAAGACGACTTGATGGAAAAAATGAATCACATTATACAGATGCTCGAAGACCAACAAGATGAAAAGACGGGAAGTGTGACGGAAGAATTAATTCTTTATTGTTTTTTGGGAGTGTTTGTGATTTTTGTTGTGGATTCATTTGTCAGAGCCGGAAAGTATGTGAGATAAATAGAAATAGATGGAAATGCGCGACGGCCAATAAGAATGAAATAAATAATATTAACCACGAAACCTTATTTATTTCATTTTAAGATACAACTTGTAGAGAGAAGAGAGATTAATGATTAATGATTAATAATAATTATAAAAAAATATTAAAAAGAAAACAATCATGAAATACAGTTTGTAAAAGATATACAAAGACAAAGGAAAATAACATGGGAGATTGTAATAATAAAACAAATATAAATAATGAGAATCCAGACGTTGAATTATTCATGGCGATTCTTGTAAATATTGGAAACGTGTTGAGTATATTGTATAATATTCCTCAGATGTGGAGAACACATAAATTAAAAAAAGCCGATGACATATCGTCGCATTTTTTATGGATGCGCCTTTCGGCCGGAATTATTTGGTCCATTTATTGTATTTACTATCAAATGTGGTATGTCATAATTTCATGGACGACGACGATTGTATCTACAACTCAGATATTGTATTATAAATATTATCCATCACATTTGGCTCCAGTTCCGTTAATAGAGGACCAAGAACAACAACGAGATCAAGGACAACACCGAGATCAAGGACAACACCGAGATCAAGGACAACACCGAGATCAAGGACAACACCGAGATCAAGGACAACAACAATGCGAAAAAGAAGAGAGAATTGAAATGCAAAATATTAAAAATACTAGAGAAAATAAATATGATTATAATGAATATCAGTATAAACACAGCGAATTTATACCATTTTATTGATTATAGATTATGTATAAAAACAGTAGACAACATAATATTATAGTCCTCTTGTCTACTATAAAATGCTGGATCTTCAATAAACATTGATATAAATTTTCGTGTCTTCCAACCCAACTGCAAAAATCTTTCCAAAATTGCATTAAGGAATTATTGGAAGAAGTATCGTTATTGTTGTTAGTATTCATTGGTTTGAATCAGGTGAATGAGTGAATGGGGTGGATGGAGTTGTAAAAATTATAGCACGAAACATACAAAAATCAATTTTTACAATATTACAATATTACAGTATTACATTATTACAATATATTTTACAATAAATAAAAAATAATATTACATTTTTATTTTTTATTTTATAAATATATATATAGCATAACCATATTTATTTATTAAAAATTAAATTAGTTGAAATATGTTGAATCAAATACATGAATGGGTTAGTTCGTTGAATACGAATATGTTTTTTGCGGGAATCATGATGCTCACGTTGAATATAGGGTCAAGGTATATTCAGCTCAACTTGAGTCCATCTGCCGAGTCGTATTTGAAATATGCAATAACGAAAGAATTTTTGATATTTACGATTGCGTGGATGGGAACGCGAAGCATTTATGTGGCTTTAACGCTTACCGCCGCATTTATTATTTTATCGGATTATGTGTTTAACGACAAGAGCAAATTTTGCATGTTACCTGAAAAATTCAAAAAATTGCAAAGTTCAATTGATGTGAATGATGACAAGATTATAAGCGAACTGGAAATCAAGAACGCCATGGATATTTTAGAAAAAGCCAAAAAACAGCGCGAAAATCGGGTTCAGCTTAGTTACCTGTCATTTTACGACAATGTAAAGATGTAACAACGAATGTAACATAATTAACGCGTTAATTTATCTTTTCTTTTGTTGATTTATTTCCATTTAGCCGGTCGTTCAAATCTTTTATCATGGCGGACCCCGTTTTTTCAAATAAACACGGTATAAATCCGTGGACTATGAAGACGATAGAACACCCAACTGCTTTAACTGCGTAAGAGCACGCATGTTTCAAATGTTCAAAGTATGTCATATTTTGTTCTTCAGGGTGTTGTAAAAACATATAATTTACAATATGGTTTGACTGTAGCAAATCCAACATTTTTTATAATATAATATATATTATATTTTTATTAAAAATTTTAAATTTAATATTTTAATAATAGTAAATAATATATATATATTAAATAATATTCAATAATGTTTCAAAAACTTGTTCCATTTCTAACTTCGTCGGCGATACTTTTGACGATAGACGGGCTTTACCTCTACAATATAGGGATGACGGTATTTAAAAAAAATGTGGAACTCATCCAAAAATCGCCTTTAGAACTGAACGTGTATGGCGCGCTACTATCTTACATTTGCGTTATTGGAATACTATATTATTTCATCATTGCCCAGCGCAAACCAGTGATGGACGCATTCTTACTCGGACTATTTCTATACGGCACATTCGATATGACCAACTTGGCCATGTTTAAAAAATATGAATGGAAAACGGCAATTACAGACACCTTATGGGGCGGAACTCTATTTGCATTTACAACATGGGCAACTTATGCAGTTTTGAAATAATAATAACAATAATATATTTTCATTTTATTAAAAAAAGGTTTCATACACGTGTTATGAAATCTTTTATTTTGTTTTATTTTCGACTTTTATATTTTGTTTTATTTTCGACTTTTATATTTTGTTTTATTTTCAACTTTTATATTTTGTTTTATTTTCAACTTTCAAACAAGGTTTAAGAAGAAGCAGACGCAACAGCATCAGAACTGACAGGAACGACAGTAGAAGATGCCTTGGCAAAGTGGGGCGACATATAACGCTGGAGGTTAAAGTAAGTCAGCTCATCGCCCTTCTTCAACTTGAGAAGTGAAGTCAGCTTCTTGTCGGGAATGATCTTGCGACCGTTCTCCTTGTCTTGAAGGTTGTTGGTGCGAATATACTTGTTGATCTCACGAGTAACATCAGTGCGAGCCATCTCGGAACCTTCGGGCTTGCCAAGAAAACCGGCAAGCTCGTTGGAAATCAGGGTGGGCTTCACGAAACCGGAAGGAGCACGATTTCCGACCTTGCGCTTCTTCTTCTGAGATGCCTTCTGAGCATTCTTCAGCTCGCGAGCGGTCTGGCGCTCAAGAAGACGAAACTCACTGCGCAAAGCAGTCCAAGTGGCATGGGCGGCTTGAAGCTTGTTAGAGTAATCGGCATACATGCTCAAAAGGGCAGAAGTATCGGGAGAAGAAGATACGGCGGGGATCGCAGCAGCATCGGCGATTACAACATTGGCAGGAGTAGATGTGGATGCGGATACAGAATCAACAGGAGTTGACTCTACAACGACAGCAGTTTTGGGCTTGGGAAGCTTTTTAAGTTGCTTGGATGCAACGTCGTCGGAAACAGTGGCGGAAACAGTAGCGGTAACGGCGGGTTCAACCGAGGTGGCGGCGGAGGAAGTTTTGGATGTCTTAACCATTTTATCTGATTATACTCATATTAGCAGTGTCTTTTTAAGTAGCTTTCAATATATATTATATATTGTTAATTTATATTTATTTTTGCATAAAATAACATGATAATAAATGTTATAAAAATGTTATAAAAATGAAAATATAAGTTATAAATATAACATATAATATATTACTATTATTTATTTATTAATTATTTATAAAAGTGATATTATATCAGCATCAGAACATGTGTAAATATTTTTATTAAATTTTTTTAGAGAAATAAATTTAGGTTTCTTCATTTGTATTGTCTTATAAAAAATATAGTTTCCATATTTTCCAGATCGAATGCTAATGTCGTCATTTATAAAGCGAACAATGCCTCCGCATCCGCCTCCGTCTCCACCCGTTGTAGTAGCACCATTGCCACCGCCACCATCATCAGCCAAATCATTTTCAATGAAGCGTATGACTTCGTCGAGAGAAATCAAAGAAAAATCTTTATTTTGCAGGTGTGTTTTTTCAATTGATTTTCGATGAATTCCATTATTACCCCATGTAACATATTTACCAAAGCGACCATTTTTTAATACAATGTCGAATCCGACATATGTTCCTACGATGCGTTCGCCGACAGCGGTTGAATCTTGATGATTATTTTCATGATTTTTTGTAATTATTTTTTCTTTATTTTCTGTTTTTTCTTTATTTTCTGTTTTTTCTTTATTTTCTGTTTTTTCTTTATTTTCCGAATTGTATTTATGAATATTCTCTCTAATCTCTCTACAACATTCATCACAAACTCTTTTTAAAATATCAAGCGACCCCGCCGTTGCCGATGCAATGTTGTCGAGTTCTGCCTCCATTTGCTTCGTATACTCGTATGAAAACAAGCGAGGAAATTGTGAAATTAAAAAACTACACACGGATTTTCCGATAGATGTGATAATCAGCTTATTTTTTTCATTTCCGATTTCTCTCTTGACTATATTTTGAGATATTCTTTTTTCAGAGATTGATACCACGTGTTCGATGCAGTCGATACATTCACCTTGCACATTTTGTTTCTTGACATAATCGCGTTCTTTTATTTTTTCGATAATGGTGGAATATGTTGACGGTCGACCGATTTCTTTTTCTTCAAGTGACTGGATGAGACGCGCTTCCGTATAATGCGACAACAAGGAAGAAAGTAATACGACCTTGGTTTCAATTCTATTGCACGAAATTTCCGAGAGATTTCGCATACTAAGCAGATAATCCATTGCGCCATGTTGTTCTAAAGTGAATCCTTGGACGGCTTTCCATCCGTAAAAGTTTGGTTTATGACACGTGTACAAAAATGTATAAAAATGATTTTGATCCGCAGAATCCAGCATCCCCCCCATTAAAATGTTTGTTTCAACTGCTGTCTCGAGAGATGAAAACGTGTAATCCGACATGCAACTTTCGAGCGTATTTCTCCAAATTAATTTATACATTTTCTGTTCTCTCGCGTGATAGTCGCCGGACAATGCGAGTCGCATGATATCGGTCGGTCGTATGGCTTCGTGTGCTGCGGGTGTATCGTTATCGACACACTCCGTTAATTCTGATTTTGCATATTCTTGTCCCCATTTCTCTCGAATGAATGGAATGGCATTATGCTGTATGAATTCGGCGCTATAACTTTTCCCGGTGGTTCGAATGTATGTGATGTGGCCTCGCTCGTACAAAGTTTGGCATATTTCCATTGTTTCAGACGGAGAGAATGCGTATTCGTTGCTTGCCACTTGTTGCAGGCGGCTGGTTGTAAAGGGTTCGGGGGCTTTTGTTGCATGCGGATACGGCTTTTGTGAAACACGTTTGAAAACAAACCGCGTATTTTCGTGAATGGAAGCTTTTAAGAAATATTCGACTGCGTTTATATTCTGAGTTTTAAAAGATGTATTCAGAGAGAATGGTAGATTAAATTTTGTAAAAAATCCGGTTACCGAATAGGAATGAGTATTTTCTGTATTTTCTGTATTTTCTGTATTTTCTGTATTTTCTGTATTTTCTGTATTTTCATTTAATGTTATTCTCTCTAATCTCTCTAGTTCGTTTTCATAGACAATGCGTAAAGCGGGTGTTTGACATCGGCCGGCGGACAACGCGGAGCCATCGTAAGAAATGTGTTTCCATAAAAGCGGAGAGATTTTATATCCAATGAGTAAATCTAAAATTTGTCGTGCATGAGCAGAATGAACAATGCTCATATTTACGCGTCTTGGATGTTTCACAGCGTATTCGAGTGCATCTTTTGTAATTTCGTGAAATACGATTCTCTCTGTTTTATCGATAGGTAAATGGAATAGTTCGCAAATGTGCCATGCAATCGATTCTCCTTCTCTATCATCGTCTGTTGCGACTACGACTTTAGCCGACAGTTTTATTTCGGCCTGGATTTTTTTAATTTGAGTTTTTTTGGATTCCATGACTGTAAAATTAATCTTGTAATTATTTTTGATATCGATGGAATCCAGGCCGTCGATATGACGCACGTGTCCCATTGTTGCGATACAGCGGTAACCTGGTCCCAAGTGTTTTATAATTGTTGAACATTTTGCAGGAGATTCAACAATGAGCAGTGTATCTGTTGGAACTTTTACAAAATGGGATGACGATGACGATGATGATGACGATGACTTGACAGGCATTCGATTCGATTCTACTCAATTCGGTATATAGAGTATAACACGTTATAACATTATATTTTTAATACATAATTTGAATATATAGATGATAAAAAAAAATATTTTTTATTTTTTATTTTTTATTTTCTTGTATTTATTTTTTATAACACATATTAGACACTACACATAAACACACGATTTAAGCACTACCACCACCACCAACTTTCTTGACAATCTTCTTCTTTGGAGGTTCAGCGACAGCAGCAGGAGTTACTACTGCCGCGACAACCGGGGCAGCAACAGAATATGTGCGGGAAGGAGCTGAGTCATCTTCCTCTTCTTCTTCACCATCATCAGAATCAACGGTTTCGACCTGATGTTGTTTTTGTTGCTGCTGTTGCTGCTGCTGCTCATGAACCACCTCTGCGTGATGATCATTTTGAATTGACTTTTGTGAATCGGCCGAAGATTCGGATGAACTGAGTGACAAGTGGCACTTTCCGCGCATAGAAAGACGAGGTTGAATCATTC
>Ga0315284_10011421_pt1 | contig 12666 bp, 17 predicted proteins | sample YL17G09_16_MG_FD_203696 | JGI IMG/M metagenome (GOLD analysis project Ga0315284, IMG submission 203696) | Sediment microbial communities from Yellowstone Lake, YNP, Wyoming, USA - YL17G09_16 | ecosystem: Environmental > Aquatic > Freshwater > Lake > Sediment | place: USA: Wyoming | collected... | reverse complement strand
GATACAACTTTTATAGTTAACTTTGATATATAATATATTTATAACCAAAATATATGTGGTTATATAATAATGAAGTTGTAGAAACGATCGAAGATATCCCTGCTAATACTTTTGGGTTTATTTACATTACCACTCATATTCCGAGTGGGATATCATATATCGGAAAAAAATCGTTATATCACAATGTAAAGCGCAAATTAACCAAGAAAGAACTTGCTGAACAAACTGGAAGAGGGAGAAAATCAACTACTGAAACAATCCAAAAAGAATCCGATTGGAAAACATATTATGGTTCGGAAGATTTCATCAAACAAAGAATCAAAGAAAAAAAACAAGACGAATTTAAACGTGAAATAATCCATTTTGTTGAAAATAAAAAAATGCTTACATATTTTGAATGTAAATACCAGTTCATGTATGGTGTAATAGAAAATGAAAATTATTTAAATAGCAATATTCTAGGCAAATTCTATAAAAAAGACTTTGCTATATAATATTTTGTTATTATATTTAAGGGTTATGGTAAATGAACTATTAATCAACTTAGTGAACTCTGTATTAGGCTCCGGTAAACGTACCGCTAGAGGTAACCAAGCATACTGTTGCCCTTTTTGCAACCACCATAAACCAAAATTAGAAATTAATTTTTCAGAAAGCAAAGAAGGTATAAATAAATGGGCATGCTGGGTGTGTAGTAAAAAAGGTAAAACTTTATATAGTCTATTTAAACAGATGGAGGTTGCACCTGAAATTATATCTCAACTTAAACCACTAGTTAAATCTGGAAACTTTTTAGAAGATACTTCTGTAAAGGTATATGAAGTTAAACTCCCAGATGAATATAAACCAATATCAAACAGTAAAGATATTGTAGCTAGACATGCTGCTGCATATCTTAAATCAAGAGGCATAACACAAGACGATATTGAAAAATACAATATAGGATATTGTGATGGAGGACCATACAATAAAATGATCATAATACCTTCATACGATGAAAATGGAAAATTAAACTTTTTTACAGGTAGATCATTTGAAAAAGAACCATTTATAAAATATAAAAACCCGGATACATCTAGAGATATAGTTCCATTCGGTTTGTTTATTAACTGGAGTTTACCTTTAATTTTATGTGAAGGGCCATTTGATGCAATTGCAATCAAGCGAAACGCTATACCTTTATTAGGTAAAAATCTACAAAACAATTTAATGAAAAAAATAGTCTCATCGACTGTTCAAAAAATATACATAGCACTAGATTCAGATGCTATGAAACAAGCTATAAAATTTGCTGAAGAACTAATGAACGAAGGTAAAGAAATTTATCTAGTTGAATTAGAAGATAAAGATCCATCTTCAATGGGTTTTGTTAATTTTACCAAACTAATACAAAAATCATTTCCCTTAACCCAATATGAGTTGATGGAGAAAAAACTATCATTACTATGAGTAAAAAAACAATTAAAAAATCTTATAACAGGATTCTAGAAATCTCTGAAGATGCACAACAAATCACATTACCAGATTCTAGATATTATAGACGAAATGGTGAATATTACCCTTCAATAACCTATGTTTTAGGATATTACCCAAAAGGTAAATTTTTTGAAGATTGGCTAAAAAAAGTAGGATATGCTTCAGAACATATTGTTAAAAAAGCTGGAGAAGAAGGTACTCAAGTACATGAAATGATCGAACAATATCTAGAAGGAGAAGAATTAAACTTCCTATCCCCAATAGGTAAACCATTATACAATCCAGATGTATGGCAAATGTTTTTACGTTTTGTTGATTTCTGGGAAACATATAACCCAACATTAATAGAAGCTGAAGTGCATTTATTTTCAGATGAAATTAAAGTAGCTGGTACGTGTGACTTGATAGTTGAAATTAATGGTGAATTATGGTTGATAGACTTTAAAACATCAAACCATATCCAGCCAACATACGAACTTCAAACAGCCATTTATGGAAAATGTTATGAAGAATGTTATGGTAAAAAAGTAGACAGATACGGTATTTTATGGTTGAAATCATCTAAAAGAAAAGCATCTAAAGATAAAATGCAAGGTAAAGGATGGGAAATGGTTGAATCAGAAAGATCGTTTGAGGAAAATATTGACATATTCAAAACAGTAAAAAAATTATTTGATTTAGAAAATCCTACACACGCCCCTATATTCACTGAATTCAAAACTAAAGTAAAGAGAAAGTTGTAATATTTATTACATATGATAAAACTACTCCAATTACTTAATGAAGTTACATCTCAACCTAAAGCCATTATCATGGCTGGTGGTGCGTCTGTAGGTAAATCCACTGTGTTAAAATCAGTAGAATCTATTTTAAAAGGATATAAAAATCTAAATGCTGATAATTATGTAGAAGATAAAGATTCATCATTATATGGTAATCTAGCAGGTGCTGTTTCACAAATTAAAAAACAAGATTTACCTCAAGCTATATCAAACAAAGAAAATTTGATATATGATACAACGGCTTCAACATTATCTACTGTAACTCCAATTATAGACGATTTGAAATCAAATGGATATGATGTGATGATGGTAATGGTTTATGCTCATCCAATTGTTTCCTTTTTAAGAAACTTTAAACGTGAACGTAAAGTACCTGCAGTAGGTGTTTTAGGTACATGGGGTAATGTTTATAATTTAATAAACGAATATAAACAAATATTCGGAGATAATTTTATATTGGTTAAAACACCTTCATCTCCTGAAGAAGATAAGGCAATACAAGAATTTGAAAAAGCATATAATAGTGGAAAATTAAAAGAATATTTTAACGATTTACTATCCACAGGTGAATTTCAATCTACATACAGAAAAGACGATACTGGCATATCACCTGAAGAACTTGCTAAAAGAGAAAAATCTAGAGAAAAAACAAAACAAATATTAGACACTAATATAGATAAAATAGCAAATACTTTTGATAAAGTACAATCTGATATAGAATCAAATGTTATAGATGCAAAGGAATTACCTAACAAATTAAGAAGATTTACAAAGTAGTGGAAAACGGATCTAAAATTATTGGAATATATGGTGGTGGATTTAAACCACCTACAAAAGGACATTTTGAAGTAGTACAACAAGCTTTAAAACAGTTCCCTGAAATGGATGAACTTTTAATATATGTTGGAAGTGGTGAAAGAGACAAAGTAGATCAAGCTGAATCTGTGTTAGTGTGGAATATATATAAAAAACATCTCCCCTCTAAAGTATCAGTTGAATCTGTAAAAGCACCAATAGGAGATATTTTCAAATACGCTAAAGATCATCCCGAAGAAAAAATATATTTTATTTTAGGGGCAAGAGAAGGAAATGAAGATGACCAAACAGATATAACTTCAAGAACAAAATCAGTTAAAGAAAAATACCCTAACATTGAAGTTAAAATCATCACTACACCAGATTCAGGTATAAGTGGAACAAATGCTAGAAAAGCTTTATTTCAATCTAGAGATGAATTTTTTAAATATATTCCTAGCGTTTTATCTCCTGTTGAAAAAGAAAGAGTATATACTTTACTAGTCCCTGAACTAATAAGTGAAAACGCATCATACGCGAAAGACATCGATTATAAGCAATATATCAAAGAATTGACGAAGGATATGATTAGAAAGGGAATGAACGTTACTCCGCTTCCTAAAGTCATATTTAAACATAGTGATATTAACAATGCTAAAGATTTTTTTGGTAAAACAGCATACTATGAACCACAATCAATGTCTATTGTTTTATATACAGAAGGACGTCACCCTAAAGATATTGTAAGATCATTTGCACATGAAATGATCCATCACATGCAAAATGTAGAAGATAGATTAGGTGATATTACAACAACTAATACACAAGAAGATGATCGTTTAAATGATTTAGAAGCAGAAGCTAATTTAAAAGGCACTATGACTTTCAGAAATTGGACAGACAAAATGCAAGAAAAAAAGAATAAAGACCCATTTGGCATTACAGCATATGCTTTAGAACTAGCTAGAGGTTTAGAAGAACAAGAAGGATCAAAATATAAAATCTATGTTGACATGGATGGTGTACTAGTAGACTTTGATGGTGGATATGAAAAACTAACAGGTATAACAACTAGAGCAGCAGATGAAAAAGGACCTGAATTTTTTTGGAAACCAATTTCAAAAGCTGGAGCTAAATGGTGGATAACACTTAACTGGATGCCTGATGGAAAACAATTATGGGATTATGTTAAAAAATACAACCCCGAACTATTATCAGCTCCATCCAGAGAAGAAGCATCAAAATTAGGAAAAAGAGTATGGGTAAAAAGAGAATTGCCTGGAGTTAAATTAATATTAAGATCAGCAGATAAAAAACAAGAATTTGCTTCACCAAACTCTATATTAATAGATGATAGAGAAAAAAATATAGAACAGTGGAAAAGTGCAGGTGGAGTAGGTATATTACATACAGATGCTGCTTCAACTATAAAAAAATTAAAAGAATTAGGTTTATGATTAAATTAATGGATTTACTAAAAGAAAATACTTCCCCTGAAGAAGTATACCATTTTACTCTTCCTAAATTTTTTGTGAATATGGTAAAAACAAATACCATAAAAGCAGACCCTAAATTCAAACAGATATCATTTACAACAGACCCAGACTTATGGTCATTTAGAGAATTTCCAGATGAAGATCAAGAAGTAGGAGTAAGATTAACATTTAACACTAAAAATCTACCCCCTCTAAAACCATTTAAATACTCAGGAGCTCCAGAAGATGATTATGGGTATGAACAAGAATATGTTTCTACAGTTGGAGATCTAAGACCTTCAAATATATTAGATATAATAAAAGATATCACAGCAGATAATTACTGGAAAGAATATTTAAAAGATAATCTTCCAAGTGAAGTTTTTAACAAAATAAATTTTATTTAATGAAAGATAACGTTTTAAAAAAAGAGTTTTCAAAAAATGATGTACAACGTGTCCGTAACCTTGTCCAAGGTAAATACGGTGATAAAACCATTCAAAGTGTAGGTTATTCTAAAAAACAAGAGTTTCACAAAGAAGGTGATGTATGGGAAGAAGATGGTAGAAAGTGGACTATCAAAGATGGTATTAAACAAAACATAACAAAACTAGATAAAGCAAAACAAGCTCATGTTATGCCTATGTTTTGCCCATCATGTAAAAATATGATGAAAAAGACATTCGATAAAGAATATTATCTTATACATCAAAAATGTTTTGACTGTGTTATTGAATTTGAAACTGAACTTAGACGTTTAGGTAAATTTGAAGAATATCAAACTGCTATCCAGAATGCTGAAATAGATGGTTACATCTCTAATTTGAAATCATGGGTAGAAGATGAACTTACTCTATCAAATAATTCGTTTGTAACCGAAAATGGTGATGTAGAAAGATGGGTAGGTGATTTAGATAAAGAAAAGGTAAAACAATCACTAGACGAATCAATCGAATATCTTGAAAGCCTTAAGAAGTAGCACATATTTATAAGATATAAACACCCATATGGAAGATATTAAAAAAATACAAGAATTTTTCTCTAAACCTTTAAATGAAATAGACTTATCCTTATCGATTCCTGATAATACTTCATATACTGATTTTGCTAAAGCTGTTGCTAAGGTATTAATTGATGATTATGGTTCCCGTAATTTTATTCCATTTATGAAAGTTCTTCATTCTGAACTAAACATGGAAAACTCAACAACATATAATAATATTAAAGAAGTTGAAGAAGAAGATGCTGTTGATACAATAACAATGGATGTTCCTTTGTTTATACGCATGTTAGAATATTCAAGAGAAGATGCTCAAGAAGATATGGATTTACATGATGTTACTGAAAAAGCAATTACATTAGGTAAAGAAAGAGGCATCTTACAAATGGATGATTATAATGAAATTGTAGGTACAACTGAAAGTACACCTATTCAAGAAATGATAAAATCTGTGTTAAACGGGAAAGGAATTAAACGAAAAAAATAACATATTTATAAATAAATCTAAGATGAAAAAATCTGAAATAAAAGAAAGAATTAAAAAGGCTATGATGGGTGAATACATGGTAGACTATGATGATAACCTAGACGAAGCTAAAAAGAAAAAAGATGCTGAAGAAGAAATCACAGTAGATGATATAGCAGATGAAGATCCTACTGAAGAAGCCCCAGCTGAAGAAACAGAAACAACAGTAGATGTTACTACAGATCAAGTAAATCCAAATGTAAAATCAGTTCAAGATGCTTTAACACAAGCTCAAGCAGCAGCTAGAACTTTAGGAGATGATAAACTTACAGATCAAATAGGAAACACTATTACATTCTTTACAAGAGCCCACATTGTAGGAGGAGAACAAAAAGATGCAAGTTTAGAAGAAATTGAATTATACGAAACTACCCGCATGAAAAGAATTGCAGGTATTATTAAATAAAAACTATAAAAAATAAAAATTATGAACTCACAAGAAATTTTAGACAAAGTAGTAGAATTACTAGAAACTTTAAAAGAAGAACATTACAAAACATCAAAAGCAGCACACGGTAGAGCTAGAAAAGTATCAGGCGAAATTAAGAAATTAATGGCTGAATATAAAAAAGCATCTACAGCTGAAGATAAAAAATAAATAACACATGCCATTATTCACCCCAGAAGAAAAAAAAATATTTGATCAAGAGGTTGAATCGGTAAAACAAGGTATGCTTGCTAACAAACGTGCCCTGGTTTCAAAATACGGCAAAGATGCTGAAAAGGTAATACAGGGTAACGCTGTTAAAAAAGCATTAAAAAAAATAGAAAATTTAAGACAAAATCAAGAAATGGAAAATAACAAACTTAAAGAAATGGTTAAAGCTGCTTTAACTAAACCATTAAAAGAACAAGATGTTGAAGCAAGAGCTGATAGAATTGGAGGCGAAATGGAATTATCTAAAATGATGAATTTACTAGACGAATTTGAATCAGCATTAGAATCCCATGATTGGTCTTACATGATGTCAGATGATAAAAGAGCATATGAAAACGGATTAGCTGAAGAAAAGGAATTAGAAGTTATAGGAGCACAATTGTATAATAGTGAATATAATAAAGAAGCAGAAGAATTATATAATACATATAATATATTCAAAAATGTTTCATTTAAAGATTTTATAGCGCCTGTTAAATCTTTATATGAAAAAAAAGCTAAACCTGATTTTTTAGATCTTGATAAAGATGGAAATAAAAAAGAATCAATGAAAAAAGCTGCTCAAGACAAGAAAAAAATGCAGACGGAAGATATGGATTTAGGCCATGAAGATGATGAACCACACATGCTTAAAAGTGATCTATATCATATTGGAAAATACGCTATGAAACTCTACCAGATGGTAGACCAATTCGAAGGCAAAGGTGAAGTTGATTTTCCACATTGGTGGCAATCAAAAATCATTAAGGCAAAAGAAATGATGTCTAGTGCTAAACATTACCTTGATTTTGAACTTAAAGAACCTAAAATAGATGCTATGGTAGGTGTAGGAGATATGAATGAGAAAAAACTCACTGCATATCCTATTGCAACAGAAAAAGCTAAAAAAGTAGCTGAAATTATAGCTAAAGAATTAAAAGACAATACTTCAAAATAATATATCTAACAGATGACCGCAGCCGAGTTAAGAGAAAAAATCAGATTACTAGTCCCCCAAGTATACAGCAATAAACAAAAAGCTGAAAATGCTGCGGTGGAGTATGATGAATTAACTAAGTTTCCTGAACTTAAGGCTGTTATTATCGATTTACTTACCTCAGATTTTGATTCATTTTTATCATCAATAGACTGGGTTGCTCCTAGGCCTACTACGTTTAGAATCAACCTAAAAAACAATCAAGATTTTTATTTAATTTGGAGTCCAAAAAGTTGGATAGCTCAAGTTGAAGGTAAAAAATATTATCTTTTAAATCTTCCTGAAGAACAGCGTGCTGCTGAATCTATTTCTCGTATATTGAGATATGGAACTAAAGAAGACATAGATGAAAATGCAGCTAGTGACAATGTTGATTTAACTGTTGAAGAACCTCCAATTGAAGAACCAGCACCAGAAGCAACACCACCAGAAGAAACAGTATAATGGACATTTTAGAAAAATTTTTACATAGTATAGCATATAAATTTTCAAAAGGATATCCTGATCTAAACAACAATCAGGATATTTTAATTTTAGAAAATGAATTATCTAAATTAGGTATTAATTTAATTTTAGAAAATCAAGACTTAATTAATACTTTGAAACAATCTGGTTTGTTTAATGAATATGGAGATGTAGAAGCATCTGGAAAAGATACTTTAAAACTTACATTTTCAAACATCCCTGGAAGAGGAAAACAAGCTGATCAAATGCGGCTTGATATATATGATACCATTAAACAGTTAGCTGATAAAGGTGATTTGATTTCGAATTTTAAAAAATTATCTACTGGATCAAGTTTAGGAAGTGCTCAAATTGATTTTAATGGAAAACGATATAAATTAATTATAAAAGGATCATCTGAAGAAACATCAAGTGATACTGATGTTAAAGAAGCTTTAGTTTCTTTATTTTATTCTTCTAATATTGAAACACCCTTTAATGCTGAAAACTATCAAAATAGAATATCTCAACTTATAGAAATTTCTGATAAAGGAATTTCTGGAGAAAGTCCTGAATCATCTAAAAAAGTAACAGCATATCTCCAAGCTATTTCAGGAGAACCTAAAAAACAGTATATTGATTTTATTAATCAACCATTATCATCTGCTTTAGCTATTAAAAAAGTATATCCTGGACAAAAACTTGTACGAACAGGAGTATTTAATATTATCCGAAATAAAGCCCAATCATTAACAGGTATCCCCGCAGATAAATGGTGCCCAGGTGATTTATATGTTCAATTAGGTTCAGTTGAAGATATCGAAAGTATAGATAATATAGAATTATTAAATAATATGTTTAATGATTCTTGGGGAGGAGACTCAAAACCACTTACTGCTGTTTCTCTAAAACAACAAGAAGCCCAAGGAGGTAAAGCAAAAGCATTACTTAATAAATACACTAAAGTTAAAGACGATTATAATTTAACACCGGACGAAATAGATTTTGATGAACAACAGTATATAGATGGTATACAAGAGTTAAGAAAAAAAATATCATCATATATTCAAGGAAATCCAAACATTGAATATAAATTAGATTCTAATGATCTTAAATCCGAAATTAAATTTTTACGTGGTAAATACGCTGCTTTAAAATCTATTGAATTTTTATTTAGACAATTTCCTAATGATCAAGTTGATGATGCTATTGTAGCATTAGCAGGATTTGCTCTATCACTTTCAGGTATTAATCCTACATTTTTTAAAATAACAGGACAAAAAAGCGGTGAACCTGGTAAAGTAGATGAATTTCCTAGAGGTCAAAATATTATATTATATAATGTTGACGGTGATTATGATCCAATCCAAATCCAAGATATATCATCTTTTGGGGGTTTAAAAATAGATTTTAATATTGAAAAAGGAGGTAAACCATATTCTGTTTCTATCAACGCCAGAAATAATGGCAATACTCAAGGAACTCTCGAAATTCAGAAAATTAAACCTGTTTCTTAATATTTATAACCATGAATAAACTACAAAAAATTATCCAAGAAACCCTAGCAGGATATAAAAAACCAGCTAAAAAATCATGTTCATGTGGTTGTAATACATGTGACACTGACAAGGCTAAACCTATGTCTCTAAACGAAAACATGGCTCCAAAAGAAATTTTATCTGAAGGTTTAAAATACCATATGGATAAAAAACAACCTTTGACCGAAAATGTTTACAGAGCAGGCTCTGAAAGATATTTTGATTTATGGGCTGAAGCAAGAGCATTATATTCTAGAGGAATATTAGAGATAAACAACCAGGATGATATTGAAATTTTAACAGAAACACATTTAGGATACTTTGGTATATTAGAAGATGGAACAAAAGTTCCATTAGATTTTATAATGGAAGAAGAACAAGAAGAAACTACAGAATTTAATATAAACAAAGTTTGGGATTTTATAGAAAGTAAACCTTTTTATAATAAGGATTATATGCCTAAATTTAATACTGCTGAAGAAATCTATGATGAGTTTGGGCCTAAAGAAATGGAATTATATAACAATTTTGAATGGGAAGATACATACGGAGATAAATTACACCCTAGAGAATTAGCAGCAAGACAAAGACAAGCAAATTATAATGCATTAGCAGGATTGAACGAAGCAAAAGATAAAAAGAAAACACCTCCAATTGGTAAACCAAAACGTGGTGGGTCTAAAAAATTCTATGTTTATGTTAGAGATAAAGGTAAAATTAAAAAAGTATCTTTTGGAGACACATCCGGTTTATCAGCCAAAATAAATAACCCAGAAGCACGTAGAGCATTTGCAGCACGTCACGATTGTAAAAATAAAAAAGATAGAACAAAAGCATCATATTGGAGTTGTAGGCTTCCTCGTTACAGCAAGCTTTTAGGTCTAAAAAGCTCTTTTAGCGGTTTTTGGTAAATCCAAAAGCACAATATATATAATAAATAAATCATGAAAAAACTAGAATTAAAACAACTTGTTAAAGAAGAAATTTTAGAGCAAAAAATATTAGAAAAAAAAAATCAAAAAGCTTCTAAAATTAACCAAAATCTTTCAGATTTAATAGAAAAAATGAAAAAAGATTTTAATATAGAAGATGGACAATTTTAATGAAATAAAAAATCTTCATAACAAAATTAATTCTCTTCTATTAGATATAAAAGAGATAAAATCTGATTTATATGAAGAATATTCAAATATATTAAACGATTCAACAATGGAATTTGTTAATCTTGGGGCTAAATATATAAACGATAATCCTCAAGAATTTCAAATTTTTTTAAATAAATTGCGTGACATTATTAAAATTTTAAATTTTATTAAAACTAAAGAAAACATACGTGAAATAATCCAAGAACAAAAACGAGACAGATGTTTACGTATTGCTGACCGTAAATATGATAAACCATCTGCTTACAAATCTGGTGCTGTAGTTAAATGCCGCAAAGGAATGATTTGGAAAGGTCTAAAAGAAACAGATGATCCTCAATCAGGTAAAGCTGCTCCTTATGGATCAGGATATTCTAAAGTAAAAGAAGCCATCCAAAAACTGATTCAAGAAGACGAATCTCTTTATAAATGGTTCAAACGCTTAGGCCCTAAAGGTAAAGAAGGTGGATGGGTAGATTGTAACACTTGCAAAGACGGTTCATGTAAAGCATGTGGTAGAAAAAAAGGTGAAAAACGTTCAAAATATCCTTCATGTCGTCCTACACCAGCACAATGTAAAGATAAAGGTAAAGGTACAAAATGGGGAAAAACAAAATAATTGAAAAATGAAAAAATTAGAATTCAGAAATTTTATTAAAGAAGAAATTAAAAGTATTTTAAAGGAAAATCTTACTAATGCAAAAAAAGGTAGAAGATTTATTCCACAAATTACAACACTTCCTATTGATGTAAAAAATCAATTTAAAGAACATTTTAAATTGTTAAAAGGAGGAGACGGTGAGTATAAACTATATATTTCCCCAATGTTTAAAGCGTCTTTAGAACAAATTAACCGTGGACGTACTGGACAAGATTACTTTAAAAAAACACCAGAACTTGTTAAAAAAATAACAGATAAAATACCTCAAGATATTAAAGGTTTATTAAAAAAATACTCAGGAAATAAAATTAATACTAGTATTAATATGTATCCTGTTAATACAAAAATTAAAGATGTTGATTCAAATGGAGATATCATATTCTTTAATCCTAACAATCCAAAATTAAGTGATATAGCTTATGATCCTATAATCAGTGAAGAAGTAGTAGATAGAATATACCATTTAGAAGGTATATTAACTACTGATAATGAAAGAAATCTACAAGCCATCCTTTCAGATGTTAGATCTATCCCAGGTATAACAACTATTGACCATAAAGAAACAAACCAAATCACAGGTTCAAAATATTTTAGAGCTATAGTTAAAGCAAAAGTTGATCCATACCCGTATTCTAAAGAAGGAACATTTAGTGTAGAAGATATCCTTAAAGAAATCGAAATAAGCATGAGACAAGTTAAAGGTGTAATTTCATTCAAAAGAACAGCAAAACCATATTCTTCAGAGATTTAATAAAATGATTAAATTAATTAATTTATTAAAAGAAATTACTGAAGGAACTTGTGGTTATAACACAGATGCTAACAGCAACAAAAAACTAAATACACCTGGTGGATTAAAAGAAGCAGACCCTAAAACAGGTACAGGTAAAAAACCTAAAGGATCTGGTCGTCGCTTATACACAGATGAAAATCCAAAAGATACTGTATCTATTAAATTCAAAACTAAAGAAGATATAGTTGATACATTAAATAAAGATTCATTTAAATCTAAGTCACACGCTCGTCAATCACAAATCATTAACTTAATTCATCAACGTGTTAGAGCGGTATATGGTAAAGCTAAAGATCCTGAGGTAAAATCTCGTTTGAAACGTGCTTTAGATTATATTGAAAAACGTAAAGAAATGTCTAAAAAGAAAACACAACGTTTAAATAAATTAAATGAGATAGAC
>Ga0315284_10011420_pt1 | contig 12666 bp, 6 predicted proteins | sample YL17G09_16_MG_FD_203696 | JGI IMG/M metagenome (GOLD analysis project Ga0315284, IMG submission 203696) | Sediment microbial communities from Yellowstone Lake, YNP, Wyoming, USA - YL17G09_16 | ecosystem: Environmental > Aquatic > Freshwater > Lake > Sediment | place: USA: Wyoming | collected... | reverse complement strand
CGTCGCTTACCTTCCCGGGAACGTCGTCGTCGAGCCCTCGTCGCAGCAGCAGCAGCAGCAGCAGCGGCAGCAGCAGCAGCAGCAGAGGCAGCAGCAGAGGGGAGCGAGCCTCGACGGGAGGAGCGCCTCTGCCGCGGACGCCGCCGCGGCGGCGGCGGCGGCGGCGGCGACCGCGGCCTGCGCCTCGTTCGGCACGACCCCCCCGCTGCGCCTCCCCTTCCTCTCTTCCGCGTCCGCGGCGGCGGCGAAGGCGACCTCCTCGGCCCCCGGAGTCCGTCTCATCCTCGGCGGGGGGCTCAGGCCGCTGGCCACCGTCGACGCGGAGACGTGGACGAACGCGAACGCCAGCGGCGTCTTCGGCGACGACGACGGGCTCGGCGGCGGCGAGGGCGAGGCGGCCCGCCGCCGCGCCTCGCTCGAGTTCCTGAGCGGCGCCGGCGCCGACGCCGAGCTCCTCTCCGCCTCGGGCTCCCCGATGCCCCTCAGGCGCTCCGACGGGTTCTGCGAAAAGCTGGGCGTCTCGGCGGCGGGCGTCACCTTCCTGGGCGTCGATCACGCGCGGCGAGGGATGCGCTGCGAGGACGTCGTGCTGTGCCTGCCCTCTCCCCTTGACGGAGGAGGACAAGGAGACTCTACTGCCTCGGCCTCGGCCCCTGCCCCTGCCTCTGCCTCTGTCTCTGCCTCTGCCTCGGCCTCTTCTTCTTTCAGCTATCCTTATGTTGCTGCGCTGATGGTCTTCGACGGGCACGGCGGCGCCGGGGCCGCGGGGGACGCCGCAGAGGCGCTCCCGGCGGCGCTGGCCGAGAGGCTCCTCCGTCCTTCGCAGCGAGGCGGCGGCGGCGGAGGAGGAGATTCCACCTGCTGCCCGCTCTCCGCTGTCGACGCCGCCGCCTGGAGGGAGGCCTTCGCCGCGGCAGACGCCGCGAGTCCGGCCGACGGCGGGTCGACCGCGACCGTCGCGCTGGTCTGGAGGGAGGACGGGGACGGCGACGGAGGGGGCGATCTGCTGCTGCGGGCAGCCAACGTCGGCGACTCGGCGGCGCTGCTTGTCGAATCCGAGTCCGAGTCCGAGTCCGACGGCGAGGAAGGAGCAGAGGAGCAAGAACCTCCCTCGACGGCGGCCGCCCCCAAGACCCCGGAACAGCCCTCCCGGCAGCATCTCCGAGGCTCCTCCTCCTCCTCCCGCGCTACGTCCTCTTCTGCTCCCGTCGTCCAGGAGGGCGACGACGACGACAGCTCCGCCGCGGCGACGCCCGACGCGACGGCGGCAGGGGCGGCGGCGGCGGCGCTCGCGGCCGGGGACCCGCAGCCCCGGCTCCGCATCACCCGCCTGTCGGCCGACCACCGCGTCTCCGCAGCCCCCGAGCGTGCCCGCCTCGCCGCGGCGGGCGTGCCCCTGCCCCCGACGCCGGGCGCGCGCCTCTACGGCCTCAACCTGTCGCGGTGCCTCGGCGACCGCGCGATCAAGGAGTCGGGCCTCGGCCTCAGCGGCGAGCCACACGTCTCGCCCGTCCTGAGGCTCGCGAGGAGGAGGAAGAAGGGCTCCGGGCCCCCTCTCTCCTCCTCTCGCTGCCCGTCGCTCGTCCTCGTCGCCTCGGACGGCCTGTGGGACGTGGCCAGCCCCTCGAGGGCCGCCGCCGTGGCCCGGGCCGCGGTCGCCGCTGCGCTCGACGGCGGGGCTACTGACGCCGAGGCCGCCGACGCGGCTGCGAGGGCCGTGGCGGCCCTGGCGAGGCGCAGGCACAGCAGGGATGATATCACCGCCGCGGTGGCGCTGCTGAGGCCGTAGTTTTTTGGAAAGAGGAGGACTAGAGAGAATATGGGACGAGCTCGTTTTTTCAAAAGAAGGAAAGGATAACGGAACGAAGCAAAGAAAAAGAAGAAGAAACGGAAAAAAGGAACGAAAAAAATAAATTGCTGTTGCTCCCTCTCCCCTCAAACAAATAGGAAACGAAAATTAAAAAGAAGTTTTATAAACAAAAACATTGTAGCTACTTGATGGCCCCATTTTATTGATGTTCGAATGAGACGGGGGGGGGGGGTGGGGCGTGGAGCGCGAGAGTGGAGGGGGAGGTTTGAGGAAAACGAAAAAGACAAAAACTCGCTCGCTCGCACTTCACTTTTGGGCGCTTGCCTCTTTCTTCGCTTTCGCACGCTTTCCCCTCCTTTACAGCTTGATTTCTTGTCTCTCTCTTAGCACGAGATGGCGGAAGCGGCTGCTGCTGCAGCCGCAGCTGCAGCGGTCGCTGCCGCATCCAATCCAGCGAACTCGGCCGCCCTGGCTGCACTTTTTGCAAACGGCGGCGGCGCCAATTGCGTGGGCGTCGACGGACAACACGTCGAGAGCAACTCGCATCAGCAGCAGCAGCAAAACTTCGCCGCGCTGGCCCAGTTCCAGGCCGCGTACGCCAATCCGGCAGCGATGAACATGTGGGGGGCGCAGGGGCAGGTGAGACGAAAAAGAGAGCGGTGTCGAAGACTGACCCTTTTTTTAGATATCTCACCCTGGAGCGATAGCAAGCGACAAACGAAAAACTTTTTTCCGCCCCTTTTCCTCCCGGCTCACGCTCTTTCCGTCCTCTCTGTCGCCCCAATTCCGATTTCTAGATGTACGGCGCTTCTCCCTACTTTAACCCGATGTGGCTGCAGGCGGCATCGATGGCGCAGGCGGAGCAGCAATTGCAAAATCACAAGCAGCAGCCCGTCGTCACTGCCGCCGCAGTTGCCGCCGCCGCCGAAGGCCCCCTCGCTGCGGAAGCTCCGTCGTCATCGATGCAGCTCACGGCAACGACGACGGGGACCGGCACGAGGACGATGACGCCCGTCAACTGCGCGACGACGACGGCCAATCACGGTGGAGGGACGATCAACACCGGCGGAGGGGGCTCGAGCTCTGGGACGACACAGGTAAGCGTTCAATTGAAGGAGGAAGCGAGAGGAAGAACCGGGGGGGGAAAAACTCGAGGCCGGCGTTGCTTCTCGGCGGCACTCCCGAGCGAGAAAGCTCGAGCTTTTCTCTCTTTTCTCTCTTTTCTCTCTTTTCTCGACGTAGATACTGACCTTTTTCCTCTCTCTCCCTCCCTCCTTCCACGACAGGACGACTCGGCCAACGCCGCAGGTACCGAGGACGCCAGGACGACCGCTGGGGGAGGCGGAGGAGGGAAGAAGCAGCTCAAGGGCCGCGGGGACGCAGGAGTCCAGGGTGGAGCCGCAGGCGGCCAGGCGATGACGCCGACCACCACCACCTCTCCCGACCCCGCCGCTGCCGACGCCGTCCCGCACTCCGACGTCCTCGAGCTGTGGAGGGCGCACGCCGCCGCCGCGGCGGCCGCCGCGCACAGCCAGCAGCAGCAGTACGCCGTGGCCGCTGCGGCAGCGGCCGCGGCGGCCGCGGCGGCGCACCAGCAGCAGCCGGCCGCGACGGCGACGACGGCAAAAGGCTCCATCGGCAACGGGGAGGCTGCCGCTCCTTCAAAACCCGCCACCGCCGCCGCCACCGCCGCCGCTGCCGCTCTCGCTCCCCCTGCCCCCTACGGCCTCGGCGGCCAGGCCGTGCTCGCCGACCGGGAGGCCCGCCGCCTCAAGCGCAAGCAGAGCAACCGCGAGTCGGCGCGCAGGTCGCGACTGCGCAAGCAGGCCGAGTGCGAGGGCCTGAGCGGCAGGGTCAGCGAGCTCGAGGCGGCGCTCGCGGCGGCGATGGCCGAGCTGGTCGCCGCGAGGGCCGAGATCGACGCGCTGAGGGCCGAGAGGGGCGCCCCTGTCTCTGCCGCCGCCGCCGCTGCTGTTCCTGCTGCTGCTGCGGCTATAGTTGCAGCTCTCGCGGATAAGGCCGAGGCGGAGGCATAACTTCCGGCGAAAAACAAAACAAAAACAAAAAAATTAGAAACGCACTTTCCGACGCACTTGCCAATTTTCTCCACTCTCATTTCAGTCTTTGCGCAAATTGAGCGTCACCAGCATCCCTTCCCTTTCTTCTGGGTATAACGATTCCGGGGGGGAAGAAAGAGAGGTTGCGATTTTGAAAAAACACAGCTCCACCTCCTTCGGGCTCTCCTTTTGTTTTTTTTTGTTTCCTTTTTTCTGGGCTTTTTTATCCTCTCTGTTTCTTCTTCAACGTCCCGATTTTCCTCACCTCGGAGGGACTTGACTGAGACAACAACAGCGACATGATATATTTACTTCTTATAGAGCGCGCGCGGGCTTCTTGGTGGGGAATCGAAAACAAAAAAAGACGCGGGCACGCAACAAACTCTAGCACTTTCATTCATTGAGAAGGAAAAAAAACAAAAAAAACACTCTGTTGTGGGTCGAAGAGAAGAGTGATTTTTTTCCTCGTCACTCGACTGTCGCCCGACTCTCTGTTCACTCTTTTGTTCCCCTCTCTGTGTAACCCAAAAAGAAAACAGCTTTCTTTCTCTCCCTCATTTCTCTCTTTCTCGACGCGAGTTCGTCTCCTACTTGAATAAGAAAAAAATATAGTTCGTTTTAATTTGCATAGCCTCAACTCGAAACCGGGAAGATCAAAACAAGAGGGGACTGGAAGGACTGAAAGAACGAAAAAAATAAAAATAAACAGAAGCGCCGAAGAAGAAATCAAAACTCTTCTTCTTTCTCTTCGTCCTCTTCTCTTCTCAAGCCCGCGCGTCCTTCCCGACGCCGACCAGGCCCACCGACTTGGGAGATGCCGGGGGCTTGTTCGTGAGCGGGATGGTTTCGGCGCCGCGCTCTCTCTCGCGCGCGGTCTCGGAGCCGCCGGAGCCTGAAAAGGTGTATTTTTAAAGAAGAAGAAGAAGAAGAAGAAGAAGAAGAAGAAGAAGAAGAAGAAGAGGAAGAAGAAGAGGAAGAAAAGAGAGGTCGAGGAGTTAGTTTTTTTTCCTTCTCTTTTTTCAAAACCTTCAAAAGCAAAAAAAGAAATCAAAAACATCGAACTCACCGACTGCAGACGAAGCCGCCGCCGCTTCCGCCATCTTCAGCTGCGAGTACCAGACGATTCCGGCAAACGCCAAGGAGATCCCTGTTGGCGTGTTTTTTGTTTGTTAAAGATTATAAAGGGGGAAAAGGCGGAGAGAGTGAGACAAATAGAAAGCTTCTTCGCTCGCTTCGCTTCGCTCGCTTCGCTCGTTTCGCTCGAAGGAGACAAATAGAAAGCTCCCTCGCTTCTCTTCGCTCGCTCACTCGAAGGGAAGACAAGAGAAAGCTTCTTCGCTTCGCTTCGCTTCGCTCGCTCGCTCCAAGGAGTCTCTCAAAAAAAAAAAGACAACCCACCCGCAAGCTTCTTCGGCGGCATCTCGTCCCCGAAGAACAGGCACCCTCCCGCCAGGATGATGACCGTCTTGACGTGCCCGACCACGTTGTACGTCAGCGAGCTCGTCGCGCCGATGACGAGGAAGGTCGAGAGCGACACGAGCAGGCCCAGCCCAGCCGAGACCGCGATCGCGGCCACGGCCGCGGCCGAGTAGGGGTAGCCCGAGAGCGTGTCCGGGTCGGGGGGGACCGCGCCCGGCGTGCCCAGCGGCTCCCGGAGCAGCACCAGGCCGCCCAGCATGCCCGCCGCGAGCGGCGCGTACTGGTCGAGGAGCTGCATCGACCCCGCGCCCAGCTCGCGCTGCTTGGTCCCGGCCCAGATCTGGTACGCCGTCGTCGCCGCGATCGCGCCGGCGCCCACCAGCAGGCCCGCCAGCGCGCCGCCACCGCCCGCCCCCCCGCCCGCGGAGACGAGCTGCGGGTCCGTGATCGTCGCGAGCGCCACCCCGGCGCAGACCACCCCGATCGACGCCGTCACGGCCCTCGACGACCGCTTCCCCAGGAAGACGGCCTCGGCGAGCAGCACCGCCGGCGCGACGGCGATCTTCGTGATCTGGTAAAAGCCCACAGTGTTGAGCTGCAGGTTGAGGTTGTTGAGGACGATGTACCCCACGTAGGCGGCCGCGAGCGGGGCGAGGGCCTTTTTGGAGAGGATCTTCTTCTCGTAGATGCCTGGATTGGGAGGGAGGGAGGGAGCGAAGTAAAAAAGAGAGGAATGGAAGGAAGGGAGGAAGAAGGAGAGAGAGGAAGAGGAAGGTGAGCGGGCGAGCAAAGAGCCGGCGGCAGTAAAAGAACGAGAGGGAGATGAAAAACTCACCTGCTGCCTGGAACGCCTTCATCCCGGCCAGCGTCGTCAGCGTGTGGATGAGCGTGAGGGAATAGATGAAGTGGAAGCCGAAGGTGGAGAGGACGGCCTGAGAGAGAGAGAGAGGTAGAGGGAGAGAGTTGAGGGTGAAGGTGAGGGGTTGAAAAGAGGCGGCTAGCGGGCGGGCGACGAGGGGGAAAAAAAGTCGAGCGACGTCAATCGTTCAAAGCTCGCATTTAGCGTCCCCCTCTGCATCCATAGCTCTGCCTTCCCGTCTCAACATCGAAGAGGCCATGCGTTTGCCGCTCGTGGGCGATAAAGAGACGAGAAAGCAACAAAAAGGGGGCGACAGCCCATCGCTTTTAGCGACAGCCTCAGCTTTCTCAAGCCTCACAACCGGCCCCTCCATCGTCATCGTCGCCGCTGGCGCCGGCGGCGGTGGAACCGAGAACGGAATCCTTGCTCGTCTTTCCTTCTTCTTTCCTCCCTTACCTTGTTGGCGAAGACGATCCCCGAGGCGGAGACGATATTAAGCATCGCGTACGCCGCCGACCGCGCGTTGCTCGTCGAGCCTACGGCCATGGTCGTCGAGGTTTCTTTATTTGATTGCAAGAAAGAAACAGAAACTCGATTCGAGTCGATGGATGTCTTTTTGCGCTCTCGAAGCACTCTGCTTCAAGGTTTTCTTTGCGCGTGCGCTGTGCCTCGACACAAGAGACAAGACGAAGAGACGCAATCGAGAGACGCGAAGAACGAACCGCGCGAGACGGGGAAGGGGGACCGCGAGTGAAAAACAACAGAGAGAGGAAAAAATTAGTACCAAGAGTACAGCTTTGATGAAGAAAATGTTTCAGGTTTTTTTTCCGCTCGAATTCGGGTCCCCCCTCCCCCCTCCAAATCAAACGCCAATCACCTCCTCGAGCGGCAGCACCCGCAGCGCCTCCCCGACGGCGTGCAGCGACCCCGTCACCACCAGCACGGCAGCGTCCTCGTCGCCGTCGCCTCCGAAACCGCCGCCCCCGACGCCGCCGCCGCCGGAAGTCAGCTCCCTCGCCGCGGCGTCGACGGCGGCGCCGAGCGAGGCCTTGACCAGCACTCGGCAGCGGCCCGAGGGCCCGACGAGCGGCTCGGCCCCCACCGCCGCCTGCCACGCCGCGGCCAGCTCCCCCGGGGGGGCGCTGCGGGAGGAGCCGCCGGCGATGGGAACCTCGGTGAAGACGACGACGCAGGGGCGCAGCGGGGGAGGGGGAGGGGGGGCGGGGGGGCCGCCGGCGCCGCCCGCGGCACGCGCGAGCGCCGACGGCGGCGAGCGCAGCGCGGCGGCGATCCCGCGGAGGTCCTTGTCGCCCGCGCACGCGAGCACGATGCCCATCCGCGGCTGCCTCCTCGGCGGCCCCCCGATCCCGGGCCAGGCCGCGGAGAGCGCTCTCGAGAGCGCCGCGGCGGAGGCCGGGGTGTGCGCGCCGTCGAGGACGACCGGGATCGACCTCGGAGCCGACGAGGGAGAAGAGGAGGACGAGAGAGGAGGGGAGCCCAGGGCGGAGGTCAGGTGCGAGAGCGAGGGGGGGCTCCCGCCGGGGCCGCCCCCGCCCCCGCCCCCCTTCCACCTGACGCCTCCGTTGGCCAGGGGCAGCCTCGCGACGTGAAACCTCCCCGGGAGCGTGGCGCCGCTGAGCCCGCGGGAGAGCGCGTCCGGGGAGATCCTCCCGGCGAGGGCCGCGCGGCGGCGGAGGAGGTCGGCGCTCCCGGTCGCCGCCGCGGACGAGAGCAGAGACGGGGAGGGAGGCAGCGAGAGCGAGAGCGCGGCCGCGGCCGCGGCGGCGGCGTTGTCCGCCTGGTGCTCCCCGAAGAGCCGGAGCTCCGCCTCGATCTCGAGCTCGCCCCTCTCTCCGCCACCGCCGCCGCCGCCGCCGCCGCTCCCGGGGGACCGAGGGGAGAGGAAGGGCCCCGCCAGGGCGCCGGATACCTTGAGCTTCACCTTCGTCCTCGGCGGCGAGGCCCTGCCCCGGGAGGGCACGAGCTCACACGAGGCGACGGAGACGCCGCCTCCGCCGCCGTCGCTTTCTCCGGCAGCAGCAGCAGCAGCAGCAGCGTCGACAAGGACGGCCCCGACCCTCTCTATTTCCGCCCTCGCAAGCGCGCCCGCCTTCGAGTCGACTTGCCTCGCGAGCACCGCTGGCACCCCGCGCCTCAGAACGCCGCATTTCGCTCTCACGACCGTCTCCAGGGATCCCCCGAGGGCCTCGGCGTGCTCCAGCGACATCGAAGAGAGGACGACGGCGGACGGCGGGGGCGCGACAGAAGAAAAGGAAGTATCTCCTCCTCCCCCGAAGACGTTGGTCGCGTCCGTGGCTCCGCCGAGCCCGGCCTCTATCACGGCGAGGTCGCACCCTCGGTCCGCCGCGGCGCGGAGGCCCAGAGCCACCATGACCTCGAACGCCGACAGGCGGTCGGGGCTCCGGGCGCCCCCTGCCCGCGCCTCCTCGTCCCTGGCCGCGGCGCGCAGCGCCGCGGCGTGGGCCTCGACCAGCGCGTCGAACTCCGCCTCCGAGATCGGCAGCATCCCGCCGCCGAACGCGATCCGCTCGCGCCTCGACCTCACGTGCGGGCTCGACAGCGCCGCGACCCTGAGCCCGGCGGCTCCGGCCGCGGCCGCGACCATCGCCGCGGTCGACCCCTTGCCCTTGGAGCCGACGACGTGGATAGTCGCCGGGATCGAGGCGTGCGGGTTCCCGAGGCGCGCGAGGAGGCGGTGCATCCGCGACAGGTCGAAGCCGCCGGCGCCTCCGGCCACCCCGGCCCCGGCGGGGACGCCCGTCCTCTCGTGGTCGATAAGCGAGGAGAGGAGGTCGTCGTCGCCGTCGCGGCGGGGAGGAGGAGAGGTGGAGAAAGAGGAGGTCGAAGAGGTCGTCGGCGACAAAGGCGAAGGAGAAGAATTCGGCGACGGATCCCAGACGAGCGCGAGCGCCCGCCGCAGGCCTCGCGTCCTCCTCCCCCGCCGCAGCAGCAGCGGTGAGAGTACTGTTGTCGCCATCGATATAGGGATGCCGCTGCGAATGAGAATGCGAATGCGGTCTTGAGCGACCCGCAGCGGCGCCCGGTAAAGGAGTGCAAGAGAGTGAACTTCAATCGGCTAGCTCTCCTTTCCTCGCTCACAAAAAAAATAAAACTCTGATCGAATGCGCCGGGCCTGGCTGACTCTCGCGGCGGTCTCCGCCGTCACCGCCGCCGGCATCGCGTACGTCCACGCGTCGCAGGTCGCCGAGAGAGAGGCTCTACACGCGGGAGTGCTCCGCGACGACGAGCTGCTGGCGTCCAAGCGTGCGGAGCGGAGGTTGATGCTGGAGGAGAAGGAGATTGAGCGATGAGCTTGAACACACGAGCAAAGGCAAAGCGGGAAAAAAACTGTAAAAACACGACCCCCGCGCCCCTTTTCATAGGAGACGGAAACATTAAGCATTGCGGGTTCACACGCAGAGAGAGAGTAGCAGAAGAAGCACAGAACAGATAGAACGTAAAGCGCGAAAGAAAGAAACACACACGAAAAAGCTTACGAGCCGAGCAGGGCCGCGACGCGGGAGCCAAAGGCGGCTACTGCACGCGCGCTGAGGCCGCTTGCGTCGTTGCCGCCGCCGCCGCCGCCGCCGCCGCCCCTGTCCCCTCCGCTTCCTCTTCCTCCTCCTCCGACCAGCGCGACGACCGCCGTGTCCCTCGCCTCCGCCCGCCAGAGCCTCTCCCTGTCGTCCGGGGCAAGCGCGAGCCTGGCGTCGCGGATCTTCACCGGGAGACCGACCAGAGAAGAAGAAGGGTTCGAGCCGCTGCTGCCGCCGCTCCCGCCGCCGCCGCTCCTGCTGCCCCTCTTGGGAGGGAACAAAAACGGCGCCGCTGCCAGCGGCCCCGAGACGCGGACGGCGAGGAGCCAGACCTCGTCGGCGGGGACGCCCGAGTCCAGCAGGGAGAGCGCCGCCGCGTCGGCGCAGAAGAGCCACTGCTCCCCTTCCGGCGGGCGAGCGAGCGAAGAGGAGGCGTCGGGGTCGGAAACGGGCGCAGCACCAGCGACCGAGGCGAGCGCGCTCGAGACTGCGGCGCCCTCCGCCCTGACGGGCCCCGCCGCGACGAGCACCCCCTCGAAGTCGAAGTCGCCGCCCCGGGGCAGCGAGGCGATCCCGGAGAGATCGACCGCGCGGCGCCTCGGGCACTCGAAGGCGAGGCCGAGGCCCGAGGGCGAGGCGTCGAGGACGCCCCACGCCGTCGCCCTCGAGCCCGACAGCTGCGGCCTCGAGAGGCCCAGGGGGTCGCCGCGCCAGCGCGGGCGCGGGACCAGCGAGGAGAGCCAGACGACCTGCCCCTCTCGGGGGAGCGGGGGGGCGCCGCAGTCCTCGGTCGGGGGCTCCCAGAGCTGGAGGAGCCACTCCCGCTCGAGCGGGAGGGGGGAGGGCGCGGGCGGAGGAGGGGGGGCAGCGCCTCGCCCTTGGCCGCCGCCATCCCCCGCCGCCGCCCCCGCCGCCGCGCCTCCCTGCTCGCCCCGCCGCCGCTCCCCCCGCTCCCTCTCCCTCACCCTCGCCCGCCTCTCTGCCCGCTCGGCCTCCTCCGGCGGCACCGCGGCAGACACCAGTGCCCTCCACACCCTCCTCGACCTCACGGGCTGCGCGACGCCGGCGGCGGCAAGGGCCCGCCCCTGCAGCTCCGCTGCCCTCGCCGAGCGCAGCGTCTCGCGCTGGCAGCAGTACGCGTCGAGGGCGCGGTCGGCCCTCCGAGACGAGGCGCCGATCCCGCCGCCGCCCTCGCCCTCCTCTCCGTCCCCCGCGGCGACGGAGGCGCGAGCGTACGCGGCCTCGCCCGCCGTCGCGCCGCCGCCGCCGTCCCCGGCGGCCGCGCGCAGCCCCTCCCGGTGCTCCCTCTCCTCGCGGGCCAGCGCCGCCGCCATGCCCGGCGCCGCCGCCTCCAGCGCCGCCTCGACGGCCAGGGCCGCGGCCAGGGCCGCGGACGGGCTCGCCACGCGGCGGCGCCCGTCGGAGAGCTCCTGCCAGGCGAGCTCCGGCAGCACCCGGCGGACCGCGACGGCCGTCCTCGCGATCGGGCCGCCGTCCTCCGCCGCCGCCGTCAGCGGCGCGAAGGGGAGGGACGAGGGAGGCCGCGGCGGCGCCCGCCCGAGCTTGACGAGGGCGTCGGAGGAAGGGCAGCGGGTGCTCGACGGGGCGACGACGCGGTGGACGCCGTTGAAGCAGACGGCGAGCGAGGACGAGGCGCAGGCCGAGAGCGCGTCGGCCGGGGCCGAGAGCAGCCTCGCGCCAACGACTCGGACCTTGTCACCAGCGACCGGGCCCGCGCTCGGAGACAAAGATAATTGAGCGCAGAGCGGCGGGTCGCAGAGGGCCCTGACGGAGTACCACCCGTCGGTGAGCTCGAGGGAGAAGGACGCTTCGGGTTCGGACCCGGAGAGCGGGGACGTGGTCGTCGTCGCCGCCGGCGTCGTCGTCGCCCCCGCTGCCACTGCTGCCGCCGCGCTCTGGCCCCCTCCTCCCCCGCCGAAACCTCCGCGGATCACCCTCGCGACCCTGAACACGGCCGCGGAGCCCGCCGCGGCGTCCCCCTCCAGCACCCTCGCCAGGTGCGACCGATGGCCGCGGCCGAGCTCCCGCTCGCAGCGGTACAGCAGCGAGTCCAGCACCACAGGCGCAACGAGACAGGCGCCTCCGAGCGAGACCGGGAATGCCCTCTCCAGCGCGGCGAGCTTCCAGACGATCCAGCGGAGGTGGTTGCGGACCCAGGGCAGGGAGCAGAGCTTCGGGTCGGCGCCGCGGGAGAGCAGGGCGGCGCGGAAGTCGGCGGCGTCGAGGCGCTTCTTGCAGGGTCTCGGTTTCGGTTTTGTCGCCGCTTCGCTGCCCTTCTCCTCCTCGTCGTCATCCTCCTCGCCCTCGCTCTCGACCTCCGGGACCAGGAACTCCGCCGCGGCCACCGAGTCTATCGCCGCGACCTGCGGCGAGACGTATCCTGTCGGCAGGCACGGCGTCGGCGGCGGGTTCAAGGGGTCGTTCGCGAAGGCCGCGGCGGCGAGCCTGGCAGCGAGCGTGCCGCCGGCGATGGGGTGGAGCGGTGCCCTTCGGCAGCCGCCGGAAGAGGGAGGGAGCGGAGGAGCAGCGGGAGGAGGAGGAGGAGGAGGGGCGAGCTCGCTGCTGACGACCGCCGCCGCTGCCGCCCGCGCTCGCTTCTGCTGCCTCGGCTCCTCTTCCCGTTGTTCGCCGTTTTCGTTGTTTTCGTCGCCTCCGTCGTTCTTGGAGGAAAGGGCGGCAGCGGGGAGGGCGGCAGCGCGAGCAGCAGCCGCAGCGGCGGTGGCTCCTCCGCCTTCTTCTCCTTCATCCTCTCGTGGCTGCAGCTCCGGCGGCGACTCCCTCGGCCGGACGACGCCGCAGCAGGAGGAGGCGAGAGCAGCAGCAGCAGCAACAGCGGAAGCGGCGGCAGCAGCGGCAGAAGCGGTAGAGCCGAAGTTGTTGCTGTTGTTGTTGCTGTTGCGGAGGCTCGTCGCGTCCGCGAGGGGAGGCCTCTCGGCGACGGCA
>Ga0315284_10011419_pt1 | contig 12667 bp, 18 predicted proteins | sample YL17G09_16_MG_FD_203696 | JGI IMG/M metagenome (GOLD analysis project Ga0315284, IMG submission 203696) | Sediment microbial communities from Yellowstone Lake, YNP, Wyoming, USA - YL17G09_16 | ecosystem: Environmental > Aquatic > Freshwater > Lake > Sediment | place: USA: Wyoming | collected... | reverse complement strand
GTCTTGTCTGCGGGGAAACCCATAAGGTTGTACGCTCTGCCTTGCGTTCACTCATGTAAAGCAATAGACTGCAATAGTATAAAAAAGAGTTGTGAGATTAGATTGATGCGTCGTAGATGACTTGCTGCGTTCCATCGGAGAAGTAAGCAGTACCTACAACATGATCCTTACCGGGCGATCCAACGATAGTGGCCGTAGTACCTACAACCAGTTGTGTAGTACCCGGATCGGTTACATCAAAGCCGGTTGGCATCATAACATCGATTGCACCTGTAGCATCAGAAGTCCAGACAATCCCTACACAACTTGATGCGTCCATACCACCCTGATAGGTGAGCACAATACTATCTGCAACGTTCTGCTGTGCGGTTGCCGCAACGACTTTGGTTTTCTGGATCTGTCCTGCCATTCCGAATACGAATGCAGCGATAACGGCTGCAAGAATCACGGTGATGGCCACCATGAGGATCACTCCAATGACCGGCGATACTGCTTCTGAGTTTTCTGTGTGCTTCATTTTGTTTTCACTTCCTTTTTAATCGTTGAACCTTCAACGGACAATGTAAGCCTGACCTGCTTCCTGCACATCGGACAAGTTACAAGATGCTTACTCTTGCCTGTATAATCCCATTCGTGCAGGCACGAAGGGCGATCACATTTGATGTGCATACTAATAAGAAGATGTATAAGAATAAAAAGGTATCGTTAGAGAACCAGATTAATCCCGACCATAGTAACAAACAACACCGTGAAAGAGAATGCCCCTCCCATTGCTGCCATATCTCCCCACGGGATTCCGGGTTCTTTGTTGAGGATTGATATGAACCAAATGATAACACCCATCGCCAGAACCTTCATAACGATAACCGCTGCTGTGAATAGTTCAACCGTCCCGAACGCGGCAAAGATAGGGTTGGCTTCGTAGAAGGTTGCATTGCTATTCCAAGCACCGTTGATGCTGATTGCTGCGTCAAGTGCCATAACCGCTGCCAGAATTGCGATAGCGTGCCATTGCCTGCGAGTTATCATTTCATCAGTCCATACAAATTACTCACGTTAATACAACATCGCGGTCGCTATTTTAAATCCATCCCTTGCGTATTGTTTTTAGTTCTTCTAAAAACAATGACCCGTTCATCTGCTGGTCCGGGTGAATACGATAAAACGTTCCTAAATCATTTATAGACAGACCAAACATTCCCAACCGCAACGCACGGCCTTCGACTACCGCATCCCACGACGTTTTATACCACGTGGGGTAATTCACTTTTTTATATGAAGTCCCCCTAAACATCAGGCTGGTGTTGTTGATTGGGTTTCTCCGTTTCCATATCTCAAACGCTATGTCAGGAACCGCCAGAATAATGTTGTCCAACCGATTTGAAAACAACCATTTGGTTTCAACAACTGTTGACGATTTTATATCAGGTCCCAGCAACGTTTTAGTATTGTAACAGAAATCAGCACCAGTTTGATCTAATATCTCAACCTGCTTTGATAAATGTGATGCATTAATGTATGCATCATCTTGGGACAACCTCGCAACATATTTCCCGCGAGCTAATGAAAACGCATACATACACGTTTCGCATTCCCCGAGGTTTGTTTTATTCTTAATAAGAATTATACCCGCATGATCTACCAGAGAGGGTGTGTCGTCAGTACTCGCATCATCTATAACGATAACTTCAAGGGGATCTATATCCTGGCACAATATGGATTCAATACATTCTCTAATGTATTTTTTTCCATTGTATGTTGGAACTATCACAGACACCAGCGGTTTCATCTTATCATCTCTTTAATTGCGGTTATATACGGCGCGGCGCCGGTGTGGTTCCTCCCCCACAAATATCCAATATAACTTTTCCCAGACATCCATACCATTGATACAACAAATTGTAATTTCTGTAATGTCGTTCCGTGTGTTTTGCATGGCATGTGTGAAAAACGATATAACTGTTTTTCAAACGCGGAGTCTGCATTTATACGTCTTGACAAACTTTCGGATCTTTTGTGGTACACTATAGCATCGGGAACATACTTGGTTTTCCACCCCCGAAGATATGCCCGCCATGAATATTCATTATCCTCAAAACAGGTCCCATAAAACTCCGCAAATAGCCCAATGTCTTTTATCATCTTGGTTTTGTATAACCCGGCCGCTCCAGATACCCCGACAAGGTTTTTAGAATTTTTATATTGGCCATTATTGGTTTCTTCGCTCCCGCGATCATATATCTGACCCCAAGATATGATATGCCCGGTAGAATCAATAATATGTTTTGAGTTCATCCGTAGCATCAATGGTTGGACCATCCCAATAAACGGATCTCGCATCTCCCAAACCATAAATCCAAGCGCATCCCGTTCAACAATAGTATCGTTATTTAACAACCAAACATATTCTGCACCCATTTCATTGATGGCGTAGTGTATACCTTGGTTACTTGCCCGGGCAAAACCAAGATTGTCTTTGTTGCAGATGAAATGAACATTGGTATTAAGATACGGTGTGATCTCCTTAATCGAATCATCCGTTGACCCATTGTCAATAAGGACAATGTGATAGTTCGGATACTTTAGTTTTCGAAGCGAGCGCAGACAGTTGACTGTATCTTTCCAGCCATTCCAGTTCAGGATAACAATACTAACTTGTGGTGCGGTCATTCCGGGCATGTCCTACACGTTCCACCTGTGGGGAAAACCTGATCATATCGCATACGGATACAGCACGGGTGCAATCGCCCCATCGCATCGTAATAGAATTTCGTTCCTTTCAAAAACGGGCAATGTTCTTGGAATGGCCGGTCTATCTTTCCAGATAACCTACGCTCTGCCATAACTTCCTCGTGAGCTGCCAACCATCCGGGTTCTTCCGGATTATAAAAGTTTTGAATCGGGGTGATATGGCAGACAATACCGAGATTACCACAGAAGTTCTGGATATCCGCTTGCTGATCGAAATTGTATTGGGACCTTACGCAGTTCACAGCCACGGTTGGTTTTCCCTTTCCTGACAGAACCGCTACTTGCGCCTTGACTGATTCAATATCGTAATTGTTTCCCCTGGTGGCCTTTGCAAGTATTGGGTCTAACGTATCCATAGATATTACAATATGATCGATGTAATTCCACGCAGGATAATTTGTGGTTGTCCCGTTGGTTATTACAATCAGATATTTACAATACTGTTTTGCCAGAGCACAAATATCATCAAAACGGGGATGCATAAACGGTTCCCCCAAACCTTGCAAAATAATGGTGTGGACGTTGTGGTGCTTTGAAAGAATGTTTAGTAATGTTTTCTCGGTGATATCCACTATTGGCGTGTCGGTTCCCCGAGAGCATTTGATACAGTGAAGATTACATCGGGTGGTGGGTTCTATCTGCAAGACAACCTGCCGCTTTATTATCTCTTTGTTAATCCGTGTTTTAACAGGTAGTAAATATTTCTGTATCTTGTGGAGTCCACAGAGACTAATGTACATCCATACCAATCTAGGGAGATTCCCTATATTACCCTGGCGAGCATTAATCATTGTTTGTAGCCATACCAGTTCTAATTGGGATGATGATGTAGTAATCCCATCCGGGTGAATGCGATAATAAGAAAGCGGCGTCCTGAAACAAAAGTTGGGATATTGTTTTAATCGAAGATATAAATCATAGTCGTCAATTTGTGGGAGTGTTTCGTTTAACAGGTATCCGTCTTTTCGGATAATCTCGTGCACCAGATCCCTACGGAGCATGAACGTCTGAAATGGGATCATCTCGTCTGCTTTTGGGTTGTTCCAGATTTCAGCAAGTGTATATTCTTTCTGACATTTGTGCATCGTGGCGTATCCCCAGCACCACTGGATCTCCGGATGTGTGTCCATGAAATGTACCTGCTTGCTCAGCTTCTCCGAATACCACCAGTCGTCTGCGTCAAGGAAAGCAATATATTTCCCATGCGACATTGCAACGCCACGGTTCCTTGCTTTTGCCGGATTGGTTTTTATCGCAGATTCTTCAAACCGCAGTCGAGCATCTTTCTGCATGTATGCCGCCGCAATCTTAAACATTTCTGATGATGGTGAATCCACAATAAAGATTGCTTCCCAATCCTCAAACGTCTGCGCGAGGATGCTGTCTACACATTGCTGGATATATTTCTCTGATTTGTAGCACGGGACAATAACCGATACACTTGGAGTCATAACACTTCACCGCAAAATAGGTTCTTTAATTTAACCGCAGCATTGAATCCCACCATCTTAACAACTAATCTATTCAGATAATGCCATCCGGATACTAACCTGAACCGCGCATTACAATGGGAACAGATACATAAAAGGTTAACAAACTTTTCTTTCGGGAGTCTCGTGTGTTTTAGTATTGTGACTTCCCCGCAGAACGGACATTTTGTATCGACTTCCCACACACCATTAACAACCCGTTCCCCTATGGCAAACGAAAATCTGTTTGCAAGATATTCGGTGGTCCATACCATATCCTGTAATTTAATAAAATCAGTTTGCGATAGTTGTGTCATGTTGATCGGGTTCATCATAGAATACCCGTTGGCGCGTTCTGTAATCAACTGTATTTCATCTTTGATAAGTGAGTTTTCTATACAGTATCGATATACTTCAGTACCAGCGAACGGAATGATGAAACCGATATCAATACAACCACGGATGATATCTTGGCGTTCCATATAAAATTTACAGGTTTCTTTTGCCGTTTCCAAAGTCTCTGCGGGATCTCCAAAGATAAACGATCCCTGCGCCATCAGATTGCGATCTGCGAGTAGTGTTAAACACCGTTTTATGTCTTTCGGAGTTATTCCTTTCTTCATGCTGGTGAGTACCGGCTGGCTATAACTTTCAATACCAAGGGTTGCAATAACCAAAGCATTTTTTATTCCAGCCAAACCATCTGCGATATCTTCATCAACACAATTGACACGCATACCCCCCATGTATATCCGCAACGGATATTGTGTCGATTCGGTAATCTTATTTAACTCTGAAAACAGTTTTAGTGCCCGTGGTTTATCAGAAGATAACAGCTCGTCCAATATGAAAATATAATTAACCCGATATCGTTTTATTGCCCAACGGAGTTCTTCGATAACATTTTCTATTGAACGTGTTCGATATTTCGGACCTGTGGTATGATAACAAAAAGTACAGTGAAATGGGCAGCCGCGAGATGCTATAATTGAATAAGGCCGCAACCAGTCTTCTGCTCCGAAACCCATGTGGAATGGTATCTGATTATCAAGGTAATCGTCAAGACCGAATGCGTCCCAGTCCGGGTATGGTAAATCGTCAAGTCGTTCTATCGGTTGGCGTGGTTGCGTTAAATATGGTTTGCCATCCTTTTCAAATACCAACCCCCGAACAACACTCGGATCTTCCCCCCGTTCTAAACACCGCAATAGTTCAACGCTGGTTTCTTCCCCCTCGAAAATTATACCATAGTCGGGTTTGAGAAGCCCCAACATTATTTCTGGTTGCGATGAGATAATTCCCCCACCGGCAACGATCTTTGTATCGGGGGATATCTCCCTAACATAATTTATGATGTCTTTTATGTTAGGGTAATACATTGAAACACCACCAGTAAATATTACATCGTAGTGTTTCTTTGTCAACTGTTCCCGCACAATATCCCTGACAAGACCATTGAGATTATTCTGGTTTTGGAAATCCACTGGATACCCGGATTTCCTTATTGCTGCCGACACGAATGGAATACCTGTTGGGAGAATATAACGATAAAACTTTTCGGTGCTTTGGGGATCGTAGTAATGAATATCAGAAACATTAAATCTAGGTAAAATACATAAGACATTCATTCAATCGACATCCATTTTTTTTGCTATTTTCTTTATCCTCTGATATACTTCTGCCCATTCCGGATTGACTTCCTGGTTACTATGGTTTTGAAATTCCCGGTATAATCCCACGCGTTCTAAAAGAAAGCCGCTGCACCAGTAAAACATTACCATCCCAAATAACCCAATGCAAAGGAATGGAACTAGTGGCACATTGTAAAACATCAGGCTTTGTTTCCAGATACCATAGGTGTTCAATACAAGAAAGAATGCCGACACTCCAAGACCCAACGTTCCCGATCCCATCATCAAACGGTAGTATTGCCTTCCAATAAAAGATATCGTATTAATCACCGTCCAGCAACAGCCTGAATCGGTCATGCCATGTGTGATACCACGGGCGGGAATTGATCTGACCTGCCATTGCTTCATCCCCGAGCAACCGTACTCTACGGACGCTGACACCGCGCACCTTGTTCTCGTTCGCCCCGCGCCAGCCGTTGTCGTTTGCAACGATAAGGTTCTTCTCCTGCGCCCATTTGTAGAGCTCGCACCCCGGGGTTGCCGTGAAGATACTCCATGAGTTAAACTCCGGACGAATCTTTTGTAACATTTCGATATTCTTCCGGTCGTCTTCCGGATAGTATTTACCATCTTCCCGTGGTGCCCCGAATATGACGTTGGAGAAAATCCGTATACCGTGGTCTTTAAGGAACATCGCAGCTTCAACGTTCTGTTCAACGGTGGTTCCTTTGTTCCAGAAATCAAGGTGGTGTTGGCTGAAACTCTCAAACCCGACACTCATTATGTCCAGCCCACGCCGCTGCATTTCCAGCACCAAGTCTTTGTTCCGCAGGATGACATCTGCCCTGCTACCAGCCCACCATTGTTTGCCATCAAGCCCGTTCTCTTTCAACGCCTTACAGAAGTCCCACATCCACTGAACGTTCATAATCGCTTGGTCGTCGCCGTAGTTATAAGACTTGAAATGATATTTGGAATCCAGTATGAGCATCTCGTCAATAACGCGCTCAACCGATTTCCCCCGTATGGGTTTGAAATGGTTCTGTTCGCCCGGGCCTACACAGAACTTGCATTTACCAGAACATCCCCGATAGTTCAGGATATCCACCCACGGTTTCTCCCGTAACCACAACGGGGGGTGTTGGCACCGTTCCATATAGTCCGGCCACAGTTCCCGATCCGGGTGTGGGATGGTATTGAGGTCGGGGACTTTCCCCCATTGTACCACTGGGGATATTGCCCATTTGGGCGTTTCTTTTAATTCACTTGCAATGTTTGGAACTGTTATTTCTCCTTCTCCTTTTATAATAAAATCAAATCCCTCCCAGAAATCTTGTGGTGCGATGCTGGCGTGTATCCCACCAACGCAAGTTACGATGTTTGGATCGTATCGCTTGATCATTTTCGCGGTGGTTATCGCCGCGTCTCGTTCTGATGTGACCGCTGTAATAAACACCACATCCGGATTTATCCGTGCAACGTGCGGGATCACCGAACCCCAGCTTGGTATCAATCGGAAGTCCAGCAGAGATGTGCTATGCCCTGCCTGTTTCAGCGATGCCGACAATGATGCCAGCCCGTGTTTTATCCACGCGTCTGCGGATGCAGGTGTCGCAAACGGCACCTGCGGATTGATAAGTAAACAGTTTGTCATTACCATACTCCTATCTGCTTTAATCCCCACACGCCACTCGCCAGCATGAACGCATAGTTCAGGCACAACAGCCAGTCGCTCACTCCGCCGTCCCACCAGTCCCGCGCTCTCCCTAAGAAGTAGAGGCAGAAGATGGCATTTGACGGACACCAGATAATCATCGCCATAGTATGATCGAGCAGTAGGTTATTCTCGACGACACCCACGAGTGAGATAAGGAAACCCACTGCAGCAAGATCGAGCCCGATGTTTTTGGTGTCGATCATCTCAGCAACCTCGTTTGTGAATGCCGTCCTTCTTCGGTCCTGTGCTTCTCGCAGTACAGATAAATTTCCTTATCGCAGGCGAAGTATCGGATTTTGTTATTGCAACCCGGGTCCATGCAGGTTACAGCGCAGAGCGTGGTATCTTTAGACATCTTCTCATCCTCGGCATACCGGGCAATATTCCCAGACTTTAACCGGGTCTATCCGGTGCCTGACCTTCAATCCACATTTCAGACAGCGATGAACCATAGCCCGTTCCTCGCAGGTGTCAACAGTCTTGCCGCAGGGTTCTTTGGGGCAGTTGAAGCAATCGCCAGGCACTGGGACTTCTGTACTGACTCCCGCTTTCTTCAGCAGTTTCTTCCTACCGGATTCAGATCGTCTTTGACTCGGTGTTTTCTGTAATGCGTTCGGGGTGATGCCGGATATGAGGGCTACCTGCTGCCTGGCACGTTTGACAAGGCGGGACCGGGCGAGGTCTGCGGGTTTCTTTGATGTCACGCCCTCACCCCGCCATTCCGGACAAACATACACTGTCTATCCGGACTCTCGCACTTGTCAGCCATGCAGTAGTATTGAACCGGGGCTTCCGGAAGAACGCCGCCGGTTTCTGTGCAGGATGGGCAATACTCAACAATCTTGCAATGGACAACAGTTTTCATTCTTTCTCTCCCCTCTTAACCACATCATCGCAATCCGTCCCGCAGACAACAACCTGTATCTCATCTCCGTACTCAGCAGACGCCGACAGGATTCTGGCGGTGTTCATCGGATCGGTATGCCTGTGTACTGATAAGTAGATAACATCTTCTGTACCCAGGTGCGTTATAATTTCTCCAGCCCATTCTTTCAAAAGAGATGGCTTGACTTCCATAACGAAATCTTCTTTGGGGTTATAAGATTTTATGACTCCTACTGTAGCGGTATCGTTTTTTGTCAATACCTCTGTTTTTTCTGGTGGCATGATAAAAAAATCAGATTGGGAATGTTACCTTGCCATCAAGGTTCGCATCGAACAGCGCCATTGCCACTTCCTTGCTACTTCCTGCGGCTTTTAGCATGTCCATCGCACTGTTGAAGTCTTTGGCACCTTTTGCCAGCAGGAGCGCGTTGGCGAGCGTTCCATCAGAAGAGGTGGTCTTGCCAGAGTTTTCCTGTGCAGATGCTACTGCGTCGGGATGCTTGTCGCTCGGGAGGAGAGGGCGGCAAGTCGGGATATCCAGGAAGTACTTACCATTGGGTAGCTTCTTCTCATCCTTCCCTACAGCAACCCGACCACGGAAGCGCATCCCAACGATGAAGTGACGATCCCATTCCGGCTCCGAGTTCTCCGGGATCGGGGCTTTGATCTTCTTGAAGAACCGGACGACCGCGCTCTCGAAGGATTCGTCGTCAGAAAAGTTCAGGGAGTCAACTCGGAAGAAGGCAAGGACAACATTCTCGCTCTTTTCCTCAACGAACTCGCAGATCGCCTTGTCGACCTTCACTGTGACACGGGAACCATCTTTTTTCTCTTTAACCTGCGAGAACTCTTTGACGTGCGGGAACTTCAGGAGCCGAAGGACGTACTCGTCGGTATCATTGAGCGACGGCTTTCCCTCATTGGGGTTCTCGAACTCCCCGGCCTCGTGGACCTTACTCTTGTATCCCGCGAGCGTTCGCTGTTGCTCGGTCATGATGCCGTCATCACCGCCGATATCTCTTTGACGCGAACGTCCCTGGGTTCTGTGACTTTCTTCCATTCCTCCGTGGCCTTGATCTGGGCGTCGATTGGGTTATCGGCGCTTACGTGGACGACGTATTCGTTCTCCTTTACCTGGCCTGGCATCTTCTGGCGGAAGATAGCCTCATACTTCTTGAGTTCGCCGGTCATTCTTTCTTCACTCCAAGAATCTTCTCGATGTATTCAAAGAGAAGAAAATTGATTGCTTCAGACTGCCCTTTTGGGATGTCCGATCTCATGGATTGGATGTCAGCAAGCTGATTCTCGCGAACATTGTTTAGGGATATTTGCACTGTTGAGGACATTTGAAACCTCTAATAGTATGTTGTTTCTAATACTATTAAAGTATTATGGTTTGGCTCAAAAGTGCTACGAATAGTAATCATTAGTAACACTTTTAGACCTACAAGCCCCACATTTTTTTCACAACTACTTATATATATTTATACTTTGCCCTCCCCTGCGATTAGTACAAAGGGTTGTGGTAAAATCGGAGGTCTATCAGGGAACTTTATATATTAAGTGTTTGTTTGTAATCAAGATCCAGATTTTTAGCATCTGGGCGTTTCTCACGGGAGCATGTTGCATATACCTCATACGAATCACCCCGCTCTTTCTTTCGCTCCGGAACGAATCCGTGTACCTGTAGAGCGATGGTGAATGCTTTGATATTCAGTTTGATCTTATGGTCCGGTATGCCATTGGAGGAGCACCATGCCGTATATTCTCGGTGGAGTTTTACTTTAGAGAAATAGTGTGTATCCTTTCCATTCGAGGCTTTAAAAATAGTATCAAGGAAATCATAAAGCGGATCGCTATTCACAGACCAATTCAACATAACCTCCTGCACATCGCTGTTGGAAACAAGCCCGCGCTTTTTTATAGTTACCATCATTGAAAGAATCAGGTTGAAAAACGACGATAGAATTTCTTGGGTGTACCATTCAGTATAGAAGTTTGGGTTCACAGGATACGCGAAGGGGAACTTTACATATTCCCACCTGGCCCAGAATGCGGTATCGCGTTTAACCTTATCTGGGTACTCTGGAGGATAATTGCATGTGAAGATGTGGACGGCTGTAACTCTCCCAGTATACGGCTCTGCGTACTTCCGTTCGATTCCGTGACGACAATCCCCGGTAAGGGTTTTGAACTGGTCAATGACTTCCAAGGCCACGTCTTCCAAATCATCGTATATATTCAAAAGTTTCCCTTCTAAATTTCCTCCAATGAACCGATCAGTACAAAGGTGCTGAAGAGACACTGCCGTGGTGAAATCATCACCGAACATCATGTAGAGGAGTTTCAGATAACTTGTTTTTCCAGCGTGGGGTTCTCCTTGCAGCAAGTACGCTTTTTTGTAAGCGTGACCGGTCTGCATCTGTAGTAAAGCCTGGGCCGGGATTTGGATTAGGGTTTTTATATTTTCTGATTCCACCATTCTTTTTAAAAGTGGGATAGCTTTACAGTTTTTTATAGAAGAGTCGTATTTTATTGAGAGTTTGTACGTGAACAAATGTTCGGGTCCGTGGGGGAGGAGGGTTATCTCTTGGGTGTCGTAATCTATTTTTACGATACCGTTATCAACGGGGATTGTTGTAGAGTTTACATTGAAAGGATACTCGGAATACGATCCCATAGATGTGAGATGCGCCCTCATCTCCATAATGTGTGAAGCGAGCTTCCCTTTTATAAAATGATCAACGTAAGTATTTCGGATATGGGTTTCTATCTCATTGGTCTGTTTTCGATAGAGATGCAGCCCATAGTCGTAAATGAACATCGTTTTATTGAAATAGATAATGTTGTAATAATTTTTAAGATACTCCGAATACTTGGAGTAACAGATGTGGGTCGTGCTTTCCCCGGTCTTTTCATCTTCTACAGCATATAAGTAATCTGGAAAGGCCCCAACATCTATTTTTGTAATAGTGCGAGCCGTTGCTTGTTTTATTAGGTTAAGTGCGTCTTCCGCTATTTTTTGGGCAGAGTCAGAGTTTTCTTCCACGAGCCTCACCAATCCCGGAAGAAATCAATTTTAGGATATCTGTTTCCAGCATAAGATCCCAGTATGGAGGGAACCTAACCCCGAGCGATTCATAGAAGTAGAGGAGTTCATATACAGGAGATGCGAATTCCATCATACACCAGTATTTTCTTGTGAATGTGTAAGTATCATCGTTTGGCTCCTGACAAGTGCTCACGAGTAAGATACGGGAGAGGTCCGACCCTCATCCCCGCACCTGCCAGGAGCCAACCTGTCGTATCACTCTTTCTTCTGTAACCTCATAAGCGTTTCCCACCCTCTTATCACCCTTCTTATACGGTGTATTCCAACACCCATGTTTTTCTGGATGTCTCGGATCGAACGGGTTTTATAAGCACACAATATTTGATCATCTGATACGACAGAAACCCCGCGCATCCCTAGAACACCGTCCCGCATTTCTCGCACCTGGCACTATGCATCCGCGAGCGCCAAGTGGTCTGTGTGCTTTTGCACGCAGGGCATCGGGGGTTCCGGGTCTTCATAGGGTCGCAGAGGCATAGGGTGGCTATGGGGGTGAGGCGGGCGCACAGGGCTTTTGGGAGGGTGTTTAGGATGAACCCTGGGGGGATTGTGCGGCGGGTCATATCTTCACCCAAACCCCGGTTCGTTCGAGCCGGACATCCGAGCGTTCCCGCAGAGCCATGCCGATATCTTGGTTTGTCTCCCCGTGATGGATGATACAGAACGCTCTCGAAAGTTCGTCTGTAAACAGTATTGTCCCGGGCTTGCAGTTTTGCAGAACCTCGCCAATATATTTACGGATACGGAGTTTCCTCGGTATTTGGCCGCTCATTCTCACTTATCCTCCTGTGCTGCGGTGGTGCTCTGCCGGAGAGATTCTAAAAAGTCTTTGAACGGTTCGGGTTCCCAATGATACCTCTGCACATCTTCTGATACTCTCCACCAATACCCGTGATGCCGTGTGTATTCTTTAATTGCATCCAGCACCCGATTATTCTCTGCCAGCGTGGCGGTGCGGTCATGCTCTTTCATCCATACATTGAAGTCAATCAAATCCTCATCGCTGATTGAGAAGGGCAATCGCTCGTCGTCCAATGAATCAATCATAGGTGCCGGGGTGTGCGGGCGGGCGTTGCTGTGAGAGGCGCAACCTACCATTTCA
>Ga0315284_10011417_pt1 | contig 12670 bp, 13 predicted proteins | sample YL17G09_16_MG_FD_203696 | JGI IMG/M metagenome (GOLD analysis project Ga0315284, IMG submission 203696) | Sediment microbial communities from Yellowstone Lake, YNP, Wyoming, USA - YL17G09_16 | ecosystem: Environmental > Aquatic > Freshwater > Lake > Sediment | place: USA: Wyoming | collected... | reverse complement strand
GCCAACAAGAGCCTGCTCAAGGGCTATAATGATGTCCCGGCGACCTGGCAAACGTGGTGCTCGCGTGGTGAGGCAGCCGATTTCAAAACGATGACACGGGCGAGACTGACCGCGACCGGCAAGCTGGAAAAGGTCGGCAACGACGGGGAAATCAAACATACCGGCGGGGCAACGGAAGAATACGAGCCATACAATATTGCAACATACGCGGAACTATTCGGTATTACACGGCAGAACATTATCAACGATGACCTCAGTGCGTTTACGAGAATTCCACAGGTCAAGGGACGCGATGCGGCATTACTGATAACAGAACTGGTTTATACGAGCCTTCTTGCCAACGCGGATATGCAGGACGGGATTGACCTGTTTCATTCCAGCCATTCGAACCTCAATACCACGGCGGCGCTTGCAGCAGCGACACTCGCCGCGGCGGTGGTTAAATTCGAGGGGCAGAAAGACAAAGGCAAGAAACGCATCGCAGTCAAGCCGAGGTATCTGCTTGTGCCGCCGGAGTTGAGGTTTGCGGCGGCGGCGCTGCTCGAGTCAGACGTGATTATGCACACCGGCTGGGGCACCGGAGCGAATACGGAAGCAATAACGCCGACGAAAAATGTGCTGCGAAACGAGGGGCTTACCCTCGTCTCCGAGGCGTCGCTTTCGGACTCGGCTTTCACCGGATATTCACCGACATCGTGGTACTTGATGGGCGACCCGAACGTGGTGGATACACTCGAAGTGGCATTCCTGCGGGGCAAAGAAAGCCCGACAATCGAACAGGTCGACCCGGGTCCCAATTATCTGGGAATATTGTTCAGGATATACCACGATACCGGGTGCAAGCCGATTGACTGGAGAACGATGCAGAAAAACACGGTCTAAAAACCGCGAAAAAAAGAGTGAAAAAAGCGAAAAGAGCAAAAGCGTAATTTGAAACTGAAATTAAAAACCTTAAGGAAAAAGGAACCTAAATATGAACACGGAAGCCGAAAACTATTATCCGGGTGATAATATAGATTACACACCGGAGACTGCGAAGACAGCCGGGCAGATAGTGCAGGTCGCCGGACGTGCCGCAATGGTCTGCACCGACCTGGCCGCCGGGCAAAAAGGTGCTGCCCAGGTGAAAGGGATTATCAAGGTCGCCGCCGATACCTCGACAGGCATTGAGGGCGATGAAATATGGTGGGACGAGAACGGTGACCCATACGACGGGACGGCCGGGACCGGCGCCGCAACCACGAACAGGTATAAGGGTAATTTCCTGCTGGGTTCGCTGACGGAGGACAAAGGTGCAACGGACGAATATGCGGTGGTGGACCTCAACGTTACAGTTCCGGATATGGTCAATCACGATATCATATTCGGGAAATTGTTGTCGGGAGGAAGACATCAGGACATCCACGAGGCAAGCGACACGCAAAATTACCCGATAGGGACGATGAAACAGCTGGCCAACGGCGAACCGTGGCATTATGCGAAGGCAGGCGGGACAATAAATACCGACCTTGGCGTTTGGAGCTACAATTCCCAGCATGTCAAGTTCACTACCGTGGCCGGTTCGGTGGCCGCAGGGGTAACACAATTCAAGATAGATATTGCGGGTACGGACGGTGTGGCAGGCAACGGGGCTATTGCAGCGAATGAACTGGCAGGCGGATATATCGTGATATTCCCGCACAGCAGCAACACATTTGTTCGACAGATCGTTGCGAATACAGTCACTACCGGCGCCGGAGAAATGACCATCACGGTCAATAAACCTATCCCCGTGGCCTTAGTGGTGGATGTAAGTCACGTTGAGGCAATGGCCAGCCCGTTCCTCGATGTGCGGACAGGAAATAACGGAGGCAGACGGCCGGTGCTCGGCAAGGCCGATGTGGCAGCAACCGTGGGACAGTATCTGTGGATTCAGGGGCCGAAACTAAACGTGACCTGGCTTGCCCCGCAGGGTGAGGTCGGCGTCGGTGACCACGATAACCAGATTGTTTTCAGGCACGATGGCTCGGTCGATGAGCATGATTACAGCGATGCGTACACGAACAAACAGCAGCATGCAGGCACCGTTCTGTCGCGATACGCCGATAATACGCAGGGAGCTCCGTTTATCTCGCTGCAAAATTAAGAAGCCTTTTACCGGTTCGGTTTTATTGCGGGGACGTTCTTACAAAGGGCGTCCCTGTAATAAAATATGCAAAAACAATGACCAATACAAGTGAAATGGACGCCGCACTGCTCGACGAATACGGAGTGGATGCGGTTTATAGGCCAAAGACGGGTGCAAGTGTGGCGATTAAAGTCATCGCGGGCAATATCGCAACTGCCAGAGAAGACCTCAGCACTCCCGGCGATAAAGGGTTGATAAGCGACAGGAGCATATCTATCCCGATATCCGCGATAAGTAATCCTGCCATCGACGAGGTTGTAATTATAAACGGAACGGACTGGCAGATATACCAAATCCTCGGAATAGACGAGGGTATGACGGAAGTGCAATGCATGAACGTAAAACCTCTTATTAAGCAGCACAAAACACGGGAAAAAAGAATTACGAGATAAAGGAACAAAAATGCAGGACACTCAATCATCGCTGACTATTATGGCCCCGCTATTGCAGTACGGGTTTGCAGGGATGAGCGTAATTTTGATAATAATTATCATCTGGCTAATAAGCAGGCTGCTGGGCATCCTCGAAAAAACAAACAACATCATCGCCGAGAACACGAGCGCAATCAGCCAGGTCGGCCAACAAACTTCCGAAACATTCAAGGTTGTAATCGAGTGCAAGGACAAAATAATTTCGCGTCCCTGCATAGCTAAATTCGAGTAAAAAAATGAGCGTTGAATTATTTTTGAAGGAGAACACGGAATTGTGAGTTACCTGCTATCTTGTCACATCATTGAAAAGGGTTATGAAATACCAGGCAAATTATATATGCTTGAATCACCGACCGGGAATGGTAAGAATTTCACTTTTCTTAATAATGGCAACCCTGTGTATACCGCACCGGCAGGGACAGAACTACGAGATGCATCAATCTTCAAACATACCAACGGTAAATACTACGTAGCGCATACCAGTCATGACTGGTCAAACCCCAATGGATTTGATATCCTGGAATCGGCGAACAAAATAACCTGGACAAAGATTACAACGGTGAATGTCCCGCCAAATCCGTACGGTGAATATGATATCGCCGTATGGGCGCCGGAATGGTTCATAGACAGTGACGGTTCGGTCCACATCATTGTGGCAGTCAGCTATCGGGATGAAAACGATAACGCATTTTTTCGGTTTTTTGAATTCCACCCGACAAGTGAAACATTTACCGAATGGTCGTTGCCGGAGATAATGCAGGGGGTGGCTCTGCCGGGATTTCCGGAACCTTATGCAAGCGGCGGCATAATTGACCCTTATCTTCTCAAAGAACAGGGAATTTATTATCTGTTTTATAAACGAGATGAAGATGGTTATCGTTATATAGAATGTGCCTCTTCAACGAATCTAATAACCAATTATGATACTGCCGTCAAGACCGGCAATTGGGCAGGATGGGGAAAGGCAGAGGGGCCGTGCCTAATCCGCCTGCCGACCGGCAAATGGCGAATGTATCTGGTTTATATCGACAATGAGGAGGATTCTCGGTTTTTGAAAGTATGCTGTTCGGACTTCGACTGCACGGATTGGGAGACATTAGGCTGGACGGAACCCGCAATAATAACGGATGATAAACTCCTCCTGACCCCCGGGCATGGAACGGTCATCGAGGAACGAGAGGCTGAACTAATCCCGACCGGTGAGCGGGGCAGGGCGAAATGGAACCTGCAGCAACTGCTGGCCGAATGCCCTACCTTCCAGAATGCGATAGGAGCAACGGGAGTTGAGATTGAAAAAATAGCGGCGGCAAAATTGCGACTACACATAAGCGCCGCCGAAGCGGTCGAGGAGGACCCTGATGGCTATGAATGGCCGCTGGGCCTGATTTGCTCGATGGGTAGCGATACTGCCAGCGGCTCGGGGGTAAACCAGTTCCTGCACGGTGGAGATATAGAGTTCCAGCTCGAGGATGACATACCGGACGAATATGCCGGTGACCCTGCCGGCGCTGAAAGGAACTTCGAGAATTTTTACGAGGCCTTTTTGGCAGAGGCAACGGCGCTTTCCGGGCAGCCGGGCTATTTTGCAATAAATAACTGGCGGGTCATCGAAGGCCCGACCAGAAAGGAAGTGGAATCCGGAGTATGGAAATACAATATCCGAATATTGATTAACTGGGGACTAAGTTAAGGAGATAATGCGATGAACGACAGATTCACAATATCAGCGTGGAAACACTCAACCACGCTTCTAAAGGGACTGCAAAATACGAGTTTAAGCCCGGGCGTGCAGCTTCTGATTCATGCGGCCAACGGCGCTGCAAACCCGAGCCATGTTTCAATCGGGCAGATTGAGGCGGCAATAACATTCGATACGCTCGCCATAAAGACCGCAATGGCTGGTCTGGGCGGCATTACAGGGGTGGCCCTGGCCAGTGACACATTCTACCTGCAGAAACTGCTGGCGGACGGGCTGCGGGCAGGGGCAACCTCACATATCAAGGTAGTGGCGGCGGTCGGCATAATCGTGCCGACGATACTGCGAATGCCGGCCCGGAAAGCGGCCGTTGAAAGTTACAGGGCGGTGCCGAGGAGCACGGACGGGGTGACAGCCCCGCTTACATTTACGGCCGCCCAATCACTGGAGGCCGCACAGGACCTCGTGCCGGAGGTATATACGCTCGGAGTGGTGACAATCAACGGAACAGAGCTGGAAATGGTCGAAGAAGTAACGATAGATTTCGGCAACAAGCTCGACATAAATTATGGTACAGGCCATGTTTACCCGACCTTTACGGGCATCATCGAGCAGTCGCCGATAATTACGCTTGCAACCAACGATGTAGGTGCGCTGGTAAGCTGGGGACTGGCAGGGGCAATACAGGGGGGGACAAACGATTCGACCATAATTCTGAATAACCAGATTCTCGGCGGGGTGAGGGGAAGCAGCCCGATTACATTTAGCCTTGATGAAGGTCTGTATGTTTTTGAGGATATCTCCGGCAACCAGGGCGACAAATACGCCGGCAGAATCAGGATGACGCCGGTTTACGATGGCACAAACGCAATTATAGCCGTAACAGGCTTAACATAAAAAAAGGAGTGCAAATTTATGGCAAAGACACAGGAACCGAAACTGCCGGAAATGTCCCCTGCCCTTAAAAAGGCGATGGAGGACCATAAGCAGGCCTGTCTCGATTATGACAAGACAATCAAGCGCAATCCCACAGGCCTGGGCGTGGAGCAGTTAATCGAGCATCAGAATGACTGCAGCAAGGCCCTCGCGGATAAAAGGTACGCAGCGGCGGTAATCGAGGCGGTCAGGTATAATAAGCCGCTCCCGCCCCGCGAGAAAATTGTCGAGGCAAACCTGCAGGAGGCAAAATAATGAACACCTTCATTTACGCCATACCGGGCGGCAACCCGGTAACGGAACAAATACTGAAGGCGGCGGGCCTGGCGGACATATTCGATGGGCAGGTCACGCAACGGGATTATAAGGGTACATTTTTCGAGGGAGAGCCGGTTGTACTGTTTGTGCCGGAAGATTGCCCTGCCGACAAGGCAAGGTGCCACCCGGAAAAACAGACCTGGCAAAAATCCGCCGATGGCAAATACTGGGTTGGAATCGATAATGAGACTGTACCAGGTGAGGTCGATTTGAGCCGCAAGAAGCAGTTCGAGGGACATCTTGTAAAACTCGGCAACGGTGAAAAATGGCTAATACCGATTGCCCGGCGGTTCGGGCGTGGTTCCGCCCTGCCGAAGGCGCTTATATTGGGCAGCAAGGGTGAACTGATGACCGAGGAGCTGCCGGAATATGCGGAATTTTCCGCACAGGTTGAACGGTTCTGGGAATATTTTATTGCGGCCGTCAACAAAGAAAGCAGCAGGGAAATGACACCACAAGAGCAGTGGCAGCTCCTTGTTCGGGCGATGCAGCTCAATTACCGCATAACGGCCGAGGGAATCAGCCTGCTCAAATTAGTTACAACTGAGAACTTCAATGAAATCCTCGAAGCAATCATCGATATCCCCACCGTGATGAAAATAGCGGCCGAGGAGAATAAAAAAAAAGAGGATTTAGAAACACACGGTACATTTGTTTTCGAAATTGGCAAACAGGCAGGCTAAGGGACTATTACCCGACTTACGCTGACATCTGGTGGTTAATGAACGAGGAATAAATGGTTCGATGCAAAATGATAATGATGAGACCGGCCGGGGTACTGCTGAAAAGGCTGATGCCTATATCGTTCGTGGAGGCACAGGAGGTCATAAAAAACTGGCATAAAGGGACACTGCCGAAACATTTCAAAAACAAGGCATTCAGCGATTACGGTTATAAAAAAAGAACAAAAAGCTACCAGAAATACAAGGACAAAAAACATTTAGGACCGCTTGTCTTCAGCGGCAAATCACGAGACATACTTAAAGCAGCCATCAGGCTGGGAGGAACACCGAAAAAGGTCACCGGGGCAATGTCGGCGCCGAGATATTTCTGGATGAAACCAGCAAACCAGCCCAATAAACCCCTTGAGATCGTAACAACTACAAAAAAGGAACGCGAGGATATGGCCGAGGAACTGAAAAGAAGGGTGACAAAAAGGCTAAATTACATCGAGCCGGAACCGATGGTGATATAATGAACGATGCAGAGGCCGTAAAATTCAAATACGAAATAGATTATACGAAGGCCCTTGCTGGCTGCCTGCAGGTAGTATCGGGCGAGCAGAAAATGGTTGACACCACTCGGCAACTTAATACGGAAGCGGGCAGGACGCAAAAGACAATGGAGGGATTCGGCAAGGTTGCGGGGGACATCGGCAAAATCGGCCTTGGAATCATAGGCGCCAGCAGCGCGATGGAGATTCTCAACAAGGCAATAGGGGTAGGAATAAAGGAATTCGACGAGCTAGACCGTAAATTAAGAGAGGCACACAGGGCCGGTGTCGATTTTGCGGGAAGTTTCAGCCAGATAATAAGCGAATCTTTCGGGACGGAAAAAATAGATGAGATATTCGAAAGACTAAAAGTAAAAATCAGGGAGGGAAAGATACCGGAACTGGGATATGAGAGCGCAACCAAACTGATAAAGGCATATAAAGGGGCAAGACCTGAGGCGGACATAGAGGAAACAATAAAGGCGGTTGAGATGACGGCGCCTATGGTCCAATACGGAAAGGCCGGCCAGGAAAGTCTTACAAAACTGGCCGGAGAATTAAAACAGATATTTCCTGAAAAGGAAATGGGGGATATATACGATATTGCAGTTACGATGAGGCAAAGGGCGGGGAAATACAGGGATGAATTGAGCGAGGCAATGCGGGGGGTAAGGCAGCTCCAGGAATGGGGCGTCGGCGGGGAGCAGGGCCTGGGGCTTCTGCTGGGCATGCTCGGTGCCGAACAGCAGCCTCGGGCAATGACGGGACTGGTAAATATACTGGCTGATGAGGACTTTTACAAAGTGCAGGGATACGACAAAAGATACGGGATGAAAAAGGTCGGCCATAGATTTGAAAAACTGACGGAAGAGGAGCAGTTAAAAATACTGCTGCAGCAGAAAAAAGAGGAGACACCGGAGGAGACAGGGAAAAGAAGGTTCGAATGGATTACGGGACATCCGGAGGAGGCACAGAAACTTTACAGGGAAAAGCTGGGGAAGATACTGCCGGGACTGGAAGGAGGCAGGCAGGGGACCGAGGCCATACAGACAGCACAGGCGGCAGACGCTTATATGAAGGAATATATAAGAGGGCTGGAATCGAAGCTGGTACAGGAAAAAAGAGAGGATGTAATATTGAGGGAGAAAACGGAGGGATTGAAAATAGATGTCCCTGAAAAGTTCAAAACCAGGGGTGAAAAAAGAGAAAAGTTAGATGAATATCTTAAAAGTGTGCCCGGTATGGGCGCAATTGACAGGGAGCTTATCCAAAAGATACCGCGATGGACATCGTTTTTTGGATTGGGGGACGAGGACAAGATGACCCTGTGGATGTTGAGAAAGGCAAGGGATGAGGCTGCAACCCCGACTCACAAATACTATACGGGATTATACAGCGGACAGTTGAGAACAGAGGAGTATACAAATCCCAACTATAGCCCAGAAACGGTAAAACAGCTTGATGAGCTTATCAATATGCTGGGAAAAGGTACGAGTGATAACACAGAAACGACCAGGGCAAACACGGAATCCAATAAAAAACTTATCGAGGCAATCGATAACCTGACGACGGTAATCAACTCGGGAAGAATGGTGAACAGAGAAGTCCGGACGGGGGTGATGGATTAGAAACGGGACTCGGGACACGTGACCCGGGCCACGAGAAACGATTATGGGAAGTATCGGCGGAATTACGTTTATGAGGATGGAGGGTGAGCAGATGCCCGCCCTGTCGGAGGAAATCGATATATTCAAACGCCCGGCAGTGGATGGATTCGGATGGCGAGGCCTGTCGCTGGGGGCAGATGTAACAACGAAATTTACACGGGAAGGAGTGACACTGCTCCTGACGGCACAGACGGCCAGCGATTATTACAAGGCGCTCAAGGGCTGGCTGGTCCTGCTGTACGAGGATTATGGTCGCTGGGTGGCCTACGTGCTCGTTAAAGACGTAAGGGTAACGAACATAATTCGATGTATGAACTCATCGCCGCCGGGAATCAATTATATCATCGAGGCCGAATGGGACCTGGTGCCGACGGTGGCGCCGTAGAGGAAAAACGGGACCCGGGACACGGGACCCGGGCCACGAGAGACGATTATGGTGACAATAGAAAAAATACTGAGAATCGGCAACGATACCTGGCAGGTGCGATACTTTAGCAGCCTGCAGGACCCTGTATTCCGCATTTATATCGACGGGGTGCAGGTCGCAGTGACGGAGCTGACAAGCATCAATGTCCCGGTGGCGGCCGGGGAGGGGGCAATTATCGAAATACTCGATGACCCGGATGCCCTGCCGGCGGAGGTATTTCCCGGAAAGGTGATTTTAGGCTGGCCGTTTGTCGAGGGCGGCAGCCAGTACCGCATTGAAGAATATGTCGGTGGTGACTGGGCCGAGGTCGCCCGCATAAAAGACAACGGTGGGTATATGAAATGGCAGAGCCGACTGCTCGAGGATGGCCAGACTCACCAATTCAGGATAATACCTGTCGCGGCGAACGGCAACGAAGGCACATCGCGGGAGTTCGCAATCCTTATGGTCCGGCACCCGGATGTTACGGATGCCGGTTTTGAATATTCGCAGACAACGAAAATGTTGACTATTTCACAAAATTAAAAACTGAATAAACCGGGTCCGACTGCCTGCCGGCCAGCGGGCAGTTGGCTAAGAATAAAAACGGCTGTACAGGAGCCTGTTACCTCCCGTGCAGCCGTTTTTTATTACCCGGAAAAAAGGAGAAACAAAAATGCAAAAGAACATAAGTGGCCTGGCAATCGGGGGACGGTTCAAGGTCGAATGTTTCGACCGATTCGGTAAGTTGAGATGGGTGGATTACATCGAAAATGCCTTCACGAACGTCGGCTTAAACGAGGTGCTGGATGTAATGCTCGGCTCCGTGGCCAAGCCGAATCTGTACCTCCTGCTGATAAAAGATGACAATTACACGGGGCTGGCCAACGGTGACACAATGGCAAGTCACGCCGGCTGGGAGGAATTTCAGGATTACGATGAAACAACACGTCCTGCCATAACGTTCGGCGCCGCTGATGACCAGGTAATATCGAATTCGACCGTGGTTGAATTCAATATCAACGCCGACAACACACTGAAAGGTGCGGGTATTGTCACCAATAACGTCAAGAGCCCCGGCACGGCGGGCAAAAGACGGTGACCTGCAAAAAGTGACTTACGAATGCACCGCATCGCGGCCTGCTTAGGAGTATTATGCCTGAGGAATATACCAATGCCGATGCTGTCGGCCTATTTCTGACCGGGGCTGAAAACGACGGCGGGGAGCAGACTGACCCCGCCGCATCATTAGGCAACTACAGGAGCAGCACGCGCATCGAACAAATAGGGTTCCAGATATTAAGCTGTACGCCAGGGGTCACAATCGAGCGGGTCTCGGGCGCTAACGGTGCGGGGTTAGGCTCAATACAAATCTGCGGCGAGAACGAGCTGCAATATACCGCTCCAGCGGGCCAGCCGGGCGATTCGGTAACAATACTCAACGGCCAGACGAAGCTCCTCGAATCGGCAGGAGAACGGACAAAGTTCGTTGTCGTCAAAAGACATACCTCGGCGGCGATGACTGGCTCTTTTACATTGCAATTTATGCCCGTTTACAACGATGTAATCGGCTCAGGCAACGTTGAAGATGCCGAAAGGCAGGCGGGAGAGGTCAAACTGCGGTGCATCGCCCTCAAGGTCTGCCACGCCTCTCAGGGTGTGCTGGGATTGAAAATATGGGTGAATACGCTGGGCCAGCAGCAGGTCAGCGATTTGGGGCAGCTACCGGCATCAGGAACGGGCATCCTTGAGTCGGCTGGCTCATTTGCCGGCTGGCCGGTGAGCGGTTTTTGCCGGATTACAACCGCGGGCGGAACATTGCGGGAAATCGTGTACTATTCGAGCAAGACCGGAACTGAGCTGATTGTGCCGGAGGCCGGCAGGGGGCTTTTAGGAACGACGGCATCAGCCGGGGCAGCAGACGACAAATTAGATGCGGTTTCAGGAATCAAAATCGCCAAAGAATTGCCGACCGGCGGGGCATTCAATTTGGCGGATGATGAAAACGATACCGAGGCGGTCGAGGGTCTTTTCTGGTCGACCGGAATCACGGAGGCAACGGGCATTGACTGTGGCAATCTTGCCGCCGGGGAAATGGTGGGCCTGTGGCTCTGGCTTGCGGTTGTGGCAGGAGCATCGGCATCACCGAAACTTATCAACACAATTCGCTGGAGGTTCGATGCGGAATAAATGGTAAAAGGCTCGCTAAAATTAGACGGCTCAGGGGACTATATCAGCAGTCCCGGCCACGCCGACTGGAACATAACGAACGGTGACTGGACGGTCAGTTTTTTTGTATATTTCAATACCTTGCCCGGTCTTGTTGGCGTGATAAATCAATACACCGATGACCAACATCGCTGGTATATATGTGCAAGTGGGGATCAGTTTGCAATAGTAATATCGGGTCAGACAGGAGACGACCTTGATAATAGTACGGTTAATTTGTCGATAACAACCGGTCAGTGGTATCATATTACCTTTTGCAAGGTCGGGAAAAAAACAGCATTTTATGTAAACGGAATTCAAAAATCGTATTTATCGAATACGAATGAAACATCAACTAATTTTTCTGCCGGTCTGGCAATAGGAAGAATTTCCACAATCGCGCATTTGAACGGTTACCTGGACGAAATCCTGATAAAAGGGGTAAATATCTTTAACGCGAATCCGAATTCAGGTATGACGGACATAATTACCGTCCCCGTAACGGAATTCGAGGCCGATGCCAATACCCGTCTGCTCCTGCATTTGAATACCAACCTGGCTGATTCATCACCGAGCGGACATATCTTTACCGCTTATGGAGATGCTTGCATAAACAATACTATTTATAAAAATCTGCCCAAATATATATTTGCGGACACGGTGATTTCGGGATTGGCGATGGCCCCCGGACCGGCGGAAAATGAGGAATATATAGAGACGATAACAGAAGATGTGATAATGTCGGAGGAGGTCTCTGAAACGGCGGAATATACCGAATCGGCGGAGGCAGGTATTGTGATGGGGGGCACGGTTTATAATACAACGGTTGGCGAGGTCATAAATGATATGGAACTGGCGGGGACGGTCTCTGAGAACGCGGAGTTTATTGAGGAAGTGACGGGGGATGTGGTAATGGCGGCGGAGGCCTCCGAGACGGCGGAATATACCGAATCGGCGTCGGAAGACGTGGTGATGGGTGCGACGGTGGCCGAGACGGCGGAATATGAAGACACCGTAGTATCGGGACTGGTATTATCAGGCGCCCTGCGAAATACGATTGAAGATAGTGTCACCGTTGGCCTGGGCCTGGCGGATTCACCGGAAGCATACCTTTCGATTGATAATAACCAGGCGGCAGGCCAATACCGGATTGCGGACGACAGTTTAGAGCTGTACGAGCTGTATCACGGCCTAAATGAAGAGCCGGATTACGATGAAGAGCCGTTTGCAACGTTCGAGACGCTGCCGCAGACAATTGATATATTCGAGCGGGCGTGGGCATCACCGACGGCAAACGAAGACGGCTATGGCTGGGAAAACGGCTCAAACGCCCGCAACGATAACGAGAATGATTATGCGAATACTATCTCCCTGTCGCCCGGTGACAGCACAGGCCAGCTCGTATTGACCCGCACTGCCGTTTTTACCGACAGGGTAAGGTTCAAGGGTGACTTGACAGGCGGGTCGATAACTATCAGCCTGCAGGTCTATTATGATGGGGAATGGCACGATGTCTGGGGGGGGCAGCCAACAGGAGATTGGGAAGAGCATTTATTGACGGACGGATTCCATACCGTGACAGGTATGCGGTTCGGGGCGTATAACGAGGAGGAGGCAGAGGAGGAAGG
>Ga0315284_10011416_pt1 | contig 12670 bp, 9 predicted proteins | sample YL17G09_16_MG_FD_203696 | JGI IMG/M metagenome (GOLD analysis project Ga0315284, IMG submission 203696) | Sediment microbial communities from Yellowstone Lake, YNP, Wyoming, USA - YL17G09_16 | ecosystem: Environmental > Aquatic > Freshwater > Lake > Sediment | place: USA: Wyoming | collected... | reverse complement strand
GACGAGTACGAGCAGGCCCCGCCCACGGCCATCCGCCCCGTGGGCGAGCGCGCCTGGGAGGTCGAGGCCCGCGTCCCCGTCGACGAGGTCAACCGCGAGTTGGCCATCGCGATCCCCGAGCACGAGGATTACGAGACCCTCGGCGGCTTCGTCCTGGCGCGCATGGGCTACATCCCGAAGCCGGGCGAGGTCCTGGAGTGCGACGGCGTCCGAATCACCGTGCTGGCCGCCGAGGAAAGGCGGGTCCTGAAACTGCGGATCGACCTGCCGGCGCCGCCGGCCCCCGAAAACGCGTAGGCAAGCCGTTATGGAGTGCGCAGCGTGCCCGTCCACAAGTCCGCCGTGCTCATCCTGAAGTGCCAGGACTGGAGCGAGACGAGCCAGGTGGTCCACCTCCTGGCCCGCGAGGTCGGGCGCGTCCGCTGCCTGGCCAAGGGCTCGCGCCGGGGCCTCAACCCCTTCAGCGGGCCTCTCGACCTCTGGACCGCCGGCGACGCCGTCTTCAGCATGACCGACCCGAACCGCCTCGCCACCCTCATGGAACTCTACGAGACCGGGCGGTTCGACGGCCTCCGCCGCAAACTCCCCGCCTTCTACGGCGCCTCCTGCATCACCGAACTGGTGCTGGCGATCGTCCCGGACGCCGAACGCCAGGTCGAACTGTACGACCTCGTGATCGAGACCCTGCGCCTCCTCGGCGACGCCGACCCGCGCGAGGCCCAGGCCGTGACGCTTGCGGCCCTGTGGCAGATGCTAGCCATGCTGGGCTACCTGCCGCAGATGGATCGCTGCGTGGAATGCGGCGAGGCGCTGGAGGCCGGGCCGCGCGACTTCAGCCCCGGCCACGGCGGCCCGCTCTGCCCCCGGTGCAAGCCGCCCGCCGGCACGCTGCACCTAAGCGCCAAGGCGGCTCAGGCGATCGTGTTCCTCCTGGCGGCCGCGTGGGACGAGGTCCGCCGGGTCCGCCTGACGCCCGCCACCGCCGCGCAGGTCCGGGCGGTCCTGGCGGCCCGCATCGAGGAACTGGCCGGCAGGAGACTTTCGTCCCTGCGATACGTATAATATCCTCGTGCCACCGGATCCGCGGGCAAAACTCTACACACAGGCGCGACTTGCCGTATAATAGCGGAGTTCTGCAGCGAGGAAAGCATTGTGCGACGCGTTCTTATCGGATTGATGATCGGAGCAATCGTTTTCGCCGCTTCGCCGGCGTGGGCCCGATGGGTCTGGCGCGACGGCAAGTGGCAGTACATCAACGATTCCGAATCGCCGCCGCCGAAAGCCCCGCTGAAATCGGAACCGCCCGTGACCCTCGCGCCGCCCGAGAAGCCCGCTGAGCCTGCGCCTCCGCCTGAGAAGCCCGCTGAGCCTGCGCCACCCCCGGAAAAGCCCCCCGAGGCCCCGCCTCCGGCCGCCCCGCCCTCCGCGCCCCAGCCGCCTAAGACGGAAGTCCCGACGCCGAAAGCGGAGCCCCCGAAGACCGAAACGCCCGCGCCCAAGCCGCAGCCAAAGCCCGAGGCCCCCGCACCCGTGACCCCCGCGCCCGTGACCCCCGCGCCGCCTGAGGTCGAGGCGAAACCCGAACCGCCGGCCCCGAAGGAAGGGCCGGTCGAACCCGGATACGTGCCGGCCAAACCGAGGACCGAGGCGCTTCCTCCAGCCCTCGAAACGCCGCCGCCGAAGCCCGCGGCGCCTCCGGCGCGAACCGAAACGCCCGCCCCCAAGGCCGAGACGCCCGCTCCGAAAACCGAACCTCCCGCCCCCAGGCCGGCGCCCGCGCCGGCGGAGACCCCGTCCCCGGCCGCCAAGACCGCGACGCCGCCCGCCTCGGCGTCGGAACGGTTCAATGCCTGGTGGGACGGCATCGCCAAGCCCAGCGACGAGACGATGCTTTTCGAACGGGGCCGGGCGGAACTCTCGAGCAAGGATTACCGGGCGGCCGCCAACGACTTGAAGAGCCTCATCAAGAATTTCCCGGCATCCCGTAACCGCGAAGAGGCCATGTGGCTGCGGGCCGCCGCCCTCATGGGCATGGAAGACTACATGAGCGCGTTCGACCAGTACGAGCAACTCATCACGCAGTACGCGGGGAGCCCCCATTACCGGGACGCCCTGCTGAAGGAGATCGAGATCGCCGACACTTACCTGGGGCCCACCCGCCGCAAGGTCCTCGGCATCCCGCTCACTTCCGGCGACACGGAGGCGGTCGAGATCCTGCGCAAGGTGTACGAACACCAGCCGACGGGCGACCTGGCGGACGACATCGTTCAGAAGATCGCCGACCATTACTGGTCCAAAGAGCAGTGGTCGGAGGCGGAGGATTACTACGACAAGTATTGCCGCGAGTACCCCAACGGCCCGGCCGTGCGCGTGGCGGAACTGCGCCGGGCCAAGTGCGCTATCGAAAGATGCCGCGGTTCTCGGTATGATACGACGTGTCTTCAGTTGGCGTACGACCGCCTGCGGCAGTTCCAGCAGAAGTACCCGGAGGATGCCGAGCGCGAGGGCGTTGCGGACCAACTGGCGAAGATCCGCCTGATGCAGGCCGAGGCGCTCTACGAGACCGCGATCAACTACTATAGGAGCGGCAGGCCGCTGGCGGCGGCTTATTACGTCGAACGCCTCCAGCAGAAGTTCCCGGACACGATCTGGTGCGAGATGTCCAGGCAGTTCATGGCCGACATCTCGATGAAGAAAGACGATCTGAAGCCGCCGGAGGGACCCGAGGCGAAGGAAACGCCGAAGGCCCAGGCCAACAGCAACCCGACGCCCGGGCCGAAAGAGGGATCCAAGCCGAAAGAGGAGCCCAAGCCGTGACAAGCAAGCGACCCTTCCATTTTGGATTTTTGATTTTTGATTTTGGATTGAAAGACGGCGGCCACGGCAACGGAAGATTGCGCACGTCGCGCGGCCGTTTCTTTTCAAATCTAAAATCCAAAATCCAAAATCTAAAATGGTTCGCCGTCCTGGCGGCGCTGACGGCCGCCGGCTGCGGGTATAGCAACGAACCGCTGCATCGGACCGACGTGCGGACCGTGGCGGTCGACATTTTCGGCAACAAGAGTTTCCGGCGGGAACTGGAGTTCGGCCTCGCCAGGGCACTCGTCAAGACCATTGAAATGCGGACGCCCTACAAGGTCGTCCATGACCCGAAACGGGCCGACAGCGAAATCCGGGGCGAGATCTTCGCCGTCACCGCCCCGGTCCTGACGCAAAGCGTGCGGACCGACAACCCGCTGGAGGTCGAAGTCACGATCATAGCCTGGTTCGAATGGAAGGACCTCAGAACCGGAGAAATCCTCGTGCGCTGCGAGGAGGTCAGCGGCGCCGGCTCCTACGCGGTGGCCATCGGGGAGACCCAGGATTCCGCCACCGAGGACGCCATTCAGCGACTGGCCAGACGAATCGTAGAATTCATGGAAAAGCCGTGGTAAGGTTCCGACATGAGAGATCCGGATCTTGACGAGCGCCAGAATGAAGAGGGACAGCCGGCCGGCCCGCGCCTGAGGGGCCTGCTGGGATGGATCCTCATCGCCGGCCTGACGGTGCTCGTCATCATGGCCGTCAGCCAGTGGTCGAGCGGCGGCAAGGAACTGTCGCGCGAGCAGTTGCAGCAACTGTTCGCCAATCCCGACGCCCTGTCGGAACTCTACGTCCGCGGCGACATCCTCTGCGGGAAAATCAGCAGCAAGGAGTACCTGAACCAATTCGGCGGCCCGGACTTCACGGTGCACCTCCAGTCGGGTGAATTGCCCTCGATGATCGAGCGCATCACCAAGAACGAGAAACTCCTTCGCATCTTCCGCGACACGAAGAACCGCAGTTACATTCCCGACGACCCGTTCATCTGGCAGTCGCTCATTGCGATGCTGCCGTGGCTCTTCATCCTGATGCTGATCTGGTTCTTCGTTTCGCGCCAGATGCGTACGGCGTCCGGCCCCGGCGGGATCCTCAGTTTCGGCCGCAGCCGCGCCAAACTCGCACGCAAGGAGCGCGTCAAGGTCACCTTCGATGACGTCGCCGGCATCGACGACGCCAAGGAAGAGGTCAAGGAGATCGTCGAGTTCCTGAAGACGCCCGAGAGGTTCCAGGTTCTGGGCGGGCGCATCCCGAGGGGCGTCATGCTCGTCGGCCCGCCGGGCACCGGCAAGACCCTGCTGGCGAAGGCCATCGCGGGAGAGGCGAACGTCCCGTTCTTCTCGATCTCCGGCTCCGACTTCGTCGAGATGTTCGTCGGCGTCGGCGCCAGCCGCGTACGCGACCTTTTCCGCACGGCCAAGGAGAACAGCCCCTGCATTATTTTCCTGGATGAGATCGACGCCGTCGGACGCCGCCGCACGCACGAGATCCCCGGCGGCGGGCAGGAAACCTCGCAGACCCTCAACGCCATCCTCGTCGAGATGGACGGCTTCGAGACCAACGAGCAGGTCATCGTCGTCGGCGCCACGAACCGGCCCGACGTGCTGGACCCCGCCTTGCGTCGGCCCGGCCGCTTCGACCGCGAAGTCGTCATCAGCCTCCCGGATTACAAGGAACGCGAGGCCATCCTCGGCGTCCACGCCAAGAAAATCAAACTCGCGACGAAGGTGGACCTCTCGCTGGTGGCGCGCGGCACGCCGGGCTTCAGCGGGGCGGACCTGGCGGCCATCATCAACGAGGCGGCCATCCGGGCCACGCTCCTCAACAAGACCGCCGTCGAGCAGTCAGACCTGGAGGAGTCGCGCGACAAGGTCCGCTGGGGCCGCTCCAAGCGCAGCCGCGCCATGGACGAGCACGACCGCCGCCTGAGCGCCTACCACGAGGCCGGCCACACGCTTGCGTCGCTCCTCCTGGAGCCCGACGTCGAGCCGCTGCACAAAGTCAGCATCATTCCGCGGGGCGTGTCGCTCGGGGCCACGATGTTCCTGCCCGAGAAGGACCGCTACACCATCAGCCGCCGCCAGTGCCTCGGGCAGATCAAGGTGGCCTTCGCGGGGCGCGTGTCCGAGGAACTCTGCTTCGGCGACATCACCACCGGCGCCTCCGACGACATCCGCCAGGCAACCCACATCGTCCGGCGCATGGTCACCGACTGGGGCATGAGCGAGAGCATCGGGCCAATCCGCTACGCCCCGAGCGAGGAAACCGCCCCCTGGGGCGGCGAGTTCATGAGCCCCAAAGAGCACAGCGACGCCACCTCGCGCGAAATCGACCAGGAGATACAGCGGATCGTCAGTGAGACCTACGCCGCGACCGTGGCCTTGCTCAAGTGCAACCGCGAAGCGCTTCAGAGAATCGCCGAGGCGCTTCTGAAGAAGGAAGTCATGAGCGCCGACGAGGTCCGACGCGAGATCGAAGGCCTGCCGATCGTAAAGCCCCCGGTGGCCGGCGACGCCGCGGGCACGCAGGCGTAAAGACCGCGCCTTATTTAGCCCCCGGTGAATACACCGGGGGCGGCGCGGCGGGGAGCCCGCGATTTGCGCGGCGGGGACCTCGCGATTTGCACGGCGGGGATTTCGCGATTTGCGCGGCGGGGATTTCGCGATTTGCGCGGCGGGTCTCCTGACCCGCCGCGTAAGAGTGCGGGCCCGCACGCGTAAGACCGCGCCCCCATTTAGCCCCCCGTGAATACACGGGGGGCGGAACGTGGGAAGTGCTTGCCGTCGCTCCGCCCCCGGTGTATTCACCGGGGGCTAAATAAGGCGGCTTCGTAAGCCCCCGGTGTATTCACCGGGGGCTAAATAGGCTGCTTGGCGTTATCGATAGGACCGCCCTGAAATGCAGTAGCCGGGGATGCTTCCATGCTTCACCTCAGCCTCAACGCTCGCGTCGTTTCGGCCGCCCCCTCGGCCGCCGTCCTGGATGAAATGCGGCGCACGGGCGCAACCGAGCACGGCGTCCAGCGGATGATGGCCAAGGGCGAGTTTCTCGCAGTCGCCCTCGAGCACGTCAGCCGCATCCAGGCCAACCTCCTCAAGCAGGAGATGCTCGCCTCCGGAGGCGACGCCGCCGTCAGCCGCGGCATCTGCTCCGAAGAGGTGAGCGACACGAGGGTGCTCCTGGTCGGCTCGCGGCGGCAGTTCACGGCCCTCATCAGCCGCCTCGCCGAGGAGCCCTTCGACCTTCCGGAGATCGCGCACGAGATCGACCGCGCGCTGGGCGCATACGGACGGCGGCAGTTCGTGGTCCGCCTGGGCTCGCGGGAACTGGCGATCGGGCCGCGCCCCGCCCTGGTGGGCGTCGTCAACGTCACGCCCGACAGTTTCAGCGACGGCGGGCAGTGCCTCGACCCGAAGGCGGCCATCGCCCACGGCCAACAACTCGCGGCCGAGGGCGCCGACATCCTCGACATCGGCGGCGAATCGACCCGGCCGGGCGCCGAGCCCGTTGCCGAGGACGAAGAACTCGCCCGCGTCCTGCCGGTCATCCGGGGCCTGGCCGCCTGCGTCAAGACGCCCCTCAGCATCGACACACGCCACGCCCGCACGGCCCGCGAGGCCGTCGCCGCCGGCGCCTGCATCGTCAACGACGTCACCGGCCTGACGGGCGACCCCGACATGGCCCGCGCCGTCGCCGAGACGGGGGCCGGCCTCGTCATCATGCACATCCGGGGCGACCCCAGGACTATGCAGCAGGAACCTGCGTATGATAACCTGATGGCCGACATCTGCCGGTTCCTGCGCCGCGGCATCGTGGCGGCACGCGAGGCGGGCGTCGCGGAAGACCGCATCCTGATCGATCCCGGCATCGGGTTCGGCAAACGCCTGGAACACAACCTCATGATTTTGGCGCGGCTTGGCCAGTTGCGAACTCTCGGCCGACCGATTATGGTAGGCGCAAGCCGCAAGAGGTTTATCGGCGAGTTAACGGGGGTCGAGACTCCCGCAGACCGGCTCTTCGGCACGGCTGCGGCGTGCGCCCTGGCCGTCGCGCGAGGGGCGCTGGCCCTCAGGGTCCACGACGTGGCCAAAATGCGCCAGGCGGTGGCGGTGGCCGCCGCCATCGTCGAAGAAAATATTTAGCCCCCGGTGAATACACCGGGGGCGGCACGCGGAGGTGCGTGTCGTCGCGATTTGCGCGGCGGGTCTCCTGACCCGCCGCGCAAAGTGGCGTTGTAGTACTATTTAGCCCCCCGTGAATACACGGGGGGCCGAACGGGGAGGTGCGTGTCGCCGCGCCGCCCCCGGTGTATTCACCGGGGGCTAAGTACGGCAGTGAACAGGTAAACTCGTGACCGAAGTGCTAAACTATCTGGAGCGGCTCCGCCAGACCTTCCAGCCGAGGGACGCGCTGGAAATGGCCCTCATGGCCGCAATGGTCTACGTGGCGTACCGCAGCCTGCGCGGCACGCGGGGCGCCCGCGTGGTCCGCGGCTTCGTCCTCGTCGCGGTCACCAGTTTCGTCCTGCTGCGCATTCTGACCGAGTACCTTCAGATGGAGCGCCTCAACTATCTTTACGGCCAGGTGGTGCCGTGGCTGTTGGTGCTGGCGGTGGTCGTCTTCCAGCCTGAACTGAGGCGCAGCCTGATGCGCCTGGGCGAGAACCCCCTGCTGCGGTTCTTCCTGAAGCACGGCGCCACGGTGTTCGTCGATCGCGTCGTGCGCGCCGTGACGACCCTCAGCCGCAACCGCGTCGGCGCCATCATCGCCGTGGAGCGCGACTCCAGCCTCGCCACGCTGGCCGAGGGCGGCATCTCCGTGGACGCCGAACTGACCGCCGACCTCCTGACCACGATCTTCTGGCCCGGATCGCCCCTGCACGACATGGGCGTGGTCATCCGCAGCGGGCGCATCGCGGCGGCGGGCTGCGAGTTCCCCCTGTCGCACCAGGCCATCCTCGACCCGCACTTCGGCACGCGCCACCGCGCGGCCGTCGGCCTGACCGAGGAATGCGACGCCATCGTCATCGTCGTCAGCGAGGAAACCGGCAACATCTCCCTGGCCGAGAGCAGCCGGTTGGAGACGCCCCTGGCCCCCGAGCAGTTGCGCAAACGCCTCCTGGAACTCCTCCGCGCCGCCCAGGCCCCCCTCGCGGAGCATTCCCTCTCGACACCCAACGGCTCGGCCGCCGACGAACCGGCCGAAGAACCCGACGCCCAGGACGCCCCGAGACCATGAACGAGACCGTCAAAACCATCCTGGCCGTCACGGTCCTCACCGCGGCGCTCTGGGTCTGGGCCGACCTGGAGCAGCCTGCCGAGCCGGAAGAGGTCGTGCCGGTCCGCGTCACGGCGCCGACCGACGACTACGTCATCCGCGGCATCACCCCCGAGCAGGTGACCGTCAAACTCAAGGGCCCGCGCGGCGCGATCCAGGAACTGCGGGCCTCGCCGGAAGACATGGCCTGCAAGTTCGACCTGACGGAATCCGACCTCAAGGGGCCCCGCTGCGTCCTCCACGTGCGCGACGGCTTCCGTCACTGGGCCGCCCGCCGCATCTTCGTCACCGACGCCAAGAGCGAGCACGACGGCCTGGTCGACGGCGACGTCATCGTGCGCGTCGACCACATGGTCCGCGTCAAGGTCCGCGTCGAGCCGAAGGTCACCGGCGCGGTGGCGACCGTGGCGGCCGTCCAGCCGCCCGAGGTCACCGCCCGCGTGTCGGAATCGGAGTGGAAGAGCCTGCCCGAGGCCAGGCGCTACGCCGTGGCGCCGCTGGCCGTAAGTTCCATCCCGGCCAACACGCAGATCGAGCGCGAGGCGTCCCTGGAGCGGAAACTCGGCGGCCCCGACGGCATCGAGGCCACCTTCGATCCGCCCATCGTCAAGGTCACCGCCAAACTGGAATCGGCGCTGGTCACGAAGTCGCTCGGGCGGTTCCCGATCCTTCTGGCCGCGCCGCCGGAGATGCTCAGCCGCTGGAAGGTCGTATTCCAGCCCGGCGTCGAACGCTACGTGGAACTCCAGGTCCAGGGCCCGGGCCCCGACGTCGAACGCCTCATGCCCCAGGACGTGCGCGTCGAACTCGTCCTGACGGCCGACGACAAACCCGACCCGGCCTCGTGGCTGCCCGGAAAACTCGTCGTGGCGGGCCTGCCGCCCGGCGTCAAATTGACCAAGCCGCTGCCGACGGTAAACTTTAACCTCGAAAAGCCGGCCCCCGACAAGCCGCCGGCCCCGTAGCCAGGGCCGCGCGTTGTCGTAGGGGCGACCCTATGTGGTCGCCCTCCGTTGAACAGGGCGGCCACATAGGGCCGCCCCTACACGGCGGCGCAGGCAACCAGAGACTTGGAGGAGAGAGCGATGGCCAAAGCCGTGAAAGGCGAACCGGTGGAGTCCCAGGACTGGGCCGACTTGGCCCAGGAGATCGGCCGCCGCGCCCGTGCGGCCGGCCGCATGCTCGCCGCCGCAAGTTCCAACACCAAGAACGACGCGCTCGAGGCCATGGCCGCGGCGCTGCGGGCCTCGGCCGACGCGATCCTGAAGGAAAACACCGCCGACGTCGCCGCCGCCAAGGCCGCCGGCCTGTCGGCCGCCATGCTCGACCGGCTGTCCCTGACGGCGGCCCGCATCGAGAAAATGGCCGCCAGCCTCGATGAAATCATCGCCTTGCGCGACCCGGTCGGCGAGATCATCGAGGGCTACACGCGCCCCAACGGCCTCCAGATCCAGCGCCTGCGCGTGCCCCTGGGCGTCGTCCTCACGATCTACGAGTCGCGCCCCAACGTCACCGGCGACGTGGCGGCCCTGTGCCTGAAGAGCGGCAACGCGGCCATCCTCCGCGGAGGCAAAGAATCGCTGCGCTCGAACCTCGCCATCCACAAGGCCCTCGCCGAGGCGATCACCAGCCAGGGCCTCCCGGCCGACGCACTCCAGATGATCGACAACCCCGACCGCGACCTCCTCGCGGCGCTGCTGCGCGAAGACCGCTGGATCGACGTCGTCATCCCGCGCGGCGGCGAGGAACTTATCCGCGCCGTGGCCGAGCAGTCGACCATCCCCGTCATCAAGCACTACAAGGGCGTCTGCCACGTCTACGTCGACGAACTCGGGGACCTCGACATGGCCGAGGCCATCTGCTTCAACGCCAAGGTCCAGCGGGCCGCCACCTGCAACGCCATGGAAACGATGCTTGTCCATAAGAACGTGGCCGCACGGTTCCTCCCGCGCATCTGCCGCCGCCTCGCCGAGGCCGGCGTGGAACTGCGCGGCGACGAGCGAACCCGCCGCATCTGGCCCCAGGCCAGGCCCGCCACCGAAGAAGACTGGTACGCCGAGTACCTGGACCTCGTGCTGGCCGTCCGCATCGTCGACGACATCCAGGAGGCGATCGACCACATCGCCACCTACAGTTCCAACCACACCGACGCGATCATCTCGCAGGACCTCAACCACGTCCGGCAGTTCGTCCGCGACGTCGATTCCTCCAGCGTCATGGTCAACACGTCGACCCGCTTCTCCGACGGCGGCGAGTACGGCCTCGGGGCGGAGGTCGGCATCTCGACCGACAAACTCCACGCCCGCGGGCCCATGGGCGTGCGAGACCTGACAACCTACAAGTGGGTCGTCTACGGCAACGGACAACTGCGGACGTAACGGTCGCCAAGGTCTCTTGAAAGGAACCGCCTCATGAACCGCCTGTCTGCGCCTCTCATCCTCGCCTGCGCCCTGGCAGCGACCTTGTGCGCCGCCGCCCGCGCGGCCGAGCCGCCGGCCCCGAAGATCGCCATCGATGCCGCCAAGACCGGCGAGCCGCTCTCGAAGTACGTCTACGGCCAGTTCATCGAGCACCTCGGCCGCTGCATCTACGGCGGCATCTGGGCCGAGATGCTGGAGGACCGCAAGTTCTGGTATGACATCACTCCGAAGTACGACCCCTACGGAACCGTTCCCAAGGACATCCCCTTCCCTGTCGTCAAGTCGTCGCCGTGGCAGATAATCGGCCCCGATGACGGCGTAAAGATGACCAAGGACGCCCCGTTCGTCGGCCGGCACACACCGCTTATCGCCCCCGGCAGCGGCATCCGGCAGAACGACCTGGGCCTGCTGAAGGGCAAGGAGTACGTCGGCTACGTGTGGCTGAAGCCGGCGAAGGATGCCATCAAGGTCGAGACGGTCGAGGTCGCGCTCCGCTGGGGCGACGGCGACAAGGACCTCGAAAAGACCACGCTCGAGAACGCCAGGAACCGCTACGAGAAGTACCCCTTCCGCTTCACGGCCGGCGCCAACACGGCCAGGGGCAGCCTGGAGATTCGCGTCATCAGCACCGGACCGTGCCTCATCGGCACCGCCTCGCTCATGCCTGCCGACAACATCGATGGGCTCCGGCCGGACACGCTCGCGATCCTCAAGCAACTCAACTCCCCCGTCTACCGCTGGCCGGGGGGCAACTTCGTCAGCGGCTACAACTGGCGCGACGGCATCGGCGACCGCGACCGCCGCACCCCGCGCAAAAACCCCGCATGGACCGGCGTCGAGCACAACGATTTCGGCATCCACGAGTTCGCCCGGTTCTGCGAACTCCTCGGAACCGAGGCCTACGTCGCCGTCAACAGCGGCCTGGGCGACACCCAGTCCGCCGCAGACGAGGTCCAGTACGCCAACGGCGCCGCCGACACGCCCCAGGGTAAACTCCGCGCCGCCAACGGTCACCCCGAGCCCTTCAAGGTCAAGTGGTGGAGCATCGGCAACGAGATGTACGGCAACTGGCAACTCGGTCACATGCCGCTCGATAAGTACCAGCAGAAGCACAACGACTTCGCCAAGGCCATGCGGGCCGCGGACCCGTCCATCAAACTCATCGCCGTCGGCGATGCCGGCCCCTGGAGCGAGGGCATGATGAAGAACTGCGCCGACTACATGGACCTCATCAGCGAACACTTCTACTGCCAGGAGCGGCCCGGCCTCCCGGCCCACGTGGCACAGATCCCCAATGACATCCGCCGCAAGGCCAATGCCCACCGCAAGTACCGCCGCGATCTGGAGTCGCTCAAGGGCAAGGACATCCGCATCGCCATGGACGAATGGAACTATTGGTACGGCCCGCATCCGTTCGGCGAAATCGGAACGCGGTACTTCCTGAAGGACGCCCTCGGCATCGCCGCCGGAATCCACGAGTACGCGCGGCAGAGCGACATCGTCTTCATGGCCAACTACGCCCAGACCGTAAACGTCATCGGTGCGCTAAAAACCTCAAAGACCGCCGCCGCGTTTGAGACCACCGGCCTCGCCCTGAAGATGTATCGCGACCGCTTCGGCACGATCCCCGTGGCAACCGAAACCTCGCCTCTCATCAATGCCCAGGCCGCCTGGAGCGCCGATAAGAAGACGCTGACCGTCGGCATCGTCAACCCGAGTATGCAAGCCCTGGAAATCCCGCTGGACCTGAAGGGCGCGAAGTTGACTGGCACGGGCATGCGTTACCAGATCGCCGGCCCCGACCCGATGGCCTTCAACGACCCCGCCGCGCCGACGAAAGTCGTCATCGAGGAGGCCGCCATCAAGGGCATCACCGACAAACTCTCCGTCGCCCCATGCAGCGCGACGATCTTTGCCCTGTCGGTCGAGTAGCCGGTGGCCACAGCGCTTTAAGATTCGGTCGTTGCGCGGCGGGTCTCCGCATGATCGCGCGGCGGGCAGTCTTGCCCGCCGCGCAAGGACTGGTTTGTATGCGCGGTGGGCAAGACTGCCCACCGCGCGACACACGGTTCTGAAACAGTTTCTTAACGCTACCCTAACTACCGGCCCGACCG
>Ga0315284_10011414_pt1 | contig 12672 bp, 6 predicted proteins | sample YL17G09_16_MG_FD_203696 | JGI IMG/M metagenome (GOLD analysis project Ga0315284, IMG submission 203696) | Sediment microbial communities from Yellowstone Lake, YNP, Wyoming, USA - YL17G09_16 | ecosystem: Environmental > Aquatic > Freshwater > Lake > Sediment | place: USA: Wyoming | collected... | reverse complement strand
GAGCTTCCCTCGGATTACGCGCTGGCCGCCTATCCCAATCCGTTCAATCCGAGCACGACGATTTCGTTCGCTCTGCCGGAAGCGGATTTTGTGCGAATCGCCGTTTTCGACGTGGCGGGAAGGTGGATTCAAACGCTCGTGAACGAAAAGTGCGGCGCGGGAAACCACACGGTGAGTTTCGATGCTCGCGACTTGCCCAGCGGAGTGTATTTTGCGCGCATGGAGAGCGGGCGGTTTGCGCTGACGAGGAAGATGCTGCTCATAAGATAAAAAGCCAAAAAGCCAAGAAGCCAAAAACTAGTGGCGGTCTCCGACCGCCTTCTCCGATTCCGGGCACGCGGGGACGCGTGCCTCGGCGGAACGTCAAATGGGCAGACCCGATGAGGTCTGCCCGTTGAGTTTTCAAGAGCGCACTGCCGTGCGGCACTACCGCACAAGCCCCCGATTCCGGCCGGGTGGCGAAGACTGACCCGGCTCGGCGGTCATTTCTAATTTCTCATTTCTCGTTTCTCATTTCATCCCTCCGCCCTCATCCCTCGTTCACGCCTCCTCGATTAGAACCAGACTCGCCAGCGGAGTGAGCGCACGCGCTTTGTGTTTGTGGGCCTCGCCGGAAGGAATGAAGAGGCCGTCGCCGGGCCGAAAGAGGGTCACATCATCCTCGAACTCCAGCTCGAGCACACCGTCCAGCACATAGCCGATGTGCCCCTTCAGACACCAGCCCGCTTCCACAAACTCGGGCGTGAGTTCCATGACGCGGATCTGTTTTCCGTTTTCCGCGTAAGCCTTGAAACGTTGCCCGGCAGCTTTCGACTGCCACGGCAGGGACTCGAAGGGAACGTGATGAGACATGTGAACCCGCTCTACTGCTAATTGATCCTCTCCGCCGCGGCCTACGCTGCGTCGCCTTCCAACTCGACGCCGAGGGCAATGCCCAGGCGCGTGGTGTAGTTGAAGTACGCCGTCACATGCACCGTTTGCAGAATTTCCCTGTCCGAAAGGCCCGCCCCACGCAAGTTGTCCACGTCGTGCCGCGACATGGCGTTGGGAAGCAGCGTCAGCTTGCGCGCAAAGTACACGACGCGGCGCAGCCGGACAGGTTCCGTGTCGGGCTCCTCACCCGCGACCAAGGCGTCCACCAGATCGGCGCTGCCTCCCGCCTGACGCAACGCCCCCGCATAGTGGTGCAGCCCGTACGGGCAATCGTTGGCCGAGGCTACCGTTACGGCAACGGCTTCGCGCTCAAGTGGCGAAAGTCCGCCCGGCCGGAGCATGGTGGCGACGTTCATGTCCAGATGCGCCTGCAACAGGTCAGCGTCCAGACTCGCGATCTGCCAGATGTTGAGTACCCGGCCGTGTTGACGCGCGATTGAGGCATAGACCTCCGCCAGCCGGCCGGCAGCGCTCTCGGGAGCAATCGTTTCGATGTAGCTCATAGGTCTCCTCGCGAATCCGCCCGTTCATTGCCCGAAGCCTTCGCCGGTCATGCACTGCGTCGTCTTCTTCACACTACCAATATACAAAAGAATGTGAAAGCTGGAGCACCGCTATCTTAGTCACGCCAAATTTTCTTTGCGCGTCCGGCCTTCTTCGAGGCCGACGTTCGGGCGGCTGCGCATTTTTCTGCGCATTTGCCGAGAGGCATCATATTGGACTGCTCTGTCTTGAAATGCGATGCGCCTCACACTGGCGGGCAGAACGACTCTGACCCACTCCGTTATTTGACTAAACACAGAAGCTTTTGGCGCGCCGAGGTATGCCACGCCGGTTCCGCTGGGGCCGTCACGGGTTTCGCCACCGCGCGAAAAAGTATTGCATTGCTCCTATTCGGGGCGTATTCTATCCAACAGAGGAAAAGCGTCTTGCACGTTCCCCTGACTTTGTGAATTTGATTACAAAGGCGCCGTTCGTCGGTCGTGCCAGCGGTTGCGCCCTGATTTCGATCCTGTTGAGGACGGGAAGAAGAGGAGGAGTGGTTCATGAAAACTGTAACGAAATTCGCAGCTGTGATGGCGTTGTTGCTGGCGGCGGCGGTGCCGGTCGCGCTGGCGCAATGCGGCGCCCACCTGTTGGCGGCGCTCGACGAGAACAATCCCCTTCACGCCTACCAGACGTTCGACGCGAGCGTGTGGACCAACGGCCCCCACTGCCCGGCCAGCGGACAAATCCACATTGAGACGATGCCTCCGGGGATGATCTCCTTTGAAGGGGGTAATCCGTGGTGGGTGGAGAGCTTCTTCGACGTCTTCACCGAACTGCAAACGACCAAACCGCTGGTTATACCGACTGGACCGGTGGAATCCTTCTTTGATATCTGGACGGAGGTGACCTTCGATGATCCCGCCTATTCGCCGCTGGCCTTCGTCGAACACGTGCGGATCACTCCAATGAACCGTCTTGAGATCGTGCACTCCCTGCCATGCGCGGGCATGGTTCCGCCGTTCATGGAGCCCGGCGAGAGCTACTGTTTCACGGTTTGTCACCGCGTGTACACGATCCCGCTGGTCGTGCCGCCCGCCGCGGGCCGGCCCATCATCGGGATTTCCTCCGGTTGTCAAGGCCCGCCGTTTGATTTCTGCCTGCCGCAGCCGTTCCCACCGGGAGCGATGAACAGCTTTCGCTACGAAGTCTATCAACTGGGCGGGATGTGGTATCTCGAATTCGAGTACTCGAATCCGATGCAGGAGCCGGTCTGCTACTGTGTCCGCTATGAGGGCAATCTTCCATACCAGTATGAGGTGAACAGTCTGGCGGTGATGAACGCCGAGATGCAGACCCTCGATCTCACGGTCTGGACGAACCATCCTTCGTACACGGCCTGCGGCACGATGGAGGTCTTCTCCTATCCGCCCGGCGCCTACATCAGCATACCTTCTCAGAATTTCACCGCCAATTCCGAGCCTCACACGTGGCATGTTCCGGTGGCGGCCGGTACGTTCGATGCAGGCGACACCTGCATGCTCGCGGCCCGCTACAACTTCGGGGGCGACCTGACGTGTCCGGAAAACCCGGATCAGTGGGACGTCGAGTACGTGATCTACTCGACCCAGAAGGGCGCGAGAACCATCAGGCCGGAGATCAGTTGCGACCCGTCAGCTTACGTTCCTGAGTACCTCACATTGGGTGTTCCGGAGTGCATGATCGTCTGCCACGACATCTACTACATTCCGCTGGTGTTCCCCGGGCCGGGTGTGCCGAACGTGAACGTAGCCGAGGGATGCCGGCCGACGGTCACGCCCTGCAGCAATCCGCTCTGCAGTCCGGGACTGCCGGGAGAATATCGCTACGATGTCTTCCGGGTGGGCGGGACGTGGTTCCTCGAATTCGAGCACTCCAATCCGCAGCACGTTCCCGCCTGCTACTGCGTGACCCTGAACACGGTCGCGCCGGTAACGGTCGAACCCTACCTGCTCGCGGCAATGGATGAGGCTCATCAGACGTTTAACGTGAGCCTATGGTCGAGCAGTTGCTTCTGGCCCTGGAGTGCGGAGCTGACGGTGGAGACCAGGCCGCCGGGGGGGTACATTGACACGACGAAAATCGCGTCGTTCTTCGACATCTGCTGCAAGCCGTTCACACAGGAAATTCCGGTTGATCCGGGCATCTTCACGGTTGGCCAGAATTTCCAGATCGTCGCCGAACTCGACTTTTTTGGACCGGGCAGCGACCCGTTCGACGGCCAGGTCTATACCGAGAATGTGATGGTCACGCCGACTGGCTTGATCTCTTGGAATCCGGTGCCGCCCTGCACCGGAGACAATGTTCCGGCTTCCATGATTCCCGGAGAGTCGCAGTGCTTCAAGGTCTGCCACCGTGTGTACGAGACCATTCTCTACTACAATCCCGGCGGCGGAAGGCCGATCATCCGCGTGACGCCCGGCTGCTTGGGATCGCCGCCAAACAACTGCACGGCGGAAGCGTGCGTACCGGGCGGGCCGAGTGATTTCGTCTATGACGTGTATCACAACGGCGTGGATTGGATTCTGCGCTTCGAGTACTCCAACCCGTTTGTTGAGCCCGTCTGCTATTGCGTGACCTACGCGGGCAACGTGCCGTGGGACTGCGACACCCGCGAACTGGCGGCACTCGACGAGGGCCATCAGCAGTTCGAAGTCTCGCTGCGCACCTTTAGTGCCGGCGGCTACGATTGTCCGGCCAACGGTGTCGTTCATCTGTTCTCCGTTCCCGCCGGCGCGTTGATTCCGCAGCCCACCTGGACTTTTGCGGGTGTGGGCGAGGAGTGGTACACCATCGAGTCTCTGGTCGGGCCGGGTACCTTCCTCGCGGGCGAGACCTTCCAACTCATCGCTTACATTGACTACACGAACCCCGAGTATCCCGAGCGGTGGTTGACTGAAGAGATCATCGTGGCACCTAACGGCCAGCACCTTTGGATCAATGACGTGGGCGGCGAGTGCCTATCCGGCGGCGGAGAGAACGTGCCGCCCTTGATGGCTCCGGGCCAGTCCGAGTGCTTCCGCGTTTGTCACAAGATTTACCACGTTTTTCTGGCTGCGTTCGATCCCATGAATCCGCCGCAGGTCACCATCACTCCCGGATGTTTCGGCCCGCCGCAAGATCCCTGCGTGCCCGATGTGGAGTGCACGCCGGGCGGACCCTTCGATTATCGCTGGCGCGTCTGGTGGACCGGTGGGTCATGGGAACTCGAGTTTGAGTACTCGAACGAGAACATCGAGCCGGTTTGCTACTGCGTCTCCGTCGCGGCCCAGCACCCGCCCTGCGAGACACGCGCGCTGGTGGCGCTGGACGAGGAGAACCAGCTCCTCAAGGTCAGCATCCTCGCGCTCGATCCGAGCGGTATCGAGCCCTGTGAGGTCAGCGGTACGGTAACGCTTTCATCCGTTCCCACCGGTTTGTATTTCGAGACTTCGACGTGGACGTTCTCCGGCGTCGGAGACACATGGGTAACTTGGGGAAAGCCGTCCGCGCCCGAGCCCTACAATCCCATCATCGTGGATACGATCATCGTGCAAATTGACTTCGACGATCCCGCTCAGACCGACATCATCGAGACGGAAATGGTGGCGATGGATCTGACGTCGGGCGGTCTCGTCATCCATGACGCCGGCGGCGAGTGCGCGGCGGGAGGCGGGCCGCAGGTTCCAAGCGCGCTGCACTTCGGGCAGCCCGTGTGCTTCATCGTGTGTCACGACGTTTACTACATCCCGCTGGTGTTCCCCGGTCCGGGAATTCCGGTCGTGTCGGTGTATCCCGGCTGCGGTCCGGATACGCCGTGTGATGCTCCCGTCCCGTGCGTCCCCGGCGGGCCGTTCAACTATCGCTATGACGTGTTCCGCGTGGGCGGGAGTTGGATGCTCGAGTTCGAGTACTCCAGAAAGGACATCGAACCGGTCTGCTACTGCGTGGAGATCAGCTCGATCACCTCGGTTCCCTACGAGGCCTATCTGCTGGCCACGCTGGATGAAGTGCATCAGAACTTCGATGTCACACTCTGGACGTCGTCCGGCGCGCCCCTCGGGGACGGTACCATGATGGTGACCACTCAACCGGGCATGACCAACATGTTCTTGTTTGCAGGCATCGGACCCGATTACTACACGTGGGAGCTGCCGGCGGGTCCGGGAACGCTGACCGAAGGCCAGACGTTCGAGTTGAAAGTGGTCGCACTGTTCAACGATCCGGTCTTCGGCAGACTGGACTATGAAGAGACAGTGATGGTCACAGCGGCGGGCACGCTCATGCCGTGGGATCCCATCACTCCCTGCGTCGGCGATCTTGTACCGGCGATGATGCAGAACAACACCGCCGAGTGCTTCGTGGTGTGCCACAAGGTCTACGACGTGATTCTGAACGCGCCGCCTTCCATCAATCCGCCGATGGTCACTATCACACCCGGCTGCTTCGGACCGCCGCAGGATCACTGCCCGCCGCCCGTGATCTGCCGTCCCGGCGGACCGATGGACTATTGCTATCGCTTCTGGTTCGACGGCCTCTTCTGGCACCTCATCTTCGAGTACTCCAACCGGTACAAGGAGCCGGTGTGCTACTGCGTCAAGGTGGGTTGCTGGCCGGTCACCGATCTGGTGATTCAGTGGCCTGACACGATCACCAACAACATCCGGCTCGGCTGGACCTGCCCGCAGTGGGGCCAGTACATCATCTACAGCACCACCGTCAAGAACAACGACGGCAACCCGCCTGGCCCCGGTTGGATTGAAGAGGCCCGGCTGTTGGGCCATGACGGTGAAGTGCTCACGTGGGAGCAACCCGGTGCTACCACCGACCCGTACCGGAACTACGTCGTCAAGTGCAACTGCAACCCGCTGCCGACACGGAAGTAGCGGCCGCGGATTCTCCGGTCTGATGAAGGGGCGCGGGCTTGAGGCTCGCGCCCCTTTTTTGGGTCCGACCGGGCCGCGCCGTGTTGATTTCCAAGCGGATTCTTGTTAGATTTGTCTTATTCTGTTTTCCGCCTCGGAACTTGACCCTTCAACTCCTTTTTTTCGGTTTAGTGCCAACCCTCATGAGGTTTCCCATGTCTAAACGCTTGATCGCCATTTTGCTTATCGGTCTGGCCGTCGTCATTTGGGGCTGTCCCAAGGACGAGGACGAAGACACTCCGGCGCCAACACCGACGGCGGATAACGCCACCGGATCGGTGAGGTCCGATACATCAGGTGTCATCGAGACGCCGGCGGGTGCCCGCATCGCGGTACCCGAGGGAGCCGTACCCCGCACGCAGTCCGGCGCGGTCGGCACCATGGTTTTTTCGATTGAACGCGACAATAATGCGACGGCTAGTCCGCCCTCCGGCGAGACGGTGGCCACGGACGTCTACCGTTTCGGCCCCGAGGGTTTTGTGTTTGCCCGGCCGGTGAGTGTGACTATCCCGGTGCTTGATGCACCCAACCAGACGGACGTGCAGATGTACCGTGTGAACCCGACAACCGGCGAGGCTGAAAGGTATTCCGCGGTGTACGATCCTGACAACCACACTTTGACGGCCCAGACGTATGAGTTCTCCCTCTGGTTCGGGTCAAGCCGGCCAGCCGTCAACACGGCCAACGGCTGCGTGCACGTGGTCAACAACTCGCTCCACTGGCTCGTCATGTGCGTGGACAGCTTCGATCTGACGTACCCAGAGCAGGACCTGCAGTACATGGCGAGTTATGGCAACGGCGGGATGTGGGCGCCACCGGGCAACATCGGGTTCGCGAATGAGAGCGAGTTCTTCATGCCGCAGGGCACCTTCTGGGTGTGTCTCCGGTATCACATCGAGGACATATTCGGTGACTACTACTTGCACGACACCGCCAGCGTTGTGATTGGCAGCGCCTGGAACTACTGGGACAACCCGGTTTGCTCGGACGAAATCATCACCTCTGGACCTTCCGCCTACGCCGATACGGGCGAATGTGTGTGCATTCCCACACCGACCACCTCGGTGGGCACCGGCGACATTCAGGTGACGCTCACCTGGCACTATGCCGCTCCGGGTGTAGACCTCGACTTGTGGGTCATGGATCCCGACAGCGAGTGGTGCTACTATGGCAACCTTCAGACGGCATCGGGCGGGGAGCTGGACCGCGACAACTGGTGCTCAAACTACCAGAACGGCTGGCCGGAGAACATTTACTGGACCCAGCCGCCGCCGGCCGGGCAGTACATCGTGGCCGTGGACTGGTATTCCACCTGCGGCAGTGATGCGGTTGGTTCGCTGTCCTTCAACGTGCGCACGGTGGTGCGAGGCACAGCCCAGACCTACACACAGACGATTCAGGAAAACGAGGACATGCACGAGGTGACGCGCTTCACGATTTCCGGGTCGTCGGTGGTCTTTCAGCCGCCGCGCAGCGACGTCTCGTGGGTGCATCTGCCGCGGCCCAGCAAGCTGTAGGCGTTCCTTCTCGCCCCTCCGCGAGAAACGGCAGTATCTCAAGAGCAGCGGCGGCCCAATGGCCGCCGCTGCCGCTCTTCCCTGCCGGGTCCATGTCGTTGCCACGAATGCACACCTCGCGCGATGTACGCAAAAATTGCACAAAATGAAGGCGATTTTCTTGAATGAACTCGCATATTTACAATGTTATAACATGATGGCACAGCCGTTGCCATGCTGAGTGGGCGAGGCGCTGTTCATTGAATCTCCTCCTCCCGGACTCTTCCGGGTGCCTCCGTTGACACGGCCATGCGCGGCACTCACGGCCGCCAACGGAGCAGTTCGAAGATAGGAAGGCCTCCGGAAATCTTCCTCGGGCTCTGGTCTATTCCCCGGTGTTGTGGTTCGCCCGCGGCATGAGTACGGTTCCCTTGGGTGCGGCATCCTGCGTTTCCGCGGGGCCTTCCTCTCTTTTCCGACCTGCGGTATTGCGGAACGGGCGGCCCGCTGAGCGGCAACTACAGATGGGCTTCGGGCCGCCCGCATTTTTCTACAGTCCTGCTTAGCTGGCGTCTTTTCTCTCCTCGTGGCGTACTGAAATGAACACCGATCCCTCGGTGTTTTTTTCATTCCTGCCGGAGTTGACTTTTGGGGGAAAGTTGACTATCTTCGTGAAGCTAAACGCGAACTTGCCACCCTCTGAGCACGGTGAGATTCCGCCACCGCCCCGCCGTTTCCCCCCCCACCGGCTGCGGTTGTGACTCGATCGGCTGAGGCAGGTTCCCCGGGGGTCTTTCCTCCCCGAGTTTTCCCCCAAAGCCGCGATTCCTTTTTTCGTCGTCGTCGCGCCGATGACGACGATACCCCTGTGTTTTTTTCTCCAAACCGTGTATCACCATGTCCCACTATCAGAAACTCACTGTGCCCGCGGACGGGCATCCCATCACCATCGCCGCGGATCGTCTGCAGGTGCCCGATGATCCCATCATTCCTTTCATTGAAGGCGACGGCACCGGCCGCGACATCTGGCGCGCCAGCCGGCGCGTGTTCGACGCCGCCGTAAGAAAAGTCTACGGCGGTAAGCGCCGCGTGGTCTGGTTCGAAGTCTTCGCCGGCGAAAAAGCGGTGGCGAAATACGGCGAAAACATGTGGCTGCCCGAGGACACGCTGACGGCCATCAAGGAATTCGTCGTGGCCATCAAGGGGCCGCTCACCACGCCCATCGGCGGCGGCATCCGTTCTCTCAACGTCACTCTGCGCCAGGTGCTCGAACTCTACGCCTGCGTCCGCCCGGTGCGCTGGTTTCAAGGCGTGCCCTCGCCGGTGAAGAGTCCCGAAAAGCTCAATGTGATTATCGTCCGCGAGAACACGGAAGACGTGTACGCGGGCATCGAGTGGAAGGCGGGCACGCCCGAGGCCGTGAAAATCATCGAGTTCATCGACAAGGAGATGGGGAAGAAAATCCGGCCCGATTCCGGCATCGGCATCAAGCCCATCTCCAAGACCGGCACCTATCGCATCATGCGCAAGGCCATTCGCTGGGCCATCGAGAAGAACCTGTCTTCGGTCACGCTGGTCCACAAGGGCAACATCATGAAGTTCACCGAAGGCGCCTTCCGCGAGTGGGGCTATGAGTGCGCGGCAACCGAGTTCACGGACAAGACCGTCACCGAAGACGAGCTGTGGAGCAAGTACAACGGCAAGGCTCCCGCCGGCAAGATCATCATCAAGGACCGCATCGCCGACTCCATGTTTCAGCAGGTGCTGCTGCGCCCCGATGAATATCAGGTGCTGTGCACGCCCAATCTCAACGGCGATTATCTCTCCGATGCCTGCGCCGCGCAGGTGGGCGGGCTGGGCATGGCTCCGGGAGCGAACATCTCCGATTTCTTCGCCGTCTTCGAGGCCACCCACGGCACCGCTCCCAAGTACGCCGATCAGGACGTCATCAATCCCGGCTCGATGATTCTGTCGGGCGCCATGATGTTCGACTATCTCGGCTGGACGGAGGTGGCCGAGGCCATTCATCGCGGCATCGCCGGGGCCATCGCCGCCAAGCGCGTGACCTACGATCTGCACCGGCAGATGGAGGGCGCGACCAAGCTCAAGACCTCCGAGTTCGCCGAGGAAATCATCCGGCACATGTGAGCCGGGTGATGCGCACCCGGGAGAGCTTCGTGAAGCGTCCAGCCTCTTTGGCGTGCCTGCTTCTCCTGGCCGCAGCCCCGGTCGTTTTCGCCGAGGGCGGTGGTCCGGTGTGGGCCGTGATCCCAGCCTATGTGAGCGTGAGCACGCCGCAGGGTTCGACCGCCGGCCTGGGTTGCGGGGCGAGCGCGGAGACGATGCTGTACGGCGAGTATGTGGCCGGCGGTGTTTCCTTTCACACCGCCTGGTCCGAGTACTTCCTGAAAGCGCTCGACGTGGGCGGCCACTACATGACCCTCGGCGGTCGCCTCGGCTTCGGCCACATGGACGTGTGGGAAGGCAAGGGAATCTATTTCGGCGCGAGCTACGGGGTGCTGATCGCCGACAACGGCGGAGAAGACGAGGCCTGGGAATCCCACTTCGGCGGAGCTTGGGGAGGATGGATGCACCTCAGCGCCGGCGAGAAAACAGCCTTTGACTTCGGCTTCCAAGGCGGCGGCGGTTTCACCGTCAGCCGGATGGTGTTGGTGGTGTTCCGCGGTTTGGCGCTCAACTTTGCGGCTTTGTCCGGGCCCGGCATCAACGGCGTGTTCGTCTATCCGGGAATCTGCTTGCGCGGTTAGCGCCGTGGTGTCAGCGCCCGGCCTTCGGATTTCGACATTATCTCTTGTTGCAGATTCTGCCGCAAGAATTCCTCAACGGCGAGGACAGCTTCATGAAACGCGCGTTTTCTTTTTGTCTGCTGCTCTTTGGTGTGGCGCTGCTGTGGCCTTCGCTCGTGTGGGCCGGTCCCGGCAAGATCGCCGGCAAGGTCATTGACGAAGCCGGCGATGCCGTCATCGGCGCCTCGGTCCAGATCCTCGAGACCCGGCAGGGCATCGCGGTCGGCATTGACGGCGACTACGTGATCCTCGGCGTGCAGCCGGGCAGCTACACCGTCCGCCTCACTTGCATGGGCTACGGCACTCAGGTCTTCAACAAAGTGTCGGTCAGCGGCGACCTGACCACCACCCTCAACGTCACTCTCGAAGAGCAGGCGGTGGAGGTGGCTCCGCGGGAGATCATCTACAAAGCGCCGACCGTGAAGCTGGACGTGGCCTCCAAGGAGAAGCGCTTCCGCCGCGAGGACATCGAAACGCGCGCCGTCACCGACGTCAAAGACCTGCTGCGCAAGCAGCCCGGCTTCAAGGTGGACCCCGAGGGCGCTATGCACGTGCGCGGCGGCCGCGCCAGCGAGATGCTGGTGAAAGTGGACGGCGTGGACTTCCGCGATCCCCTGGTCACCAGCTCCAAGCAGCTTATCAATCTCTCGGCCCTCAACGTGGAAGAGATTGAAGTGCTGACCGGCGGCGACGCCAGCTATGGCGGCTTCCAGTCGGCGCTGGTCAACGTGACCACCCCCGAAGGCTCGGTGACCAATTACGCCGGCGTCATCGAATGGCGCACCGACCGCCTGTTCCAAACCACCACCCAGTATCAGCCGTGGACCAAGTCCGATCTCGACCGCGGGCTGCGGCGGGAGGGACTGGACCCTTCCGATCTGTGGTATCAGCGGCAGTGGAACGAACCGTCCAACAATCCCGCGCCCATGACGTTGCGGATGAACGGCTGGAACACGGACCAGTACGCTTATTCGCTCTCCGGCCCGGTGCCCTTTGCCGACCGTTTGCTGGGACGGCAGAAGCTGAGCTTCTTCACCTCGGGCACGATGCGCCTGACCAACACCTACACCCCGTACTCCGTGAACCGCGAGGCCAATGACTATCTCGGCCTCGGGTTCGACTTTCCCGAGCGGCAGAACAATGAGTTCTCCACCTTCTGGAAGCTCACCTACCGCATGGATCAGACCAAGAAACTCAATCTGAGTTTCCAGCGCGATTTCTCCCAGTGGGACATCTATCCCGACGGCGAGGCGGCCATTGACGGCGACTACGGCTGGCAATACAAGTACAATGTGGCCAACCGTCCTTACGCCCGCACGACCCGGCAGGCCATCAGTCTGGCCTTCTCGCACAACGTCAGCAAGCGCACCCTGTACGAAGTCAGCATCGGCAATTTCGTCACGGCCAGTCAGGTGAAACCGCGCGGCAAGAATCCGGATCAGTTCACCCTGCGCGATGACGTGGAAGACGATAACCGCGACATCGTCGGCTCAGTGGATCAAGACAAGAACGGCTACCTCGACGGCTACGTGGACGCCAATCGCAACGGGCAGTACGACGGCGGCGGCGAAGGCTACGACGACGTCAACAGCAACGGCCAATGGGACCGCGGCGAGGACTGGGTGGATCTCAACGGCAACGGCGTGTACGACGCCGCCGAACCGTGGATTGACCGCGCTAATCCGCAGGGCATCAACAACCTCGGCGTGTGGGATCCGTGGGATCCCTACAGCGATCTCAACGGCAATGGCCGCTGGGACGGACCCGAACCGCAGCTTCCCGAACAGGACTGGAATCGCAACGGCCTGTGGGACGGCGAGCGCTTCGTGGACGTCAACGGCAACGGCCGCTATGACGGCTGGGGCGAAGGCTACGACGACAAGAACCGTGACGGCCAAGTCAACCGCCGCGATCTGTACAACCGCGACAACGAGTATCAGGGCGAGCCCTTCGTGGACGGCGACTACTGGTTCGATACCGGCGAGCCCTTTCAGGATCTGCCGGATT
>Ga0315284_10011412_pt1 | contig 12675 bp, 13 predicted proteins | sample YL17G09_16_MG_FD_203696 | JGI IMG/M metagenome (GOLD analysis project Ga0315284, IMG submission 203696) | Sediment microbial communities from Yellowstone Lake, YNP, Wyoming, USA - YL17G09_16 | ecosystem: Environmental > Aquatic > Freshwater > Lake > Sediment | place: USA: Wyoming | collected... | reverse complement strand
CGAAGCAGCTAAAGCTCTCGAAAAAACCATTGATTACGATAAACTAACGCCTTCTCAACGCAGAAAACACGTAATTTTTAACGCTCTTGAAAACAAATATCCAACAGAAATGTCTCCTAGAATTGTAGCGTTTTTCTTTTTTATATTAATCGGATTAAATGCGTTTGCTGTTTTGCTAGAGTCAAATCCAGAAGTATATCAAGAGTTTGAATTTATATTAATTCCTTTTTATTATATTTCATTCTCTATTTTTACTTTAGAATATATATTACGTATTTGGGCGTGTACAGCTTCTGAAGAAAAACAATATCACGATCCAATTAATGGAAGACTAAAATTTATGGCTCGTCCTCTGTCAATACTTGATTTTGTTGTAATAATCCTTTTTATACCAATGTTAATTCCTCAACTCGCGTTTACGGGAGAATTAAAGTTTTTTCTATTAATGAGATTTATAGTTATATTTAAGATTGCTCATTTTTCCGACATATTTAACGTAATTTGGGATATTTTTAGACAGAATAAGAAAGTATTTTTAACTTCTATTTTATTATGCATTTTCTTTCTTTTATTTAGCTCAGCGATTATATATTGCGTAGAAGGTCCAGCGCAACCTGATAAAATTTCGAATATTTTCGACGCTATGTGGTTGGGAATATCCACTTGGACAACGGTAGGATACGGAGATATATATCCAATTACGACTCTGGGGCGCTTTTTTATTGTCCTTTTTGCTTTTGCAGGCTTTTCGCTGTTTACTTTACCGGCCGGAATACTTTGCGCAAACTTTTTCGGTAGCATGAAAAAATATCGTTTGCATAAAGTGTGTCCTAATTGCGGACAAATTCTCAGTAAACCAAAAATCAAGCAATAACATTTATAAATCTTTAAAATTGGTTTTCAATAAATTACTTATTCCAGAATTAATATTATTAATCATATCCATTGAGTTGAATCTAGGTCCTATCTTTTTTTTACAATATTCGCCAAAATATCCGTTAAGAAAAGCCGCGGAGCAAGCTGATTGAAATGTATCGTTTTCTATAGTTAAGAAGCAACCACATAATCCCGCTAAAATATCGCCAGTTCCACCAATCGACATTTCTGGACACCCTGTTATATTAACTTTTAACAAATTTCCATTGCTTATGTAATCGTAAACTCCTTTAATTAAAAGAGTAACATTTAACTTTTTGGCTAAATCTTGAATTATTTTTCCTCTCTCGTCAATTTCATTATACGGCGGAAGGTCTATATCGGTCATTATTTTTAATTCTCCTGCGTGAGGCGTTAATATAACAGACTGACCTTTAATTAGATCCAAATGATCTTTTATTAGTTTTAAGGCGTCAGCGTCAAGAACGTACGATTTTTTCTTTTCGTTTAAAGTTTTTATTAATTTTACTAAAAGATCTTCCGTTTCTTTTTCTAATCCTAATCCTGGACCTATAACTATTGAATTAGACCAATCTATTAGCATCTTAATTTCTTCAAAAGCGTCTAAATTTAACCAATCTCCCGAACTTGTTCTAACAATCATATTAGGAGAAAAACTTCTAATTACATCTCCTACTACTTGAGGAGTATATGTTATCACCAAATCGCATCCAAAATGAATTCCTGTAAGAGACGAATATGCGGGAGCTCCAGAATAGTTCTTGGATCCTCCAATCACTAAAAGACGTCCAAATTGCCCTTTATGATTATCAATTTTTCTTACTTTTAACGTTGGAATTAAATCACCTATTCCAACAAATAAAATAGCTTCTTGAGGAATTCCAATTGGTTTAAGTATTATCTCTTTTATGTATTCGTTGTCAACTTTCAATCCTTTTTTAGATCGATGGAAAGTTATTACTAAATCGGATTTCACTGCTTTGTCTATTACAATACCAGTGTTAGGATCTAATCCAGAAGGTACATCGATTGAAACAACTTTTATATTTTCTCGTTCTTTTAACGCGTTAATTATATCGATTGCCGAAGATATTGGTTCACGAATCTTTCCTTTAATTCCTGTTCCTAATAATCCGTCGACAATGAGGTTAAACCCTTTTTCTTCTTCTATTACCATACCAATTTTTCCAATATCAGAAGAATCTCTAATAATTTCAATTCTTATCGAATAAATCAAGTGGTTTGAAATAATACTCCAATTTATTTTGGCCTCAGTTGTTCTTATGTTTTCAGGCGTTCCTACAAGAATTACGAGAACTTTTATTCCTAAAGAGGATAAATGTTTCGCTACGACAAATCCATCCCCTCCATTGTTTCCCGTACCACAAAAAATAGCTATTTTTGAACTTTCTTTAAGGTTGTACTTATTAACAATTTCGATGGCAAAACTATATCCAGCGCATTCCATTAGATGACTTTTTGGTATTCCTAGCCATTCGGAATTATCGTCGCGAATTCCCATTTCTTCAGAAGTAATAGACTCAGAATTTAATCGTTTCATAACAAATAGATTTAATACGATTTAGATAAAAAATCTTTGAGATTTTAATTCAATTCATTTGTTTTTATAATTTAATTGAAATTAAACAAATTCGTTTGGAAATGTTGGTAAACAAGTTATATCTTTTAAATTTTGATAATGACTGTCAAAAGTATAAATTTCTGTTATACCTTTATCCTTCATAATTAGATAAGCGGAAATATCGTTGGAATCCATATTATATTGAGTTATTTTATCTACAGAATTAATATATAATAATTTTGACACTTCAATTATTTCTAAAGAGTTAATTGATGTTAAACCTAACAATAACTTTCTTAAATCTTCCCATGTCATAGCAATTTTAAGTTTATTTACAACTTCAGATAATTGGATTAAGGATATACAAAACTTTTCTTCTTCATTATTTAATTTTTCAATAATTTTTTTAGATTCTGTTTTCATCCATCTTACCTTAGGGGATAATTCGCCATACTCTTTCTTCGGTTTAAAATACGCGTATATAAAAACATTAGCGTCTATATATTTCATTTCCTTTTTTTCTCCAAATAAGTCTTTTCTCCAAATTCTCTCTCAAATTCAGTCCAATTTTCTAACTTTTCGACAAGATCGTCGTCAAATTCTAAAGAATCAAAAAATTGCGTTAAATCTATTTTCTTTTTAGGAATGATTTTCAAGACTCCTTTTTCCTCTATGATTATAACTTCATCTATATCTTTCAACTCTTTTTCCCTCCAATCTTTAGGTAAAACAACTCTTCCTTGAGGATCAACCTTTTTTATTTCGGTATTCGATTTCATATTTAATAAAATTCATTTTAACTGAAATGCTTTTTTTTAATTTTAAACCATAATAAAAGTTTAATCCCATTTATATAAATTTTTGGAAAATTTTTAATTATTTCCTAATATGGTTCTAGGTCTTATCAACAATATTATAATTTTATTTCTAATTTTTTTTTGTTCAATTTAAAAATAAGTGCCGATGGGGGGATTTGAGCCCCCGGCCTCCAGAATTCATTCAGTCTGACCCATGTTTTCAGAAGGATTATGAGTCTGGCGCAATAACCAGGCTTTGCTACATCGGCTTAAATGGGAATTATAAGCCCCTGGGGGGACTTGAACCCCCGACCTTTGCCTTACCAAGGCAACGCTATACCGGACTAAGCCACAGAGGCGTTTGAGCATCAATATTTGCTTTATTTTTGATACAATGCGTCTATAGTTAACCTACAGAAATGTCTGCTGATACATCGCAACCAGAATTAATAAATTAAAAATCTTTTTTAAATTAAAACTTTTTTTAATTTTTTAGCCTATTATTTTTTTTAGACACGTCTAGGTTATCAATTTTATTAAAACATTAAATGATTTAAATAAGTTTTAATAAAATATCGATCTAATAGATGAAATTATTCAAAAAGAATTAGAAATTTTTAATTCTTTTAAAAAAAACATTTCTTTTCAAAATTTAAAGAACAACAGGAGATTTAACTTTATGATCGCCCCCGCCTATTCTTAGTAAACGATATCTCCTTTTTATAAGCCTTGCGAATTGTTGTTCTGGAGTTTTTTAATTTTATACATATTTGGAACAATTATATTGACTTTTGGGACGATTATAGAAGGAATGATAATTTTAGGCGTATTAATTAAATTTTTATTTTCAAATACTTTTGCATCGTATTTTTGCGTCAATTCTATTGCTTTTGAAATATTGTTTTTAGTAATATCAATCTTAGGTTCTTGTTTTAACTCCATTTCTTTTTTTAAATTGTTCTTAAGACTTGTTTTCTCTCGAATCACGGATTCGGGCTTTAAATCTTTAAGATAATGATTTAATTCTAGTCGTTTTTTCTTTAAGATCGTTTGGTAATTATACCTAAAATTTTCTTCAAATTCCATGCTTTTTATTAATTCTTCGTCGAAAATAAAACCTGTATCAACGTCGTATAACATTCCTATAATTTTTACATATTCGGGAAATCCCTTGAATTCTCTTAAAGTATTCACTTGATTAATTACATTTTTGATTGAATCGATAAAAGGTTTGAAAAAATCTCGAAATTCTGCATCGAAATTCATTTCTGTTTTTCGTATAATATCTCTTGTTTTCGGCAATATTTTCAGATTTAAATGTTCCAATCGAATTTTAGTCATTCCACAATCAAGGTGGCCCAAAACTACTACATTTTTTACGTTATATTCGTGAATTGCAATTAATATTGATCTTAAAGTATCCTGAGTGACTACATTTCCCGCATTTCTTAAAACAAAAACATCTCCAATATTCAATCCCAATATTCTATAAATGTCAATTCTTGGATCCATACATGTAAGTATTAAGACGGGATATTTTGGTATTTTAATGTTTAAATCAATCAATTCTGACTTTTTGATTAGCTCCCCTTGGAATTTTAAATTCCCTTCTATTAAAAATTTTCCAATCTCGTCAATCATTTTATTTTAATCCCTCCTTGTTTTTAATTGAATAATTACTAATTTTTTTCAAATAAAAGTTATAAAATTGGACTTTCACAATAATCGCATTTACTTGCGTCTAATTTATTCTTAGAACCGCATAATTGACATAAAACATCGTTGTTATTACTCTTTTTACTTTTTTTATTTTTTTTCTTAAAGGACAATTCTTTGAGAGAATCTTCGTCCCATATTTCTAATTCATTTGAGAAGATTTCAAGTTGGTAGGCAAAATTTTGTGCCAAAGGAGATTCCATTGTCCAAACCTCGTAAAATTGACCTCCTACTTTTATAAAACCCCCAGGTAATATGAACTGTCGAGGTGATAATTCTAAACGATTCTGCGAGTAAATTGATAATGCGCGATTACTGCATTGATGCTCATTACAATTAATTTTCTTATTTTTCGTTTTTAACACCTCTTTTTTTTATTTCTTTATTTAGAATTTTTTTTTATTTTGAAAAAAAAAATAAAATTTAATTAAAAAATTAAAAAAATTTATTTATTTATTGTGAATCTGTGCGAGGACTTCTTTCATACCTCCGTTTCCAAAGAACTTTTTAATTTGGTCTGAGTATTCAGGAAGCAATTGTAAGAAAGGTAATATAGCTTTTGAAAGCGAATTAAACGCTTCGTTTCCATCTCCCATTATAAACATTTTATCAGGTCTTAAATTCTTGAAAATCTCCGGTAAAATGTTTGTCAATTGTACGGCCAAGAAACGTTCATCAGCGCTTCCCATAGCTTCTACTTGCTTTCTAAATCCTTCAGCTTGAGCGAGCATCTGTTGTTTAATATTTTCGGCTTCACCTTCCGCCTGAGCAATAAGCTTTTTCCTGATTTGTTGCGCTTCAGCTTCAGCTTCAATTATCTTTTTCTGTTTTTCACCGTCAGCTTCGATCTGTTTTCTCTCTCTTTCCTTGTCAGCAATCGCTATTTGTTTTTCTTTCTCTTGCATTAATATTTCCTTCTCGACCATTTGTTCGCGAATTCCAACTTCATTTTTCACATCCAGCTCTCTTAATTTGGATTCTCTTTCAGCGTCAGCTTTTGCGATTCTTGCTTTTCTATATTCCTCTGATTGTTTAACTGCTTCCATGTTCTTCTTTAATTCTTGTTCTACAATAATTACTTCTCTGATTTCAATGGATTCAATTACAACTCCCCAATCTGCGGTTAATTCGTGTAAATCCTTGCTAACATGCTCGATAATTTCTCTTCGTTCTCTAATAATTTTTTCTAAAGGCATATTTGCACAGGTCGTTCTAATGATAGCTTCTGTAGCAGCCTTAAGGATCTTTTCAACATAGTTTTCGTCTCTTGGATTCCAGGATACAGCACTAAAGGCTTTCTCAGGATCAACAACTTTCCAAATTACGATACCCGTAATTTGCATGCTTTGGTACTCTTTAGAAACTACTTGGTCGTGTGCTTCTATAATAGTTTGAATGCTTGTCGTCGGAATAACTATATATTCGTCAATCAAGGGTAAAAGCCATATACTTCCACCTAATCCTGCATGGTTTACTTTACCATTTCGTAAATGAATTACGAATTGGTTCGTTTTAAACTTTCGATATCTCGTCACCATATAAACTAAGAACAAAAAAGCAATGATAATCCCCGCTACGATTGCAAAAATAATCCAACCATTTACTACAGGTTCTTGAAATAACATATTTTCTTTCACTCCCTCCTTTTTTAATTTTTTTTTTTTTTTAATTATTTTTTATTTTTGATTGAAATTAAAAAAAAAATAAATTTATATTTGATTAGTAATTGGATTTAACGCTATACTAGCACTATCATGATTACTGAAATTATTGTTATAATTATTAGTAAATTGATAATAATGGAGCCAATAAGTCCATGTTTGCGTGTAACATCTTTCTTTAACTTCTTTAACTTCACATTTTTTCCCATTATTACAACCGTCTTTTCTAAATTCTCTCCATTAACAATCATCTTTTCCAAATCTTTTTTATTAACAATCATTTTTTCTTACCTCCTTCTAATTAAATTTTTATTATCGTCAACTAATAAGAAGCCATTTCTCACATCGCAAACATAAACAACATCTCCTTTTGTAAAAGCTTTTTCTGGCATTAAAGGTTTTACATGTAATTTTTCGAATCTCATCGGTGTATGGGAGGAGATTTTTATCACCCCTCCCCGCTCGTCGACGAGCAAAACGACTTCGCCCTTTCTTCCTATTAAATTTTTAGTTGACGATATTAAATAAAATCTGTCTTTCGCTATTTTTTTCCAACCAATTGAAATGTAATGAATAATTACAAAAGCGACTATTGGTGTGATGAAGAAAATTATAAATTTTAACGAGTCATCTATTACGTAATAAAAGATAATTCCTGCGATTCCAAATACTAGTAAAAACGAAGATAATAATAACATAAATGGAGCAGGTGTAGCTTCTGACACTTCGTTTACTCCCGAATCGTTAATTTCTTCAACATTGTCAATGTGATCTAAATGGTCTAAATGATCAAGATGATCCACATGATCTATATGGTCGATATGATCCAAATGGTCTACATGATCTATATGATCTGTACTTTGATCTTGAGTTGACATTTCAGCAAGTACAAATGAAATTGATGACAATACTATGCCACCAATGAATAATCCTAAACAAATGTTAAAAAAGAAGTCATACAAGGCATATCCGTGAAATATTGATGCAATAGACATAATTATACCGCCAATAGTCATAAAACACCAATAATATACGTTAAATCTTTTCATTTTTAACCTCTTATTACTTATTTTTTATTATTTTTTTTTTAAATTATATAATACTATATCTTTATATTATTTTATATTAAATCTAAATTTACAATTAAATAATATATATTTCTATATTTAAGGATTCGTATTTTTCATATAACTATCTTAAAAAACTTATAAGCATTATATAGTCATATATAGACTTATATAGGAATATTATCTTCTTATTAAAATGGAAATTAAAAGAAGCGTATTATTAAACATGAACGAAAAAACAATTTTAATTATATTATAACATATAAATTTATATTCTTTGTATGTTATTTATATAAATAGTTATTAATGATTTAGAAAAGTGAATATTATCCCTAATGATAAAATGGAATCAGAAGATAACCAAAAGGTTGAATCTACTGAAAAAGATACTGAAGAACCAAGAACAAAATTTTTCACGGAGATAAAACAAAGTACCAGAGATTTAATTGACGAAATAAAGAAACGAGAAGGTAAAACAATTGGTGCTATAATAGATACGGCAATACAATCTTACTTTAATTACAAATCAATGGAACCAGAAGTTCAAGTTTTAATTGATAAGTATATACAAAAATATGGTAACGCTCAAAAGGTAATAGAAGAGGCAATATGGATTCTTGACGAAAAAGAAAACCCTGAAGAGGCTGAAGATTTAGAATTATGGTGTAGAGCGCGTGAAGAACTGCAAATGATGTTAATAGGACAAATATCTTTTCGCGAATTATTAATTGCAGCAGAGATGCCTGAAGAAAGCTTAGATAGAGTTGTAAAGCGAAATATTGCGTTAGATTTAATTCTATGGTATACAAGAAAACCTATTAGGAAATTAACATTAAGAGAAATAATTAATGCAATTAAAAAAGTATGGATCGTTGCTAACTACTTTCATTATATTGAGGTAAAAAAAGAAACTGAAGATCATTACCATCTTATATTTAAACATCATCAAGATAAGGGTTATAGCAACTATTGGTATCGTTGTTTTAAGGAATTGTTTCAATCTTCCGATTTATCGTTTAAATGCTCTGTAGAAGGAGAATTTTTTGACGAAACACTGTCTTTAACAATTTCTAAGCTCTACGATTTAAAACAAGAAGAATTGAAAGCGATTTAAAAAAAAATATTTACCTGAATATTAAAGAAAAGTAAAAATCACTAAATTTTTGGTTTTTTAGAAAGTGCTTTCTTTGATCCGTTATTTTTCTAACCGCTTATTTTATTGTATTTTTTACTATTTTAGGAATAATAATAGTAGCTGCAACTGGGAAATTGCACGCGTGGATGGGTGCCTTTTTTGTATGGGTATCAATTTACACTATATATTTAATGATCTCAATTATATATAAGATGAGTTCTTATAACCAAGGTGTATCATCAATTGAAATTATAATTTCTCTTTACTTTTTCAATTTATTTTTGTTTATCTATACAATTTCAAGTTTAATTAGCAAAAAAGCGGAAATTCTTCGAAATAAATTAAAGCTATTTGGTCCCGACACGATATTATTATGGTTAATTTTTTCGCTTGCAAGTTATGAATTAGCCATTGTTTCAATTGAAAAAGCACTAATCGCAAAATATATTATTGTATATGTTTTGTTTGTTCCATTATTAATTATTGTAAGTTTGTATGGACTATTAAAATATAAAAACATGCAAAAAGTTAAACCTGAAGTTGTTGAAGAGCCTCCGTCTACTATTTAAATTACTAAATTTACCCATCTAATAGGAGATATAAAGGTTCAATATTGTTTTAAATTAAAATAAATCATAAACTTAAATTGGTTTTTATAACAGTAATCATTAAATAATCTATTAATTTTCAAAAAAGTAATAAATGTTAGATGAGAGCTTCAATGATAAATAAAGATCAAACAACAACGCCTAGCACTTCCAAGGAATGGAATAATTTAGGAGTTAAATACATGAACAATAAAGAATACGACAAAGCAATCGACTCTTTTTATAATGCTATAAAATTAGATTCTAAAAATGCAGATGCTTGGGTAAATCGAGGGAACGCTTATTCTCAAAAGGGATTGGAGGATAAAGCGTTTGAATGTTATAATGAAGCAATTAAAGCAAATCCAAATCATTTTGGCGCTTTAAACGAATTAGGGCGCGCATATATTTCCAAAGATAAAATCGATGAAGCAATAAAATTTCTCGAAAAAGCATCCGATTTAGATCCCAATTCGCCTCATGTTTTGAATAATTTAGGAAAAGCTTATGCTGCTAAAAATCATTTTATAAAAGCGATTAAGACGTTCGAAAAAGCAATAAAACTTAATCCTAAAATTTCTGAAATATGGATTAATTTGGGTGATACTTTTACAGAAGCTCACGATTGGAATATTTTTGGGGCTAAAAGCACTGAAAAAGACATTTTTTTGAAAGCAATTGAATGCTACGAAGAAGTTCTTAAACTGGAACCTGAGAACAGAGATTTTAGGAGAAGGGTTGGAGATACGTATAGAATAATAAAAGAATACAACGAAGCAGTAGAGCTTTACGATAAAATTAACGATTACGATAGAATTATTCAAGTTTACGAAGAAATTGCCGGATTGAGTCCTGAAAACGCTTTAGCAAGGATTAAATTAAAAAAAGCTTACGAAACTAAATTGGCAAACGTTAAGACTCCAAAAGAGATTTGCGAAGTAGGAAAATTGTTTGTCTCCAAAGAGTTTTACGATAAAGCAATAGAAAGTTTTATAACAGCTTTTAAAATAGATCCAAAATTCGTCGATGCTTACGACGATTTAGGCCAAGTATATTGGATCAAAAAAGACTACGATAAAGTAGTTGAAACATACAATATGATTCTTAAATTTGATCCGCATAATACAATTGCTTTAAATAATATTGGAGAAGCTTATTTTTATAAGTGCGAGTACGATAAAGCTATCGATTATTACGATAAAGCAATTAAATTAGATTCTAAAAAGACAGAAATATGGATAAACAGAGGAAACGCTTACTCTGCTAAAGAAGCGTACGAAAAAGCAGTTGAATGCTTCGACGAAGCTCTTAAATTAGGTGAACTAGAGTACTTAGCAACGAAAAACATTAAAAAAATTGTAGATTTCATGAATTCTTATTTAATTAAATAAATTACTAACATGACCGAAAGTAAAGAAATTCCTTGGCGTAAGCGCGATATTATTCCTCAAATGGTATTTTTTGCCATAGCAATCTCCTTTGCTTCAATTACTCTTTTTTTATTAAATTGGATATTTCTTTTAATCTATTTTATTCTTTGGATTTCTTTTATTATACTTAATCATCGTTTTGTTTGTCGAGATTGTAAATATTGCGGTACTCTTTGCGGATCTTTTGGACTGGGAAAGTTCTCGCTTTTTAAACGGACAAATAAAGAACATTTCGACCACAAAAAAGCGAAAAAATGTATTATTTTATTACTAATAATTATCGTATATCCGCTCGTTTTACTTCTATTTCTACCTCCTTTCCACTGGATTTGGGCACTGATTTATTTTGGATTAATTGTTATTGTCTTTATTTTGCATCAAAAGCTAGGTTGTGCTAAATGTGACTTAATACATTGCTCTTCTAATCCGCAACATAAAAAATCTATGAAAAAAGAATGAAAATATAATTTTTCTAATTTTTTATTGTTTAGTTTTTCCTATTTTTAGTTTTTCGGATAAGAAAACGGTCAATATTCCTAGTACGATTATTTCGATAAATCCACTAACAAGGTTAGCAATAACTAAAACGATAGGAACGTTGTAAATTACAATCGTTGTAAAAGCCATCATTACTACTCTAAAAAGGCCCATAATTAGTCCGTAAATAGTCCCTTTTTTCCAAGATTCAAACGGGATACTTTCCTTAATAAGATTATAAACAAATACGATAATAAAACCGTTTATTAAATCAAATATTATACCCGCGACAATATTGGGCGGTGATTTCCAAATTGGTAAATCTATATAAGCAGAATTTACAGGAAAAAGAGCGATTGCTAATAACATGTCAAGTAAAATAAAGATTAATCCAATTATAACGCTACAAATAATTAATTTTAACAAAAGCTTCATATTATGATACAATCCTTTTTTTGTTATATAAAATATAATTAGACTATTATTACTTAATGTAACTTACTTTTAAGCCAATTTAGTATAGTTATTAATGCGCTTTAAATTTAGATCTATTATGAATTACTATTCTAAAGAAGAACTAATTACTTCCATAAAAAATTGCACCGATTACGTTGAGTTAAGTTTAAAAAACGAAAGTTCCGCAATAATATCGGAATTTGGTGGTAGAGTTCTTGGTATTTTTCCGAAAGAAGATTGTTACAACCTGTTATGGGTCTCTAACGATGTTAATAAATTAATAAAAAATAGAGATAGAGCTATTGGAGGGGATAGATACTGGATAAGCCCGGAAAGAGATTATTTTTACAAAAATCCCGAGAAATGGGAAGAATGGACCTGTCAAGAAGCATTAGATCCGGCTAATTACGAAATATTAGCAAGATCTACAAAAATTACAACAGTATCAACAAACGCGTCAGTTATTAATTATAAAACTAAAAAGACTTATACCGGTGAAATAGCGCGACAGTTCGCTGCTATTAAAGAACCATTTCCCACAGACGTTGCTTATTGTGGAATAGAACTCGTAGACGATTGCGTTTTTAACGCTCCAGATCTAAAAATAAATGGCTGGTCTCTTGGGTGCGTTATAAGTGGCGGTGTTAAAAATCCTGGAACCGTTTTAATTCCTACTAAGAAAGATCCCAAACCATTATCTTACTTTAGAATTATACCCAAAGATCGATTAACGATTGGAGATAATTACGTAGCGTATAAAATAGACGTGGACGATATTTATAAACTCACAATTCGACCAGAAGATATTGATTTTAATAAAAAAGCAAAAATCGGTTACGTTCTTAAAATTCCCGATACAGAGGAATATGG
>Ga0315284_10011411_pt1 | contig 12675 bp, 14 predicted proteins | sample YL17G09_16_MG_FD_203696 | JGI IMG/M metagenome (GOLD analysis project Ga0315284, IMG submission 203696) | Sediment microbial communities from Yellowstone Lake, YNP, Wyoming, USA - YL17G09_16 | ecosystem: Environmental > Aquatic > Freshwater > Lake > Sediment | place: USA: Wyoming | collected... | reverse complement strand
TCTTCCCAACCGCCTACAAAGATAGGTAAATTCTTTTCGCAGGCAGCAATAAGCCAAGAATCTTTAGGGTCTATTTGATAGAATTCCTTAAGAGCACCGCCGTTAATTATTTGATACATATATTCATAAGGAAAATATGCTTTCCCCTCTCGTTCTGCTTTATACCAATATTTTTGAACTATTCTTTCAATTCTTTTCGGTGCCTCTTCTTCCGGAATACAAGTATCTGTTACTCTGTTTAAGTGTTTTTTTAATAATGCTTCTTCATCATCTTTGTCAAAATACCTGTAACCCGGAACTCTTTCATAAAAATCATGAGCAACTAAATTAAAAACATCTTCTTCCAGGTTGGCTCCAGTGGTGGATATCGCATGAATCTTGTCCTGGCGTATCATCTCGGCCAAAGTGATTCCTATCTCGGCCGTGCTCATAGCGCCCGCCATGGCTAAAAACATTTTATTTCCGTTTTTAATGTGTTGGACATATGCTCTGGAAGCATCTTTTACGACGGCGGAATTAAAATGTTGAAAATTCCGTTCAATGAATTCTTTGATGGCTTTGAATTGTTGTTTTATTTCTGTTTCCATAATTTTTTATTTAATCATAATTCCAATTTTATTATATATTCTTTTTATTTTAATTTCAAGAAAATAATTTTTTAATTACAAATTATTTTAAACTCATCAAAAAACCACCCCAATTAAAAGGTGGTTTTATCCACTCCCTTTGTTGGACGAGTTTAGAACTGTAGATTGGATATTGGTAAAAAGAGAATTAGATAAATTACCGATGTTTGGATAAAAAAAGCCGCTGGGCGAACCATGCGGTATTTAAGAATAACGAGGACAAAGAGATCGGGTGCCAATTAAAGCTCCTGGTTATCTTGCAATTGAAGAACGTTTTGAAAGCAGCGTTATCAACAGAAAGGAGATGATGCCTATTGCCGGATAAACAAGGTCTTGCCAGTGATTTGTCCATCTTAACAAGACCACTGCCACAAAAAGCGTATATGATACCGTCCAAACAAACCACGGCAAAGGGTGTTCCTTCCTCGGGTCAACAATCACAGCGCGAAGAGTCGGAATAAATCCAAGAATGATTGCGAACTGAATAATCAGATTGGCAAATGTCGCAGATCTGAACAGCCGCCAAGCAACAACGGACAAGAATCCAATCATTAAAGATACAACGTCAAACTTGCTCATCTCCAAAATCTTGCCGCCCTTAGTCAATATGAGCAAGAAGGTCAGAATGCAAAGTGCAGAACTTATTGCCGGCAACAAGCTTTTTGCCCAGTCACCGCTCATTGAGTGATAGCTGGTAAAGTTGACGATGGTAACGCCCGCCCAGATTCCCCATGAAGCAAGATTCGGGGTCACTGTTGACTTGGACGCTTGCCAGTTATAAATGACAAATCCCAGGACGTTGATCAGACCCGCAGCAAATGTTATCAGGATTGATATTTCCAAGGTCCGCCTCCTTTTTTATGATTTTAGTTACTGGCTATACAATATAATTTTATAAACAGAGTGTCAATATGTGGCTCCGATGGATAGGTAACGCCCGCCCTGAGCGACTTGTGCTGAGCTTTATCGAAGTAAGTCGAAGGGTTAGAACTCATCGAGCCTGAGGTTCTCAGACGTTCGTCCCGAGGACTCAGTCCCGAGGGAGCCGAATGGCCTGTTTGGTAAGACCGGCGGTTTAATTTGTCCCGCCCCGCTGCTCATTATTGTTCGGAACAAAAAACTCCCGTAATGAGAGTTTTTGTTGGGTTTGAATGGCCTATATTTCCATTCTTAGATGCGGGATATATTGACCGCATTCGGTCCTTTTTCAGAGTCGGCTTTTTCGAAAGACACCTTGTCACCAACTTTCAGCTCTTCGTAGCTTACGCCCTTGAGCTCATTCTTGTGAAAGAATAAATCTTTCTCTTCGCCATCAACAGTAATGAATCCGAATCCTTTATCTGTAAGGGTTTTTATTGTTCCTTCCATAGTTATAAAGTTAATTTAATTAATGTTTTAAGGTTTTATCCTAAAGTTTAGTTCCCTGAATAAACTCGACTAAATTTTTATTAAGCAACTATCTTGCTGTAGATGATGTTAACATCTAAAAATCAATTGGTCAAGCCAGGATAGTAGAAATTCAAGAAACTACGTTTTTCATTTTTATCTACACTATAGATAAAAATGATTTGAATTTCACTACCTGGCGCAGTCGGGTACTGAGTTTTACTCTAGTACTCGGCAAGCCAATTAAGATTTGAGGCTTGCTCCGATGGCGGGATGATGTTAGAACCATGATTCAGCAATCGGAGAGGTTTTATTTGCCAAATTTAGAAATTTACAACACTAATAAAATTTATAAAAATTTAATCGTTGATAAATAAACTATGGAAAAGAATAAAAAGAATAGAAAGCAATCCTATAATGACTGATATATAAACAAGAGCAGAGTGTTCTTTATTTTTTCTTATAGCTATTATTCCTAAAATAAATGCAGTAATACTTGCAAAGAATACAAGTGGAACAGTCACGTCCCACCAATAGTCATCATAAGAGAGCAGACCAAGCACATTGACTAAGATAATAGAGATAATAATTACTATCAAGAAAAAAGCGTTCAACCACACAGACCATTTACCTAAACGAGTTTTTGGCATAAAATCTTTAATATTTTTATTCTACCAAAAAATCGCCAAAACAGCGATTTTTTATCTGGCTCCCCTGACGCTTTGATGTTAGAACCTATATGATAGAATAGGAATTATATGAAGTTAACCAATGATAGCTACACAATTCTAATTAGCACCAGAAACTTCACCGAACGTTATTATCGCGATAAAAAGGGATGGGCAAAAGTGTCCGCCCGTGGTAATACATTCCGAATGACCGCTGAACAAGTTTTGAACCATCTTTTGCCAGCTCTATCTGGGATTAAACCCGGCCTCACAATAAAAGTAAGTCACGATAAAAAAGAGTAGGTTAATCCTTAAAATAATCTGCTCCGATGGATAGACAATGCTAGAACCTGTTTTGAATAAGAAAAAGCCGCTGGGCGAGCCATGCGGCGGGAACCTTCCGCTAACGAATCTCACTCTCTACGCCGAGCTTTTGGCGCAGTTGATCACAGATGCGAAGAACATTAGCAACAAAACCAGCTCCACAAGATCGACGAGCAACATCAAGCTCCCAGTTGGCACGTCTGACATCGCCGAGTTGTTTCGTTGCCAAATAAAAGAGAGCAAAGGCATCCGGATCAAATCCTGAAGTAAGCAAAAAAGAAAGATCTGCGTAGCGCTGTGAGCGTAGCCAGTCCCGCTCTATTGCTGCATGCCACGCCGTCCGATAGCTCGTTTGTTTCCACTCTTCCAAATCAGTCTGAGCTAATTTTTCGTTAACCAGGAACGCATTGGCAGTGGCTCCAGGAATCTCTACCTGAATGCCGTTGTGCTTCGCCAGTTTATTAGCGACATCAACACCAGGCATTAACTGATAGAACGACTGTCTGAACATCCAGATCATCCCGTTGTGAAGTGCTTCTGCTATCTCGATAAACAAAAATGCCGAACCGTCACCGAGTATCTGTCTCCACTTGCCTTCAAGGAATTGATCACCTGCTGGAGCGCCATCCGGTGAATAGCGATGAACCAGTAGCAACGTGTTACCACATTGCAAAACAGGCTTTGCCCAAGCAAACGGTGACGGCCCATCAACTGATCCAACGCCGCCGATGGTAACACAATTTTTGATGTCGTTGAGCTCAAACATCAGACCTCCTTTCCTTTTTCCTTTGTGAAAGAGCGATGTTTCGCATCGCTCTCTTATGAGTTGGATGCAAAACTACAGTTAGAAAATCCAGCTATATAATAGCATTCATTAAAGATGGTGTCAATATCAGCGCTCCCCCTGTTGGAAGCGTTTAGAACTGTGGATTGGATATTGGTAAGACAGGAATTGAGTAAATTACCGGTGTTTGTATAAGAGAAAACCCTCCGACACGTGTGCCGGAGGGGTCAAGTCCCCTGGTCGACCAGGGGGTGGTGCATTGCCTCTCACCGGAAAAACCAGCGAGAGGGAGGATATTGGTGGGCATGTCCACCTGCAGCCGTAAGCCGCAGCGGAATAGCTCCAAGACCAGAGCTAGCACAAACTGATTGCCTTTTGGGCCGGTGCCAGCCTGGACACGCTCACACTTGTGAGTTCAGATGGCCATGAGTCAGAATAGAAAGGTCACTTTTCGCAAAGTGTGTCGGCAAACTCGCAGGCGAGTCTCCGGCAAAGACATGGCCACCACTTTGTTTTCAAGGGCTGGGCGAAGCAAGCGGTTCTCCGAAGCACTGTTGGCTCCACAGAGGAGAAGCGTGCCAGCCGTTTGCCGTTAAGCTCCGCCCAGTTATTTGAATACTTTATGAAAACATCCAAATAACTGAGCGGAATATAACTTATTGTTCTAAGTAAAGGATAGCATATTATAAAAGATTTGTCAAGAATCTCTGCTCCGATGGATAGACAACGCCCGCCCCGTAGCTCCGCCTTGGGCGGATGGTACTGGGGTTAGAACCTGTTTGGGATAAAAAAAGCCGCCTCCCCTTTCGGTTTGGCGGAAGCGGTCAGTCTACTTGCGACTGCCGCATCCAATGCTGCAATCTTAAAAAATACTAAACCACACAAGAAAGTAGAGAGTGGATCTTTTTCATTCTTTCCATCAGAAATTCGTTCCAAGTAAACAAGCCAGGCTGGCGATCTTTGAGAAGTGAGAGAAGCTTCTCCATCTCCTCTTGTAACTCATCCAGGTTTATACTCTTAACGACTTCGATTTCAGATGGATCATAGTACCCAACCGTTCCATCCTCATGCTTTACTTCATAACAAAGACCATGAGAGTCATGGTGAGTGATAACCATACCCCTAACGCCCCATTTACGGCTTGCCAAAGCTTCCCTGGTCCAATCATCGCATCCAGTATCTTCTGTTGTTTTCACCAATGTTCCAGGAGAAATCGGCGGGTAGCCTTTATTGGTCATTAAAACCCTCCTTTGTACTGATTGCATAAAAACACATCACAGATAGGTGTGTCAAATATCTGCTCCGGTGGATAGACAATATTAGAACCTATTTTAAGTAAGAAAAAAGCCGCTGGATGGACCAGGCGGCAGAGAAAAATCCCTTGTTAAGTTAAACCTTAATATTAACTCGTTCCTCGACTTGGATATTGAATACTTTTGTATAGCCATACACTAGATTCCCGACAGCTTCCCCGACAGTCTTTCCAAAGTCATGAACCTCAGGGTGTTTTTCTAGGTGAGCATAACACATATCACCAACATGAGTCACAATGATTTTCATTGGAACTCCTTTCTTTTTACTAAAAGCTAATCATATAATATAACTTTACAAATAGAGTGTCAATACTGCTCCCCCTGTTGGACGCGTTTAGAACTGTGGATTGGTTGGCTGTAAAGAAAGAATTGGATAAATTACCGGTGTCGATATAAAAAAATGCACAGGCGTGCGGGCGTGCCCATGCAGTGATTTAGAAACAACATTACTACTCAGAAGTCGTCGGGGTAAGGTTCGGGATTTGAGATCGGATCCTGAAGATGAGCCGCTAGACACGCATCCTCCTCACATTCCTTTGCACACTTTGTGCAAATTTCTATCCCTGTTTCGGGATAGAAATATACTACCCGAATCTTTTTGCAGAGTTCACATTTTCCCCTGCCGACTCGGATGCTACCGTCAGCTTCTACAACTTCCTGAGCAGTATTTTCCCGTGGCATTTTGACGCTCCTTTTCTAACATAAAGAATACCATACTCTATACAATTTGTCAATATCAATGCTCCCCTTGTTGGACAATGTTAGAACCTGTTTAGTCCCCTGATTGAGAATGTTAAGGCCTATATGATATCCTTATTCGTATGAAATTCTACGTAGCAGCTCGTTTCGGGTTAAAGGACCAGGTAAGAGGCATATATAAAACCCTCCAGGATAAGGGACATGAAATTATTGCTGACTGGACAGAGCACAAACCAATTAAGCCCTACGACGAGAATCAGAATCTTTCCAGAGATTACTCAATAGAAGACATTGATGCTGCTATGAGCTGCGATGTGTTCATCTTTATAAGTAGCGATGCTGGGACAGGTATGTATGTTGAATTAGGAGCTGCGATTGCCAACAACATAAAAAGTGGCAGTCCTAAAATCTATGCAATCGGCGAACATATAGCTCGCTCAATGTTTTACTTCCATCCTTCGGTGATACGAAAAAACACACTCGAAGAAGTTTTTGAGGATCTTGGAATTTAGTTATTTTCCTTAGCTCCCCCTGTTGGACGATGTTAGAAAGGTTTACAGTTCTCAATAAAGTCACTATAATTCAATTAAAATGAGTCAGTACAGAATATTAGCTCTAGATGAAACCGGAAAGGCAAGTTTTAATCACCCCTCAAAAGTTTTCGTGCTGTCTGGAGCAATTATATCAGTAGATTACCTTACAAAATTAAATAAAAGCGTCCAAAAACTTAAAAAGAAGTTTTTTGGTGATCCAGAAATTGTTTTTCATTGCAGAGACATGCTTAGAAAGAAGGCTGCTTTTTCTATACTCAGAGATCCAAATAAAGAACAACGGTTTTGGACAGAATACATTTCTAACCTTAACCCCTCTGATGTATCTGTAGCGGTGATCATAACTGACAAGCTTAAAGCTAGGAGTTTGGGATGGAATGATATTGCCATATTACGACGTGCATACTCAAAGATGCTAGAGGAATTCACAAAGAAAAATCTTTCAGGACAAAATAAAGGTAAAATCATCGTTGAGTCAGACCCCTACCAAGATAAATATCTTCTCGAAGCTCATAATCGATTGCAAACCATGGGTGTCCCATCTGAGGGTATAAAAGGAAGCGATTATAGAATAAAAATGACTTCTGTTAGTTTGGTGAATAAGGCTAACTTAGATGTTAATGTCCAAATAGCGGACAGTTTTGCCATCATGGCTCATATTTTTTACGAAATGAAGATAAATAGGAAAAAAAATCTTACTAAGATAGAAGATATGCTTAAAAGACTTATCGACAGAAAGATTTCAAGCAAGGTAAGTCCAGGTATATTCGAGATTTTAGCTTAAAAACAAAAAAGCCGGTCATGGCTAGCCGCACATATACCGACCTTTTATACAATAACTATACCTTGCTTTAGATCCTAAGTCAAAGGAATCTGTTAATAACCTAATTGACCAATTTTTTCCTACTTAAACCCTTGCTTTTTCGCTTTTATAGCATAACTTGAATAAAAATCACCCAACACAGGTAAATAGCTTTTCTTCTCGCTCCATCTTCCCTGAAAAAAAGTTCTATGTTGGATTTTCCGGAAGCCTACTCTCTTCAGAGTTTGTGTCACTGATTTTTTTGTGATGAGTTGGATATTATGTTCCCTAGCGATTAAAAAACTTTTTGACTCCCTTTTATAGTGAATTCCACTGGCTGTGAACCAGGTTCCATTTTTCAATACTCTTCTCGCTTCCTTTATAGTTTCTTTCATTTTTGGTTCGTCTAATCCATGCCAAGAAGACACACTGCTAAAAACTCCATCTCTAAAAGGCATATTCCGAGCATTAGCACATATTATAGAAACTCGACTATATTTCCTTATTTTTTTCAAAAAATACTGAAGCTCTAAACAAGTAGAATAGCCGTAATCAAGGACAATGATTTCTCCTTTTGTTCTTAGAATAATATCTCTAAGAAACCTTCCTGTTCCAGTGGCAAAATCAAGATGAACCGCACCCTTCCCCTTTTTAATTGTAGATGACATCCAGCCCCATTCTTTTTTGAGCGCGGCAAGTTCCTGTTTTGAGAAAAGACGCATCCACTTTTTAGGAATTTCTTGTTTTAAAGTTATTTGTCTCAATTTGTGCATTTTCTTTGCTGTCTGTTTTTCGGGAGAAGGAACAAAGAAAGCCGTACCATTCTTGATAAAAAATTTCTTATTACATTTTTTGCATCTCAACTTGCCTTCAAGTATTCTTTCTCTTGTTTTTTTAGTTACCAAAAGTGAAAGAGCTCCTCGGCATATTGGACACGCAAAATAATTTATAAGATTAAACTTCATGGTTCTGTTTATTCTACCAAAAAACCGCCTTATCAGCGATTTTCCTCTGCTCCGGTGGTAGGACTTTCACCCCGCCATGGCGGGGCAGGCCTACAACCATCTCCTTACAGTTATCCTTTTGTCACCAAAAGGGCTGGACTATCTCATGCTCCACGTGGGAGCTCGGGTATATAGTCTCTACACATTTATCTCATAAAGGAGAATTTAGCTCGGGATTATCTCTTTCGAGAGTTCCCCGAATTAGCCCGATTTACATTTGTGCATTACTGCACAAAGCTGCCTTAATCGACAGGGAGCCGCAGCATATACCCCGCACCAACTCTTCGCTCCCCGGGTAGGACTCGAACCTACAACCTTATCCTTAACAGGGATCCGCTCTACCGTTGAGCTACCGGGGAGCGAAAGTTTGGTGCGGGGCCATTAACCCCAGTAGCAGAGCGAAGCTCGCTACGGGGCATGGCTACACCGGAATATTAAATTTTCTCGAACAAAGAGAGTATATAAAAACGCCCTCGGAAAATCAAGAAAAATTACTTTTTCTCCATTAGCTTATTTTTTATTTCCGAGACGTCTCTTTTAATCTCGCTCAATTCTTCCGCTAGTCTTTTAATTTCGTCTATTTCCGAAATAATGCGCTTCAAGCGCGTTTCTTCTTCAATCAGCTCCTGTTCGGTTTTCTGGTCAATTCTCTTTTCCTCTTTTAAGCCCGACATTAAAATCGATTCGCCGATAAAGAAAGAAATGAAAGTTCCCGTTGCCAGCATCACCGCTGTACTCAAAATAATCGAGATTATCGGCGTCATAAAATCAAAATAATCCATCGTTAGCCAAACTCCTCTCCAAAAAACGACCGTGGCAAAACCGCCGATAAAAGCGTAAACAACCGGATGGTGGCTTAACCTGCTTCTCACCCTGTCTTCAAGCCTGTCCAGATAATGAATAATTTTCTTTAGCATAAATTAATTCTAACATAAATCGTCCGACTAACAAAAACTCCGTTGTTCACGGAGTAAAACTGATAAAACATATTTCGCACAGTGTTTTGTGGCCGCCGTTTATTTGCCTTGAATGACCCTCGCCGCCACATCTTTTGCAAATCCTATAGCTCTTGGTTTCAATGTAGTTAATGATTTCGGCAATGTCTTTTTCAGTCCACCTACAAGGATTTTCACCCCGCCGAGGCGGGGCAGGCCTTCGACCTTCTCCTTAACCCCGTATCAGAGCAAAGCTCGATACGGGGCAAGAAGGGAGCTGCGGTATATACCCCGCCTAAATTTATCCTTACTAATTGTCCCCCGTGTAGGATTCGAACCTACGACCGTCTCCTTAAAAGGGAGCTGCTCTACCAACTGAGCTAACGGGGGATAAATTTTAGTGCGGGGCCAACTGACCCCAGTAGTAGTCCCGATAAATCGGGAAACTACGGAATATGGCTGTGGGCAGAAATTCACGACAAATATTACCTCATTTCACTCGTCCTTTTCAAGTTCTTTGGCTAATTCCTCAGCTAAATGTTTGGCTTTTGAAGACATTTTTTTAGGCGTTTTAAGATACAAATGGACTATCAGGTCCCCTCGCAATGCTCTTCCCAGAATACCGGCGTTCCTCTGCATGCCTTCGTCTTTTATAACAATCGGTTGAGTGATGTCAAAATGGGGAGGAATTTCAATTTTTATTTTTTTGCCACTGATGCTCTCAATCTCGATCGACTTGCCTTTCAAAACCTCGGAGAGTTTGACTTCTTTTCGAACAATCAGATTGTCCCCTTCAAGTTTGAATTCTTTATCGGGAAGAATATTTATCTTTATGTACAAATCGCCGTCGTTTTTGCCCCTGAGTCCGGCCTCTCCCTGACCGGAAATTTTAATCAGCTGGCCGTTATAAACTCCCGATTTTATTTCAACGCTAATTGATTTCTGGCCTATGACCCTCCCGGCGCCTCCGCATTCATTGCAAATTTTATTGGGTGCTTGGCCTGTGCCAAAACACTCGTCACATTCCAGAACCTGGACAAAACTTCCGAAAAGCGACGTGTGTTGTTCTTTCATTTTGCCGCTGCCGTTGCACTTATCACATTTTTTGGTTCCGGCCGATTTTTCATACCCGGCACCCGAACATTTCTTACAAACCACAAACGTTCTGAAAGAGATGCCCTTTTTAACGCCGAAAAATGCCTCCTTTAAAGTAATATCCAAAACAATCTGAATGTCGCTGCCTTTTTGCCGGGAAGCGCCGCGCCTTCCACCACCAAAAAAGGTTCCTAAAATATCGTCAAAACCCTCAAAGCCAAAGTTCGAGAAATCCTGTCCAAACTGACCTCCCGAAAAATCAAAACCGAAACCCTCAAAAGGATTAGCGCCAAAACCCTGCCCGCCATATCCACCGGCCGGTTCGAACGTCCTCCCATAGCGGTCGTATTGAGCCCGCTTCCTTTTGTCTGACAACACCTGATAGGCCTCGTTTATTTCCTTGAACTTTTTCTCATCCCCTCCTTCCTTATCCGGATGATACTTATGGGCCAGCTTTCGAAAAGCTTTTTTAATTTCATCCTCAGAGGCGTTTTTAGAGACGCCTAAAATTTCGTAGTAGTCCTTCATAATACAAGCGCCCCATTATGCCACGTCCAAAAAATTACGGCAAGACGATTGTCTCTTTACTTCGGGTTTCGTAAACAATGGTGCCAAATTTAATTCCCAAAAGAAGTTCATAAAACACAAAAGCAATAACCGAAACTATCGGCCGGATAATCGGAGAAACAGCTGCCACTGTCAGCAAAAACAAGACGGCACCGACCAATACAGCAATGTTTTTAGTCGGACCGGGAAGACTGTTGATTTTATTAAGCAGTGAGTTATAAAGCGCAACCGAAAGTTTTTCGTCAGGGTTGATATTCATCCCGATAATCCCGCCCAAGCGATTTTGATATTCCTCAATCGCTTTTGAAATCAACTGTTCTTTATCAGCTGGAGTCGTCGCTCCCTTGAGAGAGGGGTTCTGCTCCAACTGTTTATTCAATAATTGAGTGACTATCTGCCTGATGGACATGGAAAAATCAATCCCGCCCAAACTAGGCCCGATAAATTTGACAACCAAATTGGCTCCACCTTCAAAAAGGCTTTGAGGAAATATCGGATTGACTCCACTAAGCGGTTGGGTAGAAAAAATGTTAAAGAAAACCAGCCCAGCTATCACAGCCACTGCCAGAATGGCACCTTTTAAAGTTGTATTGGAAATCCTAAAAAATTCTATTTTTAAAGAAACATCAAGTGCTTTTCTTGCCGAAAATCCCGATGAGAGAATTAAAATAATCGCTATCGCCCAGACTATCAGCGAATTTGTCGATAAATTGCCCAGCAAACCCATACCCAAAGATATGCCGGCCAAGGCAAGAACCACTGCCGCCATCCAGGTGCGGTTGATAAATGTCACGTCCAGCACCAATAAAACCAAAAAAAACAGGAGCGAAACGCCTCCCCAGGCAAGCATATGAGTTCTTTCAAAGCCGGTTGCCGCGATAGAGCCGTTAATAAGATAGCTGGCGGCAAAACCGGTGCCGGCCGTAACCACACCCAAAACAATCGATTTCCAATAAGAAAAAGCTCCCGCATAAGCCGACTCAGGCGCATCCGGCGTTCTCGGAAGATGGATAAATTTTTTTTGCGCTTCAATCATGGAAAGAAGATTCCGGCGCCTTAGTTATTGGGCGCCTCGTTCCCTTCGTTTCCTTTAGTATACCCCGTTAGATAGTCTTTCTCAAATAGATTTATCCAGTCCACTTGTGCCTGTCTTTATTTATTGTTCTGGCGGTGCCTGCTCGTTATCTTTCGGGGTATACATTGATTGGCCAATTTTTTGAAGCTCCTGGGAAAGTTCAGCTGAAGCTGATTTTATGATTTCAGGGTCATTTTTTGCGATGGCGTCTTTTAAATCGGCGATTTTCTTTTCAATCGATGCTTTAACTTCTGCCGAAATTTTGTCTTTCCATTCGTTAACGTTCTTTTCGGAGACATAAACGAGCTGTTCGGCTTGATTTTTAACTTCAGCCACTTCTTTCTTTTGGCGGTCTTCTTCGGCATGCATAGCCGCTTCTTTTTTTAACCGTTCAATCTCATCTTTAGAAAGCTGGGTTGAGGCCTCGATTCTGACGGACTGGACTTTATTAGTCGCTTTATCCTTCGCCGAAACACTTAGAATTCCGTTGGCATCAATGTCAAAAGCAACCTCAATTTGAGGAATGCCTCTGGGTGCCGGCGGGATACCGTCTAAAATAAATCTTCCCAGCGTTTTGTTATCAGCCGCCATTGTCCTTTCTCCCTGAAGAACGTGGATTTCGACAGAAGTTTGATTATCGGAAGCAGTTGAAAAAATTTGGGATTTGGAAGTGGGGATGGTAGTGTTTTTTTCTATCATCGGAGTAAAGACACTGCCGTAGGTTTCGATTCCCAGAGAGAGTGGAGTGACGTCAAGCAGAAGAACATCTTTGACGTCTCCCTGAAAGATTCCCGCCTGGACCGCCGCCCCGATAGCAACAACTTCGTCCGGATTAATTCCCCGATG
>Ga0315284_10011410_pt1 | contig 12676 bp, 9 predicted proteins | sample YL17G09_16_MG_FD_203696 | JGI IMG/M metagenome (GOLD analysis project Ga0315284, IMG submission 203696) | Sediment microbial communities from Yellowstone Lake, YNP, Wyoming, USA - YL17G09_16 | ecosystem: Environmental > Aquatic > Freshwater > Lake > Sediment | place: USA: Wyoming | collected... | reverse complement strand
AAAAGACCGGTAAAGCCAATACACCTATCCCTGACCCCTTTCCCCTAACCCCTCATTTCGCCTTCGCTCGCTCCCGTATCCGCGCGATCTGTTCCTCGGTGATCGCTTTCTCGAAGCTGCGGAAGCCGGCTAGCTCAAAGCCGTGTTTCTTCGCCAGGCGGGCGATTTCGCGGACGCGGGCCAGGTCCAGGTCCTTGCCCAGGCTGAAGGATTCGTAACGGCCTTCCAGCGCCAGGATCATCGTTTCCGCCATGCAGGCGTAGGCCGTGCGCGGGGGGAAGCCGAAGTCGAAATGGAACTCCACCTCGCCGGGCACCGCCACCACGCCGCCCTCGATGACCAGCACGTCGTTGCGCTCGCGGGCTACCCGCACGGAAACGTCGCGCGGACGGGCCACGTCGCACACTACCGCGCCGGGTTTCAGGTGCCGCGGGTGGATGACCGCGTCCACCGCCGAGGTGACGGTGATGATGATATCCGCCTTCGGCAGCTCGGCGTCGAGATCGGTGGCGACGCGCGTCCGCGTGCCGGAGTTCAACTCGACGGCTACACTGTGCAGCCGCTCGACGTTGCGTCCGAGGAGGACTATCTCGCCCACCCCGCCGTCCTCCGCCAGCAGGTGCGCGCACACGCGGCCGATGGAGCCGCCGGCGCCGACGATGGCTACACGGGCGTCGCGCGGATCCACCCCCATCAGCGCCGCCCCCCGCCGCGCCCCCTCGATGGCGGTCCAGCAGGTGAAGCTGTTGCCGGTGGTGACGGCGATATCGACGCCCTGAGCCACCGTGACGCCGCCGTCGCCCGCAATCGAGGTGTAGGCGCCCAGGCCGACGATTTTCGCCCCCTGCTCCTGCGCGATGCGAGCGGCGCGGATAATTTTCTCGTAGACGAAATTGACGTCGAGCTCGAGGAACTGGCGCGGGGTGAGCTGGCAGCCGACAAACCACCCCTCCGCCTCCGTCCCCGTGCGCGAGCGGATGCCGGTGATGTGGGACACCACCTTCGGCGGGATGGCAATGAGCGCGCGCTCGATCCAGGACACCGGCAAGACGCGCGCGATCGGATACTTGCGCGAGACATCCCGGCGGACCGAGATCGGGTGGATGAGAAAGGCGAAACGTTCCATAAGTCCTCTCAGGGCGGAACGCCACGCACCGCCCAGGGGAATATACACCAGTCTCACCATATTGGGCAAGTGAGCATGAATCGGGTAAACTCGGGCGCTTCCCCCCCACGCATCACTGTCGATGGCCCCCTTGCTTCAGCGCTCGGTCCGCTGCCAGACGGGTTTGCCGCCGTGGTTGGGGTTGAATTGGGGATCCTGCGAGAAGATGCGGTCGCCGCGCTCGTTAGTCCAGGTATACCGGTAGCCGCCGGAGACCGCCACCTGACTCGTGGGCGTGCCGGCCGGGGGCGCGGCCGCCTGCGCTTCCGAACTGGAGAAGCCGGCGGTCGCATCGCGAAGGCGGCGGCAGGAATCCGCAATGACGTTGCACAGGTTGGCCACCCTGTTCGCGGTATCGCGGCACCGGTTGCCGAACCCCGCCAGGTATTCGCCGATGTGTGAAAAGAACGCCACAACGGCGTCGATGCCGCGGCGGCAGGCATCCCCCGCGCCGCGGAAGGTATCTCCGTTGACGTCAGGCATGGGGATGACGACCGGCGTGCTCCGATCACTCGGCGCCGCGGTGTCGGCCATGCGCCCTCCGGCGCTGAAGCGGAAATACCGCAGGCCGTTGCGCATGGCGGCCGGTGTTTGCACGGTGATCTTGGTTAAGGCCGCGGACGGCGCCCGGGTGGCAGACGTGTGGTCCACCGTCCGGGTCGCCTGTCCGTGACCCGGGGATATTGCCATGCCCACCAGAGTGGGACACAGCAAAAGTGTCGCCCAGAACAGGCGCCTTTTCATCCTTGACCCCCCTCGCTTCCCTGCCGGCGGCCGTAACGGCACCAGCCAGTGCCAGAGCTGCCGGCAGGGTTCACTGAGTTATTCCACAGGCGAGGGGGATTTTTAGATTCGGGCTGTCGCATTTTCGGCGAAAAGACGAGGAATTGTGCGATGAAACGAGCATGCGCGAGTCCCGGGAAGAGGCGGTCGCTGTTCCCCGCCTCCATCCATCCTGTTGTCCCTTGCCGGTTCATCAATCCCACCTATGCCTGTAGTATACCACCGCTCGCCGGGGGAGGAAAGATAGTTTTGAGTTTTGAATAATTTTACCAACTGACATAGCCGATTACACGTAAGGCTTTTATGGGTGTAAGAAAGCTTTTTCGAGCATGAGCATGAGCACGAGCATGAGCATGAAGTGCTGACATCAACATGCGTTAGAGGAACTGGATTCGCGTCTATAAGCCTTCAAAGGCGAGAAACCTAAAGAATAACTCAAAATTCAAAATTCAAAATTCAAAACTATCGAAAATACTCTGCCATCTTTCGATGGTTGGCCACCGGGCCGTCGTCGAAGTCACTGCGGAAGGTCAGATAGTCCGCCACGGTGAGGGCCTTTGTCCAGGCGTGGTATTCCTCGGCGGCGATGGCGGCCTCGGCGTAGCAGGCGAACTCCACGTATCCATCCTCGCGTGCCAGGTCCAGCGGCGCCAGGTCGGCGGTGTTGAAGGCGCGCACGTGCAGCACCGTTTCCATCGACGGCGCGAAGCGGAAGACCTTGGTGATGTGCGGGAAGGCGGTGATGAATCCCACCCCCTCGAGATCGCCGGTCAGCAGGCGCGATTCGAAATCCTCGATGGCCAGCGGGCAGAACTCCCACTCGTATTTCGACGGATCGTCCCGGCCCACGATATTGAGGTAGTAGACCTTGAATGCGGATTTCCCGTCTGCCAGGCGCAGCAAGTCGCGCTGCACGGTGGTGGAGTGATAGGATCGACAGGGTTTGATATTCATCTGTACCTCCGAGGAAGTGACTAGTGGCAAGTTGTAGCGGCACGTCACATCGTATCATGTATATTGATTATAACCACCGGGCCGGGCGCTATGATTGATAAACATTATACGATGTGACGTACCACTACAACTAGCCACCAGTCACCAGCCACTTCTCCTTCAACTTGCCGAACTCATCGAACATGATGCGGCTGATCTCCGGGCGCACGGCCAGCGCGGCGGGGTCGCCGTAGTTGAAGACGATGAAACCGCCGTCGGGAGTGCTCCAGTGCTCGATGAGCAGGTTCGCTTCCTCCCGGATCTCCGCCTCGATGCCGCGCGGGAGGGTGGACTGGATATCGACGGTGGTGAGGAAGGCCACCTTCCCTTTGAACTGCTCGCCGAACTCCACCAGGTCGTAGGCGCGCGGCTGCTGCATGTTGAGCACGTCCACGCCCACCTCGATGAAGCGCGGCACGAAGGCGTTCACGCGCCCGCAGCTATGCAGGATGACGTGCCAGCCGTGCGCGTGCAGGGCATTAAACAGCGTCGTGTAGCGCGCGGTGAAGAAGCGGTCGAAGATGTCCGGTCCGACGAAGGTGCTTTGCTGCGAGCCCCAGTCGTCGGTCATGAAGATGCCGTGCACGCGGTCACCGAAGCGGCGATGCAGCTCGTCGAACTGCGCCAGCTTGAACTCCAGGCTCATGTCCAGCACAACGTCGATCTCGTCGGGCTGCAGGTAGAAGTCCTCCATGGTCGCCGCGAAGCCGTGGAGCATGTGCAGCCGCTCCAGCAGCGTGAAGTGGCTGGTCACCACCACGTAGCGGTCGCCGGCTTCCGCCAGCTTCTCCTCGATGCGCGCGAAGTAAAACGGGGTGCGCGGGTTAGGCGGGCGGTAGGTTTTCAGCGCGGACCAGTCGGCCAACGGGTGGCCGGTTACCTGACCCATGTTGTCCACCTTGGTGCGCTCCCACCCGCAGCCCCAGTCATCCATCACCGGGTGGTCGAAGAACCACCCCGACTGCGCGCGGTCCATCTCCCAGATGTCGCACACGTCGTCCGGCGCCGCCGGGTCCTCGTGCTGCCAGAACGGCAGCCGCGGCGGCCGACGGAACTCGATGGCGCGGGTGACGATCTCGCGAGAAGTCAGGGACATGGCGCTCCTCCGGTCCTATTATCCCGCGAGTTGCACGGAGGGGTCAAGCTCGATCCGCACCTCGAACAACCGTCCCCAGGGGAGGGTGGCGCGGAAGCGGCGGTCGAGCTCGGCGGCCAGCGGGTAGCGCGCGCGGAGATCGGCCCACAGGGCGTGCAGGGCGTCGTCGACCTGCGCCTCGACGGCGGGCGCCGATGGTCCCAGGTTCAGCGGGGAGGCGCCAAGCTCTTCGGCGCGCTTCATCGCCCAGCCGCGCACGATGGGCTGATAGAGCCCATCATCGAGGATGCGCACCAGCAGCGTCTCGCGGTGAGCGCGCTCCAGGACCGCTTCCGTCCCCTTCGTGCGGGCAAATGAACGCAGGGCGGCGTGCGCCAGCGCCGTGCCCAGCGTGTTGCCGGCAGTGTTCCAGCCGGCATAGCCGTAGATGTCGTCCGCGGTGCGCTTCGCCAGCAATTCATCGAGCAGGTGCGGATCGCCGCCGTTACAGTAGGCAAGATCGGCGACTGCCAGCGGGCCGGGCAGTCCATTGAGCCATTCTCCAACGTTCGTCCGCGTGAAGGTTGCAAGTGCGGCGTCCCACGTGGGTGCGTGAAGCGGCGGCATCTCGAACAAGTCGGGCTGCGGCGGGGAGAAGGTGTGCGCGGCCAGCGTTACCCCCTCCGCCGTGGAGGCTCCTCCCACCGCGTCGATGTGCCGGCGGACCGTCTCCCGCAGCGGCACGTCCTCGAATAGCGCCGGGCAGTCCGCCGCCGCGTCATCACGGAAGTGCGCCGCCACCGGGAAAGGGATGCCCGCCTCGCCCAGCACATGCCGTGCCAGCAGCGTCATCGCCGCCTCGTCGGTGCCCGCATACAATCGCCAGCGCTCCGGCGCCGCGCGCTCCCCCGCCGGCGCCGCGCGCCCTGCCGCCAGCGCGATCAGCGCCCGCTGCTCGGCCACGTGCAACCCGGCGGGCGCGGTATCTTCCTGCACGAGGGCGAGAAAATCGAGCACGCCGTCGGCCAGCAGCTCCACCGCGGCGCGGTTTAGCGCGTGGTTGCGCGCGCGGGCGGCGAGATAGGCCTCCAGCAACCGCCGCGGGATGCACGCCTCCACCGCTGCCAGCTCGCGGGCTGCCTCCGCGTCCCCCAGGCGTTCGGCCCGGTCGCGCAGCACGGAGTAGCGGAAGATATCGCGGCCCGCGGCGCGGGTTTCCGGATCGGCGCCGGTGATGGTCAGCCGCATGATGACGTTGAAGGCCAGCATGCGCAGGCCAGGCCATTGAGCCTTGATCTCGCGCAGCGTCTGCAGCCGGCGCAGCGCTTCATCAACGGTCACCTCCGGCGTGCGCGACGCCACCAGGCCGCCGTAGACCAGCATATCGAGGGAGAGGATGGCCGCGCGGGCATCGGGGGCGGAGCGAACCAGCCAGTCCGCCAGCCGGTTCGGCTGCCCGGGCTGCAGGAATCGCCCGAGCCACTCGCGGGACGGCAGGAATAGCCGCTCACCGGCGACCCCGGCAAGCTGCGCCGGCGCATCCAGGTTGACCGGGCGGTCATCCAGCGGCACCAGCAGCAGGGGTGCGCTCACGGCGCCTCCTGTTCCGCTGCCTCCTTGACCCGGCGGCAGATCGAGGTGAACAGCTCATTCATCACGTAATGCGCCAGCCCTTCCGGCACCTGCGCGCCGATGGCGTCCGGCACTTCGTATTCCAGCGCCAGCTCCAGCAGCGCGCCGCCGCCGTCCCCGGTCACCATCCAGCGCCCGGTGAAGCACAGCAGATCGCCCTCCACCGCCTGGAAAGTCAGCTCGCGCTCGCCCGTCAGACGGTTCTCCTCGCGCCAGCAGAGCGGCGCCAGGTTGGGGATGCTCAACCGCCGCCAAAACGACCAGCATCCCGGCACCGGTGACTGCACCTCCTCAAGAGCGATATACGGAAACAGCCCCGCGAACCGCGGCACATCGCTGATCAACGCCCACAGCGCCGATGTTGACGCGCCGACCGGCAGAGATAATGTGAATGACGGCAAAGGATAGACTCCTGTCAATGAAAATCAACCACACTTTACCACGGGAGGGTGTGATTCGGAAAGGGATACGCAGATTGTCGCAAAGAGTATTGAGCAGCACATGCCAACCCTACGGGTTCGTTCCACCATTCTCCTCGATGGCGCGCATGCGCTGGATGATGTCCACGGCTTCCAGCGGGCGGTCCTGTTTGAAGAGGACATCGGCCAGGCTCTTCAGGATGGGCAGCAGCTCGGGGCTGTCCTTGCCCATAGCTTTCTCGCGATTCGCCAGGGCGCGTCGAAACAGGATTTCCGTGTCCGTAAAGCGATCCTGCGCTTGATAGGCCGTGCCCAGCACGAGCAGTGTCGGCACCAGGTCGGGACTTTCCTTGCCCTGTGCCTTCTCCTGGATATCCAGCGCCCGCCGGGCATGTTTCTCCGCGCCGGCGCTGTCCTGCTGGTTGATCTCAGCCACGGCCAGCGACGTCAGCGTCGCGCCCGTGTCGCGGTGGGAACGGCCCAACTTGGTTTCGCGGATGCGCAGGGTGCGCTCCAGCACGTTTTGCGCCGCTATGAATTCCTTCTGGTTGTTGTAAATATCCCCGAGGGCCTGCAGCGTCGCCGCGGTTTCTAGCGTTTCCTCGCCCGTGTTTTTTTCGCGGATTGCCAGCGCTGTGCCGAGATACTGGATCGCATCGGTATAATTCTTCCGTGCCGCCAGAATGACTCCCAGATTATGCTCGGTGGCGGCGATGGCCGGATCGTCCGGCGCCAGATCCTGCAATTGGCGCGTCAGCACGCGCCGGTACAGCGACTCGGCCTCCGTCGTCTTGCCGGTGGCAAAACGGATATCCGCCAGCCGGGAGAGGATGGGCAGCAGCTCGGCCCCCTGCTCACCGTAGGCTTTCTCCGCCAGCGGGAGCGCGCGCGTCAGCAGCGGATCCGCGTCGGCGGTCTTTTTCTGCTTCACGTAGATTTCCGCCAGCATTTTCAGGCACCAGATCAGGTCGGTATCCGATCCGCCGGCCCGGTCGTGAATCTCGATCGCCCGCTTCAACGGCGAAATGGCATCGTCGAACCGTTCCCGGTCGAAAAAGACGCTGGCGATATTGCCCAGGGGCACGATGAGCGCGGATTCCGAAATGGCCCTGGCATCGACGAGCTTCTGCATGATCTCCAGCGCCCGGTTGTAGTAGTCGATCGCCGGTTCAAACTCGCTGACGGTATAGTGCAGGTCGCCCAGATTGATCAGGCATTGCGCGACGTCCGGGTGCACATAGCCGCGCACTCGCTGCAGCACCACCAGCGCCTGCTCGAGGTATTGCTTCGCTTCAGCGTATCTTTTGCGGACGATGGTGACCATGGCCAGCCCGTTGAGCACCACCGCCTTGCGCTGATCCGTGATTTTCAGGCGATCGATCTCATCCTTCGCCAATATGAAATTCTTCTCCGCCCTCGTATATAACTGTTTCTGGAACTGCTCCGTGCCATCCGCGATGTATTTATCCAGCGCATCCGTTTGCGCTAAGACCAGGGTGGGCAGCAGGGCAATGGCGCACAACACCAACAGCACCCATTGACGGAAACCATATCCCATAGCGTCACCTCACCTTGTGCACTTCAGCCTGACGAACTCATATCGCGAGACAGCGGGGGTTGGACCGCTTCGGCGCCGTCGCGCGGAGCGCCGAGTCTCCTCTATCATGATACCCAATTCACCGCGGATTGTGCATAGTTTCCGCATCTTTTCCGGGCGAAAGTTTTTTGACCGTTCACGGGGGGCTTGCCGCGTTTCCCCCTCACCCCCCCGACCCCCTCTCCCCGATGAGAGGGGGAGTGGCTTGATTGTTTGTGTAATCGATAATCGTTCATCCCGCTCTTTCCCCTTCTATGGGAAGCGGGAAAAAGCCAATAATAAATGCAACCATCCACTCGAAACCCTACCCTTTTCTCCCCCTGTCATCGGGGAGAGGGGGTCGGGGGGGGTGAGGGGGAAACGCGGCAAGCCCCCACTCGGTTCATTTCGCCGCGGCGGGCCAAAAACCTGCCGGGGAATAGTTGCCAACAACCCGGTAATCCGATATGATGGGAGTGCTTTTCTTCGGAGGTGTACCATGAGTGTCGGCAGTTGGATCTACAAGCAGTTTCATACCTGTGTGGTGTGGGCGGAATATTGCTCCAAGCATCTGCTGTTCGGGTGCCGCATGTGCGGCCAGTGCAAGCTGCATGACCTGGGCCTGACCTGCCCGATGACCTGTTCCAAGCAGCTCCGCAACGGCCCCTGCGGCGGCGTGCGCCTCAACGGGCATTGCGAGGTGAAGCCGGAAATGGAGTGCCGCTGGGTGCGCATCATCCGCCGCACGAAATACTGGCCCAAATCCTGGTGGCGCCCGGAACACATCAATCCGCCCGTCGATTGGACGCTGCAGCATACCTCGTCGTGGATCAACTACTTCATCAACCGCGACAAGCACAAGGAAGATTACGCGGAGGATTGAGCCGGCCCGCCGGTTGATGCGCAGGTGAAATACCCCTCCCTGCTCGTTTACGCACGAACGGCGAAAAAACATCGGTTTGTTATGATAAGACGTTCTTTTCCAACATACCAAACAAACACAACACAGCGCTCCCGCCGGACGGCAAGATGCATAACGGATGGGTGCTGTTATATCGATGTAAGCAATCATATGTTTGCATTATAACATCGGTGGGGGTGGGTGTCAAGAGCCCGCTCCGGCGATCAATCGCCAGGCTATGGTAAGACGCCGGACCAATTCGGCTTGCACTATAAATCACTTTCGGAAGCCTCTTTCAGGAGCAGCGGACCTGGCCGCGCCTTCCCGCGATTAAGCCGGCAGGAAATGCCTTATTCCAGGCGAAACAAGGGGTAGGACGCTTGGCGGTAAGGCGGTTTCGCGGATGGCTGAATACCGGCTGCGCATCTTGCACCTGTCCGATCTCCACGAGCGCGCCGTGACGGCGGAGACGCCGGCGGAGCGGCGGCGGACGATCGAGCTCGCCGCGGCGAGCCGCTACCGCGTGCTGGAGTCGAGCAACCTGACCGAGAAACTTCGCGGGATTGCCGCCGATTACCCCATCGACCTGGTCTGTTTCACCGGCGACGCGGCGGATTGGGGACTGCCGGAGGAATACCGGCCGGCGACCGAGCGGCTGGATGCGCTGCTGGCGGCGGCGGGGTGCGGGCGCGAGCGGTTGTACCTGGTGCCGGGGAATCATGATGTTCGGCGGTCGGAAAGCATTGCCGCCTGGGAGGCGATGCGGCGATTTTGCGCGGACCCCGGCACCCACGCGGAATTATCAGCATTTTTAGCCGGGCTCGCAACGCCGCGTGGAGCCGAAGCGGGATGGCGGGATGACATCCTCCGGCGCACGGCGGCCTTCTGGGAGTGGGTCGAGGCGCTGGGGCGGTCGGAGCTGCATCCCCGCGGAGGACGGCACCGGCGCCTGGGGTATTGCATCCACCTCGCCACCTTCCCGTTCCCCGTGCACGTCATCGGGCTGGACACCGCCTGGTTGGCGGGCGACGACCACGACACCGGAGAGCTGCTGCTGACGCGCGGGCAGCTCGACCTGCACGCCGCCGACCCCTGTGGCCGCCCGCTGCCCGGCTTCCGGCTCGCGCTGGCGCACCACCCGCCGGAGGCGCTGCGCGACGGGGCGGAGATCGAGCGGCGGCTGGCGGAGGCGGTGGACCTTCTGCTGCACGGGCATCAGCACGAGCCGCTGGCGGTCGCGCGCATCACCCCCGACCGCACGCTGCGCGTGCTGGCGGCGGGCTGCCTGTATGAAGGGGAGAATTGGCCGAACGCCTTCCAGGTGGTGGACGCCTTCCTCGATGAGGAGGGGCGCCCGCTGCGCTACTCGATCGAGTTCTGGGCGTGGTCGCCGCGCGGGCACTGGCACCGCAGTGGGGCGATTTATAAAAAGGCGCCGGACGGGCGGCTCACGCTGCATGTCGGGCCGGAACCGGCGAAGTCGCTCGCGGACGACTGGACGATTTACAACCGGGTGGAGCGCATCTTCGTCGGGCGCGAGCCGGAGCTGGCGCAGTTGGAGCGGGTGCTGCTCGGCCCGCCGGCGCAGGCGCACCCCTGCTACATCACCGCGCTGGAGGGGATGCCGGGGGTGGGGAAATCCTACCTGGCGGCGCGCTTTGCCGCCCTCCACCTCGGCAGCTTCCCCGGCGGCGTGGCGCGGTTGACGCTGTCGGAGGGGGAAACGCGGACGCCGGAGATGATCGGCGAGGAGCTGGGCGACCGGCTGGGCCTGCGGGGGCCGGCGGCGCGCGACTGGGCGATCATCGGCGAGCGGCTGCGCGCTCCGCTCACGCTGCTGATCATCGAGAACGTGGACGACGAGGCGCGAGGCACACTGGTGGTGGAGGCGACGCGGCGGCTGCCCGGCTGCCGCGTGCTGGTGACGGGGCGCTGCCGGGAGGTCGGCGGGGAGGCCTGGCAGCGCGTGCCCATCCGCCCCTTCGACGTTGAACACGGCCTCAAGCAGTTCGTCGAGGAGTTCCGTGCGCCGACCCCCGCCGAGGAAGCGGATTTCCGCACGCTGATCAACACGCTGGGCGGCCTGCCGCTGGCCATCCACCTGGCCGCCGGCCACCTGAAGCTGCCCGCGCAGACGCCGCGGGGATTCCTGGCGCAGTTGCGCGGGAGCGGCTTCACGCTCGCCCCCGCGGACCTGTCGCCGGCGACTGCCCACGATATTATCTCCCAGACCTTCGCGCTGTCGCTGGCCGCCCTGCGGCAGCAGCTCGGCAAGGGCGGCGCGCGGCTGGCCCGCGCCTTCCACGCCCTCGGCCACGCCCCGCTCGCCGGCATAGGCCGCGGCCTGGGCACCGCGCTGTGCGCGCTCTCGTCCGACGACTTCGACCGCCTGGTCCTTGCCGCCTGCCGCCTCTCCCTGCTCGACTACGACGGCCCGCCGCAGCGCCAACACGAGCTTTTCCGCGTCCATCCCCTGCTCGCGGAGCTGCTGCGCGCCGGCGCCGATGAAACGGCCGCCGTCGCCCGCCTCACCGCCTGGTTCGTCGCGCGCCTGCCCGATATGGAGCGCTGGAACGAAATCCATGATGAATACGAAGCGCTGCGCGACTGGCTCGACCGCGTGCCGGACGGCGATCTCTATCGCATCGCACAAGCGGGAAAGGAAAAATGGTTCGCATATTATTGCGGCCCATTTGCTTCCTGGGTGCGCCTGTGCGAGCGCGGATTAGCGGAAACGGATGACTCGAAACAATGTTCGGATTATCTCTGGACCCTCGGGTATGTATTGCAGAGGGCGAGTGATGTGAAGCGCGCCCTGGAGGTGGCTCGAGAGAAGATCACCCTTGATCGAGAACGGGGAGCTGACCGCAATGTTGCCTTCGCCTTCGGCCTGCTGGCCGACATCCTGGCGGCACAGGGGCAATTGGACGAGGCGCTGCGCATCCGCCGGGAGGAGGAATTGCCCGTCTACGCGCGCCTGGGGGACGTGCGCGCGAAGGCGATATGCTGGGGCAGGATCGCCGACGTGCTGCAGGCGCGCGGGGAGCTGGACGAGGCGCTGCGCATCCGCCGCGAGGAACAATTGCCCGTCTACGAGCGCCTGGGGGACGTGCGCAGCAAGGCGGTCTGCTGGGGCAAGATCGCCGACGTGCTGCAGGCGCGCGGGGAGCTGGACGAGGCGCTGCGCATCCGCCGCGAGGAGGAATTGCCCGTCTACAAGCGCCTGGGCGCCGTGCGCGATCTTCTCGTCTGCCAGGCGAATATTGCGATCACGTTGCTGAAGCGCCGCGCGCCCGGCGACCGGGAGGAGGCCGTAGAGCTGCTCCGCAGCGCGAAGGCCGCGGCGGCGCGCATGCGCATCCCGGAAGAGCAGACCATCGACGGGTTGCTGCAAGGAGCCGAGTCCGTCCCGGCCGGCGGTGGGGCGCCAGGAACCTGATCGTCGCGCGCGCCCGCCGCCTGACAGCCGGCAACACCCGCGCATCGCTCTGATGAGCATTAGGACCAAGAAGAGCAAGAAAACCACTTAGCGACAATAGTCCTCATGGTGAACGGCAATCATCCGGACGAGCGGATGCGTCTCACAGCCATTCTTTCTCTTGCACCTAACCTGGCGGAGCCGGAACCGAAAGCCGTGGGCTATGGAATGGGCATGGAATGGAATTTTAGCGTCTTTGCGGCTTCGTGTCTTTGTGGTGTCGTTTGCTATGGAATGGGATGAGATGAATGTGATTTTTGCACATAGGGAGAGTTATGGGTAATGGCGCCGTAGGGGCGATTGGCAATCGCCCCTACGGCACGGTGACATGGAGGCTTTTAACCTATCACCGTGGCTCGCGGGGACGCTCGCCCTCCCAGGGATCAGCAGCGGATAACCTTTTCACCCGCCCGGCGTGCGAATGCGAACGCTACTCCGCTGCGGCTGCGTAGCTTACTACAAACGGGCTTCCCCGTATTCAATCCTTATTGCGCCGGCAGCGCCGCCTGTTGTTCGCCGCCGGTTTCGGGGGGGTGTTCGGCGGCGGTGATGGGGGATTGGCGGGCGGAGAGGGGGCGGGTGAAGGCGAGGGGGCACCTCGTCTATACCGGTCGAGACGAGGACAGCGCTGGCGCGGGATAGCAAAGAGGGCGC